>ENA-ORBV01001931-ORBV01001931.1-microbial-mat-metagenome-genome-assembly--contig:-NODE-1931-length-44770-cov-8.891594_pt1 | contig 44770 bp, 39 predicted proteins | sample MGYA00237777_ERZ505514 | MGnify/ENA primary metagenome ERZ505514 (study PRJEB26160, sample SAMN06269048) | microbial mat metagenome | isolation source: Oligotrophic lake microbial mat | place... | reverse complement strand
GGATGCAGCAGCGCGATCTGCTCGGGGTGGTTGCGGTCCGGCACTGCGGCGTAGAGGCGCCGGGCGAGGATGGAGGCCAGGGGCTGGAAGTACGGCTGGTCGTAGAGCAGGCCGACGCAGGCGGCGCCGGCGGTGTCGTAGATGTTGGCGCTGCCGTCGGCGGCGGTTCCCTGCAGGCGGGCTTCGGACAGCGCGTGTCCCCAGCAGCACAGGTCGATGACCAGTTTGTCGCCGCCCGAATGCGCCCACTGCACGCCGGCGGCCGCTTCGGCGGCGCTGAGCACCCCTACCTCCTCGAGCATCAACCACTGCACGCTGTGGCCCGCCTCGACCAGCGCATCGCGCAGGCCTTGCGCCGCGTCCTGGTAAAAAATGCCGCCCGGAATGCTTTTGACGATGGGCAGCAGTACGATCATGTCGAACGCAGCGGTGTCGGTGCCCGCGGGACGCGTTGAAGCGATGCGCGCATGGTGCCGGCGACGCTCAACGCTTGGTGAATATGGAAACGATTTCGAGGCCGTGCAGCCCGATGTGGCTCCAGTCGAATTCGAGCGCGGTGTTGCGCTCGCGCACCAGGTCGACGAAATACATGAAGCTCTCGAAATCCCAGACGTGAAAATGAATGCTGTAGTTGATGGCGTCGAGGCGTTCCGCGGCTTTTTGCGCCGCCGCCGGATCGGTCATTTTTTCGACCAGGCGCGTCCATTCGTCAAAATGCCCGGCGCGCGAGATCTGCGGGCCGAGCGTGTCATCGGCGATGAAATGTCCGGTGGTGGTAAGCGGGCGGTCGGCGTCGAAGGTAAAGCGCTTGTCCGGGACGGCGTAATAGAGCACGCCACCGGGTTTGATCTTGCGAAAATGCGTGCGCACCGCACCGAGCGGGTTCTCGCAGTGTTCGAGCATGTGGTTGGCGATGATGAAATCGAGCGATCCGTCGGCAACCGAGGCGAGGGTTTCGCCGTCATCGACGATATCGACATCGACGAGGGGCAGCGACGCGAGTTCGGGGTAGTGCTCGCGCAGCATGGGCTTGGTCAGCCGGTCAACATAGCGCACACGCACGCCCAGGGGCACCGGCAGCGGTTCGTGCAGCGCGCCGATTTCTATGCCGTCGCCGGCAAGGAACAGGCTGGACAGTTCGTTGCGGTGATCCAGCGTATGGGCTTGTGGTGAGTTCATTGTTCTCGCGTATTATCGCGGATTCGCGGCGGCTGCGCCGCACCGGGAAAGCCCGAGGAAAGCCCGAGGAAAGCCCGGGGAAGCGTCAGGAAAGCACAAGGAGCGATCAAGATGATTCATTTTGTTGTGCACGATGAGCACGACTCCGTCGGGGTTGTGGTGGTCGAGGGGGTGAAGGCCGGAGCGGAACTCGCCGGTTGGATCATGGACCAGGACAAGGACCTCAGGATCAAGGCGCTCAACGACATCCCGATCGGCCACAAGCTGGCCATCCGTGCGCTTGCCGACAAGGACACGGTGATCAAGTACGGCGTCGATATCGGCCGCACCGTCGCGCCGATCAGGGTGGGCGAGCACGCGCACGTGCACAACATCAAGACCAAAAGGTGGTGAGCGTGGACCTTTCCCAGGCGACTTTCCAGGGCTACAGGCGCGAGAGCGGCCGTATCGGCGTGCGCAACCACGTCATCATCCTGCCGGTCGATGACTTGTCCAATTCGGCGGCCGAGGCGGTGGCGCACAACATCAAGGGCGCGATGGCGATCCCGCACCCCTACGGCCGGCTGCAGTTCGGTGCCGACCTCGAATTGCATTTTCGCACCCTCATCGGTACCGGTGCCAACCCCAACGTCGCGGCGGTGGTGGTGATAGGCATCGAGGACGGCTGGACAAAACTGATCGTCGATGGCATCGCCAAAACCGGCAAACCCGTGGTGGGCTTCGGCATCGAGCAGCACGGCGACCACGACACCATCATGCGCGCCTCCAAGGCGGCAAAAGAGTATGTGCAGTGGGCCTCGGAGCTGCAGCGCGAAACGCGACCCTTGAAAGACCTCTGGCTATCGACCAAATGCGGCGAGTCGGACACGACCTCGGGCTGCGGCGCCAACCCCACGGTCGGTAACGCCTTCGATAAACTGTATCCGCATGACACCACGCTGGTGTTCGGTGAAACCACCGAGCTCACCGGCGGCGAGCACCTGGTGGCGGCGCGCTGCCGTACCGACGAGGTGCGCAAGAAGTTCCAGTTCATGTTCGACCGCTACCAGGATGTCATCAACCGCCACAAGACCAGTGACCTTTCCGACTCGCAGCCGACCAAGGGCAATATCGCCGGCGGCCTGACGACGATAGAAGAAAAGGCCCTCGGCAATATCCAGAAAATCGGCCGCAAATGCCTCGTTGACGGCGTGCTCGACAAGGCCGAGGCGCCGACCGGGCCGGGGCTGTGGTTCATGGATTCATCCTCGGCTGCGGCCGAGATGGTGACGCTGTGCGCGGCAGCCGGCTATGTCGTGCATTTTTTCCCCACCGGGCAGGGCAATGTCATCGGCAACCCGATCCTGCCGGTGATCAAGATCTGCGCCAACCCGCGCACCGTGCGCACCATGTCCGAACACATCGACGTGGATGTGTCGGGTCTGCTGCGGCGCGAGATGTCGCCCGATGATGCCGGCGACAAACTGCTCGATTGCATGTTCCGCACCGCCAACGGCCGCCTGACGGCCGCCGAAGCCCTCGGTCACCGCGAGTTCGTGCTGACGCGACTGTACGAGAGCGCCTGAGACTGCGGCGGGCGGTCTGCGCGCGCGACTGGAACTGGTCGCGCCGGGCAGATTGCCGACCCGGGCGTGATGACGGCGAACCGGGTCTGGATTTGCATGAGGCGGCAGCTCTGATGCGTTTCTGAGCGCCCGCTGCGGCGGGGGGGGGCAGCCTTTAACCCGGCGGCCAAATCCGCGATAATCCGCGCTTGTCAACCCGCCCTTCAGACACAGGAATCATATGCCGGTCGCCCATCCCTTTCATCTCGCCTTTCCCGTCACCAACCTGGAAAAGGCGCGTGCTTTTTACGGGGATTTGCTCGGTTGCCCGGAGGGACGCAGCGCGCCGGACTGGGTCGATTTCGATTTTTACGGCCACCAGATCGTCGCCCACCTGTCGCCCGGTGAAGCCGGCCATCGCAATACCAGTGCCGTTGACGGCGAAAACGTGCCGGTGCGCCATTTCGGGCTGGTGTTGTCGATGGCGGAGTGGGAATCGCTGTCAAAAAAGCTGATTGCCGCCGGTACGAAGTTCGTCATCGAGCCGCAGATCCGCTTCAAGGGCCAGGCCGGCGAGCAGGCGACGATGTTTTTTCTTGACCCCTGCGGCAATGCCCTCGAGTTCAAGGCGTTCAAGGATATCGGCCAGTTGTTTGCGAAATAGCAGCGCAGCGGGCGCCACCGGCCGGCAGCGCGTCGGTACAGCGCCGGCAAGTGGCTATAATGGCGGGACTGGGAGTTAAAGCCAATAATCCGGTTCCAACCGGGTCTATCAATAATCGGAGGAGTCACCATGAAACACTTGATACGCGCCGGCCTTGCGGCCCTCAGCCTGTCGTTTGCGGCGGTCGCCGCGGCGCAGAACATATCCATCGCCACCGGCGGTACCGGTGGCGTCTATTACCCGATGGGCGGGGGCATCGCCGCGGTGCTGTCCAAGTTCGTTCCGGGCATGGAAGCAACGGCCGAAGTCACCGGCGGTTCGGTCGACAACCTCAAGCTGATCGGCAGCGGCAAGCCCTACGTCGGTTTCTCGATGACCGATGCGGCGCTCGATGCCTATCGCGGCGAGGACAAGTTCAAAGGCAACAAGATCCCGCTGAGGACGCTGATGATCCTCTACCCCAATCGCATGCATGTGGTGTCCACGGACGGTCGCGGCGTGACCAAGATGTCCGACCTGAAGGGCAAGCGCGTGTCGACCGGGTCGCCCGGTAGCGCGACCGAAGTCATGGCCTTTCGCATCATCGAGGCCGCCGGTCTGGACAAGGACAAGGACATGAAACGCGAACGCCTGGGTGTGGCCGAATCGGTCAACGCCATCAAGGACGGCAAGATCGACGCCTTTTTCTGGGTAGGCGGCCTGCCCACGGCGGCGGTGACCGATCTCGCCAACACGCCCGGCACCAAGATCAAGCTGATCGACCACTCCGAAGTGGTGGCGGCGATGAACAAGAAATACGGCAATCTTTATGTCCAGGACACCATAGAGAAATCGGTCTACAAGGGCATGGACGCCGACAACAAGCAGGCGACGGTGATGAACATCCTGCTGGTCAACGAGTCGATGGACGAAAAGACGGCGTACAACATCGTCAAGGCGATTTTCGAAAAGCGCGCCGACGTGATTGCCGTGCACAAGGAAGCGGAAAACATCAAGCTCGAGAACCAGAAGGCGGCGGCCTCGCCGATTCCCTTCCACGCCGGTGCGGTGAAGTACTTCACAGAAAAGGGCATCAAGCTCAACTGATGTCTTGTGGTGCGGCGGCAGCCGCTGAAAAAAGCCCGCGCCATGCGGGCTTTTTTTTTGCCCGCCAGCCGGTCGTCAGGCCTGGTGACCGGACAGGAATGCGGCTATTTGCGGCAGCGCGCGCAAGGCCTCGAGTTGCGCCGGGTCGGGCAGTTGCGGGCGGTCGCGCTCGGCGTTGACCATGCACAGGAAACCCAGCGGTCCGTCCGGTGGCGCGCGGAACTGGTGCCAGCTCAGTGGCGGCACGGTAACCAGGTCGTGCTCGGCCAGTTCCAGAATGGCGGTGCCGACCAGGGCGCGTCCGCCGCCGCGCAGGATCAGCACGGCGTGTGCATGCTGGTGGCGCTCCAGCGTGGTGTAGCCCCCGGGGGCCACTTCAAAGTAACGCAGTTGCGCGGCGAGATTGTCTGCGCCGAACAGCACCTGCCGGCTGACATCGCGAAACGGCGCGCTGCCCTCCTGTTTGTAATGCATGAGTTCGACGCCGGACCAGCGGCCGGGGCCGCTGCGCGGCCGGTGCAAGGGCCTCATGTCGGAGGTCTTGGAAATCTTGCTCATGTGCCGCCTGTCACCTGGTTGACGAATTCGCGGGTGCGCTGACGCAGTTCGTCGCCCGCTGCAAGCAAGGCGCCGCCGATCAGCAGAACGGCATCGTCGCCGTAAAAGTCCAGCATCTCGGGTACCCGCGCGAGGCTCATGCCACCGGCCGGAACCGGTAGCGCACCGCGGATGCCGTCCCAGGGCAGACGTGCGGCGTCGGCGATTTCGCGGCACTGTCCGGGCGTATAGCCGAAGCGCCCGCCGTGGTTCGGGTAAATCACGGCGTCGGCGCCGAACAGCCGGAACAGCTTGCCGATGAGTAGTGCCGGTGCGATGCGCGTGGCGCCGGCCATGGCCGGGTGGGCAATGACCGGCACACCCAGCTTGCCGGCGGTTTCGGCGAACGATGGCAAGCCCAGGATCATCGGCGCGAGCAGGGCCGTGGCGACGCCTTCGTCGCGCAGCACCGTCGCTTGCGCAGCGAGCCGCGCCGGCCCGCCGCTCAGACTGGGCGCATAGACGGTGCGCCCGCCGCTGGCGCGGTTCGCCGCAGTCACCGCGCGTTGCACCGCGCTGACGCGCAGCGCAAACGGCGCATAAGCCTGGTCGGCGATGCCGTGATCGTCCTTGATGATGTCGATACCGCCGAGAGCCAGCTCGCGCGCAATCGCGGCGAGTTGTTCCGGGGAACTGCCCTGCGGCTTGAGCGCACCGCAGGTGAGGGCGCGGCCGTGCACCCCGGTTATCCGGCGCAGGCCTTCAATGCCGAAACGCGGCCCGCTGAAACGTCCGAGCACGCCCGGCCCGAGGTCGGCGTCCACCAGTTCGACATCGGATTGCAGCGAGCTGTTGCCGAACAGCATGTTCATCAACTGGCCGGGCTCATCGCCGACGGTGCCCGCCGACAGCGCGATGACGACGCGGTGCAAATCACCGGCTATCGGCGTGATTGAGACGACACGCCCGACGTAATCGTCCAGTACAGCCTGTTCGCGCACCGCCGACGGCGGCATTTCTATGCTCTGCTCGATGGCAATGGCCTCGGCGCGCGCCGCGACGGCGTGGCGCGGACAGCTGACATGGTAGGTGACGAAGAGGCGCTCCATTGGCGGTGACGGGGGGAATGGCTGATCGAGGGCGGGGCGGGCCGAGTATATGCCGCGGTGCGGTGACGGACAATCGAGACCTTGCCACGGCAAGTGCCGGTAGCGGGGCAGCCCTTGTGTGTTTGCCCTTGTGTGTCTGCGCTTGTGTGCCTGCCTTTGTGTGCCTGTCTGCTAGACTAGCCGCAAAATGCTGCACCCCCTCTCCGTGGCGTGCAGTGGCTAAAGCAAAAGCGAGGACACCTTGGCACAGACCACTCCCATCCCCGGTTCCGATATTGTCACGGCGCCCGAAGTGGACGAACAAAAGCTCAAAAAAGCCGAGGAGTTCATCGAAGAGGAAGAGGGCGCGGCCAACAAGTTCGTCGGCCCCCTGGCCATTTTCGTGACGTTCGCGGCGGTGGTGATGTCGGCGTTCCACCTGTATACCGCCTATGCCATCGTGCCGACGCAGACACTGCGTCCGGTGCACGTCGGCTTTGTGCTGTTCCTGTCCTTTTTGCTGTTCCCGGTGGCGATGCGTTACCGCCATCGCATCATGTGGTGGGACTGGGCGTCGGCGCTGCTGTCCATAGGCATCGTCGTCTATCTGATCATGGGCGGCGACGACCTCACCGACCGCAATACCTCGCCCAACGACTGGGACATTTTTTTCGGTGTGGCGCTGATCCTGCTGGTGATGGAGGCGATGCGGCGCATCAACGGCTGGATCATGCCCGCCATCACCATGGCTTTCATCCTCTATGCGCTGCTCGGCGCCTACCTGCCGCATCCGTGGACGCACAAGGGCTATGAGGTCGGGCGTCTGATCGGCCACATGTACATGACGCTCGAGGGCATATACGGTTCGGCCATCGACGTGTCTTCATCGCTGATCATCCTGTTCACCATTTTCGGCGCCTTCCTGCAGTATTCGGGCGCCGGCAAGTTCTATATCGATTTTTCGTTTTCAGCCATGGGCGGCAAGCCCACCGGCGCGGGCCGTACCGTGGTGCTCGCCTCGTTTTTGCTGGGCGGGCCATCCGGTTCGGGCGTGGCGACAACGGTGACCCTGGGCTCGGTGGCCTGGCCGATGCTGGAGAAAGTCGGCTACGAAAAGAATGCGGCCGGAGGCTTGCTTGCCGCCGGCGGCCTCGGTGCGATCATTTCGCCGCCGGTGCTCGGTGCTGCGGCCTTTCTTATCGCCGAGTACCTGAAAATATCCTATCTCGACGTGCTGTTGATGGCTTGCATCCCGACCATCCTTTTCTACCTCGGACTGTTCCTGATGGTTGAAATCGACGCGCGCAAATACGGCATGGGTAACACGGTGTTCGCCAAAACCGATTCGGTATGGAATCTGACGCGCCGCTACTGGTTCCATTTCCTCTCGCTGATTTCCATCGTGGTGTTCATGCTGATGGGCTTTTCGCCGGTGTTGTCGGTGTTCTGGGCGACGGTGGTGGCGTTTGTCACCAGTTTCCTGCGGCGCGAATGCGCGCTGTTTTCCTACGACTTGTTCACCGGCAAGGGCCCGATGCTCAAGCACATCTTCCAGTCGCCGTTCATCAAGGCGATGGAAGGCGGCTCGGTGGGCATGCTCAACGTCGGCGCGACCTGCGCCGGCGCCGGCATCATCGTCGGCGTGGTCACCTTGACCGGCCTCGGGCTGAAATTCAGCTCGATCGTCATCGACTATGCCGGCGGTTCGCTGCTGCTCACCGCCATATACACCTCGCTGGTGGTGTGGATTGTCGGACTGGCGGTGCCGGTCACCGCTTCTTACATCATTTGCGCCGTCATCGCGGCGCCGGCGCTGATCAAGCTGGGCGTGCCCGATTTTGCCGCGCACATGTTCATTTTCTACTACGCCGTGCTGTCCGAGGTATCGCCGCCGACGGCCTTGTCGCCCTTTGCCGCGGCGGCAATCACCGGCGGTGATCCGTACAAGACGACGATGCAATGCTGGAAGTACACGGTACCGGCCTTCCTCGTGCCCTTTGTGTTCGTGCTCGACCCGGCCGGCCAGGGCTTGTTGCTGATGGGCTCGACCAAGGCGCTGGCAACGGCGGACTGGTGGTCCATCGCCGAAGTGACGGTGACGGCGGCTTTTGGGGTCGCCGCGCTGGCCGCCGGCTTTCAGGGCTGGGCGCTGAAGAAAACCACGGTGCTGGAGCGCGGGATGTTCCTCCTGGCCGGATTTGCGCTGGTCTATCCCGGCGCAACCGCCGATATAGCCGGTTTCGGTCTGATCGTGGCGGCGCTGGCGATACAGTATCTGCGCCGCAACACACCGCCTGCGGCGACGGCCTGACGGGCTTCACCTTTCGCGCCAGGACAGCGTTAACGCGGACGAGCATGTACCAGACATCGCATTTCGAGGAAACGCGCATCGAGGTCCTGCACGATCTCATTCGCGCCCATCCGCTCGCCACGCTGGTGACGCTTGACGGGGCCTCGGGCGGCGGGCTCGACGCCAACCACGTTCCGATGCTGATCGACGCGCCATCGGCAGACGCGCCCTTTGGCACCCTGCGCGGGCATGTTGCGCGCGCCAATCCGCTGTGGCGCGATTTTTCCGTGGCGCACGGCACGCTGGCGGTGTTCCAGGGGCCGCAGACCTATGTCACGCCGGCGTGGTACCCGGAAAAACAGGCTTCGGGCAAGGTTGTGCCGACCTGGAATTACGTTGTGGTGCACGCGCGGGGACCTCTACTGCTGCGCCATGATGCGCAGTGGTTGCTGCGCCTTGTCGGCAAGCTCACGGACACGCATGAGGCCGGCCGCGACCGGCCCTGGGCGGTTGCGGACGCACCGCGCGAGTATATCGACACCATGTTGCGGCAGATCGTCGGCATTGAAATCCCGATCAGCGGCATCAGCGGCAAATGGAAACTCAGCCAGAACAAGACCGCCGCCACCCGCAAACGCGTGATGAACGGCCTGCTCGCCGGTGAAGGTGAAAACGCTGCGGCGATGGCGGCGCTGGTCGGCAAGACCCTGGCGCCCTGAATGCGCGCTCTGGCGATGGCATCACCCCGGGCATGACGCAGCGCAGGCGCGAGCTGCACGGCCTCGCCTGGGGTTTTGCCGGCGTGCTGGCGTTCAGCCTGACGCTGCCGGCGACGCGTGTCGCCGTGGCCGAGCTCGATCCGCTGTTCGTCGGTCTGGGGCGTTCGCTTGCCGCTGCGGTGCTGGCCGCGCTGGCGCTGGTCATCACGCGCCAGCCGCTGCCGCGGCGCGACCAGATGCGGCGCATGGCGCTCACCGCCTTTGGCGTGATTTTCGGTTTTCCGCTGATTACCGCGTATGCGATGCGCCACCTGCCTGCCGCCCATGGCGCGATCGTCATCGGTTTGCTGCCGCTGGCGACCGCGGCGGTGGTTGCCGTCGCCGGCAGGGAACGGCCGTCACAAGGATTCTGGATCGCCGCCGGCTGCGGCGCCGCGCTGGTCGTCGCCTTTGCGCTGGTCGAAGGCGGCGGCATGGTGCATGTGGCCGATATTGCGTTGCTCTTCGCAGTGCTGGTGGCGGCGCTCGGCTATGCCGAGGGCGCGAGGCTGGCGCGGGAAATGCCAGGCTGGGTGGTGATCAGCTGGGTGCTGGTCTTGTCGGTGCCGTTTTTGCTGCCGCCGGTATTGTGGTCGGTGCTGACCCACGGCGTCAGCGCCTCGCCGGCGGCCTGGCTGGGCTTTGCCTATGTCAGCCTGTTCAGCCAGTACATTGGCTTTTTCGCCTGGTACCACGGACTCGCGCTGGGCGGCGTGGCGCGCGTGTCGCAGGTGCAGTTGACGCAGCCCTTTTTGACGCTGATCGCCTCGGCGCTGCTGCTTGGCGAGAGCGTCAGCGCCAGCATGATAATCTTTGCGGCGGCGGTGGTGTCCACCGTCGCCATCGGCCGCTACATGCCGGTCAAGCCCCACTACTGAACCCATGCCAAAACTGCATCGCGACACCCTGACTGAACTCGCGCGCACATCGCTTCTGAATGCCGGTGCACACGCCGGCATGGCGGCGGCCACGGCACAGGCGCTGGTGAGGGCCGACATGCAGGGGCTGGCTACGCACGGCGTGTCGCGCGTGCCGTTTTACTGCGCCATGCTCAAGAACGGCCGCGCCGACGGCAAGGCCCATCCGCGCGTGATGTCCGGGCACAAGGCGGTGTGCGTGATCGACAACGCCGGTGGCCTCGGCTACGAAGGCTGCGCGCTTGCCGCCAACGAGGCGGTGCGGCGCGCGCGCGAGTTCGGCATCGCCTATGCCGGCGTCACCAACGGTCATCACATCGGCGCGCTGGCGCTGGCGCTCTCGCCCATGGTCGAGGCCGGGCAGATCGGCATCGCGCTGTCCAATTCGCCGGCGGCGATGCCGGCCTGGGGCGGGCAGACGGCGACTCTGGGCACCAATCCGGTTGCGGCGGTATTTCCGCGCACCGGCATGGACCCGGTCGTCGTCGATTTGTCGATGACAACCGTGACGCGCGGCCGCATCATGCTGGCGGCGCAAAAGGGCGAACGCATTCCCGAGGGCTGGGCGCTCGACCGTCATGGCAAGCCGACCACCGATGCGCAGGAAGTGCTCGAGGCGGGCACGCTGTTTCCGGTCGGCGGCAGCAAGGGCGCAATGCTGGCGCTGGTGTTCGAGCTGCTGTGCACCGCGCTCACCGGCGCGGCCATCAGCCGCGACAACGATTCGTTTTTCACCGAGGCCGGAAACCGGCCCAGTCTCGGCCAGGGCTTCATCGCCATCGACCCGGGTGCCGCGGCGGGACGCGCGGTCTATGACGAGCGCGTTGAAACGCTGATTGCGATGATGCTGTCCGAGGACGGGGTGCGACTGCCCGGGGGCAGGCGTTTTGAAGCGCAGCGGCTTGCCATCAGGGAGGGCATCGACATTTCCGAGGCCTTGTTGCTCAAATTGAATGCGCTTGCCGCGGCATGAGTGCCGTGCTGCGCGTGAGCGTTGCGCCACGCATGAAAAAAATACCCGTCGCGGGCGTATTCCAGGCGCGACTGCCCACGCCGTTTGCGCTGGTGGGTGTGCGCACCGAAGCCGATGTTGTGGCCGAGATCGTTTTTCTGCCGCCGTCCCTGGGCGCATTGCCGCCGCTCGATAAGCTCGCCGAACGCGCCTGCACGCAAATCCAGAAATACGCCGACGACCCGGATTACCGCTTCCGCTTGCCGCTGAAAAAAGTCGGCACTGATTTTCAACGGCGGGTATGGGACGCCATCCTTGCCGTACCGCGCGGACAGACGCTGAGTTACGGCCGCATGGCGCGCGGACTGGGTTCGGCCGCGCGCGCCGTCGGCCAGGCCTGCGGTTCAAATTATTTTCCGCTGGTGATCCCCTGCCACCGCGTGGTTTGCGCCGCCGGCCTGGGCGGATTTGCGCACAGTGACGGCGGCTACCTGATCGAGGTCAAGCGCCGCCTGCTGGCGCACGAAGGCGTTGTGCGGGGCATGACGCAGAACCTGTTCGGCCACGATGAAGGACGGTGACAGCGCCCTGCTCGACGAGTTCTGCGACCAGCTGTGGCTGGAAGACGGCTTGTCGAAGAACACGCTCGAGTCCTATCGCCGCGACCTGCGCCAGTTTGCCGACTGCGTGGCCGCGGCATCGGGCCATGCCTTGCTTGAGGCAAGCGATACCGACATCGACACCTATCTCGCCGCGCGCAGGAGCCGCTCGCTCAAGCCCGGTCCGCGTACTGTGGTCAAGGCCAGCACCCAGGCGCGGCTGCATTCGAGTCTCAAGCGCTTTTACCAGTTTGCGTTGCGTGAGCGGCGCATCAGCATTGATCCGACGGCCCGCCTCGATTCGCCGAAAAAGCCGCCGCGTTTTCCCAAAACCCTGACCGAGGCGGATGTCGAAGCCCTGCTCGCCGCGCCGGATGTGCAAACCACGCTGGGCCTTCGCGACAGGACCATGTTCGAGGTGCTGTATGCAACCGGGCTGCGGGTGTCCGAGCTGGTGGCGCTGAAGCTGGCCGAGATCAGTCTCGACATGGGTGTGGTGCGCGTCTTTGGCAAGGGTTCAAAGGAGCGACTGGTGCCCCTGGGCGAGGAGGCGATGGACTGGATCAACCTTTACCTTGGCGGCGCGCGGCCGGAGTTGTTGAAGGGCAGGCTGTCCGAGGCGGCGTTCGTCACCGCACGCGGCGAGGCGATGACGCGCCAGGCCTTCTGGCATCTGCTCAAGCGCCACGCCGCCGCGGCGGTGCCCGGCAAAGCGCTGTCGCCGCACACGCTGCGTCACGCCTTTGCCACGCATCTCATCAACCACGGCGCCGACCTGCGTGTGGTGCAGATGCTGCTCGGCCATGCCGATATCTCGACGACACAGATTTACACCCATGTGGCGCGCGAGCGCATGAAGCTGCTGCACCAGAAACATCATCCCCGCGGCTGAGAGACGGACCGGGATGGCGAAACATGTTTCCGAAACGCCGGCGACCGCATTCCTAAAAAAGCACGGCGTCAGCTATACCGGGCATAGCTACGAATACGAGGAACACGGCGGCACCGCAGTGTCGGCGCGCGAACTCGGCGTGCCCGAGCGCGCGGTGGTGAAGACCCTCGTGATGCAGGACGACAAGGCGGCGCCGCTGATCGTGCTGATGCACGGTGACCGCAAGGTTTCGACCAAGAACCTCGCGCGCCAGATCGGCGTGAAGGGCGTCGAGCCGTGCAAGCCCGAGGTGGCGCAGCGCCACTCCGGTTACCAGGTCGGCGGCACCTCGCCTTTTGGCACGAGGAAGCGCATGCCGGTATATGTCGAGAAAACGATTCTTGAGCTGGATAAAATTTACATCAACGGCGGCCGGCGGGGGTACCTGGTGGGGATTGCACCGGGTGAGTTGACGCGGGTGTTGCAGGTGGTGGTGGTCGAGGTGGCGCTGGTGGAGTGACCGCGGCATATGCTGGAAATGCCCGTCCCTAGGGCGTTTCCAGCATATCGACGGGGGGCGCGGTGACTGGGTTGCCGCCTGATGTGGCCCTGCTCGACACCTGCGACGCGTTGAGTTCTTCTCTGATTGTTGGGTGGCGTTTCTTTTCAGTTGGGGCGTTTCGCTCCCTTGCGGGAGCGACCTACTTTCTTTGCTTGTGCAAAGAAAGATAGGCAAAGAAAGCACACCCCCGATGGCGCTCCTTCGGGGTTCCCTGCGCTACTCGGCAAAGCGGGCCGGTCCCGAACTCGCCCCGCAAAAGACGCGGGGCTCAGACATGCGGGACCGGACCCCTCCCGCTTCGCCTGCGTTGCTCGGCGCCATCGCAGGGGCCCCGAGGTCAAAAGCCAAACCAAACGACAGCATGCGACGTTCGCTCGCTTACGCATCGCTACCTGCGTGCACGATGTTTTTGACCTTGCTGTTGACCTCCAGTCCCGTAGGGGACGCCGAGAAGCGCAGCGTCCTCGGGAGTATTCCGGTCCCGCATGTCTGAGCCCCACAGCCTTACCGTGGGGCGAGTTCGGGACCGGCCCGGGGGCGCGAGCATCGCAGGGCAGTCGCGCAGCGACCGGCACCTCCGGGTCGCCTTTTCATGGTTACTTCTTTCGACCAAAGGAAGTCCCCGGAGCGGATGGCGAAGCAAAAGAAGTAACTCGCCCCCCGTAAGGGGGGGGGGGCGAAACCTCCCAACTTCAAAGTAGCGTCACCGAACAAAAAGAGAAGAACCGGGACACTGGATTCGTACCTTCGCGAAAATGAAGGCAGGCAGCTGGAAACGCCCGCCCCTAGGGCATTTCCAGCCATCACCCCTTGCCGCGGTGCAGCCCCTCAGTCGCCCTTGCGACTGCGCTCGATGGTCACGCCGACGCGTTTCGCCTCCTTGATGATGCCGATCTTGCCGACGCTGACCCTGACCCAGGGCGCCTTCAATTCGTCGGTGATGAGACTGGCGACGCGCTCGGCCATGTTCTCGACCAGGCTGAAGCGGGTGTCGGCGAATAACTGGCGCAGCCGCTCGACCACCACGGCGTAATCGATGGTGTCGGCGACGCGGGCGCTTTTGAATACCGCCGGAGGGACGCCGATCTCTATATCGAGCTGCACCGCCTGCGGCGCCAGTTTTTCGCGCTTGTAGATGCCGACCCACGCATTGAGCCTGAGTTCTCGGATGAAGATGATGTCCATTGGGGGCGGGTCTTTATCAAGTTAAAATGCGCGGGAAGGATTGTAAGCTGAACCGGCAAGCCGACGCTGCTCGCCCGGACAGAAACCAAACAGGCCCGCAAACGATGTTGACCGCAGTCTTTATTCTCGTCGCTTACCTCATCGGATCGCTGTCATTCGCGGTGATTGTCAGCAAGGCCTTTGGCCTGCCCGATCCGCATACCTATGGCTCGGGCAACCCCGGTGCGACCAATGTGCTGCGCAGCGGCAGGCGGGCCGCCGCGCTGCTGACCCTTGCCGGTGACGCCGGCAAGGGCTGGGTCGCGGTAATGCTGGCCTTGCTGCTCGGACCGCAGGTCGGCCTGGGCAGTGAGGCCGTTGCCGCCGTTGCCTTTGCCGTGTTCCTCGGACATTTGTTCCCGCTGTATTTTCACTTCAAGGGCGGCAAGGGGGTGGCGACCGCGCTCGGCATTCTGCTCGCGATCAACCCCTGGCTGGGCCTTGCCACGCTGGCGACCTGGCTCATCATCGCAGTGTTCTTCCGCATCTCGTCGCTCGCTGCCATTGTCGCCGCCGTGTCCGCGCCGTTTTGCACCTTCTGGTGGTTCGGCCTGTCGCCCTACACCTTTGCCGTGATGGGCATTGCGCTGCTGCTGGTATGGCGGCACCAGGGCAATATCAAAAAGCTGCTGGCCGGGGAGGAAAGCCGCATCGGCCGGAAGCGCGCCAGCCAGCCCTGAGTCGTTGCTGGTGCCGCCGCCTCAGAGCGAGGCAAGATCCCAGCGTGGTTTGACGGTGAAGCCGCGTGATGCCCTGGTGCCGGTATCCGCGGCATCCGCCGCCGCCGATGCGCCGAGGCGCAGGGCGCCCACCAGCGCGATCATGGCACCGTTGTCGGTGCAAAGTTCCATCTCCGGGTAATAGACGCGAAAGCCCCTGCGGGCGGCGGCGGCATCGAGCGTGGTGCGAAGCAGCCGGTTGGCGCCGACGCCGCCTGCGACGACGAGCCTGGCCATGCCGGTTCGCTCCAGCGCGGCAAGGGACTTGGAAGCGAGTACATCGACGATCGCCTCCTCGACGGCGCGGGCGAGATCGGGGCGGTCGGCGTCACCGAAATCCGCAGCCCTCGCGGCGAGCATCACCGCTGTCTTGAGGCCGCTGAAACTGAAATCCAGGTCGCGGCTTTTTTGCATCGGTCGCGGCAGCCGGAAGCGCCCGGGTTTTCCCTCCTGCGCCAGGCGCGACAGCGCCGGCCCGCCCGGATAGGGCAGGCCGAGCATCTTGGCGCTCTTGTCGAAGGCCTCGCCTGCGGCGTCATCGAGAGTCTCGCCAAGAAGGATGTAGTCGCCGACCGCGGCGACTTGCATCAATTGCGTGTGGCCGCCGGATACAAGCAGGGCCACGAACGGAAAATCCGGCGGGTCCTTCGATAATAGTGGTGACAGCAGGTGCCCTTCAAGGTGGTGGACGGGCACCGCCGGGATGCCAAGCCCGTAGGCGAGCGCCGTCGCGATCGAGGCGCCGACCAGCAGCGCGCCTGAGAGGCCCGGGCCCTGGGTATAGGCGATCGCATCAAGGTCTTTCATGCCCACGCCCGCTTGCGCGGCGATTTTTTGCACCAGTGGCAGCACCCGCCGGATATGGTCGCGCGATGCGAGTTCGGGCACGACCCCGCCGTATTCATTGTGCATCGCCACTTGTGAATGTATGGCGTGTGCCAGCAGGCCCGAGAGCGGCGTGTCGCGCCCGCGCGCCGAATCGTAGAGCGCGACGCCGCTTTCGTCGCAGGAGGTTTCGATGCCGAGTACGAGCATGGTGCGTTTCAGGGTGGGTTGCTAAGCGGGCTTGAAGCTGACGCGAATGCGGGTGCCGCCACCCGTTTCAGGAGTGTCGAGTGCCACCCTGGCGCCGTGCGCCTGTGCGATTTCGCGCACGATGGCAAGGCCGAGTCCCGATCCGCCGCCAGGACTGTCGGGCAGGCGGTAAAAGCGTTCGAACACGCGCTCACGATCTTCGGCGGGGATGCCGGGGCCGTCGTCTTCTATGGTGATCTGCGGTTCGGGCCGGGCGGCGACCGAGACGGTGATGCTGCCGCCGTCGCGGCCATAGCGCACCGCGTTGTCAATGAGGTTGGAGATCAGTTCCTGCAGCAGCAGGCCGTCACCGCGGATTCTGGCCGGCTCGTTACTGGCGGAGAACCCGAGGTCGATGTTGCGCTCGAGCGCCCGCGGCACCCACTGCATGCCGGTTTCGCGCGCGATGGCGTTGAGGTCGATGTCGGTGAAGCGCGTCTGGTCGCTGGCGCCGGGTTCGGCGCGGGCGAGGGTCAGCAACTGATTCGAGAGGTGCGCAACACGTTCGGCCGATGCGCGAAGCTGTCCGAGCGCGGGGCGGATTTCGTCCATGTCCGTGGACAGCAACGCGCGCTCGATCTGTATTTTCAGTCCCGCGATGGGCGTGCGCAACTGGTGGGCGGCATCGGCGATGAAACGGTGCTGCACCGACAGCGTCTGGCCGAGGCGTTGCATCAGGTCGTTGATGGCGCGTGTCAGCGGCCGCACCTCGGCCGGTACCCTGCGGTCGGGCAGGGGCGACAGGTCGCGGTGCGTCCGTGTGGCGATCGCACGCTCGAGCAGAGCCAGCGGCATCAGGCCACTGGTGACGCCGAACCAGACCAGGACGCCGGCCATGGCGATCAGCATGACCTGCGGCAGCACCAGGGTCAGCAGGATTTCATGCACCAGTTGGTTGCGCTTGTTGCGGGTCTCGGCCACCTGCACCTTGACCGGCGCGCCGTTGGGGCCGGCAGGAAGGTGCAGCGCGACCACGCGCACCTGCTGCTGCAGGATGTTGCCGTCGTAATACTGTGCACGCGACGCGTCCCTCGGCGCTTCCGGCGCGTCGGGCATGGCCTTGTGGCCGAACACAAAACCTTCGCTCTCCGAGTTGATGCGGTAGTACGTGGTGTCAAGGTCGTCCCACTCGAACATCTCCAGCGCGGCGCGCGGCAGGTCGATGACGGTGCGCCCGTTGACCACCTTGATCTGTTGCGCCAGCGAACGCGCCGAGTCGTACAGCGCGCGATCGTAGGCGCTGTTGGCAAAGCCCAGGGCGATATAGTACGAGGCGGCGGCACCGAAACAAAACAGCGTCACCAGCGGTATCAGCAGCCGCTGCAACAACTGGCGGCGCAGGCTCGGTGTGTGCCTTTTGGATGCGTTGCTGGCCGGGTTGTGCATGTTCAGGCGCGGGGTGTGGCCTCGAGTAGATAGCCGAACCCGCGCACGGTACGAATACTGAGGTCCGCACCGGTGATTTTTTTGCGCAGTCGCGAGACATAGACTTCGATTGCGTTCTCAGCCAGATCCTCGGCCCCGGGCGCCAGGCGTTCGTTCAACTGTTCCTTGCTGACGACGCGCCCGGCGCGGCTCATCAGGGTTTCGAGCACGCCGAACTCCCTTGCCGTCAGGTCGAGGGTTCGGCCCTCGAGAAGCACCCGCCGCGCCGCCATGTCCAGGGTCAGCCCGCCGATCTCCAGCGCCGGCGAAGCTTCGCCCATGCTGCGGCGGATGAGTGCGCGGATGCGCGCCTCGAGCTCGGTCAGTTCGAACGGCTTGATGACATAGTCGTCGGCGCCAAGGTTGAGCCCCTTGATCCGGTCGGCAAGTTCATCGCGTGCGGTGAGCACCAGCACCGGCATTTTTTTGCGCCGCGCGCGCAGACGCTGCAACACCTCAAAGCCGTCCATGCGCGGCAGTCCGATATCGAGGATGGTGAGGTCGTAGTCCTCTGTGGTGAGGGCCTGGTCGGCGTGCGCGCCGTCGGCAAGGCAGTCGACGACATAGCCGTACTTGCGCAGCGCCGAACTCATGCCGTCGGCGAGTACGGCGTCATCCTCAACAATCAGTATGCGAAGGCCCATGTTTGCGATGTTGGTGCAGGCGTCAGTGAGAAGACAGGATTACGAAAGGCGGACGACAGGTTCTGAATCTAGAGTGCGGCATTGTTTTCAAACAGAGTGCCCAGGCAAGCCTGCAATGTGTGTGAAGTCCGCGATGCACGTAGCGACGTGCGCTTCCCGAAGCCTACAGGGTTTTCTCGTCCTCGCCCTGCTCATCGGGGTGCTGCCCCCGTCCGCCCTTGCACAGGGCGCGGCGGCAGCGAAGGCCGAGATCGCGTCGTTCGCGTTGTCCGCGTTGTCCGCGTTGTCATTAGCCGACGCCGAGCGCCTGATGCTGGAAAGAAATCGCGAGCTGCAGGCCGCGCGCCGTGCCCGGGAGGCGGCGCGCGCCGACTCGATGGTCGCCGCTCAGGGCGTCAACCCGGTGCTGACATTGCAGACGTTCAACATCAACCCGCGCCTGGGCATCGGCGCCGGGGGCCCGCGCGACAAGACGGTGGATACCACCGTGCGCATCGACCAGATCATAGAGCGCGGCGAGAAGCGCGAGTTGCGGGTCGCCGCCGCCGGGCGGCTGGAGGCGGCGAGCGATGCCGATTTCCTCGCTGCCAGGCGGCAACAGCAACTGGTTTTGCGCATCGCCTATTACGAGCTTGCCCTCGCCCAGGAAAAGACCCTGGTGCTCGCCGATACGGCGGGTTTGTTCGGCAAATCACTGGAGGCGGCCGAACGGCGCCTGAACGCGGGTGACATCGCGCGCGCCGACCTGGCGCGTCTGCGTGTGGATGCGTTGCGCGCCGGCAACGACGCACGCGCCGCCGAAGCCGACCTGGCGCGCAGCCAGCTCGCGCTCGCCTACATCGTCGGCCTCGAAGGGGACGCCGCCACGCTGCGTGCCACGGACGCCTGGCCGCAGGCCGACGCTGCGGCGCCTGTTGCAACAGCCGCAACAGCCGAACTCATCGACCGGCGCCCGGACGTACGCGCGGCGCAGGCCCGCGTCGAGGCGCTGGAGCGTTCGCGCGAACTGGCCCGCCGCCTGCGCACGCGCGATGTGTCGGTCGGCGCGCAATTCGAGCACTGGCCGCAAAGCGCGGGCAACCAGCAGGGCAGCGGCAACAGCGTCGGTTTCGCGGTATCGGTGCCGCTGTTTGTGCGCCACGCTTACGGCGGCGAAATCCGCCGTGCCGAGGTCGAGTACGATGCCGCCCGTGACGCGCTGGCGCGCATTCGCGCGCAGGCCGCCGGGGAGTTCGCACGCGCCGCCTCAGACCTGCACGCCGCCTCAGACCGCGTGCGCCGCTACCAAGGCGGCCTGCTGGAGGAGGCGAGGCGCTCGGCCGAAGCCGCCGAGTACGCCTACCGCAATGGCGCGCTGGGCATCATGGACCTGCTCGATGCGCGCCGCACGTTGCGCGCGACGCAAATTGATTCGGCCCAGGCGCGTGCCGACCATGCAAAAGCGCTCGCCGCGTGGAACGCGAGCGCCACCCCGACGGAGTAAGCACCATGCGTCCACGACACACCTTCATATTGTTGCTCGTATTGATCATCCCGGCCTGCGGTGATCCGGCCGTCAAGACCAGGCCGCAACCCCCGGTCGTGTCGGAGAATCGCGTCCTATTCACCCAGGACAGTCCGCAACTGGCGGCGTTTGCCGTTGAAAAAGCCGGGGTGCGCGACAACGAGGTGGTGCGTCTCAATGGCCGCATTGTCTGGGATGAGGAACGTACGGTGCGAATCTATGCGCCGTTCGCCGGCCGGGTCGATCGCATCCTGGTTCAGCCGGGCGAAAAAATAGCGCGGGGCCAGGTGCTCGCGACATTGTCATCGCCTGATTTCGGACAGGCCCAGGCCGAGGCGCGCAAGGCGGCGGGCGACTTTGCACTGGCGGCGCAGAACATCGCCCGGGTGAAGGACCTGCACGAGCATGGCGTGCTGGCGCGCAAGGAACTCAACGGCGCCGAGGCCGACTACTCGCGCGCCCAGTCAGAACTGACGCGCACCAGGGAGCGCCTGCGCATGTACGGCGCCCAGGCCGACACGATTGATCAGCGTTTCCCGCTGAGAAGCCCGATATCGGGCCTGCTGGTCGAGCGCAACATCAACCCGGGCCAGGAATTGCGGCCCGACCAGATGTCAGGATCGGGCGCGCAGTTCGTCGTGACCGATCCCTTGCATTTGTGGGTGCAGCTAGACGTGCCGGAGCGCGACCTCGGCGGCATCAGGGCGGGCGAGGCGATTGCCATCAGCGCCCCCGCCTGGACGGGTGAGATTTTTTCCGGGACAGTGCTCAACGTCGCCGATTTCATCGATCCGGCGACACGCATGGTGCGGGTGCGCGGCAAGGTGGAAAACGCCGCGCGTAAACTCAAGGGCGACATGTTCGTCAACGCCGAGATTGTCATTCCGGTCAAGGCAGCGGTACAGGTTTCGGCTAAGGCGGTGTACTCGCGTGGCGGGGAAAGTTTTGTCTTCGTGCAGGACGGGCAGGGTAGTTACAGCCGGCGCGCCGTCACCACCGGTCGGGAAATCGGCGGTTTCGTGGTGATATCGTCCGGCCTGGCGGCGGGCGAAATGGTGGTGGTGCAGGGCGCCTTGCTGCTGCAACAAGTGTTGCAGGACGTGCGCAGCAGCCCGCGCAAGGCGTCCTGATGGTCATCCTGATGGGCATCCGGATTGTCGTCCTTATGGTCACGGCGCGCCCCTTGTCGGCGCTACGATGATCAAGCGCATCGTATCGTATGCGCTGCACCAGCCGCTGTTCGTGCTGCTTGGTACGCTGCTCTTCGTCGGCGCCGGCATTTTCGCGTTCAAATCGCTGCCGATCGAGGCCTTTCCCGACGTCTCGGACACCCAGGTCAACATCATCACGCTGTTTCCCGGGCGCGCCGCCGAAGAGGTGGAAAAGCAGGTCACCATTCCGATTGAGGTCGAACTTGCCGGCATTCCCAACTCGGTGCGCATGTTCTCGCATACGCAGTTCGGCCTGTCCTTCATCATCATCACCTTCAACGACAAGGCCGACGCCTATTTCGCGCGCCAGCAGGTGACCGAGCGCCTGCGCAGTGTCGATCTGCCGCCGGGCGTCCAGCCCGAGCTTGCGCCGCTGTCAACGGCGATCGGCGAGATTTACCGCTATCGCCTCAAGGGGCCGCACCTCGATTCGCGCGAACTGCGCGCGATCGAGGACTGGACGGTGTTGCGGCAACTGAAACTGATCCCCGGCGTGGCCGATGTCGTGAGCCTGGGCGGACTGGTCAAGCAATACGAAGTCAACCCTGACCTCGGGCGCATGAAGGACTTCAAGATCAGCCTGCAACAGCTCTACGGCGCGCTGCAGCGCGGCAACGCCAACGCCGGCGGCGGCTATATCGAGAACGGCCGCCAGCAGATGCTGATACGCGGCATCGGCCTGCTGGCGAGTGCCGATGACATCGGCACCGTGGTCGTCGCCGAACGCAATGGTTCGCCGGTGTTGGTGCGCGACATCGCCACGGTCAGCATAGGCGCGATTCCGCGCCAGGGCATCGTCGGGCAGGACACCGAGGACGACGTGGTGACCGGCATCGTGATGATGCGCAAGGGCGAGAACCCGTCGCAGGTGCTGGCGCAGGTCAAGGCGCGCGTCGGGCAGCTCAACAATGGTGGACTGCCCAAGGGCGTCGAGATCGTGCCCTTCTACGATCGCACCTGGCTGATCGACAAAACGCTGAAGACGGTGTTCACCAATCTTGCCGAGGGGGCGCTCCTTGTTGCGCTGGTGCTGTATCTGTTCCTGGGCAACTTTCGCGCGGCGGCGATTGTTGCGCTGGTGATGCCGTTGTCGTTGCTCGCCACCTTTATCGGGCTCACCCTGGTCGGCATCCCGGCCAACCTGCTGTCCCTTGGCGCGATGGATTTTGGCATCATCGTGGACGGCGCGGTGATCGTGGTCGAGAACGTCTTTCGCAAGCTCTCCGCCCAGCACGGCCATCACGACGAGAAGGGGCGACTCGGGCGCATCCTTGAGGCCACTGTCGAGGTTGGCCGCCCGACGCTGTTCTCGATGCTGATCATCATTGCGGCGCACATTCCGATTTTTACGCTGCAGCGGCATGAGGGCAGGATCTTCGCGCCCATGGCCTATTCGGTGGTGGCGGCCCTGATCGGGTCGCTGATCGTGTCGCTGACGCTGGTGCCCTTGCTGTGCCGGTTCTGGCTCAAAAAGAACCTCCCGCACGAGGACAACGCGTTGATGCGCTGGTGCAGCCGCATCTACAAGCCGGTGCTCGAATGGTCGCTCGCGCGCCGCAAGCTGGTGCTGTCGGTGGCCGCCGCCGCGCTGCTGTTCAGCCTCGCGCTGGTGCCCAGACTCGGCAGCGAGTTCCTGCCCGAACTCAACGAAGGTTCAATCTGGATCAACATGCCGTTGCCGCCCAGTGTCTCGGTGGCCGAGGCCATGCGCGAACTGGCGCGGGTGCGCGCCGAAATCAAGGCGATCCCCGAGGTGAACACGGTCATCTCCAAGGCCGGCCGGCCGGAGGACGGCACCGATCCGAAGCTGATCAACATGGCCGAGTTGCTGGTCGACCTCAAACCCGAGGAACAGTGGCGTGAGGGCAAGACCAAGGCGCAAATCATCGAGGAGATGGATCGCGTGCTGTCGGCGATTCCCGGCGTCGAGCCGTCGTTCTCGCAACCGATACGCGACAACGTGCTCGAGAGCATCTCGCAGATCGACGGCCAGATCGTGATCAAGCTGTTCGGCGACGATCTGGAGGTGCTGCAAAAGGGCGGGCGTGAGGTCCTTGCCGCCATCAGCGGCGTGCAGGGCGTGGTCCGCGCCTTCATCGACCGGGCCGGCGAACTGCCGCAATTGCGTATTGAAATCGACCGCGCGCAGGCTGCCCGTTACGGACTGAATATCGGCGACGTGCAGGATGTGATCGAGATGGCGCTTGGCGGCAAGGCGGCGACAGAACTGTGGGAGGGCGAGCGCCACTACAGCGTCGTGGTGCGCCTTGCCGAGCCACAACGGTCGGTTGCGAGCATGAAGAACATCCTGTTGACGACCTCTTCCGGACTCAATATTCCGCTGGCACAGATCGCGAAGTTCCGCACCGCCGGTGGCGCCATGAACATCAGTCGCGAGAACGGCAGGCGCGTGGTGTCGGTGGGGGTGTTCATTCGCGATCGCGACATGGGCAGCGTGGTCGCGGACATGCAGGCCAGGGTGGCCGAAAAAGTCCGGCTGCCCGAGGGCTACGCCCTCGGCTGGTCGGGCGAGTTCGAGAACCAGCAGCGCGCAATGGCCAGGCTCGCGGTCATCGTGCCCTTGTCGATTCTCCTGATATTCATCCTGTTGTTTGACGCCTTCCAGTCTTTGAAGAGCGCAGTGCTGATCGTGTTGAACATCCCGTTTGCGCTGATCGGCGGCATCCTCGCGTTGTTCATCACCGGCATTCCGCTGTCGGTGTCGGCGGCGATCGGCTTCATCGCGCTGTTCGGTCAGGCGGTGCTGAACGGCGTGGTGATGGTCACTTACTACAACCAGTTGAAGAATCACGGCGCTACTCCCGAGCAAGCGGTGCTGGAGGGCTCGATGTTGCGTTTGCGCACGGTGCTGATGACCGGTTTGCTGGCGATGCTGGGATTGCTGCCGATGGCCTTGTCGCACGCCATCGGCGCCGAGACGCAGCGCCCGCTGGCGGTGGTGGTCATAGGCGGGCTGATATCGGCCACGCTGCTGACCCTGATCGTGTTGCCGGTTCTGTATCTGCTGTTCAATCGCGGAAACAGCGCCGGGCAGGCGTCCGCCAGGCCCGGCCGCACTGCGGCCTGATCCCTGCAAGGGGCGGACTGCATCGTGGTTCAGGCTTGAAGCCGGCGCAGGGTGCGCGCATGGTCAATCATGTCGCCGACCTGAGCAGGAAAATACATTGATTTAAAAGAGATTCTTGAAATATGGCTGAATCGTACGGGGTCTTCCGAAAGCCCTGTCATTGCGGTGAGCCATGATGGCCTTGCGCCGGATGTACCGTCACCGGTGTACTGGTGTACTTGCGGCAAGGGCTTGAAATCAGTTAAAATCTCGCTCTTTCTTTTATTCCCGCTTGCGGCAACACGTACTTACGGCAACAATCTTGTGGCCGGCGTTGGCGGGGAATTCAACTGGTTAAAAGGTTTTTACATGCCAAGCGTACGCGTCAAGGAAAACGAACCGTTTGAAGTTGCTCTTCGCCGCTTCAAGCGCACCGTGGAAAAAACCGGCTTGCTCACCGAACTGCGCGCGCGCGAGTTCTACGAGAAGCCCACGTCCGAGCGCAAGCGCAAGCTCGCTGCGGCGGTGAAGCGCCACTACAAGCGCCTGCGTAACCAGACGTTGCCGCCGAAGATGTATTGATTCCGGACGGCTTTGCCGCCGGATCAATTCGGCGCGATTGAAGGGGCGCTTCGCGCCTTTCATCGCGCCGTTTTGTTTTTCTGCGTCACCCGGTATCACGTCAACATCAACCCTTTCTTGAACGGGGAGTGAGCAATGTCCCTCAAGGTACGCATTACCGAAGACATGAAGGCCGCGATGAAGGCGAGGGACAGCCAGCGCCTTGGCACGGTGCGCCTGCTGTTGTCCGCGATGAAGCAGCGCGAGGTGGACGAGCGCATCGAGCTGTCGGATGCCGACATTCTTGCGATCCTGGAAAAAATGCTCAAGCAGCGCCGCGATTCCATTACCCAGTACGAAGCGGGTGGCCGCCAGGACCTCGCCGACGTGGAGAAATTCGAGATCAGTGTGCTCTCCGGCTACATGCCGCAACAACTCAGCGCCGAAGAGATTGCCGCGGCCGTGGCCGGGGCAATCGCCGCGTCCGGCGCCACGGGCGCACAGGACATGGGCAAGGTGATGGCGGTGCTCAAACCCGCACTCGCCGGCAAGGCCGACATGGGTGCTGTATCGGCGCAAGTGAAGGCAAAGCTGGCAGGCTAATTGCTGTGCTAATTGCTGCGCGTTGCCGGAGCGCTGGCCGGCGCATTTTGCCCGGTGTAACGCTTGCCCGGTGTAACGCTTGCCCCGTGAAACGCTTGCCTTCTGGCCGATATCGGCTATAAATACGCTGTTGCAGTTCGCTCCGGGTGGCACTGATTTGCCGCGCGTTTTGCGGGTGCTGCTTCCACTCCATACATGTCAGCCTTGGCAGACCCAGACAGCCTTATTGCGCGCCGGTGATCCCAGATTCCTTCAAGCAGGACCTGCTCAATCGCGTCGATATCGTTGATGTGGTGGGTCGCTTCGTCCAGTTGAAAAAGGGCGGCGCCAATTTCATGGGCTTGTGCCCCTTCCATAACGAAAAATCGCCGTCGTTTACGGTCAGTCCGGCCAAGCAGTTTTACCATTGCTTTGGCTGTGGCGCGCATGGCAACGCCATCGGTTTTTTGATGGAATACTCGGCACTGGGTTATATCGAGGCGGTGAAGGACCTGGCCGAAAACGCCGGCATGAAAATGCCCGAGTACGAGCCGCGCGGCGGCGCCAAAGCGCTGCCCGAGGGCCCCGACCTCTACGCCATCATGCAGCAGGCGGCGCAGTTTTACCGCGACAAGCTCAAGGATTCGACGCGTGCCATCGATTACCTCAAGGGGCGGGGGCTGTCGGGGAAAATCGCCGCGCAGTACGGCCTTGGTTACGCCCCCGACGGCTGGCAGAACCTGCAGGCGAGCTTTCCGAAATACGACGACAAGAGCCTGAAAGACGTCGGGCTGGTGATCGAGAACGACGAGGGTCGCCGTTACGACCGTTTTCGCGACCGCATCATGTTCCCGATCATGAACCAGCGCGGCGTGGTGATCGGCTTTGGCGGCCGCATCCTGGATGCGGGCGAGCCCAAGTACCTCAATTCGCCGGAGACGCCGCTGTTTGAAAAGGGGCGCGAACTCTACGGACTGTCCCAGGCGAGGCAGGCGATCCGCGAGTCCGGCCGCGCCATCGTTGTCGAGGGCTACATGGATGTGATTGCGCTGGCACAGCACGATGTGGGCTACGCGGTCGCGGCGCTGGGCACCGCGACCTCCGCCGTGCATGTGCAGAAGCTGTTCCGCCAGACCGATGAAATCGTCTTTTGCTTTGACGGTGACAATGCCGGGCGCAAGGCGGCATGGCACGCGCTCGAGGTCAGCCTGCCCTGCCTCGCCGACCACAAGGCGGTGAAGTTCCTGTTCCTGCCGGCCGAAGACGATCCGGACACCTTTGTCCGCACCCACGGCAAGGCGCTGTTCGAGGAGAAGCTCGCCGAGTCGCGGCCCTTGTCCGATGTGCTGCTGACCGAGCTCAAGTCGCGCGTTGACATGAGCACGCTGGAGGGGCGTTCACGCATCCTGCATGAGGCCAAGCCGCTGCTGCAAAAAATCTCCGCACCGGCGCTGCAGTTGCAATTGGTCAAGCAACTTGCCGACTTGTGCGGCATGACGCCCTCGGAGGCGGCCGGACTGGTCGAGATCCGCGGTGTTTCCGGTTTCAACCGCGCGTACAAGCGGCCGGCGCCGGCGCGGGCGCCGCGGCGCACCACGCAAAGCCTGGAGCGGCGTTTTCTCAATTTTCTGATGGTCAAGCCAGAACTCGCCGGCGAGCTTCCGCTCGATTTGTTCGAGGGCGAGGGAGCCGAAACCGAGGGCCTGCTGACCATGGCCTCGTATGCACGCGAGCACGCCGGGCCGAATTTCGAGGCGCGCCTCATCGACCAGTTTCGCGCTACTGAGTTTGAAACCCTGTTCAAGCAGGTGTTGTCCGAATTGATGGATATCAACCTCACGGCGGAACAGGCGGAGGCTGAATTTCGCGACGCCTTGCCGCGGCTGCGCCGGCGGCGGGTCGAGGAGCGGCATGACGAACTGCTCGGCAAGGCCGCCGGCGCGGCGTTGACACAGGATGAAAAAGCGGAACTTAACCGCATCATCAAGGAGATAGCGGCGCTGGACAAGGCCAGTGTCGGCACCCCAGGGCAATCGCTGCAGCCATGATATAATTTAAAGCTTTTCCGCATTTATTTCCGACACCCAGTCCGACACTCAGTCTGAAACTGGGTCCGAAACTCAGGATACCGACCATGGCACAGCAAAAAGCGAAGCCCAAAGCGAAATCCAAGCCGCAGGCGAAGTCCTCCTCCAAGGCCAGCCTCAGGGGAAAGCTGAAAAAAGCCGTGCCCGCGTCCAAATCCGCGGTAAAAAGCGCCGCCGGTGCCAAGGCACCGGTGCGCAAGCCGTCCAAACCAGTCAATTCCTCGCGTCCGCTCGCCAAGACCAAGTTCAAGGCGGCTGCCGAGACGACTCATTCCAGAAAGCACTCCGCCAAGTTGTCAGCCAAGCCCGTAGCAAAGTCCGCAGCAAAGCCGTCCGCCAAGCCGACGCCCGCCAAACAAGGCAAACAGGCGTCGGTCGTCAAGGCCCTCGAAGTGAAACCGTCCGTCAAGGACGCCAAGGCTGCTGCCATTGCCGCGGCTGCGGCTGCGCCCAAAGACGCGCAGCCGGCAGTCGTCACGCCGGAAAAGCCCCTGGGCAAGGCCGCGCGCGCGCGAAAGGCGCGTGAAGCCGAAAAGCTGCTGCATGAGCGTATGGCATCGCGCCCCGAGGATGTCGAGGCGCGCCGCACCCGTCTGAAAACACTCATCGTTCTTGGCAAGGAACGCGGTTACCTGACTTACGCCGAGATCAACGACCACCTGCCCGATGACATGGTGGACGCCGAGCAGATCGAGGCGATCATCACCACCTTCAACGACATGGCGATCCAGGTGTTCGACGAGGCGCCGGACGCCGAGACGATGCTGATCTCCGAAACGGCGCCCGCTGCGGTGCCCGGGGAAGACGCCGAGGAAGAAGCCGAGGCGGCGCTCTCGACGGTGGACCCGGAATTCGGCCGCACCACCGACCCCGTGCGCATGTACATGCGCGAAATGGGCACCGTCGAACTGCTGACGCGCGAGGGCGAAATCGAAATCGCAAAGCGCATCGAGGACGGCCTCAAGCACATGATCCAGGCGATCTCGGCCTGCCCGACCACCATCCATGAAATTCTCGAACTTGCCGACAAGGTCAAGCGTGAGGACATGCGCATCGACGAACTGGTCGACGGCCTGATCGATCCGAACGCCAAGAGCGAGCCGATCGAGGAGCTGGCCGACGACGTCGAACCGGACGACGAGGAGGAAGAGGAGGTCGATGACGGCGGCGCCGCCATGACCGCGAGCCTGCTCAAGTTGAAGGAGGATTCGCTCGAGCGCTTTGCCAAGATCCACCGCCTGTACGACAAGATGCGCCTCGCGCTCGCCAAGGGCGGTTCGCGCAGCAAGGACTACGTTACTGCGCGCGACAAGATTTCCGGCGAGTTGCTGAACATCCGTTTCACCGCGCGTATCATCGAGCGCCTGTGCGACGGTTTGCGCGGTCTCGTCGATGAGGTACGCGGCCACGAACGCCAGATCCAGCAGTTGTGCGTCATCAGGGGCACCATGCCGCGCCCGCACTTTATCAAGGTGTTCCCGGGCAACGAGACCAACATGCGCTGGTTGAAGAACGAGCTCGCCGCGGGCAAGCCCTACACCGCGCAACTGACGCGCTACGAGCCGAACATCCTCGAACAGCAGCAAAAGCTCATCGACATCCAGAAACGCATCGGCATTCCGCTCAAGGAACTGAAGGACATCAACAAACAGATGTCCACCGGCGAGGCCAAGGCGCGCCGCGCCAAGCGCGAAATGACCGAGGCCAACCTGCGTCTGGTGATCTCGATTGCCAAGAAATACACCAACCGCGGCCTGCAGTTCCTTGATCTCATCCAGGAGGGCAACATCGGCTTGATGAAGGCGGTGGACAAGTTCGAATACCGCCGCGGCTACAAGTTCTCGACCTACGCCACGTGGTGGATACGCCAGGCCATCACGCGCTCGATCGCCGACCAGGCGCGCACCATCCGCATTCCGGTGCACATGATCGAGACCATCAACAAGATGAACCGCATTTCGCGCCAGATCCTGCAGGAGACCGGGTCCGAGCCCGATCCGGCGACGCTGGCCGTCAAGATGGAAATGCCCGAGGACAAGATCCGCAAGATCCTGAAAATCTCCAAGGAACCGATTTCGATGGAGACGCCGATCGGCGACGACGACGACTCGCACCTTGGCGACTTCATCGAGGACCAGGCGACGCTGGCGCCCAACGATGCGGCGATGTACTCGTCGCTGCGCGATGTGACCAAGGACATCCTCGATTCGCTGACGCCGCGCGAAGCCAAGGTGCTGCGCATGCGCTTTGGCATCGAAATGAACACCGACCATACGCTCGAAGAGGTCGGCAAGCAGTTCGATGTCACGCGCGAACGCATCCGCCAGATAGAGGCCAAGGCGCTGCGCAAGTTGCGGCATCCTTCGCGCTCAGAGCGGCTGAAAAGCTTTTTGGACAACAACTGACCGCTGTTTGCGCGGCTGCGGCATCCAGATTGGCTGAGTATTTCCGGCGCCCCGCCAAGCGGGGCGTTGGTTTTTGTGGCAACCGCGGCCGAAAAGGCAGGGCGGGTTTCGCGGAGCGCAGAACATGATGACCGGGACCAGGCAATACGACTACGACTTGTTTGTCATTGGCGGCGGCTCCGGCGGCGTTCGCGCCAGCCGCATCGCGGCCGGTTTTGGCGCGCGGGTGGCGGTGGCCGAGGACTATCGCGTCGGCGGCACCTGCGTCATCCGCGGCTGTGTACCGAAAAAGCTGTTCTCTTACGCCGCGCATTTTCACGAAGACTTCGAGGATGCGCGCGGTTACGGCTGGACCGTCGCGCCGCCGCAGTTCTCGTGGGCGACGCTGATGGCCAACAAGGATGCCGAGATCGCCCGGCTCGAAGCCATATATATCAAGCTGCTGCAAAACTCCGGCGTTGAACTGATGCAGGGTCGTGCCCGCGTCATTGATGCGCACACCGTGGAGATTGGCGCAACGCGGTTCAGCGCGGCAAATCTGCTCATCGCCACCGGCGGCTGGCCGGTGAAGCCGGATATTCCGGGTGCAGAACTCGCCATCACCTCGAACGAGGCCTTCGAGCTGGCCGCATTGCCGCAGCGCGTGATGGTCGTCGGCGGCGGCTATATCGCGGTCGAGTTTGCCGGAATCTTCAAGGGCCTTGGCAGCGATGTTTCACTCTCCTATCGCGGCGAGCAGATCCTGCGTGGTTTCGACGACGATGTGCGTGCACATCTTTCCACCGAGATGGCCGGACGCGGCGTGACGATGCTGCTCAAGCACCAGGTCACGACCATTGCGCGAAGCGCTTCCCGTCTGGTGGTCAGTGCCGCAGATGGCAGCACAACCGAAGTGGATGCGGTGATGTTCTCCACCGGACGCGCACCCAACACTCGCGGGCTGGGCCTTGAAGCGGCGGGCGTCGAACTGGACGCCGCCGGCGGGGTCAAGGTTGACGCCTATTGCCGCTCAAGCGTGAAATCGATATGGGCGGTCGGCGATGTCACCAACCGCATCGCGCTGACGCCGGTCGCCATCCGCGAAGGCCATGCGGTTGCGCGGACATTGTTTGGCGGCGGCGACCCGGTGCCGGTGGACCATGCCGACATCCCGACGGCGGTGTTCAGCCAGCCGCAGGTGGGCACTGTCGGCCTGTCCGAGTCCGCCGCGCTGGCGGCGCACGGGGTGATCGACGTGTACAAGGCCGATTTCCGGCCGCTGAAGGCGACGCTCTCGGGACGCAATGAGCGCACGCTGATGAAGCTGGTGGTTGACCAGGCCAGCCAGCGTGTTCTTGGCGCGCACATGGTCGGCGCCGATGCGGCCGAAATCATCCAGGGCGTGGGCATTGCGGTCAAGGCGGGCCTGACCAAACCGCAGTTCGATGCCACGGTGGGCATCCACCCGACGGCGGCCGAGGAATTTGTGACCTTGCGTGAAAAACGCACCGTCAGTCGCGGCGAAGCCTGACCCGTGCCGCCCTGCGCGGCTATAATATGGGTTCGGTTGGGCCTATAGCTCAGTTGGTTAGAGCAGAGGACTCATAATCCTTTGGTCCCTGGTTCGAGTCCAGGTGGGCCCACCAATACGATTCCGTCCTTTCGTGGCCATGCACCCCTCACCCCAACACCCATGCTGCGCGATACGCCGTCGCGGCGCCTGAGCGCGAAGCTGGCGGCGCTCGGCCGCGACGGGCTGCTGCGCCGCCGCCAGGCGCTGGAGGGGCCGCAGGGTGTGCGGCCGCGCATCGACGGGCGTGAGTACCTGGCTTTTTGCAGCAACGATTACCTCGGTCTTGCCAATGACCCGCGTGTGGTCCGGGCGGCCGTCGAGGCAGCGCAGTTGTTTGGCGTTGGCAGCGGTGCGTCGCACATGGTCACCGGCCACAGCGTGCTGCACGAGCGCCTCGAGTTGCGCTTGGCGCAATTCACCGGTTTGCCGCGTGCGCTGTTGTTCTGCAGCGGCTACCAGGCCAATATCGGCGCGCTGACCGCGTTGGCCGGGCGCGGCGATGCGGTGTTTTCCGACGAACGCAATCACGCTTCGCTGATTGACGGCACGCGTCTTTCGCGTGCCGACGTGGTCCGTTACCCGCATTGCGATCTGGCGGCGCTCGATGCCCTGATGGGCGCATCGGACGCGGCGCTCAAACTGGTGGTGACCGACGGCGTGTTCAGCATGGATGGGGATATTGCGCCGCTGCCCGGTCTGCTCGCCTTGTGCGATCGCCACGATGCGCTGCTGCTGGTCGATGATGCGCACGGTTTTGGCGTGCTCGGCGCGCGGGGCGCGGGTGTGCTGGCGCATTTTGGACTCAGTTCGCCGCGCATCGTCTATGTCGGCACGCTGGGCAAGGCCGCGGGGGTGTCCGGCGCGTTTGTCGCGGCTGCCGACGAAATCGTTGAGACGGTGCTGCAACAGGCGCGCACCTACATGTTTACCACCGCCAGCCCGGCCATGCTGGCCGCGGCGGTTGATGCGAGTCTTGAGATCATCGGTGATGAAGAATGGCGGCGCGAGCGCCTGCGCGATCTTGTTGCGGCGCTCAAACGCGGGCTTCGTATCGGCGCCGGGGCGAGGCTTGCAGCCTCGGACACGCCGATTCAGCCGCTGATCGTCGGTGGCAACGAACCGGCGCTCGCCGCCAGCGCCGCACTGCGCGAACGCGGCATCCTCGTTACCGCGATACGGCCGCCGACGGTCGCAGCAGGCACGGCGCGGCTGCGCATTGCGCTCTCCGCTGCGCATGTCCCCGATGACATCGCCAGGCTGGTGGCGGCGCTCAACGAAATTCTGCCCGCCTGAGCCCTGACATGAGCGTGAAAACCAGCGCCAAAGCCCGCGGCTTTTTTGTCACCGGCACCGACACCGGTGTTGGCAAGACAAGGGTGGCCTGCGCGTTGCTGCACGCCTTTGCCGCAACCGGGTGTTCGGTGGTCGGCATGAAGCCGGTTGCCGCCGGTCGCGAGGATGGTCACTTCCATGATGTGACGGCCCTCATGGCGGCGAGCAGCGTTGCCGCCCCCGGCGCGCTGGTCAATCCCTATGCCTTCGACCCCGCCATCGCGCCGCATATCGCAGCGGCGCGCTCGGGTGTCGCAATCGAGCTGGAGCGGATCACCAGCGCCTATGCCAGCCTGTCGGCGTTGGCCGATGTGGTGGTGGTGGAAGGAGCCGGCGGCTACATGATTCCGCTCAACCAACGCCAAACCAGCGCCGATCTGGCGCGCGCGCTGGCGCTGCCGGTGGTGCTGGTCGTGGGCATGCGCCTTGGCTGTCTCAACCACGCGCTGCTGACGCGCCTTGCCATCGCCGCGAGCGGCCTCGCCTGCGCCGGCTGGGTCGCCAACTGCATCGATCCGTCCATGGACGGCCTCGCCGAGAACATCGCCTCACTGGAGCAGCGGCTCGACAGCCCGCTGCTCGGTCGCGTGCCCTTTGGCAGCGATGTGAAGGCGCGCGAGACCGCCCGTCTGCTTTCGGTGCGGCACCTGCGCGAGGGGGCGGCATGAACAGCCCGCGCAACGATGCGATGCGCGCGCGCAGCCTGCGCGCGGTCTGGCATCCGTGTACGCAAATGAAGCACCACGAATTGATGCCATTGGTACCGGTGCGCCGCGCCGAGGGCGTGTGGCTGTACGATTTTGACGAGCGGCGCATTCTGGACGCAATCAGCTCGTGGTGGGTTAACCTGCTCGGCCACGGTCACCCGCGCATCAAGGCGGCGCTGCATCAACAGCTCGACCAACTCGAACACGTCATGCTCGCCGGCTTCACGCATGAACCGGTGGTCGAGCTTTCCGAGCGCCTTGCCGCGCTGGCACCGGGGGCGCTGGGCCATTGCTTTTATGCCTCAGACGGCGCATCGGCGATCGAAATTGCGCTGAAGATGAGCTTCCACTATTGGCGCAATGCAGGCCGGCCGCAGAAGAATGCGTTCGTCACGCTGGCCAACAGTTATCACGGCGAAACCCTCGGTGCACTGTCGGTCACCGATGTCGCGCTGTTTCGCGATAGCTACGCGCCCTTGCTGCGTGCGAGCACCCAGGTGCCCTCGCCGGATTGGCGCGATGCCGCGCCGGGGGAGTCGGCGCGCGCTTTTGCGTTGCGTTGTGCCAGGGCGCTCGCCACCCACCTCGAGCAGCATGCCGGGCGTACCGCGGCGCTGATCCTCGAACCGCTGGTGCAATGCGCCGGCGGCATGGCGATGTACGATCCGGAGTACCTGCGTCAGGCGCGCGCGCTGTGCGAGCGCTTCGAGGTGCATCTCATCGCCGACGAGATTGCCGTCGGCTTTGGCCGCACCGGTACGCTGTTCGCCTGCGAGCAGGCCGGCATTGCGCCGGATTTTTTGTGTCTGTCCAAGGGCCTGACCGGCGGCTACCTGCCCTTGTCGGTGGTGCTGACGACCGACGATGTGTACGGCGCTTTTTACGACGACAGTATTGCGCGCGGTTTTTTGCACTCGCATTCCTATACCGGCAATCCGCTCGCCTGCCGCGCCGCGCTGACCGTGCTGCAGATCCTCGCAGACGAGGATGTCATCGCGCACAACCGCGACCGCGCCGCCGCGCTCAACCGCCAGTTGGCCTTCCTTGGCGATCATCCGCGCGTTGCGCACTATCGCAACACCGGTATGATCTGGGCCTTCGATGTGCCCGGGCCGGCGGATCCCCGCTTTGCCGGCGATTTTTCGCGCCGTGCACTCGAACTCGGTGTGCTGCTGCGACCACTGGGCAACACCGTTTACTGGATGCCGCCCTACGCCATGGGTGAGGCGGAGGGCGCGCTGCTCGCCGCCGCTCTGGCGCGGTTGCTTGAGACCTGAGCGCAAGGCCTGCGCGCGTGCCAAAGAATACGACAAGAACGTCTGAAACGCATGGGTGAGAAAAAACGCCGCCTGTCCTCCGGCGAGGCCGCCACGGCGCAGCAGCGTGAATTGCTGGCCAAGGGCATTCGTGCCATGGAAGCCGGTGACCATGCGCGTGGACAGGCGGCTTATCGGCAATTGATGCAAGCGGAGGCCACAGCGCAGGATGCCGCCTTTGCCGCGGACCTTGGCGCGCTGGGCCTGCATCTGGGGGATGCTGCAAACGCCGAGCGGTTGCTGCAATCTGCGGTCTCTGCGCAGGCGCAAAACGCCGGTTACCGCTGCAACCTCGCCATTGCGCTGCGTCAGTTGGGTCGGCGCGACGAGGCGATCGCGCAATTGCAGCACGCTTTGCGCATAGACCCGCGCCTCGTGCAAGTGCATGTCAACCTCGGCAATGCCCTGATGGACGGACGCCGCTTTGACGAGGCGGCCGCGGCCTTTGAGCGGGCGCTGGCGACTAAGCCCGCCCATGCCGATGCACTCTATGGACTCGCCAACGCGCAGCTCGCACTGGAACGGCGTGAGGACGGCTGTGCCAATTTACACCGCGCACTGGTCGCTGATCCCGGTTTCCACCAGGCCCATGCCTGCCTCGCTGCGGCGAGAATGAACTGGGCGGCCGAACTTGCGGCCGGTGGCGACACTAACGCTGCCGACGAACAGATAAGGCAGAGCATGAGCAGCATTTCGGCTGCGCTGCGCCTGTTGCCGGAAAATCCCTTGTACTGGTTGCAATTTGCCGATTGCATGGACACGGCACGACTGCGTCATCCGTTGGGTGCGTCGATGCGCGAACTTCTGCTGCGCGCGTTAGACCACCCGGTGGTGCGTACCGGCGGCCTGGTGCGTGCAGTTATCGGCCTGGTGAAATCGCATCCTGGCGCGGCCACGCTGCGCAGCCTGATGGCGCCCTCAGGTTCAGATGGCTCCAATACGCCCGATTGGGGCACTTCAGGCGCGACGGTGCGCGATGTTCTCGCCGAGCCACTGTTGCTCAAAGTGCTGTCCGATGGCCTTGTGGCCGACGTATTCATTGAGCGCCTTCTGCTGTTTGCACGCCGCGCGATGCTGGACGAGGTTCTGGCGCAGGCCGTGCCGTCGCTGCCCGATCCGGTGATTGCCACGCTCGCGCATCACGGCTTCAACGCCGAGTATGCCGGTGCGCAAACAGCGCAGGAGGCGTCCGGCCTCGCCATCCTTGGCGAGCGTTTGAGCGGGTGGCGTGCCTCCGGCCAGGCTGTTCCGTCGCACTGGTATGCGGTCTATGGCGCCTACCGACCCTTGTACGACCTTGACGGCGCCCCGTCCGTTGGGGTTGAACTGGCCGACACGCCGTTCCGGGAAGTCGCGCAGCGCCAGATCCGCGAACCGGAGATCGAACGCGCGCTGCGCGCCAATATCCCCAGTCTTACGCCCGCCGCCGCCGGCGTGTCGGCTGCAGTCAGGGCGCAGTACGAGGCCAACCCGTATCCGCGCTGGATCCGCCCGGTGCGCCTGCTCGAGAGCGGCACGGTGGAGGGCGTCATGCAAGGACTGTTTCCGCATGCCGGTTTTGGCGCCACGCCGCAAACTTCACCGCGCATACTGGTCGCCGGCTGCGGCACCGGCCAGCATCCGATAGACACGGCGCAGCGGTTTTCCGGCGCCAGTGTGCTCGCGGTTGATCTCAGCCTCACCAGCCTTGCCTACGCCAGACGCAAGACGCAGCAGCTTGGCCTTGCCAACATCGAGTACCGCCAGGGTGACATTCTGGCGCTGGGCTCACTCACCGAGCGTTTTGATGTGGTCGAATGCGCCGGTGTGCTGCATCACCTTGAAGATCCGATGGCCGGCTGGCGCGTTTTGTGCGGACTGCTGCGCCAGGGCGGCGTGATGCGCATCGCCCTGTACAGCGAAATCGCGCGCCGCCATGTCGTGCATGCGCGCGAGTTCATCCGTGCAGGGGGCCATGAATCTACCGTCGATGGCATTCGTCGCTGCCGCGCGGCGATTCTGGCGAACAGTGATGACCCCCTGCTGCAACAAGTGGCGCTTACCGAGGATTTCTACAGCCTCAGCGGCTGCCGTGACCTGATGTTTCATGTGCAGGAACACCGCTTCACGCTGCCGCAGATCGCATCCTGCCTCGATGCGCTGGGCCTCGAGTTTCTCGGTTTCGAGTTACCGGATGCGACGATCGGAGCGCAATATCGGGCGGCTTTCCCCGGCGATGCGGCGATGCTGCGGCTGGACGATTGGCATCGCTTTGAAGCCGACCACCCCGACACCTTTGCTGCGATGTACCAGTTCTGGGTGCGCAGCCCCGGCGCGCAGGGGCCGATCGGCAGGTTGGGTAGCGCCGTACTCTGACCATGCCATCGGCTGGAAACGCCCGACTGGCGCGGATTTCCAGCATGTCACTATTGCAGCAGGCTTATGGGTTGCCGCGTATTGCGGGTAAATCAACGCCCTTTGGCAGCAGTACCCACATCTGTCCCTGCTGTCGCATCCTGCCGGCCAGATTGCCGGCTTCGGCGCCAAAGCCCCAGAAAAAATCGGCCCGCACCGCGCCGCGAATCGCACCGCCGGTGTCCTGCGCCATCATCAGGCGCGCCAGCGGCGTACTGCTGTTGGGCATGGTGGTGGCGAGGAACACCGGTGCGCCGAGCGGAACCGCGCGCGGGTCGATTGCGATACTGCGGCCGTCGGTGAGCGGCACGCCGAGCGCGCCGAGGGGGCCGTCCGAAGCAAAGCCGGCGCCGCCCGGGCGGGCCGGCAGTTCGCGGAAAAACACGTAGCTGGCGTTGTGGTTCAGCGCGGCTTCAAGCTTGTCCGGATTGGCGCGTCCCCATGCCTTGATGCCCTGCATCGACGCCTGCTCGAGTTTCAATTCGCCCTTATCAATGAGGTAGCGTCCGACCGACTGGTAGGGGTGGCCGTTCTGGTCGGCGTAGCCGATGCGCATCATTTCGCCGTTGTCGAACTGCACCCGCCCCGAGCCCTGGATTTGCAGGAAAAACAGTTCCACCGCGTCATTCACCCAGACGATCTCGCGGCCTGCGAGCGGCGCAACGCCGCGCTCGATTTCATCGCGCGACCAGTAGGGCACCACACGCCGGCCCTCAATGCGGCCCCGCAGGCGCATGTTCTTCAGGTCCGGATTGACGGCCAAGAGGTCTATGGTGAGCAAGTCATCGGGCGGCGCGTAAAGCGCATGCACATAGGGCGGGCGTTTCACCCGGCTGCCACGCAGCAGCGGCTCGTAATAACCGGTGACCATGCCCTGGGTGGAGCCGTCCGCATTGGCGACGCGGTAGGGCGTGAAGTGACGCTCGAAAAACGCGCGGACCTGCGCGTTTGAAGGCGGCGTGGCATCGGCTGCGCCCGACTCCGCCGCGCGGGCGCAGACCTCGCGCCAGCCGGCGCGCGTGCGCAAGGCCTGGCAGCTGGCGCGAAACGCGCCCCAGGCCTCACTCAGTTTGTCGTCGCGCCAGCCGGCAATGGCCTCAAAGCTGACCGCTTCCAGCGTCTCTACCCTGGGCTTTGCCGGTTCTGCGCCCGGACATACCGCGCACACCGGACAGGCCTCGGGTTTGGGGCAGACCGGGTTTGCCGCAATTGCTACAACAGGTTCCGGGGCCGCGGCCGGCGTTGCCGCTCCGGTCACCGGCGGCTTGGTGGCGCAGCCTGAGGCGAGCAGCAGGGCGAGGGCCAGTGCGCCGGCCCGAAGCACGGCGGCGCAGGGCCGGCGCAAATGTCGCGATGGGTGGACGGGGACAGCGTATTGAAGGTGTTTGCTCACGCAGGACTTTCTCGGGCTATGATGCGCGCCGTCATCATGACGGCGGACGGGGTGCGGTGATGTGGATCATTTTTCTTGAGGCTGCGGTGGCGCTTGGCATCGCCGTATTCATCGTCTGGTGGACCTGGCCGAAAAAATCGGATGGCGTCAAACCCGACGACAAGGATGATGCCGACCGGCGATGAAGCGGCCGTGCATGGCGTGGTACCGATCAACGCTCAATGCAGCACGCGCGGCACCGATAGTGTGAACGGCGCAATCGGCGCGTCGAACTGCGTGCCGTCCTCGGCCGCCATCTGGTATTCGCCATGCATGGTGCCCACCGGGGTGGCAAGGGCCGTGCCACTGGTGTACTCGAACTGTTCGCCCGGCTTGATCAGCGGTTGCGCGCCGACGACGCCCAGGCCGCGCACCTCCTGCACCTGCTTGTCGGCGTCGGTGATGACCCAGTGACGGCTGATCAGCTGGGCCGGCACCGACCCGGTGTTGCGGATGGTGATGGTGTAGGCAAACACGAAGCGCGGCACCGTCTCGTCGGACTGGTCGGCGATGTACCGTGTTTGCGCCGAGACGCTGATCTGATATTTTTTGGCGGATGACATCACGCTATTTGATATGAATCGGCAGTCCGTGACAAGGCCCGCCGCAGCCTGATTGCGCCGGTGCAAAACCGCCGCGCACCGGGCGGGAGCGCGGCATTGCGGGTAAAATCGCCGGCATGAAACGCCAATACCGCATTGCACCCAGCCTGCTGTCGGCAGATTTTGCCCGCCTCGGCGAGGAAGTGCGCGATGTCGTCGCAGCCGGCGCCGACATGATCCATTTTGACGTCATGGACAACCATTACGTTCCCAACCTGACCATCGGGCCCCTGGTGTGCGAGGCGCTGCGCCCGCATACCAGCGTCCCGATCGACGTGCATCTGATGGTCAAGCCGGTGGACCGCATCGTGCCGGACTTCGCCCGGGCCGGCGCCAATATCATCAGCTTTCATCCCGAGGCGAGCGAGCATGTTGACCGCACCATCGGGCTGATACACGACTCGGGTTGCAAGGCGGGGCTGGTGTTCAACCCGGCAACGCCGCTCTGTTACCTCGATCACACGCTGCATTTGCTCGACCTCGTGCTGATCATGTCGGTGAACCCGGGTTTTGGCGGGCAGAAGTTCATTCCCGGCGCCCTCGACAAGATCAAGGCGGTGCGGGCGCGCATCGACCTGCACGTCAAGTCCGGCGGCCGCGACATCATGCTCGAAGTCGATGGCGGCGTTAAAACCGACAATATTGCCGCTGTGGCACGCGCCGGGGCAGATACCTTTGTCGCCGGTTCGGCGATTTTCGGCGCCGGCGACGCGGCTGCTTACAAGGCCACAATCGCCGGGATGCGCGCCGAACTTGCGGCAGTCTGAGACTGTGCCCGCCGCGTCCTTGCGCGCTCATCCTCCGGTTCCGGTCCGCGCCGTGCTGTTTGATCTTGACGGCACGCTGCTCGATACCGCGCCCGACCTCGCCGTCGCCGCCAACGCCATGCTGGCCGACCTCGGCCGGCCCGCGGTTTCGCTCGATGACGTCATGCGCTACATCGGCAAAGGCATTCCGCGCCTGATCGAGCGCCTGCTCACCGGCAGTCTGGATGCGCGCGCGGAAGAATCGGCGCTGGCCGTCGCACGCGGCAGTTTCGAGCGACATTACACCGTCGCCAATGGCACTGCGGCGCGCCTTTACCCCGGCGTGATGGCGGGCCTGCAGGCCTTCGGCCTGCTTGGCCTGCCGCGCGCCTGTGTCACCAATAAAAGCAGCGCGTTCACCGACAGCCTGCTGCAGCGTACCGGTCTTGCCGCTTGTTTTGAACTGGTGGTCTCGGGCGACACGCTGGCGCGCAAAAAACCCGACCCGATGCAATTGCTCTACGCCTGCGAGCGTTTCGGTGTGCCGCCGGCCGGAGCCTTGATGATAGGGGACTCGATGAATGATGCGCAGGCGGCGCGCGCCGCCGGTTGCCAGGTGTGGTGTGTGCCCTACGGCTACAACGAGGGCCACGCGCCCGAAACGATCGATTGCGACCGCCTGGTGTCTTCGCTTGAGGAGGCCGCCGCACTGGTGCGCGCCGCAATGCCGGCGGTTCCCACGGTGCTGGCGCGATGACCGGCGTACTCGCTCGCCTGGCCGCGATTGTCGGCCCGCAAGGCATGGTTGCGCCCGATGACGCCAAGGCCTATGCCACCGACTGGCGCAAGCGCTACTCGGGCAGCGCGCTTGCCGTGGTGAAGCCGGCCTCGACCGCGGAGGTGGCGGCGCTGATGAAGCTGGCCGGCGCGGAGCGCATCGGCGTGGTCCCGCAGGGTGGCAATACCGGTCTGGTTGGCGGCGCCACACCCGATTCATCCGGCCGGCAACTGGTCCTCAACCTGTCGCGCATGAACCGCGTGCGCGCCATCGACCCCATCAACAACACCATGACGCTGGAGGCCGGTTGTACGCTGGCAGCGGCGCAGGCCGCTGCGCTGGCGGCGGGGCGCCTGTTTCCGCTCAGCCTTGCCTCCGAGGGCAGTTGCGAAATCGGCGGCAACCTCTCCACCAATGCCGGTGGCACCGGCGTCCTGCGTTACGGCAATACGCGCGAGCTGGCGCTCGGACTGGAGGTGGTGCTGGCGGGCGGTGGGGTCTGGGACGGACTTCGCGGCCTGCGCAAGGACAACACCGGCTACGACCTGAAGCAGCTTTTCATCGGCGCCGAAGGCACACTTGGCGTCATTACTGCGGCGGTGCTGAAATTGTTTCCGCTGCCGCAGGGGCAGGCGACGGCGGTGGTTGCCGTGGACTCGGCCGACCAGGCGCTGCAACTACTCGAGCACGCACAGGCGCAACTGGCCGAACGGCTGGTGGGTTTCGAGCTTTTTTCCAGTCTGTGCCTGGAGCTGGTCCTGCGCTATTACCCGGCCTGTCGCGCACCTTTCCAGCAGGCCCATCCGCACTATGTGCTGATCGAGCTCGCCGACAGCCGCGACAGCGACGCGGCGCGCGAGATGATGGAAGACATGCTCGGTGCCGCGCTCGAGCAGGGGCTCATCCGCGATGCCGCCCTTGCCGCGAGCGGCGCACAGTCGCGCGGGTTCTGGGCGCTGCGCGAGAATATTTCCGAGGCGCAGGCGCACGAGGGTAAAAACATCAAGCACGACGTGTCGCTGCCGGTGTCGCGCGTGGCCGAGTTCATCCGCGTCACCGATGCGGCGATTGCGCGGGCCTTCCCCGGTGTGCGCATGGTGTGCTTCGGCCACATGGGTGACGGCAACCTGCACTACAACGTGTCGCCCCCGGCCGGTGTCGAACACGATGCCTTCCTCGCCAACCAGGCTGCCATCAGCCGCATCGTGCATGACAGCGTGGCGCATTTTTGCGGGTCCATCAGCGCCGAACACGGCATAGGGCAGAGCAAGCGCGATGAACTGACACGCTACAAGTCGCAGCTTGAACTCGATGTGATGCGCAGCATCAAGGCCGCGCTCGACCCACAGGGCATTATGAATCCGGGCAAAGTACTCTAGGCCTGTTTCAATTTTGGATTGTGAATTGTGAATTGTGGAATTGTGGAATTGTGAATTGTGAATTGTGAATTGTGGATTGTGGATTGTGGATTGTCGATTGTCGATTCTCGATTCTCGATTGTCATTCCGAGCGCAGCGAGGAATCTGCTTTTGAACAAGGGCAAAAGCAGATTCCTCGCTGCGCTCGGAATGACAGGGTGAGGGAGCGTCATTTTGAAACGAGCGCCGGGAATGACGATCTTTCGTATGGTGAGCGTCTCTTTGGCTCAGGACTCGTTTGACAGTCGCCCCGATGTGAACGTGCGTGCTATAGTTGCTTCACCCCGCAATCGGCAATTTCAACCGGGCAAAAAAGTCGTGAACTGCATGCATTTTCAAAACTGGGCAATGAGCCGGGGAAGCTGGCGTAGCTGGCGTTCCTGAGCCCGCGCACGCGCCGAAGATTTTTATCGGCGCACCCACCGCAGTTTTTGAAAATGTTGTTTGCCGGAGCAGTTCATGACCGAAGCTGATTTCAAGCGCCTCGCCGCAGAAGGCTACAACCGGGTTCCCCTGGTTCTGGAAACCCTCGCCGACCTCGATACCCCCCTTTCGATCTACCTCAAACGCGCCAACCGGGCGGATACCTATTTCTATTTGCTCGAGTCGGTCGTCGGCGGCGAGCGTTTCGGCCGCTATTCGTTTGGCCGCCTTTCCTCACCGGCGCGCATTGGCGCGCGCGGCAGCGAGGTCCGTGTGCTGCGTGGTGGCGACATCATCGCGAAGCCTCATTAAGCATGCATCCCTTGCTCCAGAACGCAATCGCAATGCATCAGGGCGGCAACTTGCCGGGTGCCGAGTCGGTCTATCGGCAGATACTCACCGCCGAGCCGAACAACGCGGAAGCGCTGCAATTACTAGGCTTGATCGCACACCAGCTCGGCCGCAACGACGACGCGGTCGAGTTGATCGAAAAGAGCCACAAGCTGGCGCGCCCGCAGGCGTTTTCCCTGAACAACCTGGGTCAGGCCTATCTGGGCCTGGCGCGCCCGCGCGACGCCAAGCGCTGTCTTGCCAAGGCGTTGTCGCTCAAGCCCGATTACGCCGAGGCGCACAACAACCTCGGTGTCGCCCTGGAGGAGATGGGGCAGCGCAAGGAGGCGGAACAGGCTTACCGCCGGGCGACGAACTTGCAGCCGGCGTATGCCGGCGCGCACTACAACCTCGCCAATGTTCTGGTTGATCGCGGCGCGGCCGTCGAGGCGGAGCAACACTATGTCAAGGCGCTGGCCGCTGACCCGGACAATGCCGATGCGCATTACCACTTCGGCAACTTGTTGTTCAATCTCGGCCGGCCGGCCGAGGCCGAGCAGGGCTACCGGCGCGCGCTGGCCCTGCGTCCGGATTTCACCGAGGCGGAGTTCGGCCTTGCCAACCTGCTGCACAGTCTCGCGCGGCAGGCTGAGGCGCGACAGTGCTACGCACGGGTGCTGGCGCTCAGGCCGGAGTTCGCCGAAGCGCGCTGGGTTGCGACAATGAGCGCGTTGTCACCGTTCTACGCCGACGCTGAAGCGGAACAGCAAAGCCGCGCCGCCTTTGCCGCGGGTCTCGACAGCCTTTGCCAATGGTTCGCAACCGGTCACGGCGGCAGCGCCGAGAGCCGGCGCGCGGCCGTCGGCGCGCAGCAGCCGTTTTACCTGGCTTATCAGGAACAGGACAACCGCGAATTGCTGTCGCGCTACGGCGCCTTGTGCGCCGGGCTGATGTCCGGCGCACCGCAGCAACAGCAACAGCGCGTCGCGCCGCCAACGCGCCCGACGGCGTCGCGCATCCGCATCGGCATTGTTTCCGCGCACATTCGCGCGCACGCGGTCTGGCATGCCATCATTCGCGGCTGGATGCAGCACCTCGATCGGGCGCGTTTCGAAATCGTCGTGTTTTCCCTTGATTTCAGGCAGGACGAGGAGACGCGGTTTGCACGGTCGCAGGCGACGCACCTGGAGCAGGGGCCGCGGCAATTGCAGCAGTGGGTTGACGCGATTGTCGCGAAAAAACCCGATGTGCTGATTTATCCTGAACTGGGTATGGATGGCCTGACGGTCAGCCTCGCCAGCCGGCGGCTGGCGCCGGTGCAGGCCGTGGCCTGGGGGCACCCGGAAACCACCGGCTTGCCAAGCATCGACTATTACCTGTCGGCCGACGATTTCGAGCCGGCCGAGGCGCAGGACTTTTACACCGAAAAACTCGTCAGGCTGCCACATCTGGGCTGCTGCTACGCGCCGCGGCCGGTCGCGGCGGTCGCCCCCGATCTCGCGGCGCTGGGCATTGATGCGCAGGCGCCGCTGTTCATCTGTCCCGGTGTCCCCTACAAGTACGCGCCGGCGCACGACGGGGCGTTTGTCGAGATCGCCCGCCGCCTCGGCGCCTGCCAGTTCGTATTTTTCACCTATCGCGTAACTGCGCTGACCGCAGGCTTGCGGCAACGCCTGACTGCGGCTTTTGCCGCCGCAGGCATGGATTTTTCGCGCTACGGCATATTTGTGCCCTGGCAGCAGCCTGGCGGGTTTTTCGGCTTGCTGCAGCGCGCCGACGTGTATCTGGATACCATAGGCTTTTCCGGATTCAACAGCGTGATGCAGGCGGTGGAATGCGGCCTGCCCGTGGTCACGCGCGAAGGGCGTTTCATGCGCGGACGCTTCGGCAGCGGCATACTGCGGCGTCTGGGCCTGCCCGAGCTGGTCGCAACATCCGATCAGGAATACGCCGCGCTGGCTGCAAAGCTCGCGGGCGATGGAGGGTACCGGCGCGAATTGCGCGCGCGCATCGAATTGTCGCGAGACGCGCTTTATGGCGATGTGGCCCCGATCCGCGCCATGGAGTCCTTGCTTATCGACGCCACCGCGCAAGCCGTCGCGCCAGCCCGTTAAAATGTCCGGTCGAGCCCGACCCCATACCCCTGTCTCTTATACACATCTGACGCTGCCGACGAATAGAGAGGTGTAG
>ENA-ORBV01001930-ORBV01001930.1-microbial-mat-metagenome-genome-assembly--contig:-NODE-1930-length-44775-cov-12.062643_pt1 | contig 44775 bp, 35 predicted proteins | sample MGYA00237777_ERZ505514 | MGnify/ENA primary metagenome ERZ505514 (study PRJEB26160, sample SAMN06269048) | microbial mat metagenome | isolation source: Oligotrophic lake microbial mat | place... | reverse complement strand
TTGTCAAATACCTGTTTCTAGACCACTCATATTTATAAATGCACTATTTTGTTATTTTGTCAATGCGTAAGTCCTAGTTTGCAAAATCCCGAATATTTGAAAAGTGCTGACCATTTTTGGCGAATAGATACGTTTTTTATTTGTTTTTTTGGTGCGGAATTTTTGATTAAAAGTCTGTTCCATACCCGCCGTAAGCCGGGAGTAACTTGGTTTGATTTTGTGCTGCGGCGCTGGTACGAGGTGTTTCTGGTGATACCGATTTGGCAGGGGTGGCGGATTCTGCCAGTATTGGTGCGGCTGCACAAGTCGGGTTTGGTGAATCTCGATCGCGCAGTTGCTCAAGTTACCTACGAACCGGTGGCTTATTTAGCCAATACGATGTCGGAATACATGATGGTGCGGTTTATCAATCAAGCTAAAAGTTCGATCAAACAGGGCGAGGCGACGCAGATGCTGTTGGCGCAGCAGCCCTACCTTCACGTCAATCAGGAAAATACGATCGAACGAATTACCAAGCGGATTTTGGATCTGACAATTTACAAAGTTTTGCCACAGGTGCAACCGGATTTGGAAGAATTGCTGCACCACAAGTTGGAAACAACAATCAAACAGTCGGATTTCTATCAAATCCTCCAAACTTTCTCTCCGATTAACATTTTGCCGACGGAGATGACGGAACAGCTAGCAAATTATTTGGCTCAAACTGCTGTGGATGTGGTATCTACTACTTATGAAGACGATAAAGGTCGAAAAATTCTCGATAATTTCAGCCAAGAATTTAATCAAAGTTTGCGGCGGGAATTGCAAGATGAGAAAACCCTTGGGGAATTGCAGTCGCTGCTGTCGGATTTGTTGGAAGAAGTGAAGTTGAATTACATTCAAGGCGGGTTGAAGTCCGATCCGGTGCAGACTTTTACGGAAATTAACTCGCTCCGGGGAGTAAGGGAGAGTTGATACAGCAATGAGTTCCGGTTTTGTTAATTGGATTCTTTTTTTTTACTCACATCTTGCATCATTGTCAAGAACAGGCTTTCCGGCCTGTTCCACAATAAAATTCATCTCTTGTGGAACAGGCCGGAAAGCCTGTTCCTAAACAAGTAATTTAGAATGGTGCAATATCTCAGTTAAAAAGAACCGCGAAGACGCCAAGGGGGCGAAGGAGGATAAGAGAAGAGAAAGAGTTCACAAGTTCTACGGGTAAGGTGCGCCTCGGCGCACCTACGAATAAGGATAGTGGGGATATCCTTACTGTCGGGGAATAAAGCTATCTGAATCCCAAGCTAAAATAAAATAATTAACCTAAAACATCTATCATATTAGATATCTATCTTGAACAACCTTACTTGCCTGGAAATAGAAGTCGCTCAAACAATTCTGAGACTAGCAATGTTGCTGGGCTTAACACTTTTAATCGCCTTTTTTGTGGCGTCAGAACTAGCATTAGTATCAGCCGATCGCCATCAAATCCGCCAACTTGCCCAGTTGCGCGATCGCCCAACCGCTAAAACCGCCGAACTTGTCCACCAAGCGCAGAACAACATACCGCATTACCTGTCTGTGACTCAAACAGGCACAACAGCAGGGAGTTTGCTGTTGGGTTGGTTGGGTGAGGGAGCGACTGTACACTGGATCGAGCCGTGGATCGACAAATTGCCGATCGGTCATTTTCCTGCTATGCTGACCGCTCATTCGATCGCAATTCCCGCAGCCTTTATCTTAGTAACTTACGTCGAGATAGTCTTAGGAGAACTCATCCCCAAAGTATTAGCAACCCACGCCCCAGAACGTACCGCTTTGCTGCTGATGCCCGCCCTAGAAATCTGCTCAAAAATACTCTGGCCGCTGCTAGCAATTCTCAACGGTACTGTGTGGCTGCTGACAGGTTGGATTACCAGTAAAGAGTCTCAACCGCTGCTGCCACCTTCCCAGGCAACTCTCGTCCAAAAAGATGCTCATTCGGCACTAATTTCTGGCCTATGGGAAGTGACAGCAGTTAACGAAAAACTCGGGTTAAACCTGCCCGCGAACCAAGCGTACCAAACAATCGCCGGATTCGTGATTCACAATTTAGGTAAAATGCCCACTCAGGGCGATCGGCTATTGTGGGGCGAGTTAGAAATAGAAGCAGAAAATGTGGTAGAAGGCAGTTTAGAAACAGTGCTAGTGCGTCAGGTAACTCGCCCCTTATTTGAGCCACAACATCCAGAACTTGTGTTAAATGGATCCTAAATCAGGCTTAAATACTGCCTCGATCTATGTCTGTGAGGTTGTAATTAGTCGCTCAGTGCGACAACTTACCAAAAATCTGCAAATTGCATAAAGCACAGTTTATGAGGTGGATATGCTGAAAACACTTTGGGCTACTGTTCGACAAGGGAAAATTGAACTGCTGGAGTTATCAGAATTACCCGAAGGGGCAAAAGTATTAGTAACACTCTTACCTGATGAAGAAGCTGAGGTTTGGCTTCAAGCTAGTCAAACATCACTAGATACAGTTTGGGATAATACTGAGGATTCAGATATTGGCTTAATTTGACCTTTGCCAGATATATTCATAGCGCCTCTGGAAGCTTTTTAGTATTTCCTGGGAAACTTCTGTATCTTGGATACAGGTTATGATAGCGGAATCTTTACAATCCATATCGCCAAGAACATAAATTCTCAGATGTTTTGGAATAGCATTGTAAGCTTCTCGCAAGCTACTTTTATTTTCTTTTGTTGGGAATGTTAGGAATTTAGCAAAGGCTTGAACACAAGTATCTGCAACTGTTTGCTTTCCCTGAAGCTGATCGATGGTATCTTCTACTTCTTTTACAAACTCATCAATCTCTATATAAAACTCTAAAGTCGAATTTCCGTAGTAGAGATGGTGACAGCTTATCCTCGCACCCTTGGGAACTTGGGTAACAACCCATCCCTCGGCAACTTTGGTTTTGAATTCCTCAAAGTCAACCAATTCCCAACAATCAATCGTACCATCCTCAAAAACTCCGATGATGGTTTCGTAGTAGTTGACGTTGTGTATAAATGCCGACAACCCTTGACCCCGAATTATTTCTCCATTTGCACCGTTTCTATATATTTGAACCATTTCTTTTACCCTTAAAAATCAAGTGTATTTCAGTAGGGAGACGGCACTGCCGTGTCCTTTTACAGACACGGCACTGCCGTCTCCCTACATGATATCATCACTGCCGTGTCCTCTTACGGACACGGCACTGCCGTGTCCCTACAGATATCGGCTACTCCTTCATCACCCAACAGCCACCTTAACCGCACCTCCAACCAACTGCTCGTAATCCTCCAATAACCACGGAGGCAAACAACTATTCGCATCCTGAACTTGCAACTGCCCAGGGCGACAAAACAGCATCGCCGCCAACAAATTATTCACAGCTTTAGGCGTTCCAAACCCTTTACTCAACTCAACAACCAACGAGTTAAAAAACTCGCGCTCGCTCTCATGCAGCGGCTCGTTAATAAATCCGCTGCCCAGAATTGCTTTGTAACCCTTACCAAAATCGCTCCGGTACAAAGCTTCTACTTGTTCGCCGGAAACGCTCAGCCAAAAATCGGCAATTTGCTTGCGAATATGCCGCAAATCTGCTCTTACCAATTCAGCCGTTGGGTCGATTTCATAGAGATTGACAGCAGCAGTTAATTGATTGAGAACCTGCGGCAGATAATCTTGTGTGACAAGTGTTTGTTCTGTTGTCGCAAATGCGCTTTCAAACACATTTTCGTAATCTTCAAGCAACCACTGCGGCAAGCGGGTGCGAGCATCGGGAACCCGCATTTTACCGGGTACAAAATACAGCATCGCACCGAGCAGAGCATTGATAGCTTGAGGCTGCACCAACCCTTTACTAATGTCGGTCAATTGCTGCAAAAATTTTTGTTCTGCTTCAGTCATTGCTTCTGCTTGCAAGCCACATCCGAGTATTGCTTGATATCCCTTGCGAACTTCTCCTAGGTAAAAATTTTCTAGTTTCTCTGAAGGAACAGTCAGCCAAAAATCAGCCATTTGTTTTCTGATTTGGCGGAGTTCCAAAACTACCGATTCGTCAGACGAATCAATGCGGTAAAGATTGACGCATCCTAACAGTTGATTCGCAAATTGCGGGGATTGAATGTATTGAGCTAGCAAGTCAGAACTTGAATCAGACTTGACGGCGGCTTCTGTCTCAAAAACTTGTTCGTAATCCCCAATTAACCAGTGTGGCAAACGGTGGCGAGCGTCGGGAATTCGCATGGTTTCTGGTGGGAAATACAGCATCGCGGCGAGCAAGGCGTTGACAGCTTTGGGATGCACTAATCCTTTGCTAATCTGGGTTAATTGCTGCAAAAATATTTGTTCGCTTTCGATCATCGGTTGGCGTTGGAAACCGCTCTTGAGCAGGATTTGATAGCTGTTACCTGAAGCACTTTTGTAGGCGGTTTCGAGATTTTCGGTGGGAACATTCAGCCAAAAATCAGCGATTTGTTTGCGGATTTGACGTAGTTCGGATATTGCTGAGATGTTTGATGAGTTTCTTTGGTAAAGGTTGATGGCATTCGAGAGCATCTCGGCCACATCTGCAGGTGCGGGACGGGTATCTTGTAAGCTGCGGGATGCTTCCAGGTGGCTGGTTTGCCATTTGCCAAAGAGTTCTTGGAATAATTTGCCGATCGCCCCCGAGTATGCAACACTGTCAAAACAGGCGGGATTGGCTTGCATTTTCTGCTGAATTTCCTGGCGATAGCGTTGTCGCAGTTGAGGATTCGTACCGAGAGTAACGGCTAGCTGAATGTAAGATGCTTCGCTATTGGTGATTAAATCCGGCATTTGTAATTCCCGTAGCATCGCCGCACCTTGCCGAAACCGCAAAGCATTTCCTTCCACAACCACCGTCGGTAATCCTACTTGCAAAGGATCGATTAACGATGTCGCACCCGCGTAAGGATAGGAATCGAGATAAACATCTGCTAGCTGCAAAAACTCTTTCACATCCGCGCGACTAGGCAATTGTTTTACAAACCGCAAGCGGTTATTATTCACGCCGTATTTAGCGCAGATAGCATTCAGATTGTTGACAAAAGGTGTGGCTGGATAAGTGCGAGTCCAAGCCGGACCAAAGGGATATAAAATCAAGATTGAATTAGGTACTGCCGCTAAAATATTGACCCAAGTTTCTCTCAACTCCGGCAGAATTTTGTAGAAGTTGGCACCGGAGATAAAAACTGTTGTGTTGTCGTCAATTCCCAGACTTTGGCGAGTAGGTTTAACTGTAGCAACTTCCGATTCCGTTGCATATTTGAAACAAAAACCGCTGCCTTCCATAACGGCTAATTGTTCGCGATATTGTTGTTGATAACTAGCATCCGGCACGGTATATTTGCCTGCGATGTAGTAATCCATGTGCCGGATGCCGGTGGTTGTTGGGGAACAGAAAGAAGTAGTTTGTACCCTAGCCAAACGGTGCATTGCTAGGGAACCAACGGGTTTGTTGATAGCTGTTAAATTCGTACCGAAAAACAGGATATCTAAGTCGTCGGCGCGAATAGTTTGGACTTGCGATCCAAATTCTTTCGGGAGTGCAACAAGTTTGTCGGCGCGACTTTGACAGTATTGTTCTAATTGGTGGCCGCTGGTGTTGAGGGCGTACAGGTAAATCTCGAACTGGTTGCGGTTTAAATGCTCGAAAACCGGGATGGTGGCGAAGGTTTCGGTTTGCGGCGCGAAATGGTCGCTGATGATGCCGAGGCGGATTTTTGTGCGCGCGGGCGATCGCCCTGGGAAGATACAATCAATCGAACAACCGCGATTTTTCAGCGCAAACTCAATAATATCTGCCCGTTTGGTATAAATATCGCGCAGGTTTTCCGTCGTAAAGTACAGCGGAATAAAGTTAGCAATTTGCGCGAATAACAAACCAATATTCTGCCACAGAGGCGACTCGGAATTCTTGAACAAATTCCTATGTACGTAATCAATCCATCCTCGGATAAATTGATAGTAACTCTCTGCTTCTCCTTTGGTTTGAAAGAGGTTCGGACAGGTGAACATGAATTTGAGATATTCGTTGGCGAACCAATTAGGAATTGTCGCGCGATCGTAGTCGATCGGCAATTGGTCAGCGCGACGGTACAGCATCGCTGCTAGCAGGTAATTGATAGCTTTCGGGTCGTTAAATCCTTTCGCCACATTGGCGGCTAATTCGTTAACGAAAGTCTGTTCTATATCAGTTAGCGGTTCATCTCGAATGTCGCTGTTAAGAATTCCCTGGTGCTGTTTTCCAGCATCACCTGCAAAGGCACTTGCCACTTGTTCTGCTGGTAAATTAAGCCAAATTGCAGCAATTTGTCTCCGAGCTTGGCGGACATTTGCTAGTGCAGATAAATCGGCGGAATTTTTCTGGTATTGCTCGATAATGCTTGACAAAAATATTGGAGCTTCCGGTGATTTAGCCGGGATTTGCTGTTGGCTACCGCAGGCTTGCATCAATGCTGAGCTAACAGTTTTTGCCATTTTTGACCAAGAGAACTTTTTAGCTTGTTCCAAACCCGCAGCAATTAATGATTGCCGAATGTCAGGCTTTTGAACTTCAATTAGTGCCTTTTTCAGTTCTTCAACATCCTCAGATTTCACATACAAAGCTGCTTGGTCTGCTACTTCAGGAATTGAGCTATTTGTACAGGCAATCACTGGACATCCGCAGGCGATCGCTTCCAATATTGGCAACCCAAAACCTTCGTATTTTGATGTTTGAACCAATGCTAAAGCACCGGAGTAAGCGCTTCGCAACTCATCGTCGCTCAGTTTGAGACGGTGAACGGTAATATCAGAAGTATAGGCTTTTAACTCTGTTTCTAATACTGAGTTCCCACCTACGCAGACAATTTCAAAGTCATGTTGACGGTCTAATTCAGAAAATGCTTTGAAGAACAAGAGGGCATTTTTATAACCGTTAAATCCGACGCGATCGCCAACCCACAGAAAGTACGGTTTTGAGATGTCGTATTTGGTTTTAAATTGATTAACCTCTACAAATGTTGAGGGTAAAAATGCTTTGTCAATTCCACACTGGGCTACTGTTATGGACTCAGGAGAAATGTCAGGAAAGCATTTTACTAAATCGCGGGCTGTATTTTCTGAAATGGCTATGTATGCAGAAGCATGACGAATACCCTGATGTTTTTCTATCCACATAGGGTTAGCTAGATTGGCTCCCATGACTTCTGGAATCATGTCATAAGCCATGAATACAGAGGGTGTCGATCTCGGTGTGGTATAGTAAGTGGAAACAAACAAATCAGCTTGTTCTTCATCGCAGATTTGCTGCAACATTTCGCGATCGGCTTCAGTATTACTATAGTCATAAGCTGCGACTTGCCGATAATTTATTCCGGCAATTTTTGGAGCAGTTCCATTCCTATCTAAAACTAGGATTTGCTGGCTGAAACTTTGAGTTGCCCATTCTGCAATTAATGAACGCCAGACGCGGGTAATTCCAGAGTTGTGAATCTGAAACATTACGCCGTCAATGATAATTTTTGGCACAGGCTTTTGGGCTATATCCCTTGAATTCTGTGCGGTTTCACTAGACAAGAATACAGCCGGAAGTAAGTTAATTACTTGGGCAGATTTGCTGCATTTCAATCCTTCTTGAATTTGGGCGAATGCCGAATTCATCTCGCCTCTAGCAATCATTGAATGCGCCATTTTTAAAGCTTCGATCGCATAATGATCTCTCGCCTGATTTGATAATTCCTCACCACTATCTTTGGGTAGATAAGATTGGGAAATTTCGATCGCCTTTCTAGCCTCTGCAATATTTTCGCCCAATTGAAACAAGCGAGATGTCCATGATGAAGAATTCATCCGCGTACAAGCAAACATTTGAGGCTCATACCACATCGGATAATTCACCGCAATTCGCTTCCACATTTCCCAATCAGCAGCAGCACCAGCCTGCGGACAAAATCCACCCAACTCCTCATATACGCTGCGCTTCACTACAATAGAAGCCGCCGCAATCCAAGAATACACGGCAATTTTTTTGAGCCAATCAGTTAAAATTCCAGGAGTTTCTCTTTCCAGAGGCGATAACCATAAGGGCGCATTTTCTTCATTAACATGAACGCAGCGACAGAAAGCAGCACCAATAGTTAATTGTTGCTCGATCGACCGTCGAAGGCTGCTATAAAATCCCGGCTTGACCAAATCATCATCGTGCAGAATGTGAACCCATTGACCGCGGGCTTGCTGAATGCAAATATTGAAAATGGCAGTTTGACCGACATTAGTTTCAGAATGCCGATAAAATTTGATCCGATCGCCACTCACTTTTTTGATAATTGCTTCTATCTCATTTTGAATCGACTGACTCGGATGATCGTTCACAACTTCAATCTGCATTTCTTCCAGAAATGGAGCTTGTTCGATAACGCTCTTCAGCGTTTGTTCAAGATAATTTTTCTTCAGATTATAGGTCGGAATCATCACCGACCAAAAAGGTCTTTCATTGCTTACTGAAAGAGGCAATATTGTCGGGAATTTAACTTCTGAAAATACTTTCATAATCTGTTTTTTAGGTGGTGAAGCTAAGTTGATTGAGTTCGATTTATCTGAAATCAACCCTTGTAGTAAGTTCGTATAACTTTCATCAGCAATTAACCTACTTTGAGGTAAGTTTATTTTGGTAAGCAACTCAGTTTTAACAAAAGCTTTGAGCTGTTCATGCCAGCCGTATCTCTCTGCGGTATATAATAGCGATCGCGCCGCTTTCAGATACTCCCCTTTTTGGAATAAAGCCTGACGAACCAAGGTAAAATAGAAGTCAAAATTTAGCGAAATTCGTTGATTAAATCGGCATCGTGCTTCATAAAATCCTTGAATCAGAGCAGTGTAAGCACATTCAACTACCTGTTCAATTGGGCAATCCGTCATTTCTAAAACTTGCTCTGATGACTGTTGCCCATATTCAAGATCGTGGGCGATCGAAGCATAAACTGATGTTGATGCCAGCAACAACTGAATCATCGGTAACGGCTTGGCCCAATCTGTTAATACTATCTGCGTTACACCACTCGAACAGCCAATTAAGAGAGAGCAATACTTAGTTAATTCCGCATTTTCCCGTAGGGTCAACACACTACCATCAATAATTCGTGTATCTCCTGTGGTAATTTTAAGGTGAGATGACAGAATAATGCTGCAATCCGGTAAGCGAGACAGCAGTCTTTGAGCAACAGACAAAGCATATTCTGGCTTAACAAAAGACTGACTGCTACTGCCAGTATACTCAAATAAAATAACATGACTGCGTTTCAGCAAATTGTGCTGTTCAGCAAAATTGCGGACTCTTTCAATCTCATCATTTCCGAGGCGCAGAATATTCTGAATCGGAACAGTAATCGGTTTTGGATAGCCGCGAAAAAGAGATGCTTTAGTAGTTCCATCATAATTTTGATAGTTATTTGGACTCACCTGCGTTAAAAATACTTCATCAAATTCACCGCGACTGAGGCGCACCTGTACCTCTTTTTCCAGCCCATACCAAGCTGCCACAATTTCCTGCCAATTCCTAGCAGGAATTTCCCAGATTTCATCAACAAATGGATTACCTTCAATCATACTTCGACACATCGATGAAATTGCCCAAGTCAAATGACAATTCGGATAATCATGCTTGATTTGTCGAGCCAAGGTAGTTGCATGAAGACAATCCCCATTTAAGCCTAGTTGTCCCAACAAAATTCGCTTACCAGAAGATTGTTCAGTAGTGAAAAAACCTGACCAAGAACGTTCTTTTTGCAAACGCGGTATCTCAGCTTGGAGAAATTTCGCGCTTCCCTCCATAACCACAACTTGGTCAATGTCAGAATTATTTTGCAGCAAAATCTCACTTTTGGAAGTAATGAACCATGTAATTATGCAGTTTGGTTCGCTATTTTTTAGATTTTGCGCTGTTTCCAGATAGGACAATATTTCCTGTGGCCCAAAAACCGCAAAACCGTAATGTTTGTGCATCGGTGTATAGGGATAAGAAGCTGGCTGAGATAATGGTTTCATCATGGAAATACCTAAAGGTTGATTATGATTTTATATGGCTTCGATCATCATAGCTGCGAGTTGTCGCAGGTCAATTTTGGGTTGCCAATGTAGGCTGTCCATTAGCGCAGGATTGGATACTAATCGTTTATATTCAGGCTGAAAATTTTCAGCTTGTTCTAGATAGCGAGTCCAATCCAAACCCAAGTGTGAAAAACAGACTTCTATCCAATCTTTTATAGAATGAGTTTTGCCGGAACCGATGACAGCTTCAAAAACATTTTCCTGTTCTACCAGCGTCATAATTCCCTCTGTTACATCACCCGCAAATGTCCATTCTTTCTCTACATTAACATCGCCAATTTGCAGTTTTTCACCAGATCCCTGAACAATGCGCTTAGCGGCGAGTACAATTTTTTGGCTGACATGATTTGGCTTTCTGAGAGGGCTTTCATGATGGAATAAATATCCTACATAGGCTTTGATACCGAGACTTCTGTAATATCGGGCAGCATAAACTGATTGAATTCGAGCAACAGCATAAGCACTACTTGCTTCAAAAGCAGTATCCTCAGAAATAGGATTGCCATCATTATAGAATTGAACGCCGCTACCTGTAATAAAAACTTTAGAAGCGAGGCTGTGTTTGTAAACTGATTCTAAAATATTCAGTGTACCGGTCGAAATTGCTGCATGATTTTCAAACAGTGCGTCGTGTCGCGTCGTTGATTTAGCAGCTAAGTGAAATAGATAGGTTGGTTTGTATTCTTTTACGAACTCCTCAACCTGTTTGTAGTCAGACACATCACCACGAATCCAATCTCCAGATCGCGATACAGCTAAAGGCTTAATTCCTTTGGCTTTGCATAACTCATTGAGATAGTATCCATCTTGTCCGTTAGCACCAAAAATAAGAGCGTTCACAGTTTATTTTTCTGAAAAACAAAGGTAGCAAATGTGTAGCGACATCCTTCATAGATAAAATCGGGGTTCGGACAATCCCACTGCGGAATATCAGGGAGAACGCAATTTTTCAATAAAAGAAGAAGTCGCTGCTTGAAATCTTTCTGCGTGTACAAACGAAAGTCTATAGAGGAAATACGATCGCCCGGTTTGTACTGGCAATTATAATCGCACGTTAAGATCGTAGTACCTCCATGTGCAAGAAGTTAGTTTTATTCTGGACAACATCTAATTTTTTTTGAAAAATTAGCATCCCAAAAGTATACTTATATTTAGCGGGATCGGGAGACCATTCACTGATTATAGGTTCTTCCAAAGACCAATCAATTTCATCCACCAGATATAAACCATTATTGAGGCATTCTTGGATTAAAGCTAATACGTCATTTTTGTCAAGGACATTCCATTCTAAGCCATACAGTTTGATTCCGGTTACTATTTTGGGTGTCCAATAGTCAAAAGTTACATAGAGTTTGCCCTCATTAGCTAGTAATCGAAAGGCTTCCTTGGCAAATTTATTAAAATTAACTTCGTGTTCTATCACAGACAAACAAGTTATATTTTGAAAAAAATTGTCTGGTAATCCAGTCGCCATCAAATTGCCAACAATATACTTAACTCCAGCCACAGGAACATCTGGATTTCTAAAATCAATTCCGTATTTCTCACCTTTAATTCCTTTTAAAACAGCATTCTTTAACATATAAGAATCCGAGCTTCCCATGTCTAAGAAGTTACCATCTGTTAGTTCAACCAAAATATTTGCCAAATCCCAATCTTTACAAATAAGACCGTGAGAAACATAACTATTTTGCTTCAAATATTGGGTGCATTGATCAATTTCAGCTCTGTTTTTCAGGAATTTACAACGCGACGAGCTTTTTATCGCAGAATCTGAAAAATAATTAGTTTCGTCGGAGGGAATAGTAATGTGTTTTTTAGAAATTGAAGGAACTTCATCGCAATTACTACTAATTTTAAGAATAAACTCTTTTACTTCACCATAGTTTTTAGCATAAACCACTGGATTTTCCAAATTATCCCAAAGTTTTTCTGCTAAGTCCCAGCCAACAATACAACGAGGCTTATATCGGTTAATCTCCGTTTGGCAAGCTGCGTTTACAGCACTTCCTTTCATCAACAAGCCAATACATTTGTCTCCTATTTGGGACAATTGTTTAAGGTTGGTTCCGCTGCAATCAACAAGATTTGTAGCCTGGTATTTAGGTGGGGCTGAACAGTAAAAATTGAGCTGAGGAAAATCTAATGCTATTTGCTTCAGGTGTTCGTTTAAATAAAAATAGCTTTGATTCGAGAAAACTTCCCCATTTTCCACTAAAATGCTGTTTTCTCTAACTTCTATTTCCTTTTCTACCTGCCCAAAAAAGTTGATCATGGGAGTGTGAATCGGTATCGGCAGGAGATATTGATGATTAAGTCTATGCTGATACATCTGGCGATTAAAGGCATGAACGTTATTTTGGTACGTCATACCGTAGAGTTTCAAAATGTCATCAAAAACTCCAAACCACATATTGACAAAGATGGCATCATCCGGGCAGTTTGGCGTGGGTTCTGTGCCTTTGTATTCGCAGCCTTGATAGAGGGCGATCGCCAAATCTAAATCCTGCCAAAGATAAGTAGAGACTTCCTCGCACTCTAGGGTAATTTTTACCCCCGGAAACTTAATTCTAATCGCCTGAATTACGGCTCTTGTCAAAATTACATCGCCGCTGTGAAAACTGTTATGAATGAATAAATGTGTCATATTTGTATCCTGTTGTGAGCTGTCTTGAGTCTTGGCTTAGTGTTTGATAATTTCCAGGTTAGGCAAAGGGAAGATTAGACCAACACCGCTGTTCAGTGTTTCTTGTTCGCGCTTGAGAAATTCTTCCTTAAAATGCCACGGCAAGACTAAATAATAATCCGGCTTCATGGCCCTTGAATCGGCTTCGCTGACAATAGGAATGTCACTACCGAGCGTATAAGCACCATATTTATCTGGGTTTCTTTCCGCCGCTACATCTATAATCCGATTGTCAATTCCGCACCACTGTAAAATTGTATTACCTTTAGTCGATGCACCGTAGATGTGAATGCTTTTACCTTCCTTTTTTAGCATTTTTAGCAGCGAAACTAACTGGTCTTTATGCACGTTGATCCTGTCTTGAAAATTTTTGTATGGTTTGTCGGTATCCAGCTCCATGTCAAATTCTGTCTGACGTAATAGCTTGATGCGCGTCACAGCTTCTTGCTTCTTAAAAGCAAAGTTATTAAGATGCGTTGCGTAACAGCGAATGCTACCACCATTGATGTCATTCAGGACAGCATCTACTATTTTTAAATCCGCTTGTTTTAGGATGTATTCCAGCACTGCCAAACTGTAATACTCCAAGTGTTCGTGACAAATTGTGTCATAAGAATTCATTTTTAGCATGGATGGCATATAGGACATTTCAAAGACCCATAAGCCATCAGGAGTTAGGGATTTTTTGATTTCCTTGCAGAAGCTTACCGGATCTTCTAGGTCATAAAACATGGCGATAGATGTAATAATATCAAATTTTTCGCCTTGCAAAACCTTGGTCAGCTCTTCTGAAGGAAAAATGTCTTGAATTGCCGTAATGTCCCCGGTTATTTCTTGAGCTACGTCAGATGGATCGACACCAAATTTGATAAAGTCTTGCGGATAGGACTTGAGTAAAGTGCCGTCATTACAGCCAATATCTAAAACACGAGCATTACTTTTGTCAATCAGGGATGCTGCTTCTTCAGTAATTTCCTGTAAGTGATTTCGCATAGTTTGGTTCGTACCGGAACGATACCAGTATGCAGAATATAAAATTTCCGGCGGTACGGTATGCTCCATTTGCAATAAACCACAAGCTTTCTCATCTTTGGTGGGATCGCACCGCAGGAGAGAAAGGGCTATTTTTCTGAGGGGCGGTTCTTCTTTCCCAGGCTTGACAAATGAACCTTGCAAGTGCTGTTCGCCTAAATTAATGACTGGAGTGAGTGCTGAAGAACCGCATACCCGACAAGTTTTACGATGACCTAAGTGCATTGATTTACCTTTAAAAATATTTATTCTTTATGAGAGCCGAGCTTTTCTACAAGTCCTTGGAAGTTTTTGTCTATTCCATCTATACACTTATTCCGCTGCAAGTTCAGGATGGCTAGCTGTTTGACTACTTGATCTTTTTCTGTTACAACTACTTTGTCAAATTCATAGACTTTTTCTTGTTCGTGCCACAAGCTGCAGTTAACTTGGGCGAGTTCAGAGAAGATTTCGCCGATACTACCACCGACATCAGCCACATAATTGCCCTCTTTTTTATAAACTTTATTTGAGGCAAAAGTCAGGCGATCGCTCGGAATTTGCCCAGCTATAGCAGCACTAATAAATTCGTTGATTTCCTCCTGAAGCTGTATCTCTTGAACAGTAAGGCTCTTGAGTCTGATTTCGTCTTCGGAATGCCACTGTTTCAGTTTGACAATTGTCAATTTATCGCAGAGAGATCCAAGTGTTTCTGCCATAGGTCAAATGTGATTGATTTGAAAGAATTTGAGTCTGGATGCTAGCGATAGTTAGTATAGATCGTTTACTATCAGACGAATACCCATTTTGCTTGTTCCCAGAATGATCTATTGTATTTCATAAAAAAACTCGGTAAGTGGGCAACGAGCGAGTCTTTAGACCTGAGAGGAAAACGACCAGGCGGTTTCAATCGCCTTGAATCTTTCCATTATCGCCGGACGAGTTGCTCGATCAGGTGTACTTTTGTACTGTACTTTCACTCTTGACAATTACCATCTCAAACCTTACCGCGATCGCATAATGTTTGCTCGATTAGAGCCTACGAAAGCGGGGTGATGTTAGCTTGTCGGTCAATGTTATAAGGGCTTGTTGGGCTTGCAACACTGTAAAGCGTGACTTGAGAACTGTTTAATTGCAAACGACAGAGCTCTTAACTAGCTTCGCATTCGCCCGGTGTCGTGACCTAAATAACGTAGTCAGTTAAGACGCTTGGCTGGTCAGAATAGCTTGCTTCGAGACTTGCTCGCGACCAAGCGAGCGTGTCTTTAGACCTGAGTTCCTGACACAACGTCTTTGAGCATACACAGGATTATCTTACACAGAAGCCACTTTTGATTGAGATATTCGATCGCCTGCGATCGCCATTACCACAACTCTGGAGACTATTGACAAATTAAAACTCCAAAGCGTGCCCATTTAGCCATTGACAAAAAAAATCATTGTGGTAAGGCAAAAAGACATTGTATAGAAACCCGCTCTTGGGATGAGCCAGAAGCCAGAGGCTACTACCTCAGACAGCCGATCGCCCTTGCCGGGATTCCTCCCACGCAAAAACAAGTTACAATGACGTTAAGATTGATGAACATAAATAAAAAATCCCAAGTCACAGGGACTAAATAATTAGGAGGATCGACCTCGGTGAATAAACGGTGGAGAAACGCTGGCCTGTACGCACTGCTGGCTATTGTAGTCATTGCCCTAGCCACGGCATTTTTTGACAAACAGCCCCCAAGCCGGGAAGTTTGGAAGTACAGCCAATTCATTCAGGAAGTCGAAGGCAAGAGAGTAGACAAAATAAATATCAGTTCCGATCGCAGCAAAGCCCTCGTAACGGCTCAAGACGGCAGCAAGGTACTGGTTAACCTGCCGAACGACCCAGAACTGATCAACATCCTGACCAAAAATAACGTAGATATTTCCGTTCTGCCCCAAAGCGACGAAGGCTTCTGGGTAAAAGCCCTCAGCAGCCTGTTCTTCCCGATCCTGCTGTTGGTAGGACTGTTTTTCCTGGTGCGGCGCGCCCAAAACGGGCCCGGCAACCAAGCCATGAACTTCGGCAAATCCAAAGCTAGAGTTCAAATGGAACCTCAAACTCAGGTGACATTCGGCGACGTGGCCGGCATCGAACAAGCCAAGCTAGAACTCGCAGAAGTCGTGGACTTCCTGAAAAATGCCGATCGCTTCACCGCAGTCGGAGCAAAAATCCCCAAAGGCGTACTGCTAGTGGGCCCTCCCGGAACAGGCAAAACCTTGCTCGCAAAAGCAGTGGCTGGAGAAGCGGGCGTTCCCTTCTTCTCGATTTCCGGTTCAGAATTTGTGGAAATGTTCGTGGGTGTGGGTGCTTCCCGCGTCCGCGACTTGTTTGAACAAGCTAAAACTAACGCTCCTTGCATCGTATTTATCGATGAAATTGACGCGGTAGGCCGCCAGCGCGGAGCTGGTTTGGGCGGTGGTAACGACGAACGGGAACAAACCCTGAACCAGTTGCTGACGGAAATGGACGGCTTTGAAGGCAATACTGGGATCATTTTGATTGCTGCTACGAACCGCCCCGACGTGCTGGATGCTGCGCTGCTGCGTCCGGGCCGTTTCGATCGCCAAGTTGTGGTCGATCGCCCCGATTTCTCCGGCCGCCTCGAAATTCTCAACGTTCACGCCCGCGGCAAAACCTTGTCAAAAGACGTGGACTTGGAAAAAATCGCCCGCCGCACACCGGGTTTCACAGGTGCCGATTTGGCTAACTTGCTGAATGAATCGGCAATTTTGGCCGCCCGTCGCAACTTGACCGAAATCTCGATGGATGAAGTCAATGATGCGATCGACCGCGTGCTCGCAGGCCCAGAAAAGAAAGACCGCGTGATGAGCGAAAAGCGCAAAACTTTGGTAGCTTACCACGAAGCCGGTCACGCTTTAGTTGGTGCTTTGATGCCCGACTACGATCCCGTGCAGAAAATTAGCATTATCCCCCGCGGCCGCGCTGGCGGTTTGACTTGGTTCACACCGAGCGAAGATCGGATGGATTCTGGCTTGTATTCTCGCTCTTATTTGCAAAATCAAATGGCGGTAGCTTTGGGCGGCCGCATTGCTGAAGAGATTGTCTTCGGTGAGGAAGAAGTCACGACTGGCGCTTCCAATGACTTGCAACAAGTGGCAAGAGTAGCACGGCAAATGGTGACTCGCTTCGGAATGAGCGATCGGCTAGGCCCTGTAGCTCTCGGTCGCCAACAAGGGAATATGTTCATGGGTCGCGATATCATGGCCGAACGGGACTTTTCTGAAGAAACCGCAGCCACGATCGATGATGAAGTGCGTTTGTTGGTAGAGCAAGCTTATCGGCGCGCTAAAGATGTGCTGGTTGGTAACCGCCACGTTCTGAACGCTTTAGCAGAGATGCTAGTTGATAAGGAAACTGTGGATGCTGATGAATTGCAAAATTTGTTGGCTAACAGCGATGTCAAGATGGCGACAATTGCCTAAGCGATTTTAAGATTTGAGATTTTAGATTTAATCTAAAGTTTAAAATCGGTAATTGGGGTGGTTCTGGCCTTGTCTGGAATCGCCCCGATTTTTTTGTGGTGCGATCGGCTGTTTCAGATCAAATCCGCTGACATCGGAATTATACCAGAGTGCGAGCGTCCCCGCTCGCGAGGAGAATCCGATCGCGAGCGGGGACGCTCGCACTGTATCATTTCCATGTAACCGGACTTGAACTTCACCCTTGATAAACTTCTCGCCGGTGACGAACTTTACTGATATCGACCGTGCGGCTGTCGTCATCAATGGTGTAGATTACCCTGTAATCACCAATCCGAATTCGCCAACCATTTTTCTCCCCCTTTAACTTGAGACACCCCGGCGGGCGCGGGACACTTGCTAAAGCATTTATCTGGGGATAAATTCGGCTGCTGATTTCAACGGGCAGAGCATCCAGGTCTTTTTGAGCCGAACGTGCAGTAATGACCAAGTAATCAGACATTCAACATACCCTTTTTCTCAAGCTGGCGCTTAACTTCTTCCCAGGGAACTCTTGGTTCATCTTTTCTCGATTCAATGGTCAAAGAGTCATAAACATCCTCCCAGAGTTCGCCGTGCTTCTCGAAGTCGAGCACCACCGCAATTTTTTCGCCTTCGCCGTCAACTAAAAACTGAAAGTCTGTCGGTTCGCCGCATTCAGCCAACACGTCAACCCAGAAATCGCTGTGTTCTTTGAGGTCAACAATTGCAGCGGTTTTGTTGCCTAGATTGTCAGTTAAAAATTGAACGCCGCGCATATTGTAGTTTGCCATATATTTAAATTAGTAATGTGTACTAAAATTATATGCCAGACAGAATAAGTTAAGTAGGTCATTACAAAGAAACAATAGTATCTTGTAGGGGCGGGTTTAGCCAAAAATCTAGGAAACCAGCCAGTTTATGAAGGCAAAACCCGCCCGACTTGTAGGGGCGGGTTTAGCCAAAAATCTAGGAAACCAGCCAGTTTATGAAGGCAAAACCCGCCCTCCTCCCTAATGTTTATTTGTACCCACCTACAGAGCATGAATCATCAATCTTGGTTGACCAAACTAAAAAAACACCGAGCGATTGCAGTCATCCGTTCCTCCGAAAAGGAACTTGCTTGGCAGATGGCATCAGCGGTAGCAGCAGGCGGAATCCTGTTTATTGAAATTACTTGGAACACTCACAAAGCTGCTGAATTAATTGCCGAACTCCGCTCCGAATTTCCTACTTTTAGTATTGGTACCGGCACTTTATTAAACTTAGAACAGTTGCAGCAAGCCATAGATTGCGGCGCTCAATTTTTGTTTACTCCGCACACAGATCTAGCTATGATTAAAACAGCAGTTGATGCCGGAGTGCCGATCGCCCCCGGTGCTTTTTCTCCCACGGAAATTGTGACGGCGTGGCAAGCTGGCGCTACCTGCGTTAAAGTGTTTCCGATATCGGCTTTGGGAGGCGCAGCTTACCTGAAAAGCCTGCAAGGCCCTCTGGGACACATTCCTTTGATTCCCACTGGCGGGGTGACAGTGGAAAATGCGAAGGTATTTATTGACGCTGGGGCGATCGCCGTTGGTTTGGCGGGAGACTTATTTCCCAAACACTTAGTGGAAAATGGAGATTGGCGGGCGATCGTCCAAATTGCCCAAACTCTTACCCAAAAGTTAACAATTAGTTAAGCCCTCTTTCCCAATCCAACATTTCAAATCTACAATCTAAAATAGGACAAGCCAATCTAAAATCTAAAACTTGTACGCTCGCGAAGCCGAAGTATCTAAAATCTAAAATAGTACGAGGTGTGAGAAATGAATAGCATTATCAACTCAATTTACTTCCGCCGCGCTGGAACTTTCTGTGCCGGCTGCGCCCTCACTTTTGCTACATTCTGCGGCGGTTCAATGACCGCATTTGCCAGCGAACAGCACAACATAATTGCCAATAAAATTATGCTGTTGCAGCAATCCAGCGAACGCTGGATTGAAATAGATTTGTCAAGACAAAGATTAATAGCTTGGGAAGGAAATCAACCTGTTTATGCGGTGATTATTTCCAGCGGCAAATCATCCACTCCCACCCGCACGGGAACCTTTGCCGTTGAAACCAAACACCGCGTTACTAGAATGACTGGACCGGACTACGACGTGCCCGACGTTCCCTATACAATGTATTACGACGGAGGCATGGCAATTCACGGCGCTTACTGGCACAATTTGTTTGGCAATCCCGTCACTCACGGCTGCACGAATGTAGCTGTAAATCACGCTAAATGGCTATTTGAATGGGCTTCGGTGGGAACACCCGTGGTGGTGCACAAATCGGAGATTTAACTGAATAGGTTCGTAGATAAAACGGCGGTTGAAACCGCGTCTATACAGACAAAACCTGCCTCCGCAGGTTGAAGAGTTAACATTACATTTATGGAGACAAAATCCACTCCAAGCGAGTTGAATTTTTGATGTTCTTGAGTCCGCGGAGGCGGACTTCGTTTGTCTAGATGCGGTTTCAACCGCCGTCTTATCTTTAACTTAACTGCACCACTGGTTTATCCTCCAACAACGTTTCATTCGTCAGCAAATCTTCCACAGTAATCCGCAAAAATCGCTGTTCGTCAACGCGGAAGAAGATTTTGATGCGATCGCCCCCCGGATACCCCGGCGGCGTCAATTGCGCGATACTGCGAGCTCCGTCTTTGTCATTTAGCGGCTGTACCGAGGTTTGGCCCGCGATTTGGCGAGTAATCAGCCTGTCGCCATCAAAATAGATCTCCGTGCCGCCAGTTTCCGCTCCCAATTCGCCGATAATTAATTCAATACTCGGCTGATTTTCTAAAGAAGCTCCCAAGACTAATTCTACCGGTTCGCTCATCGGATAAGACTGCCCGGATTTAATTAAACTGTGCCAACTGTGGCAATTGTCGCGGCGGTTCCAGTAGCGAATTCCGTAACTGTGATAGAGAAAATCTTTGATTTCTATGCCTTGACTCAATTGTAGAGCACCTTGGGCGATCGCCTCAAAAGGTTTGTCGCACCGAATCTTTGCCGGCTCGAAATATTGCTCAACCCAACGCTGTACGGCGGGAATTTGAACAGTACCGCCAACGAGCAAAACTGCATCAATGTCGCCAATTTCTAAACCTTGGCGGCGCGCTTGCTGCAATACTTGATTCATGCACTCGTCGAGGTTGTCAAAAAACTGATGTTCGGCGAGAATAGATTCAAAGCCATCACGGTCTAATTCTAATTCGTAACTCTCAAAATTTTCATCATCAAAATAAACCTCAGTCGCCTTATTTACCAAAGATAACTGAATCTTTAACCGTTCTGCCAATCTCGTCGTAATCGGAGATTTTGCCAACTTTTTCGTTTTAACAAAATAGTCAACCAGCCAATTATCAATATCAGAACCGCCCAAATTTTGTCCGGCTTTAGCCAAAACTCGGGCTACTTTTGCCTTTTGTGCCGAGGATTCAGCTAATAACTTATCGCCCCATTTCAGCAGAAAACCCAGGGGCTTTTTGTTGCCGTTACTGTCCAGTCGCACTAAAGAAAGATCCAGAGTTCCGCCGCCGAAATCAATGACTAATAGATTTTCGCGATCGGCTAAACCGTAACCCAAAGCAGCCGCTGTGGGTTCGTCCAACATCCGCACCTGTTCTACTTGCAGAGATTCAGACACTTTACCCAACCAATGGCGGTAAGCTTCAAAACTATCTACCGGCACAGTAAAAATTAAAGAATCTACCGGCAAGGAGAGTTCGCGAATTGAGCTGACAATTTTGCTCAAATACCACTCACCTACTCGTTCAAAAGTAATAAGTTGCCCGTCAAGTTCCGGCACAAAACCCTGAACAGAAGTGCCAATTCCCCGTTTAAAATTGCGGAAAAACCGAGAATCTCCACTCAAATCAAGGCCTTTGTCGCGGACTTGCTGACCGACTATGACTTTATTTTGAGCAGCGTCCTCAACGTAGAGCAAACTGGGAATTAGGGGCGGGTTTTGAGCCGAGATTGCCGACAATCCCGGTAATTTCAAAGTTTCGGGCTGCTGGAGGGCTTGATTCCAGCGAGCGACGACTGTGTTGCTAGTTCCAAAATCAATTGCGATCGTCATTCAGCCAAAATACATAGCTACTAGGGATTTAATCATCTTATGGTATTTGGAACCCCCAATGCCAACAGATTATCAAATTCTGCTTGAATAAAGACTTTGTTGCTACAAAAATTTCTTTAACGGCGGAGTCTTCAATTTTGTGTAACTGCATATTTTTAGTCCCCACAAAGGCGCGCCACTTTTATAAGCGGCACAAAACTCATACCATTTTATATTTTAGATTCAAGAATTGGGAATGACTGACTGCATAAGGATTTGGATCGCGGGCCTAAAGTTGCATTGTTTTTTGCAAGTGGTATCACCTATCGGCAGCGGCTAATCTTTTACCTTTGATATCAATCCAATTTTACAATAAAGCGTGAAAAATGCCCGACATTCACTCTCGCCAAACAGCACTATTGGCTTTAACATTGCTTGTCCCTGTGGCTAGTATTGGTATCATAGCAGGCTTGTATATTGCCCCTGGAAGCTGGGGACAAACACTGTCAGTCTTGTGTCAAGTTTGGTTGCTGGTTTTTCCGATCGCGTGGTCTGTTTTTGTCGATCGCGAAAAGCTCAGTTTATCCCTACCCAAGCGCCAAGAATTGCTGGCTGGATCTATTTGGGGAATATTCATGTTTGCGGTGATTGTGGGTATCTATAGCCTTTTTGGCCAGCAGTGGCTCGATCCTGTAGTTGCTAAAGAAAAATCGCACCAATTAGGTATTAGCAGCCTTAATATTTACTTGATTGTAGAAGCATATTTTGTGCTGGTTAACTCGCTGATTGAAGAATTTACTTGGCGGTGGTTTGTCTGCAAGAAATGCCAGATTCTCATACCGGGAACAAAAGCAATATTTCTGAGTTCGCTATTTTTCACGCTCCACCACATTTTTGTAATAGCAGCTTACAGCGACTGGCAGGCTGTGATCTTAGGTTCCTTAGCTGTCTTCACTGCCGGGATAATTTGGTCTCAGTCTTATCTGACTTACCGTTCACTTTGGCCTAGTTATATCAGCCACGCGATCGCAGATTTTGCCCTGGCAAGTATTGGTTGGCAAATTCTCTTTAACTAGCTGCTTTTTCAGCGACTATTCCTGGCAATTATACAGTAAAAATTGACCTTTTTCCCAACTCACTCTCCAGATTAATCTCTTCCCCCATCATCCGGGCGGCGTGGCACTGCCACAGGCGATAATCTACCCTGATAAATTGTAAGCTTCGGCAAGGTATATGTGGCTGTAGCTGCGGTTGATGCCAACTAGCAGCGACAAGTGTTTGCTGGCATTGATGCTGATTGTACTGGGCTCTTGACTGATGCTGTGCAATAATCGAACGTTAATATCTTCCCACCGGAAGATGCTTTCTGTTAAGGCATCTGCTTTTCATTCTAGGTTTGGTTTTGCTTGCGATCGCATAATTTTAGCTGCATGAAAACTGGCCAACATATCGCTGCAAGCATCGGCGGCCGGGCCCCCAAGATCACACCGATTGTCATCCGCAATTGCAAACTCAGGAAAAATGATGATTTCATAACATGAAATTTTTTGTACGCGAAATCGTTTGATACATACCACGAAGCCGCTGCTACTGCTTAGGAGTTAAGGTGTACACGATATAGGCCGATTAACCTTGAGTGTTCCTTTGATCTTTAAGCTGTCGCGCATTTAAATTGCATATTCGAGGCGGGCGGGACGCCCAACCCCTACTCCCCACAAGAATTTGATTGTTTTTTAACATACAATTTAAATGCCGCAACAGCTTATAGGGTCATGTGATAATTTGCTACTGATTTTTTTTACGGTAATTACTTATACACGACTTGGGCAGGGATGCTACATATACTCGGCTCCGAAGTGGCAGTCTCATTTGGGAACTTTTTCATGCGATCGCCTTTTATTAACAAATTTAAAACTCCGGCAGCTAACTAAATTTATATCGGTGAAACTCTATCTTCTGTAGCACGATTGGGAAACCTATTTTTTCAAACAGTGGACGTATCAACCGGGTTGTTTCACAAACATACGACAAGTGAGGGCGAGGGATATCGCTTGAAAAACAGGGTTTCTCTCCCCATTCGCGCCTCCACGACGCTCATTCGCGCGATCGCCCCTGTAAGTATCTAAGAAAACTACCATGTCTGAATCCTGACAAAATAGGATATTGTGTCAAGCAATACCTAGAGGACTGTTACCAAAAAATCCCAGCTACCGATCGATGTTTAGATCTATTGCAGCGATGGAGGACTCAACATTCTCAAGGTAAGAATCTCCCTCTTTAATTCAGTATAAAATTTTGCCAAAGGCGATGTCAATCTACTGAATCTTGTTGCAAATGCTACTTTTATCCCCCACATTAAAAGTTGGCTGATATTCGGTTTACCGTACATTTTTGTCTGTTGTATAGTAAATGATGTTATCTTTAACAGATGCTGTTTTCTAACTTGGTGTTTGTCGCGAACAAAGCTACTATTTGAGGAGGTATCTATCTTCAGGATGAAATTTCACTGACCTGCAAATTATCCCTAGGGGAACTGTTTCGCGATCACATCCATCGTTATTATCAATGCAATGACAGTCAGTAACTCAGGGAATCAACGCCACTGAGCTTGTAAGAGAAATCAAGCAAGCTGTACTGACCAGCTATAGCCTTAACTGACTACGTTATTTAGGTCACGACACCCTGGGATGCGAAGCTAGTCCCTTGCTCTGTCGCTAGTAGTTAAACAGTCTTAAAGTCACGCTCGACAGTGCTGCTAGCCTGACAAGCCTTTATAACATTGACCGACAAGCTAACTTTACCCCAGCAATGGGTGTTTACTTGAGGACAACCATATCCTCGCTGGAGGGGCAACTATACCCCTCTACCCCGCAAGGGGATTCAAGGCGATTGAAATCGCCGGGTCGTTTCCCTCTCAGGACTAAAGTCTCGCTCGCTTCCCACTTACCGAGCTTTTCTGTGAAGTTTTGGCAGATAGATATTGGGGTGTTACGAACAGTTGATCGGTTGGATTCTATGTAAACACCAGGAAAGCGGTAATTAAGATTCACCCGCCCCTCTTTCCTTTTGCGCTCTAACATCAGCGCTGGTAACAGTGCCGAATGAGAGTCAAAGTCTTCAGCGGGACTTAAAAATGAAAATCACCTTTGTTCTTCCTACTCTGTCTCTGACTGGTGGAATACGAGTAATATCTATTTTCGCAGAACTTTTGAGAAAGCGAGGACACTCCGTGTTCGTCATCTCTATAGCCCGTCCCCAGCCGAGTATGCGCCAGCAAGTCAAGTCGCTGCTGCGGGGAGGGGGTTGGATTTCCCCACCGGAAAACGAACCCTCATTTTTCGATAACTTAGGTGTAGAACACAAAATTACCGATCGCTACCGCCCGGTAGAAGACAAAGATGTACCTGACGCTGACGTAGTAGTTGCCACCTGGTGGGAAACCGCCGAGTGGGTAGCCAAACTCTCTCCTAGCAAAGGAGCAAAAGCTTATTTTATCCAGCACCACGAAATTTTTGACTATCTACCTCAAGGAAGAGTAGAAGCAACCTGGATGCTGCCCATGCACAAAATTACCATCTCTCAGTGGTTAGTTGAGCTAGCTCGGACTAAATATGGCGATCGCCAAGTTTCCTTAGCTCCTCCTACCGTGGACACCAAGCAATTTTACGCCTGTCCTCGCAACAAACAATCGGTTCCTACAGTTGGCCTAATGTACTCTACAGTCTACTGGAAAGGAACCGACATCGCCCTCAAAGCTTTTTCCCTAGCGGCCGAAAAGATCCCCAACCTGCGTCTGGTTGCCTTCGGTACAGAGGCCCCATCCTCGGAATTGCCGCTACCGGCAAATGCCGAGTATGTAATTCAACCCGACCAAGACAAAATCAAAGACTATTACAGCAAATGCGATGCATGGTTGCTGGCGAGCCGCTCAGAAGGCTTCGGCTTGCCTATTATCGAAGCGATGGCGTGCCGCACTCCCGTCATCAGTACCCCAGCAGGCGCTGCTCCTGAAATTTTGAGCGGGGGTACTGGCATACTTGTAAGACCTGAAGATCCCGAAGAAATGGCAAAAGCCATAGAGTCTATCTGTCAGTTGCGAAATTCCAAGTGGCAAGCCATGTCTGAAGCCGCCTATGCCAAGGTGAATAATTATACTTGGGAAGATGCCACGGATCATTTTGAAGCGGCATTGAAAGTTGCTGTAGACAAATCTAAGCAGCGCGACGTTAAGATAGTTTCGTTTTCTCCCTATGGAAAAATTCCGGTTGGCTAACTGCTGCCATTTGAAATTCGGCGCTACCCGCGTTTTCGGCGCGGGATTCTCAGCAAAAACTCAATATCGTTTGATGGGGTGCCTCTGCCCCAACTAAAATCCCGTCCTGTTTTTTACCCAGCAGTCTCGACACGAATTCTGACCGCAGCGACGAGGGAATACTGGCTATAAATTGATCTGCCAAAATCTGAACTAGAGTGCAACGGAGGTTTTAAGGCTGGCTCCGTTACAGGTTAAACTTGTCTAGTCGTCAAACATCTGCCGATTTGTAATTGGGAAAAGTCCATGACGACAAAGTAAGATCGGCTCGACTATCGAGTTACGATCGCCTCCAGCACAGATCCGCACCCCGCAGAAAAGCCAAACAGAGGCGGGTAAGTGCGAACTTGCTGTTATGGAGGATTTTTAACCAGTATCAATCTTCAGCATTTATTCATGAAAATTACTTTTGTCCTGCCTACCCTTAGTCTTACAGGTGGCATGAGGGTTTTATCTATCTACACAGAACTGCTGCAAAAACGGGGACACAAAATATTTATCGTCTCTATGCCCCTGCCGCAACCGACTTTGATCCAACAATTGCGATCGCTGCTGAGGGGTAGGGGTTGGGAGTCGGCTCCCAAAACACAAAAGTCTCACTTTGACAAGGTAGATGTCGAAAGCCGAGTTATCGAAACCAACCGTCCAATTACCGATCTTGACGTACCTGATGCCGATATTGTCATGGCTACTTGGTGGGAAACTGCCGAGTGGGTGGCAAAACTCTCTCCCAGCAAAGGAACGAAAGTATATTTTCTCCAACACTACGAGGCTTTTGACTACGTACCAAAAGGTCGGGTAGAGGCAACTTGGCGGCTGCCGATGCACAAAATCGCTGTGGCCCAGTGGCTGGCCGACATAGCTCGGAATGAATACGGCGATTTGTCTGTATCTCTCGTCCCTCCTACGGTGGACACCAAACAGTTTTACGACCCCCAGTCGCGAGCGAAGCAGCCACGAGGCAAGCAATTAGTTCCCACAGTCGGGCTGTACTATACTACAACTCCTTGGAAAGGCTGCGATCTTGCCCTGAAAGCTTTCTCTTTAGCTGCTAAAAAAATTCCCAACCTTCGTTTAGTTGCCTTTGGTTCCGGCCACGATAGTTCTAATCCCAATTTGCTGCATGAGGGTACTGAGTATAATAAAGAACCTACTCAAGACCAGCTAAAAGATTTTTACAGCAAATGCGATGCTTGGCTGTTTTCCAGCAGATCCGAAGGCTTCGGCTTGCCAATTTTAGAAGCGATGGCTTGTGGCACTCCAGTCATCGGCACTCCTGCAGGTGCGGCTCCGGAACTACTTGCTGGCGGGGGTGGCATACTTGTCAAGCCAGAAGACCCAGAGGATATGGCAAAAGCGATCGAGCAGATTTGTCAGTTGTCTGATGCCGAATGGCGGGCAATGTCCGAGACTGCTTTGGAAACAGTGATAAATTATACCTGGGAGGATGCAACTAATCTCTTCGAGGCGGCACTGTACACTGCTTTGGAACGTCAGGCACAATTAACGAACCAGACGTAAAATTGAGGTTGATTTAAAAGATTGGGGTTGGGCGATCGTTTAATCGAGAGTTTTTATCGGGCAATTCGAGTCGTCTTTCTATAATTTTACTGCCAAAAAAGACCTATGGTTGCATTAATCCCACTTGCTATGTTCGGCTTTATTCCAGCCGTTTTTTACCTGTTTGTGAGGTTTCCGGCTCAGCGGGCGGTAATTATAAGTTTTGTTGCAGCGTGGCTGTTTTTGCCGCAAGCTTCTTATCCCATCCCCTCATTGCCACCGTATACCAAAATCTCCGCAGCTTGCTACGGCATTTTGCTGGGGACTCTTATCTACGATACGGCGCGCCTCACATCTTTTAAGCCCGGTTGGCTGGACGTGCCAATGGTAATTTACTGTTTGTGTCCAATTGTTTCACAAGTTAGTAATGGCGGCAGCCCGATTTCTCCGACTGTCAACCAAATCGTTACTTGGGGTCTGCCTTATTTTTTAGGACGCTTGTACGTGGGTAGTTTAGACGGGCTGCGACAATTGGCGATCGGGATTTTTGCAGGTGGGTTAGCCTACATTCCTTTTACTTTAGTTGAAGGGGTTAGGGGCCCAATTCTGCACCAAATGATTTACGGCGTCAATGCCTTTGAGGACTGGGGTCAAGCAAGGCGTATGGGGGGGTGGAGACCAGTAGTGTTTATGCAGCACGGTTTGATGGTGGGCCTGTGGATGATGACAGCCGCCTTAATTGCTGTTTGGCTGTGGCAAACTGGGACGCTTAAAAAGTTTATGGGCCGTAACATCAAGACTTTAGTAATTATATTAACTATCGCTTTTTTCCTGTGCCGTTCTACTGGCGCCTACAGTTTATTTGCAATGGCGTTGATCGTATTATTCTCTGCCAAGTGGTTTCGCACCTCTTTGCCCCTGCTGTTGATAATTGGATATATAGTGTTTTATCTGTACATAGCTGCAGCGGGTCAATTTTCGAGCAAAGAGGCGATTGACTTCATCACTCAAATATTTGGCGAAGAACGAGCCGGCTCTCTGAAGTTTAGATTTGACATGGAAGAGATATTGGGGGAAAAGGCGCGGCAAAGATTTATGTTTGGCTGGGGAGATTCGGGCGGAAACCGCGTGTATAACGAATACGGTCAAGATATCTCAGTCACCGACAGCTTATGGATTATTGCATTTGGCATCAACGGTGCAGTCGGTTTAGTTAGTTTATTTTCTTCATTGTTACTTCCTGTTATCGTCTTTTGCGTGTTCAAGTATCCCGCCAGAACCTGGTCTAATCCCAAAGTAGCGCCCGCTGCCGCCCTGGGAGTAGCCTTAACTATGTACGTGTTTGACTGTGTTTTGAATGCTATGACTAACCCGATTTTTGCGCTGATTGCTGGAGGAATATCGGGTCTGGTCTTAAAAGCTCCAGAAAGTCTTAAGAGCAAGAAAATCAGTTCGCCCGCAAGAAGACAGTCGCTGGTTCACCAAAAATCAGGATGATTTTCGGGAATGCGATCGCTGCTTCACTTCAAGCTTGAAACTATCTTGCCTTCCCTGGAGACAAAAACTCAAAAATTTACCACTTTTGCATGAACTCCAGTTCGGAAGTTGCGAGATATTTCTCACTAGGGTTAAAATCTTAATCTCATAAACTCTTTTTTACATTCATTTGCAATGCTTCAACAAGTCTTAGCACAGGATGGCTTTTTTCTTGAAACTGTGTTGCGAGTTATAAACTCAAAAATGGGCTTTATACACTTTTTCTAAAACGAGCTGATTCTTTACATAATCTTTAAAAATTCTCACTAGACAGGGAGGGTGTAGGAGGATATACTGAGAAAAGTATGTTCACTGAAGCACCCAGGTAGTTAAAACACGAAACTGTATTGTGGGTTATAATAGTTTGAGTTGTAGTTTAATATAAAGCGGGAAGGGCATCATAAATGAAAACAGTTAATTTATTGAATGTCTCGATAGATAACTTGTCAATCACAGAGTTGTTTGAAAAACTCGACTGCGAAGGTGGTGTCGTATTTACACCTAATGTAGACCACTTGATTAAGTTGCAGTATGACCGCGACTTCTATGAAGCTTATAATACATCTACTTATAGAGTCTGCGACAGTCAAATATTGATGTATGCCTCCAAGTTTTTGGGTACTCCTATCAAAGAAAAAATTTCTGGTTCTGACTTGTTCCCTGCATTTTATATGTATCATAAAGATAACCAGAAGATTAAAATATTTTTACTAGGAGCAGCAGAAGGTATTGCTAAGAAAGCCCAAGAAAAAATCAACCAAAAAATTGGTAGAGAAATAGTGGTTGAAGCACATTCTCCTTCTTTTGGTTTTGAAAACAATGAGGAAGAGTGTGAAAAAATAATAGACACGATCAATAAATCAGGAGCTACAGTCCTGGCCATAGGAGTGGGAGCGCCCAAGCAAGAGAAGTGGCTGGTTAAATACAAGAGCAAATTAACGCACGTCAAAATTTTCTTAGCAGTAGGTGCAACCATTGATTTTGAGGCTGGTTGCAAAGCAAGATCTCCCAAATGGATGAGCGAAGTCGGCATAGAATGGGCGTACCGACTCTTAAGTGAACCGAGAAGGTTGTGGAAAAGATATTTGATTGAAGGTCTGCCGTTTTTCCGATTAATCTTAGAACAAAAATTAGGGTTTTATAAAATGCCCTTCGACAGCAAAACTGGGGAGCTAGAATGGAAAGGCGGCTCCTAAAAAAGGTAGCGACAAATCTCTAGCGTAAATGCTGAGTATCAGAGAAAGTTCGTTTGACTTCAAGGTAAGACGGAAGCAAGCTGTGGATAGTCCGATCGCACTTTCTCTCAAAATTATTCATTTTTGCTTTCAAGTCCAGGTAAAATCGGAGTGAAACCTTTTGTGGAAAATCCTAATTAGGGATGCAACCGATGAATCTGCCTTCTTTCTTGTGGTTGTGGAAAATAGCTGCTTGGTCAATGGGTGTTTCCATGTTAGCTTACCTGTTGCTGGCGGTTAGTGGAACGTGGATGTTTGCCGCTCGCAGTACGAAACAGCCGCGCCCAAAATGGCTGCGTCCCTTTCATTTAGCCACTGGTGCGGGGATGGCAACTTTGGTAATTTTACTGCTGGGAATTGGTGTAGTCGGTACGCTGGGATACTACGGCAATTTGGGTCACTCGGCTCATTTACCGGCGGGGTTAGCTGTTGTAGCTTTGGTGTTGGTTTCTGTTGGAAGCGGGCTGCAAATTGGTCCTAAACATCCTTGGGCGCGTCCCCTCCACATCGGCACTAATTTGGCTTTGTTTGGGGGATTTGTGACTGTGTTGCTCACAGGATGGACGATCGTACAAAAGTATTTGCCGAAAGTTTGAAACCTGTCTATTTGACCTCAAACTATACCAAATGTGCCAGGGAAACCATATATGTAAGGTGCGCCACAGCGCACCCTAGGTTTAATTTTTTTGCGTGAGTCCGCTTTTTGTGATGAATTCTAAAATATGCTGCGCGGTAGTCTGTGGCTTTTCTAAGTGGGGAACGTGCCCGCAGTCGGGGATCCAAATTAGTTGAGAATTTGCGATCGCCCTTGCAAACTTTTCCGCATCCGCCGTCCCCAAAATCCGGTCTTGTTTTCCCCACAAAATCAGCGTCTGCTGCTGAATTTGCGATAATTTTTCCCCAAAACCTCCGTAACCGCCGCTTTTGGTAAACGCAATTAAAGCTTGATTCCAGTTGGGCATTTCCAAGTGCAAAGCAGCACAAGTTTGAGCGTCTTGAGAAGCCAAATTTTTATCAAAATAAGCATTGACGCTAATTCGCTGGCGGATTTTGGGATTTCGTAAAAATGAAGTTGCCAAATACCCTAAAGGAGGAATTAAAAACTTTCCCTTATTAGAACTGATGGCAAAACCTGCGCTATCTATTAACACTAATTGTTTTACAGCTTCGGGATAATTGAGAGTGAAATCAATTGCTGCTGCACCTCCCATTGAAGCACCGACTAAGATTACAGGCTGCGAAATTAGCGTTTTCCAAAAATAGTAAAGATGACTTTCAATTGCCCTCGGGCTGAATGCCAAACCTGCCGCTCTTTCTGTAAAGCCAAAACCCAACAAATCAACCGCCCAAGTTTCATTTTCGGCAGCTAGCAGCGGCAACAGGCGGCGGAATTCAAACAAGGAACTGTCGAAGCCGTGAATTAGCAAAATCGGTGTGTTTCCGCTGCCTTGGCGCACGTAGGTTGTGGCAATTGGCCCAGAAGATAGGGGAGTTGTAATTGCCTCCCGTTGAATGCTTTGGGCTAAGGCAATTGAGGTAGATTCTGTGAGTTGTGCGATCGATTTTGGCAGAAAACTTGCTGGCATAATTCTTGATAAATTGTGAATCGGTAGGGGCGGGAGCGGGTTAAGTATATATGCTCGATCGCTATTTTAGGGCTTCGGGCGATCCCAGCATTAAAATGCGATCGCAATTTAGTATCGATCCGTACCAGCAAAGGCTGAGTTTGTTCACTTCCTGTTAAATTATTTGAGAATAGTTGCTAATAAACAGTTTTTCAGATAAGATGCTGAAGAGCAGTAAGTCTGACGAACAATCAGTTCAACCGGAAATTGGAATCTAACCCAAGATAGATTTCAACTCTTGAGCGCAAAAAAACATCAAATTTCTGACTGCGGGGAACAGCTGTATCCGAAATATCCCAAGGAAACAAGTAAGCTGAAGCTCCCACTTTAGCAATACCTGTGCTTCCGCGCCGATCGTATTGAGAATATATCTCAAATAGATCGTGCGAGTAACGTCAAACAACTTGTTGCTAAAACCGATCGACTGTGAGAAGAGCCATGAAACAAAACCAAGCATACAGCCAACAGAAGCAAGAGTTAAACCCCAAGTCTTTCGGGGGTTTCACCTTTTACGGCGAGACACCAGAAGTCTCTCAAAGCGAAGACAGCAGCACAGAAACTCAGCCTGCTTTGGGTGAAGGTAAATCATTTCCCCTAGCAATGGCAAGCATCGGCGAGACACTGCGGATTGTCAAACTCAAAGGTTCAGAAGGCACGGTACGCCGTCTGATTGGTATGGGATTAGTCCCCACTATTGAAGTTCAAATCGTCAGCACCTCTGGCGGTTCCGTCATCGTGGCAATTGGGGACAACCGCATCGGTTTGGGGGCAGGGATGGCACAGAAAATTATGTGTAGGAATTCAAAATTGCCATAAAAAAATTGCATCTACAGCAATCCTATTTCATTGGTGAAAAAGATTTTTTTTATTAACCGCAGAGGGCGCAGAGGGCGCAGAGTCAGAGAAAAGAGAGATGTTCACAGATTCTGAAATTTCATTGAATTTTTACCAATTTAGACTGCATTCAAACAACAGATGAACGAGAAAAAACAACTAGGGGATTTAGCTGTCGGCGCAATCGGCCGCGTCATTGGCTACGAGAAAACAGCCAGAGGTTACAAAGGTAAATTGTTGGCAATGGGATTGACACCGGGAACCGAATTCACTGTCACTCGCCACGCACCTCTGGGAGATCCCGTAGAAATCCTAGTCCGGGGTTTTAAACTCAGTTTACGCAAAGATGAAGCAAAAACCCTATTTGTAGAGGAAGTGAAATAATGGCTAAGCAAATTATTGGATTGGTGGGTAATCCCAACTGCGGCAAAACTACTTTATTTAATGCTTTGACAGGTGCTAACCAGCGAGTGGGAAACTGGCCGGGTGTAACCGTCGAACGGAAAGAGGGAAAATATACTCACGATGGTTTACCAATTACTATCGTTGACTTGCCAGGAGTTTATTCTCTTGATGTTGAAGACGGAGATACTAGCCTTGACGAATTGGTAGCGCGAGATTATTTGCTATCTGGCGAAGCTGATGTGATTATTAATATTGTTGAGGCTTCCAATATAGAGCGAAATTTGTATCTTAGCACCCAAATCTTAGAGATGCGTGTGCCGATGATAGTAGCGCTAAATATGATGGATGTTGCTAAAGACAGGGACATCAAAATTGATGTTAGCAAACTCGCAGAACGCCTCGGCTGTATGGTAGTGCCGATGAGTGCTGCGTCAAATGACGGATTGCCACTGCTGCGGGATGCTGTGAATAAGGCGCTACAAAAGCCGATCGTACCATCTGCATACGTCGCTTATCCGGCTGCGATCGAAGATGCGATCGCCCAACTCATCCCGCACATCGAAAAACACAGCCCAAATCGCAACGTCGATGCCCGCTGGACAGCCCTGAAGCTGTTAGAATATCAGGATGAAGTCGCCCCCGAACTCGCCAGTACAGAACTCGAAAAAATCGTCGTTCCGCACCGCCGCCGAGTCCATGAAACCCTCGATGACGACCTCGATATTATCATCGCCGACAGCCGTTACACCTTCATCCGCAACCTAACCCAAGGCGTCGCCGAATGTTCTAGGGAAGTCAAAACCAACGTTTCCGACAAAATTGACCAAATTGTTCTCAACCGTTTCTTAGGCATTCCCGTATTCTTAGCGGTAATGTACCTAATGTTCACCATTTCGATTAACGTTGGTGCAGTGTTTATCGACTTTTTTGACATCGCCTTGGGGACAATTTTTGTAGATGGTTTCGCTAAACTTTTAGAAAGTATCAGCGCACCAGGATGGTTGATTGGACTTCTCGCAAAAGGTGCTGGTGGTGGCATTCAAACCACATCTACATTTATCCCTCAAATTGGGATGATGTTTTTGTGTTTGTCAGTTTTAGAAGACTCCGGCTACATGGCACGGGCTGCCTTTGTTATGGACAGATTAATGCGATTTGTCGGACTTCCTGGTAAATCTTTTGTGCCGATGATGGTCGGTTTCGGCTGCAACATCCCCGGAATTATGGCGACGCGGACATTGGAAAATAAGCGCGATCGTACCATGACAATCATGATGAATCCATTCATGTCTTGCAGCGCCAGATTAGCAGTTTACGCCCTATTTTGCGGCGCATTCTTCCAAGTCGGCGGTCAAAACATGGTATTAGGACTTTACCTAATCGGAATTCTAGCCGCTGTACTCACCGGACTAATCCTCAAGAATACCATCCTCCAAGGAGAAGCCGCGCCTTTTGTTATGGAATTGCCACCCTACCACATTCCCAAGCTCAAAGGAGTGCTGCTGCGTACTTGGGACAGGCTGAAAGCTTTTATCACAAAGGCCGGAATTGCGATCGTGATCATGGTGGTTATACTAGGATTCATGAGCTCAGTGGGCACCGACGGTTCCTTCGGCAAAGACAACAGCAAAGACTCAATTCTTAGTGCAGTCGGCCGCGCGGCAACACCTGTATTTACACCAATGGGAATCACCCAAGAAAACTGGCCCGCCACCGTCGGTTTGCTAACAGGAGTATTTGCCAAAGAAGTAATGGTTGGAACCTTAGATTCATTGTACACCCAACTAGCAGACGAACAAAAAGCAGCCAGTGGAGAACCGGAGAAAGAAGAAGAATTTAGTTTCTGGGGAAATATCGGCAAAGCATTTTTTAGCATACCAGAGAATCTTACAAAGCTTCCCGGTCAACTTTTCGATCCCCTCGGCTTTAATTCTGCTAATATTACCGACCAAAAACAAGCGGAAGAAGACCAAGGTATCTCTGGTAGCACCTACGGACAAATGTCCCAGCGGTTCGGTTCCAATCAAGCAGCTTTTGCTTATTTGCTTTTTGTATTGCTGTACTTTCCCTGCGTCTCCGCAACGGCTGCGCTTTACCGCGAAACTAACTTGGGATGGACTGTATTCGCAGGCTTATGGACTACTGGTTTAGGTTACTGGGTTGCAGTCCTCTATTATCAAGTCGCGACATATGCAGAGCATCCAGAATCTTCAGTTATTTGGGTAGTGAGACTGGTAATAGCTATGGCGCTGACACTTGCGGGATTAAAAATGATCGGTGCAATACGCCCCAAGCGACGCGCAGCAATCAGTAGTTAGTTGACTGTTAACTGTTGACTGTTGACTGTTAACTACGTTTAAGAATCAAACAAAGGAGAAAAGCCATGATTTTAAGCGAAATCCAAAAATTTATTGCTGACAACAAAAGAGCCTCTATCGCGGATCTAAAAATCCACTTTCGCATGGATGGTGATGCTTTGCGCGGAATGTTAAATCGCCTAATTCGCAAAGGCAGAATTAGCAAAATGGCAGAAGCCAAAAAGTGCGGGGGGTGTGGCAGTTGCGCCGACGATGCAACGGAGATTTATGTATGGGTAAATCCTGGCGAGTCGGTGTCAGCAAAAGAGCCAGTTTCTGCAACTTGCCATTAAGTGATATTAAGTTTGTAGTAAGGACTTCAGAAATCAGGATACGGCAATGCCGTTTCCCTACAATTAATCGGGGTAGGGAAACGGCACTGCCGTATCCTCCTCGCGAGTTCATGATTATTTTGCGGTAGAGAAACGGCAATGCCGTCTCCTCTAATCAAATAGCTAACTGATATTCAATTCAAGCAACTGTCTTAACTCTGGCACAAACAAGCGGCTTCTTGGCTGCGGGCTTTAATCGGCAAATAAATCACAAACTCTGCTCCCTCACCTATTTCCGAATTCACTTCTATTTTCCCTTGATGCTTCTCGATAATCTGGTAGGAAATTGACAGCCCTAAACCAGTTCCTTTACCCACAGGTTTAGTGGTAAAAAATGGGTCAAATAGCCTATTGATTGCATCCGGATCAATCCCATTACCGTTATCTCTAATTTTCACCACCACTTGATTTACTCCTGCTATTTCTGTGATGATTTCAATCTCCTTGTTTCGCAGGTTTGGATTGCTCAACAGTGCATCAGCAGCATTGGCTATGATATTCATGAATACCTGGTTTAACTGCGACGGATAGCACTCTACCAAGGGCAATTTCCCATAATTTTTAATTACTTTAATCGCTGTTTTGATTTTGCTATTTAAAATTAATAGAGTGCTGTCAATTCCTTCATGGATATCGACTGGTTTCATTTCAGCTTCATCTAACCTAGAGAAGTTTCGCAGGGACAAAACAATTTGCTGAATTCGCTCAGTACCCATTTTCATCGAAGATAGTAACTTCGACAAATCTTCTGATAAAAAGTCGAGTTCAATTTCCTCGATGCAGTCTTGAATCGGCGCGCTTGCATTCGGAAATTCCTGCTGGTAAAGTCCTACAAGCCTGAGCAAATCTTGAGTATATTGGTTAGCGTGACAGAGGTTGCCATAAATAAAGTTAACTGGGTTGTTAATTTCGTGAGCGATACCAGCCGTCATCAATCCCAAACTGGACATTTTTTCGGCTTGAATTAGTTGGGATTGGGCATTTTTCAACTCATGGAGCGTTTGTTGCAGTTGGTGCAACTGGATATTGAGTGTACGATCGCGATTTTCTACTTGTTCTATCATACAGTTGAAAGCTTCCGCAAGTTGACCTACTTCATCGCCGGAAGGAATGGGTACTTTACCAGAAAAGTATTCATTGCTTGCCATCCAATTCACGTTTTGAGTTAAATCTAGAATTGGTTTTCCGATGATTCGGCTAACTACAGCACCAACAATCGTGGCTAGAATTACTCCTGCCCAAAAGAAACTATCTAGCCGTTGAGATAAAGTTAATTGCGTTTGCTGCACTGTCGCCATTGGGTTAAACACAGCTAGAGCTATGCTATCGCCTATTTCGGATATTTCTACCGTTTTCATTATGTAAGACAGGCGCTCAATATCTATTTTAGTAGTCGATGTCTGTGGTGTAGGTTTTTTCCAAGATTTAGAGCGAATTTGGGGAAAATTAGTAGCAATTAATTCTCCTGATTTAAAGATAGCGAAGTAGTTTTTACTGTTAGTATCAATGTTGATATTATGCAATTGTTCGTCTGTCACTAAGTCACCGACGAGTACAGCACCAATTATCCTATTCTTGCTTCTAATCGGTGCAAATCCTACTAGCAATGCTTGCGGTTTGCCATCAATGCTGACGAAATTTGACTTTTCTAAGCCTTTAAGTGCTGAATTTATCGCTGCGCTATTGATTAACTTCTTATCTATGAGCGAATCTTCTCGCAACTCTGCTACCATTTCGCCCCGCCCGTCTACTACTTTGACTAAATCTAGTTTAAATGTGGTTTGTAGAGATAATATATCTTGACGCAAGATGTCTGTGTCTTTCTTTTCTACAGCGCGAATAACTTCTGGTTCTTCTGATAGTAGTTTGGCTTGCATTGTCAATTGAGTCGATCGACTTTTGAAGTCTCGCACGGCTAAAACTGCTTGGTTTTCAACTCGATCGCGCACTCCTTTTTCGAGAGTGTTGGCAAATCCAATTTTAACTGTGTGTATCACTAATAACAATAGAGTAACGGATACACCTAGAAACGGCACGATAATTTTGAGGCTCAGCGGTACTCGAAAGTACGGCGGGATCTTGGTTGAGCTGTTGTCACCCTCGATCGCACTTCTTAGATTTTTCATAATGAGTTATTAAAAATAATAGTCATTAATTTATAATAGTACATTAACCGTAAATTGTGATTTCTGGGAGCTGCTAGTGCAAATAATCCTTGATATATAAAGAATTTAGGCTGTAGTGAATTTTAGCAGTCTGGCGAGCAGACTGCTTTTAGTACCCAAAACTTGTTAGATATTTATCTTAATAGTTGCGATCTAGAATCTAGAACTTCAAGTCTAAAATCAGTTGCCGGCTGTGTAGAGATAGCCAAAAATTCAGTATTTCTTCGCCGACTTGTTCTGGATAAAAGTGATGGAAAAAATGCCTACCGTCTGGACATTCCCAAAAGCGATCGCCTTTTTTAAGAAATTTCGACCAGCGGCGTATGACAACAGGAGATACCACAAAATCTGTTTTGCTACTGCATATCAACAAAGGTACTTCTACACCTTCATCGCGGGAATTACTCATCCTAAATAGAGAGTGAGGAGAAGGAGAACAGGCTAAGTCATCCTCAAAATATGATATAAATTTTTGATGGATAATTTGATTTTGGAATCCCACCATATCGCCAACCATTTGAGTTAAAACTTGTTTGCTACTCCAGGGAAAAGTAGAAAGATAGGTATAGTAATGTGCTTGCCAATTAACAGCAGATGGCAAACCGACAGCTAAAAGTCCCAAAGAACTAACTTTGTGAGGATAGCGCCGCGCATACATTAAACCAACTAATCCGCTGGTACTGTGGCCTATTAAATGAATTGGGCGATCGCGCAATGTTAAAAAATCGTGCAAAAGCTCAACAGCCATATCTAAAGAGCAAGCTTCATCTTCAGTTTGTTCGTATTCCCATATTTGCACTGGTACAGAATCATTTAAGTAGGAAAGCAACGAGCGATCAAAGAATTGCAAACTCGGACTTACACTTAACCAAAGCACGTCATCTGAACTAAATTTCATTTATTTTAAGTTGGAAATCGAGTGATTAACAATCATAATTTATCTGCTAGATTTTCGGGGCGGGTTGATTGCGTTATTCAGATTTTCCCACATCATCCCATTACAAAACCCGCCCTATGTCAAGTCTATAAACTAAATTCTTTCTTGAGTTGAGATACCCAAGATTTGATGCGCGCTTTCGTCAGATCGGATTGGTTGTCTTCATCAATAGCAAGACCGATAAACTTGCCATTAACGACAGCTTTAGATTCATTAAAATCATAGCCCTCTACCGGCCACTGACCGACAGTTTCGCCGCCCTGTTCCGAAATTTTTTCAGCCAGAATGCCCATTGCATCCATAAAATTATCCGGGTAGCCTTCTTGGTCGCCAGTTCCCACATAAGCTACTTTTTTGCCGCTAAAATCAATGTCATCAAGTTCGGGAAAAAAACCTTCCCAGTCGCTTTGCAGTTCGCCAATGTTCCAAGTCGGACAAGCGATAATCAGACATTCATAGTCGGCAAAATCATCATTTTCAATGCTGCCTATCTCGTGCAAAGTTACGATATTGCCACCAAATTCATCTCGAACCATTTCAGCTACAGACTCAGTTTTTCCAGTTGTAGTTCCGTAGAAAAGACCAATTGCTTTTGACATTTTTACTCCGAATGTGAAATTTGATAGTGCTTGAGATTTATTTTTTTTGAGTCAGAACTTGGCATTTCTTGCCTGCAATTCAGACAAAACCAGTAGACGCGATGGTTGCCAACCTGAGAAATCAGGGAGTCAAGGCAGCAAGGACACTGTTTTTTCATCGGGTTAAAGTTGAAAATTCATTAACCAAGCTGACTCGCTCAGATCGGGGTCTGGTTCGCAGTCAATTAGTAACAGATTCAGCGTCGTTTGTACTTTGAGAGTGCGCGGGATGCCGGCGGGTACAAACACCAATACTCCCGGTGTTAAAGTGACTGTTCGATCGCATACCGTGAGAGTTCCCACTCCTTCTAAGACGGCGAGGGTTACATCTTTGGAGTTATCGAGGTCAGGTATTTCGGAATTTTTACCCAAACTCATCAGTTTTTGGCTGTCGGCTGGTTGTCCCTCGCTGATTTGCGAGGCTGACGCGGAAACTATTGCTGCTGTCACGGTGATTGACCTCCAGGTACTGTTAACTTCCGGCAGTTATTGCAATTAATATTCAATAAGCTACCATGCAATTCAGAGTAATTGTCAATAATTTAATATTAAGATTTGTTACACGAGGCTGTAAAACTAGGTGTAGACTCAGCACAAGCAGCCCAAAATTAACACGTGGCGGTGTTTTTGGACGCTCAGACAGCGCGGCGCAAGGGCTTAACTTGAAAAATAGTTGGTAATTTTTTGCAGTTACTTCTTGAAATTACGTTGTCGCGCGATCGCCAATATAGCAATTCTCAATTGCCCGCAATATAGTAAGGATACGGCGTCGTGCCTACGGAATATGTGTATTGCACTCAACAGGATAAGGTGTACCGTTGCGTGCGTACCCTCAAAAATGTAATAGAGGCGGGTTTTAGCCGGATTTGTCGATCGCACAAACCGCCCCTAATGACAAAGTTAACAGTCAACAATTAACAATTAACCGACTAATTCTTCGCCCCTACGCCAACATACATAATCGACGTATCCTCATTAATTTTGATTTTAAACAACCCAGACTTTTTGTAATCAACATAGTTAGCAAAATTAACTGTTAACAGTTGAGCTGCTTGTTTGAAAACTGCCCCCGAAGGAAATAGCTGCTTTCCACTTGTAAAATTCCCCCAAAAACCGTGTATCTGAGCTAAAATAGCGCCCATTTCTCCAAACATATCAAAACCTTTAATTTCAATCTTGCCGAAACCCGTATCGCGCATTACCACAGACAGTTCATCCGGGGTAATAAACTTTTCCCAATCGTGAACGCCCCGCTTAATTTCCTGCAAAATATTTTCCATCAGCCCAATCATCACAACTTGCGACGAAAAAGTTCGATTGATTGTGTCAAAAAAGAACAATCCCCCAGGCTTGAGAATTCTGTGAACCTCAGACACAACTTTTTTGTAATCGGCAACGTGTTCTAAAACATCCACGCAGATTACAACATCAAAGGTATTGTCTTCGTAGGGCATATTTTCGGCAAAACCTTGCCTGTAGTCAATCTCAAAACCGCTAGTAACTGCGTGATTTTGAGCGGCTACAATACATTTTTGCGATCGATCTATTCCAGAAACCACAGCGCCTCTCTCGGCCATAAACTCACAAGAAAAACCGCCGCCGCACCCAACATCTAAGGTTTTCAGCCCTCGCCAATTCGTCGCGTGTCTGTCGAAAAACTCAAATCTAGGTTTATTTAGATGGTATAAAGCATAAATTTTCGCATTTTCGTCCCACCAATTATCAGCATTTTCATCGTAAAATTCTAAATCGTTTTTTACTTCTGTTTTCGTCGGCACGATTTTTTTAGTCCTAATTAGTGGAAGATATAGATGCAGACGGCGGTTGAAACCACGTCTACAAAAAGGAAGTCTGCCTCCGCAGACTGAAGAAGATAACGTAATTTTAACCACCTTTTCTTCAACCCGCTCTTCTAGGGTTTAGTTCGTATAGACGCGGTTTCAACCGCCCGGTATTCTTGATTTTATAGGAATGACGCCAAAAAAACCAATTTCTGTAGAAAATCGGATGTTTCGTGACGAGTTCACAGGCAGACACCGGGTTTTTGAATCTGTGCGCGTAAGTTCTATTTTCTCGTGAGTTGTGAATCGCCACAGTTGTTTATTATAATATCTTTGGCATAAATTTCAACCAGATGGATCGCGTTTCTATTATCATCCCCGCCCTCAACGAAGCGACTTGTCTGGAACGCACCCTCCGCCAACTCAGCATCCTTAATCCTCCCGCTTGGGAAGTGTTGGTGGTAGACGGCGGCAGTCAAGATGACACAGCGGCGATTCCCTACGGGATAGCTGCGCTTCACGCACTTTCCGCCGGCATCCGTGTTATTTCTAGCAGTATAGCCGGACGTTCCGTGCAAATGAACTTAGGTGCAACAGCCGCCACCGGGGAAATTCTGTGCTTTCTCCACGCCGATACTTTAGTTCCCAACGACATTGTAGCAGTTATCCAGAAAACATTGTCCGATGCCGAAATTGTCGGGGGCGGGTTTATCTCTCTGATGGCTGGTTCGCAGCAAACAAGATGGGGTTTTTCTCTCCACAATTACCTGAAAACTTATTACGCGCCGCTGTTATTTCGACCTCATTTATTTTTCAAAGGATTACGCCTACTGTTTGGCGACCAAGTTATTTTTTGCCACCGTACCGATTTCTGGGAATGCGACGGTTTCGATGCCGCGCTGCCAATTATGGAGGAAGCGGATTTGTGTTTGAAGTTAGTGCGACGGGGGAGACTTAAGTTAGTCAATCGGGTAGTGGAAAGTAGCGATCGCCGAGTGGCGCATTGGGGCGAATTTAAATCAATTTGCATCTATCTTGCGATCGGTTTTTTGTGGGGTTTTGGCGTTGATCCGAAATATCTCAAGCAGTTTTATGAAGACATCCGCTGAAACACAAAATTTGATTAAATTCCCAAAATGTACTGCCTGTAATTTTTGGGTAAAACTTTTTCCAACAGGTAAATAATCGCCAAACAAGCGAACAAAGTCCCCGTAACTAAAAAGCCGAGCTTCAGCAGCGGATTTACCGGATCAATAAACTTATAAAACACTAACAAGACATATTTCACTACTGTCGAATCCAGCAGATATATAGGGAATGAGTAAGCAGCCAATATTTTGACTAACCCAGACACTCTACTGGGAAGTGCGATACTCTTAGAAAATGCGAGGATCGATAATACGAACAAAATAGCGTATCCTTGAGCAGATAGTTTAAAAAACGATCGGAGAAACCATGCCTCCGAATCAACTCCACTTTTTAGGTAAAATTCCCAAATGCTAGCTATATAAAAAAGGATCGTTGCCCCTAAAATTGGCATTTTTTTCCGTTCGAGAACGGGTTGAATTCTGTCATACGAAGCGCCCAAAAATAGACCTGTTGAAAATGGTAAAATCCAACTGAAAATCCAGCGCTCCATCAAAGGTAGAGGTATTGATATGTATTTGAGAGCGGTTAAGTAGAAGAAGATTGTAAAAATTGTTTGAATTGTTAAGCCTAAGACCAAAACTTTTCTGGGTTCTAAAAATCTTAATTTCACGAGAAGCCACCACCAGCCGTAGCATTGAACAATCACAACGATGAAGTAATAGGGAGGCATCACTGAACCCGTCAAGATATCTCTGAGTAATGAAAGTAAATCAAATTTTTGGATTTCTCCCAAATTATTTAAGATGTACAAAGCTACTGACCAAAACAGATAAGGGGGTATAATTTTTGACAGTCTTTTTTTGACTACCAGTGCGGGATTATGTTGATTTTCCAGTTTGTTGGTGAGAAAAAAACCGCTCAACAGTAAAAATGCAGGTACGCAAAATAGTTGAAATGTATCGATCGCCACAAATAGAATTCTGCGATCGCGAAATGCAAAGAACCCAGCATGAGTAATCACAACACTGACGATCGCTAAAGCTCGGATCAAATCAAATTCAGCGAACCGATTAGAAACTTTTTGCATGGTAAAAATTAGATTGTAAAAATTGGAATCAAGTTAGGAATTTTTTGTCGGATGCCAAATCCCGGTTTGCCACCCCTTTTATCATTCGGCGGTTGAAACCGCTGCATAGAGTCAAAGGAAGTCCGAGCACAGGGGGACTAAGAGATAAAGGGGGTCTTTAATCCGGATTTGGTATGAGGAGTATAATAGCATAAAAGGTTATATTTGCTCCTATCTTCACAAAACTTATGTCGGCCCAAATAAGTCACCGAGTGCTGGGATTGAGGAAGAAAGACTATAGAGACTATTGCGAAAAAAAATCTACCTAAATTAGGTAGACTTTTAGAAATGTTCAAGCAATGAGTTCACTGTGGGCTAACCGTTTTTGTGATGGATGTGCGACGCAGAAACACTATCCAACTGATCGCGCCCGTTGCGGATCACGCGCAGCATATCGCTCAACTTGTGCTCGATATTATCGAGCACTTGGTCGGCATAATCATCGGCTCCGTTTTGAATTTCCTCGCATTCAGCCATCGCCCTGACTCTCATCTCTTCCAATTCCTCTTGAGCCTGGTAGCGAATTTGTTCGACTTCCGCCAGCGTGGCCTGCTGAATTGCCTCGCAGTCGAGCAAAACTTGCTGCCGCAACTGATCTGCCTCTATCTTCGCCTGCTGAAGCAGTCCCATATCGTTTAAAATTTCTGCTGCTCTCTGTTCTGCTGCTTCTATCACTTCCTGAGCGTAAAGTTCCGCCTCTTGAAGCAAGTCGTCCTTGTGCCGGATGATCGTCTCGGCTTCCCCAAAGGCGATCGGCAAATTTAGCCTCACCAAGTCTAACTGATCGAGCAACTGTTCTTCATCCACCAGAGTGCGTCTGGTCATAGGAATTCGCGGGCTGTCGAGAACAATTTCCTCAAGCCTGTTCAATTCCCGCTGGATGTCTACTCCTGCGGTTCGGGTGGGGTCTCCGAAGGCGGCTGTGTTCTGAGGGGGTTCGTTCTCAGTGCCGCGTCCGGTAGTGTCGGGTTCGATGCGAGTTGGTTCCTGCTGGCGTAACATTTGTAAATATCTAGGGCGACGTGTTTCGGAACAAGATGATCTACGGAGCCACCAAACTTGGCTATTTCTTTAACTACACTACTACTTAAAAAGCTGTACTCGTTGGAAGTTGCCAAAAAAACTGTTTCAATTTCACCCAGAAGGGTTTTATTGGTGTGGGCCATCTGGAGTTCCATTTCAAAATCTGTTAATACCCGGAGCCCCCGCAGCAGCACTTTGGCTTGTCGAATCTTAGCATAGTTTACTGTCAAACCTTCAAAACTGTCTACTTCTACATTTGGCAAGTGTTGGGTAGAGCGCAGGATCTGCTCGATCCGTTCCTCTACGGTGAAGAGAGGGGTTTTGCTGGGGTTTCTGACTACTGTAACAATTACGCGATCGAATAGTTTAGATCCCCGCTCGATAATGTCTGCGTGACCGAAGGTAATGGGGTCAAAGCTGCCTGGATAGATTGCAATCACGAGTTTGGCCAGAGAGTGGGGGAGTGGGGAAGAGGGGGAGAC
>ENA-ORBV01001928-ORBV01001928.1-microbial-mat-metagenome-genome-assembly--contig:-NODE-1928-length-44785-cov-61.255883_pt1 | contig 44785 bp, 31 predicted proteins | sample MGYA00237777_ERZ505514 | MGnify/ENA primary metagenome ERZ505514 (study PRJEB26160, sample SAMN06269048) | microbial mat metagenome | isolation source: Oligotrophic lake microbial mat | place... | reverse complement strand
GGTCTTCCGGGTTGGGTCTTCCGGGCCGGGTCTTCCGGGCCGGGTCTTCCGGGCCGGGTCTTCCGGGCCGGGTCTTCCGGGTTGGGTCTTCCGGGTTGGAGTCAGTCGTGGATTCGGTCCGGGGTGTGGGGAGAAGTGCCCGAGGCCGGGGGCTGGGTCAGTTCACGCGAAGTGTCTGGAATCGACATCACCGCCCTTGTGGCGGAGGAGTCCTGCATACATGTCCAAGCGTCCCGTCAACGTTTCCTCACACTCGACCCCCGATGCTTCGGCCTCGGATCCTTCGAGCGGAGCACGAGACGGAATCGATCGGACTCACCGAGCGCCTGATCGCGAGCCCGCTCGCGAGTCCGCTCGCGCGACACCTCCCGAAGAGCGCCGCAGCGATCCGCCGCCCTCCGGGCGCGGTCGAGGCCCGGGACGAACCGATGCCTCCCGGACCGCCGACGGCCAGGCCGCCGAATCGCGCCCGGGTCGCGCTCGACGTCCGCGGGTCGAAGTCCCCTCGGCCGCATCGACCCCGGTTGCGGACGAAGCGTTGGCCGCCGCCGCGATCGCCTCGAGCGAGCCGGCCCCTCCGGAGGTGGTCTCCGCCGTTGCCACGGCGGTTGGACCAAACTCGTTCCGTCGCTGGTTCGCCGACGGCAAGTCCCTTCGCGTCAGCGGCAGAACGCTGCTCGTGCTCGAGAGCAGCCCCTTCGTCATCGAGCGCATGCAGCTCAAGTGCGGCCAGCTCCTCGAGGAGGTCGCCCGACGACTGCGCGATGACGGGGCGATGCGATTGCCCGGCGACGCGCCCGAGTCCCTTTCGCCCGAGTCCCTCTCGCCCGAGTCCCTCTCGCCCGAGGTTGCCGCGGCGGAAGGTGTCGCGCCCCGTGGCGGCGTTCGCTTCCAGCTCGTCGACCCCGCCACCCTCGCCGCCCTGCGACCGCGCGGGGTCGACGCAGACGACGACTCGGCGACCGCGACGCTTCCCGCAGGCAGGCGACGTGGCCCAGAAGGAGGACGCTCCACCGCCCGCGAAGGCCCGCCCCAGCTCCAGTTCGCCAGCGCCATCGATCCCACCCGCGGTCGCCAGCGACTTTCCGAATTCGTGGTGGGCAACTCCAATCGACTCGCCTTCGAGGCCGCCACCCGCATGGCCCGAGGCGAAGCCGGACTGGCCAGCCTCTTCATCCACGGTGCCTGTGGCGTCGGCAAGACCCACGTGCTGCGCGGTCTGTGCGCCCTGCGTCAGGAGCTCTTTCCCCGCCAGCAGGTCCTCTACACCACGGCGGAAGCGTTCACCAACGAGTTCATCCAGCACCTCCGCGGCAACAAGCTCGAGGAGTTCCGCGGCCGCATTCGTCGGCTCGACCTCCTGGCCATCGACGACGTGCACTTCCTCGCCGACAAGAAGCACACCACCGGCGAGTTCCTCCACACCTTCGACGCCATCGGCTTCGACGGGAAGCAGGTGGTGCTCGCCTCCGACGCTCCGCCGCAGCACATCAAGGCCTTCAGTCACGCCTTGATCAGCCGACTGGTCGCGGGCATGGTGGTGCAGATCGGGCTGCCCGATCGCGAGTTGCGGCTCGCGCTGCTGCGACGTCTGGCCACCGACCACAACCTGACCCTCACCGAAGAGGCCGAGGAGGCCGTGGTCGGACGCATCGCCACCAGCGCCCGGGAGATCGCCGGAGCCCTGCACAAGCTGGTGGCCCTCCGCGGGCTGCGACCGCGCGTCGAGCAGGGTTCCGCGGCGAGCGCCGAGGGCACCAGCGCCCGCGACGCCATCGGCATGGATCTGGTCGAGTACCTCCTCCGCGACGTCGCCGAGCGGACCGTGCACGTCCGGCCCGCCTCGATCGTCGCCGGGGTCTGCACCGTGCTCGGGATCGATCGGTCCGAGCTGCTCGGTCGCGGGCGGCATCAGAAGGTCGTCCTCGGTCGGGCCCTCGTGGCCTGGTTGGCACGGGAGATGACCACCATGAGCTACCCCGAGATTGCCACCTGTCTCGGCCGCGACAACCACTCGACCGTGCACTATGCCCATCAGCGGCTCAACGCCATGATGAAGGAGAAGCGGCGGGTCGAGTTCGGCGTCGACGGCGGAACGATCCCGATTGCCGAACTCGTCGAGCACGCCCGGCGCTCGATCCGGCGACTGGGCTGAGTCGCCCGGCCGAATGACACCGCCCGCGTTGCTCGATCCCTTCCGAAGCGACCGCACCGCCGGAGCACCCGGCGGGAGCAATCGGCGCAATCGTCGCCGGATACACTCCTCCCAATGCGTGCGACACCGGCTTGCTCACCTCCGATCCCCCGGTTGACTCGATCCACCCGCGCGCACCTTCACGCTTTCGTGGCGACGTCTGTCGTGGCGCTCTGCGCCTTCGGCTCGGCGGCGCGAGCTCAGGAGCCTGTCGACCTCGAAGCCGGTGCCATCCGCCAGCTCCGCAAGGCGACCGTCTACCGGGCCAACGGACTTCACCACTCGCTTCTGCTGGCCCTGCGCGATCTGCGCGACCCCACCATGCAGCCGCTGTTCCAGTCGCTGGTGCAGGCCGACCACTGGTCGATCCAGCTCGATGCGATCCTCGGACTCGCCGAACTGAGCGCCGAAGGTCGCGTGGATCCGTGGCTGCTGGCCAAGCTGCGTTCGGATCGCGACCGCGCCGATGGCGTGCGCGTGGCCCTGGAACTCGGACTTCTCCAGCGGCCCGACATCGAGAAGATACTCGGGTGGGACGATCTGGCGTCGGTGGCCCGAGTCGTCCTCCTCGCCGAGTACCGTCGCCTCGGCGGCACTCCCGATCCGAGCATGCTCGCCCGTCTGGCGGCGAACCCCGATCCTCCGGTCGCCGGTCTCGCGGCGTGCCTTCTCGCGGAGGGATCACCGACGCCGAGCGGCACCGCCGGTTCCGAGGCCGCCCCAGCAACCCCGCCCGACCGTACCGCCCTCGATGCCTTCGCCAAGATGCTCGACACGCTCAGCCCCGAGGATCGCGACGCGGCCATCGAAGAGGTCGCCAACGCCGCCCGCCGCTATCAGCTTCCCTCGGCAATTGCGCTTCTCGCGCCTCGCGTCGACGGCAGCAACGACTCGCCCGGTCCGCAGGAGAGCGTGGTGGGTCTGGCCCTGGCCCTCGATGCCAAGCGCGGCCTGGTCTTGTGGAAGACCGGTCTCGGCAAGGAACCCTCGCAGTCGAAGCGGGTGCGCTACGGACTGATCCTGCTCCTCAACGCCACCCGCGTACCCGCCGACTCCTTCGACGCCCTCCTGCCTCCGAAGGGCAAGGGGGCTTCCGCCGAAAGCGCACGCGATCCACTTCTTGCGGCGATGGTGGCCGCGGGCAAGGCCCTGGCCTCGGGACGCGAGCCGGCCAAGGCTCTCACCGCGCTCTACGACATGGGGCATCGCCGCTGCTGTCGCTGGGTTCTCGGCGCCGCCGATGAACTCGACACCGAGGGCGCGAAGACGATCTACCTGCACGTCATCGATCGACTGGACATTCCCAAGGAGCGCACGGCCGACGCCCTCGTCGATGCAATCGAAGCGTCGGCGCGGCTCATCGAGCGCGATCCGGAAGCGCTTCGCGCGCGGCTGCTGAGCACCCAGGACGACGGCCCCAAGCAGGAGGCGATGCTCCTCGGTCTGGCCAACTCCCGCTCGCCCGCGGCGGCGACCGCCGCGGAGAGCACCACACGTCTCGGCGCCGGCCGGGCCGACACTCTGGCTCTGGTCGTCCTGGCCCGCCATCGGGACACGCTGACTGCCGACGAGCTGCGTCAACTGGGGCTCGTCGCCGGTGGCGGCGGGCAGATCGACGAATCGCTCCGCGCCCAGGCGGCGTGGCTGTACCTTCGCCACCTCGGGAAGCTCGAGCAGTCGCTTCCGAAGATCGTCGGCGGCACGTAGCGCCGAACCGATCCCCTGGTCGCGGCGCCGCCGCACTCTCGCCCAACCCGCTCGCCCCGGAGCCACGCCCGTGACCGGACTCATCCCGCTCAGCAAACCCGACATCCTCGACGATGATCTCATCGAAGTGGCTGAGGCCCTTCGCTCGGGCCGACTGACGCTCGGACCGAAGGTCGAGCAGTTCGAGCGAATGGTGGCGGCCCGCACCGGACGTCCGCAGGGCGTGGCCGTGGGCTCCGGTGGATCGGGACTTCGCATCTGTCTGGAAGCCCTCGGCATCGGTCCGGGCGCCGAGGTCCTGGTCCCGGCCTTCGCGTGGATCGGCGCAGCCAACGCCGTGCATCTGTCGGGGGCCACGCCGATCTTCGTCGACAGCGACCCGGGCACCCTCAACATGGATGTCGCCCAGGCCGAGCGCAAGATCACCGAGCGAACGCGCTGCGTCATGATGATCCCGGTCTTCGGGAATCCGACCGGACTGCGCGAGCTCGCCTCGCTCTGTTCGAGACACGAGATCCCCGGCCTCGAAGACGCCAGCGCCGGTCTCGGGACCACCATCGGTCGCGACGCCGTGGGTCGCTTCGGTCGTCTGGCGATCTTCAGCTTCTATCCCAACAAGCCGGTGACCACCGGCGAGGGAGCGATGATCGTCACTCACGACGATCGACTGGCCGATGCCTGCCGTTCGCTGCGGAACAACGGTCGTCCGGTCAAGGAGGCTCCCCGCCATCTGCACCTCCCCGGGCTGGGCTCGTGGCTCGATCATGAACGACTGGGATGGAGCTGCCGCCTGAGCGACATGAACGCCGCCCTCGGCATCGCTCAGCTCCGCCGGCTGGACGAGACCATCCGGCTTCGACAGAACGTGGCCGACGGCTACTTCCGACGTCTGAGCGGTCACCCCGATCTGATCCTTCCGACGATTCCGGCCGAGACGATGATGAGTTGGCCGATGTACGTGGTTCGACTCAGCGATCGATTCACCCAGAACGATCGGGACGAGATCATCGCCGGGCTCCGCCGCCACGACATCGGGGCCTGCAACTACTACCCACCGGCGCCGCTCCTCCCGCACTTTCGAAGATCGCTGGGCCACAAACCCGGCGACTTTCCCGTCTCCGAGTCGGTCAGCCAGCGGACGATTGCCCTGCCCTTCCACAACCGCCTGACCCCCCGCGAACAGGATCTGGTGTGTCAGACGTTGGATCTGATGCTGAAGCGATCGGCGTTTGGGCGCGGCTGAAGCCGCGGGGTGGGTCGGCTGCGCCGGCCGGGCCGTCGGCTGGCGCCGACTCGTAAGGTGTGCCGCGTGCGCGGCACCTGTCATTCGCTCGGCACGAGCGACGCGGCGATGACTTCGTCAGCGTGGTCGCTCGAGCCGAGCAAATCAGAGGGGCTCGCTTCGCTCGCCGCCCGCGATGCCACGGCTGGCTCTGCCAGCCGTGCGTTCGTTCTCGAGTCTCGATTCTGGATCACTCGGACACCCGACCGTTCGGCCGAGCTGGTGCTCGGCGGTCCAAGGGGGCGGTACCGCGCGTGTGAACGAAAGCACGGTTGGACAAGCCAACCGTGGCATCCGGCATTTTCGGCTGCCCCCCCAAATCTGTCCGCTCGACTCGATCGACCCGGCGGGCGCAGCCGACGAGCCAGTCGGCGCAGCCGACCTACTCCCCTCTCTCCCACTGCTTCTCCAACCTCACCCGCGACACCGGCACTGCGGTGCGAAGCTCCTGGGCGAAGATCGAGACCCGGAACTCTTCGACCAGCCAGCGAGAGCGGTCGAGCTCCGGTGTGGCCTGCTCGGGGGGAATCGCGGCGCGACGGGCGAGGTAGCGCTTCCACAGCGGCAGCACCTCGTCCATGCCGCGGGCATCCTTGAGGTGGCCACTCTCCTTGAGCTTCTTGAGTCGCGCGAGCGCACCGGCGAGATATCGCGGGAGATGGATGAAAGCCTCCCACGGCGTATCCAGAAGGAACCCCGGTTGAAGCAGATGCGAGACCTGCTCGCGGATATCGGCGAGGGCCGGTTCCCAGGTCGAGGGCGCCGGCGCGTCGAGCAACTGCTCGAGCCGCTGCCGTGCCTCGAGGATCTGCCTCGCCATGGCAATCACATCGCGTCCGGCCTCCCAGAGTCGGCTTCGACCAGCGGCCAGAGTTGCGGCGAACTGCGCCGGAGTTCGCACCAGACCGTCTGCCTGCGGCGGCTCTGGTGGTGCACCGTCGGCATCGGCCGGACTCGGCACCTCCGGCACCGCGCCGATTGGGCGCTCGAGGAAGGCCCGCTCGGCGATGCGATCGATCAGCAGCCGCTCGAGCTGCGCTCGCGGCCCCAGCGGAGCATGCAGGAGGGCGAGGGCGTCGATTCCCGGCACACCGCGCTCGTCGGGCATGAAGTCGAGCATCGGTCGAATCGAATCACCCTCGGCGAGAGCGAAGAGACGCCGGAGCCCTCCGCGCGTCGCCCGCCGCGCGTGCGACTCGTCGGCGAAGAGACGCAGCTCGGCTCCCTCGCCGACATCGCTGAGTCCGGGGAAGGCTCTCACGACCATGCCGCCCTGCACCAGCTCCACCGAGCGCGGCAGCTCCGGCAGCGTGAAGGATCGCATCACCGTGCCCAAGGGCAGTGACGCGATCGACAACGCTCCACCATCAGGACCGGGCGGCATCGATCCGTCCCGTCTCTCCTTGCCGCGAGTTCGTGCGCCGCCGTCACCCCGCGTCTCGCGAGCAACCGGCGCGCCCGTTGGCGCCCGACGCATCTCCCCGGCGGAGCCCGCTCGTCCGGGTGAACGGCCGTTCTCCTCACCCCTCTCTCCCCGGTCCTGTGCGCCGCCGTGCAGACTCGCCCGCGCCCGGCCACCGAGCTCCCGTTGCAGAGCGACAAGGTCGCGGCTCGTGGCCACAGTCGCGCCGTCGCGATCGATGACTCGAACGTTCATCCGCAGATGCGCGGGAAGCTCGGCGAGGACGAAGTCGTCGGTCACAATGGGCGTGCCGGTGAGTCTCCGCAGGTACTGGGCAAGCTCGCTTGGCAGCGTTCCGCGACCGAACTCCAGACTCTCGACCGCGCCGTCGGCGAAGTCGGTTGCGGGGACGAACCGCACTCGCACGCGCTTCGGAAGGGTTCGAAGGAGTCCGATGATCTTCTCGCGGAGCATGCCCGGAACGAGCCACTCGAGGCGCTCCGCCGGAAGTTGCAGCACCACCGCAATCGGAACGGTGAGGGTCACCCCATCGTCGGGCTGGCCCGGCTCGTGGATGTAGTCGAGCGGCAGTCGCAGCTCCGCGAGTTCGAGGGTGTCGGGGAAGTCCTTGGCGGAGAGATCCTCGGCCCCGGGCTGGAGCAGATCGGCGCGTTCCATGAAGAGAAATCGTGGTCGTCCGCGCTCGGCATGGCGCCGCCACTTCTCGAACGATGGGGTGCTGTGGATCTCGGGCGGGATGCGGGCGTCGTAGAACTCGAAGCGGGCCCGGAGATCGACCAGCACATCCCTCTGCCTCTTCTTGGCCTCGACCATCTCCAACGCCTCGATGAGTTCCCGATTGTGCTGGAGGAACTCTCCATCAGTCGCGATCTGCTCTTCGACCAGGGCCGACTGGATGAAGATGTCGCGTGCGGTCCTGGGATCGATCGGTCCGAAGGGCACGCGCCGCTTGGGGACGAGGATCAGTCCGTGCAGGCTCACCCGCTCCCACGCCGCGACCTGACCGGAGTCGACCAGCCAATGCGGGTCGAAGAACTCGCGGCGCACCAGGTGCGGCGCCACCCGCTCGACCCAGTCGGAGCGGATGCGCCCGACGCCTCGCGCGTACCTGCGGGTGGTCTCGACCAGTTCCGCCGCCACCACCCACGGCGGATCCTGCCGAAAGAGCGCCGAACCGGGCGAGAGATGGAACGTCAGGCCACGCGGTCCCTTGTACTCCCGCTCCTCGCCCTTGACTCCGATCTGAGTCACGAAGCCCGAGAGCACCGCGCGATGGATGGCTCCGACATTCGGCGGCGCTCCTGGCGTCCGTGCAAGGACGATTCGCGGTCGATCAGGTGTGGGGCGCTCGGGCATGGGTCGGGTAGGCGCGAGTGCTTCAGTGCGTCGCGCTGCGGGTGGCTGCGGGTGGCTGCCGGTGGCTGGGTCGCACGCGTCTAGTTGCCGCCGACGAAGTCGACTTCGCCGGCGGCCGGAGTCAGTCCTGCGGCGTGGGCGTCATCGAGAAGTCGTCGCACCGCCTCGCGACCGCGGTCGCCGTAATCGAGCGTCCAGTGATTGACGTACATGGAGACGAATCGATCCGCGGTGGCCGCATCCATCCCTCGGGCGAAGCCGAGCGCGTACTGGACCGACTCGTCGCGATGGTCGAGGGCGTACGTCACGCTGGCGCGGAGCATTGCGGTGATCGCCTCGATCGACCCGGCGCCGAAGCGCTGGTCGAGTCGGCGGCTGATTGCATTCGCGCCGAGCGGCAGTGGCAGCCCGGTCCGCTCGGTCCACCACGCCCCGAGATCCCGCAGCAATGTCAGGCCGTGATCGCCGAAGGTGAGCTGTCCTTCATGGATGACGACACCTGCCGTGAATCGACCGGATGCAACCTCGTCGATGATTCGATCGAAGGGGACGACTTCGTATCGAAACGACCCGGGGCCCAGCAGGAGACTCGTCGCCAGAAATGCAGTGGTGCGGGTCCCCGGCACGGCAATCGTGGCCCCGGCATCGCGCAACGCTGCGAGCGGAAGCTTGCGCGGCGCCACCAGCTTCGGCCCATAGCCGTCGCCGACACTGGCGCCGCAGGCCGTCAGGCGATAATCCTGTCGGACCCGCGGATAGTGAGCGCAGGAGATTGCGGTGATGTCCAGTTCCGCCCGTTCGGCCCGCTGGTTCAGGGCCTCGATGTCCTCGGCAACGGTCTCGAAGGTGAACGATCCCGTGTCCACCCGCGGCGGACGACCATCGATCGACATCAACGGCCACCACATGAAGGCATCGTCGGGATCGGGGCTGTGGCCGAGGCGGAGGACAATTGGACCAAGGGCAGACATTGACGCGGAGGGTAGGAGAAGGGGGTCGGCTCTGCCGACTGGCACGTCGGCTGCGCCGACGAGTGTTGTGTGCCGCGTGCGAATCCCCTCCCCCGCCAGCGCAGCGCCGCGGGAGAGGGGGGAGCCGTGAGCGAGCGCAGCGAGTCGAACGGCGGAGGGTGAGGGTCGTCGTCCGTCGGACGGCATGTCCCGCGCCTGGCCGAGCTGGTGCTCGGCGGTTGGTGCGCGGGCGTCCCGCCCGCTTCACGACTGCCTTGGAGCAGTCGGCCCGAAATGGGCATTCGTCGGATCGAGGGTCCTGGCGTGCTCGATCTCTCCGCCACGCTCCGCGCCAACGACTCGCAGTCGCGATTCATCGCGTCGCGAGCCAGAGGTTGAATGACTCGGAGAGCACGGAGAGCACGGAGAGCACGGAGGCCACGGAGGGGAGCAGACTGAGAAGAGTGAACTGCCGCGAAGTCCTGCTCCTTCTCCGTGCCCTCCGTGAACTCCGTGTCACCAACCTCCTGCGCACGACGCCACCACATGCGACTGGGCTTCGGTGATGCGCACGTGGCCGTCCGGCCGAGCTGGTGCTCGGCGGTCCAAGGGGGCGATGTCACGCGTGGGGTGGGAGCATGGTTGGCAAGCCAACGGTGGCATACCGGTCCGTGGCATCGAACACTTCACGTGCCCCCCAATCGGTGCGCTCGACTCGATCGACCACGCTGGCGAAGCCAGCGCCGCGTCGATCGTGCCGAGCGCCACACAGGTGCCGCGCACGCGGCACACCTCATACACGGAGGCGCAGCCGAAGCGCCCAGTCGGCGCAGCCAACGACCCTCTCGGCGGAGCCGACAAACTCCTACCGTCGGCGGCATGCTCGCCCCCAATGCCAACTCCCCTCCCTCGGTCGCCTTCCTCGGTCTCGGCGTGATGGGGCGCTCGATGGCGGGGCATCTGCTGGATGCCGGACACCGGCTGGTGCTTCACAGTCGTCGCAAGGAAAGCGCCGAGGCCCTGCTGGCGCGGGGCGGTGCGTGCACGTGGGCCGACACACCTCGGGACGCGGCCAGTGGAGTCGATGTGGTGATCTCGATGGTCGGCTTCCCGCACGATGTCGAAGCGGTACACCTCGGGGTGGGAGATGGCGGCACGCTCGCGGCGTCACCTGCGCCTCGACTGTTGATTGACATGACCACCAGTCGCCCAAGCCTGGCGGCGCGGATTGCCTCCGAGGCGGGGCGGCGCGGAATCATGGCCCTCGATGCACCGGTGTCGGGGGGCGATGTCGGCGCTCGCAACGCGTCGCTCTCGATCATGGTCGGTGGCGATGCCGCCGCGTTCGAACAGGCGCTTCCAATTCTTGAGCGACTCGGCACAACCATCGTGCATCAGGGTGGTCCCGGTGCCGGTCAGCACACCAAGATGGTCAATCAGATCCTGATCGCCGGCACGATGATGGGGCTCTGCGAGGGACTGCACTACGCCAAGGCCAGCGGCCTCGATCCGTCCCGAGTCCTCGAGTCGGTGGGCGGCGGCGCCGCGGGAAGCTGGTCGATTGCCAACCTCGCCCCGCGCATTCTGCGCGGCGACTTCGAGCCGGGCTTCTTCATCGATCACTTCGTGAAGGATCTCGGAATTGCCATCGAGGAAGCGGCGCGACTCGGCGTGACGCTCCCGGCACTGGGGCTGGCGAAGTCGCTCTACGAGAGAGCACAGGCCCAGGGACTTGGCCGCAAGGGAACTCAGGCGCTGGCGCTCGTCCCCAGCGCTGAGTAGTCGCCCAAGAGCCGTCAAAGAGCAGCCGGTCCGACCGTTGACGTCACTCCGTCGCCCAACCGCCGACCACGTCGATTCCGGGCTCGCGAGCAAGCATCGCCAGCTCGTGATCGCAGTCGTCGAGAAGCGCCGCAAGCTGCGCGAAGTAGAGGAGACGACTTGGCGAGAGCCACCGCTCCCGCGCTCGCCGGTCCCGGCTCAACCCGTGCGTCGCCCACTGCCACACCGTCCGCGGCAACAGCTGAAGCCAGCTCGGATTGCGACTGAGGAGGTGGAGCATCACTTCGGCGCCGAACCGGGCGAAGTGTGCTGCGGAGCGCACTGTCACGTTCTTCGGCGCGTATGGCACGTCCGCGATCTCCGGATACGCCCGAGCAATCACGTCGTCGTGGAACCCGGGGTCGTAGCGGATCTCCTCGGGAAGGCCCGCGAGGTAATCGAAGAGCTCGTGATCGAGGAAGGGGCAGTAGACCGTCGGCACACCCGCGAGCATCGCCGTCGACATCATGGCGATCTCGCGCCGGCTCCTGCTGTAGATGTTGGACATCGCCAGCGGATTCGGCCCTCCGCTGACTGCTTCGAGATGCCGGGCCAGTCGGACTGGCAACACCGCCCGAGCGTCGGCGCAGCGAAACCGCTCGGGCAGCACGCTCATCAGCGGCGTCGCGTCGCGACCCAGCAGTTCGTCGGCCAGCGCTTCGAACTTCCCCTGCTGAAGCAGTCGCAGGTGCTCGGGCTTCTGGAGACGGGGCGCCGAAAGCGTGTCGCCGGCGATTCCATCCCAGCTCGTGCTGAAGCCACTTGCGGCGGGATCGTTCGAGCGGCCGGCCATCCGATCGGCCATGCCCAGCATCCATTCATGCTCGTCGCAGCAGTAGCTCGTGCGCCACGTGCGGCGGGTCTCGGCTTCGAAGCGCCGCGGTGGCGAGACCACCACGTGGTTCAGACCCAGACGTGCGCAGAGTTCCGCCGCCGGCGCAACATCCACATTGCCCCGCGGCGGAAGCTCGCGGCTGGTGATGCACTCGGTGGGACGGAATCCCTGACGCACGAGTTCCAGGAGGATGTGCCGCGAATCGCGGCCACCGCTCAACGGCACCGCACAGCGCTCGCCGGTCGGAGGCCGCCGGGCGATGGCGGCGCGAAAGAGGTCGATGTAACCATCCATCGCCTCGGTTCTGCTCACTCGCTGGGCGATTCCGAGCGACCGCGAGGTCTCGATCGTCAGCGTGCCATCCCAGGTGAGTCGCGCCGTCGGCGGGAGCGTGCGCACCCCGCGGAGCGGCGTGTCCTCGTTGACGTAGTAGCCCAGATGAAGGAAGACCGCGATGGCCTCGACATCGGGCGTCCGCAGCCCGGCCCGCTGGGCCACGAGTGCCAGCGACGGCGAGGCGACGAACTGGGTGGCGTCGCACCAGTAGAACAGCGGGCGAAACGCGTAGCGATCGCCGCGCACGGTCATGCGGCGTCCGTCCCACTCCCACTCCGCGAAGATTCCATCAGGCACGCGCGAATCAGTCCCGCTGCTCCGCGGGAGCACATGACCGAGCCGCTGACGCGCGACACCCTCGACAGAAGGCGCGACATGCGGCGCGGCCGGTCGGCCGGGAGACGAACTCCGGGGCGTGACGTGAACGAATGGCGGCAGTGGCATGGCGAACGCAATCCGACGCAGCGAGGAAGCGCTCGAGGAATGGCCTCCGCGGGGTTCCTTGGGGCAGCGGGCCGATACTATCAGCCCCTCTGCGTGATCATCCCGCGGTGCTCTTCTGTTTCGTCTGTTCTCGTCTGTTCTCGTCTGTTCTCGTCTGTTCTCGTTTGCGGCTCTTCCTTCATGGCATCATCGCGCATCGTCGTCCACGGTTGCTACAACACGCCGAACTTCGGTGATCTGTTGCTGCTCGACCTCGCCGCCGGACACGTCGAGCGCCGCTTCGGCGTGCGCCCGAGCGTGCCGTGGCCACTGCTGGGTTCTCGCAACGATCTCATGGCCTCGGCCGGCAACGGGCTGGCCACCTGCATCAAGGCCGATGCGGCGATCTTCGGCGGCGGCGGATACCTCGCCGATCGCGGCACCGTCGCGTCGGCTCGGCGGTTGTTGCGCTACACGATTCCTGCCCGGCTCTGGCGAGCGTTGCGCACTCCGTACGTGATCGTGGGCGTGGGCGTCGGCCCGCTGCTCTCGGAGCGCGGCGCGAAGCGGGTCATTCCGATGTGTCGCGGCGCGATGCGGGTCTGCGTGCGCGACGAAGACAGTCGCCAGCTCCTGATTGACGCCGGACTCGATCCGGGGCGGGTCGAGGCAGCGGCCGACATGGTGCTGGCCCTTCGCCCCGACGACATCCCTGAGAAATCGCGGCATCGGGCAGAACAACTGCTCGGGCCGCGGGTCCCGGGCAGACGTCGGCTGGGCGTGCATCTTCAGCTCCTCGGTGAGCACGAACCGGTGCTTCGGCAGCTCGTCGAACAGGCCCTGGCGTCCCTCAAGGGGCGCGACAACGTCGAACTGATCTGGCTCGCCGATCACGACGACACCTACTACGAGTCGGCCCGGCGCTTCGGCGCCGAGGAACTCCCGAACGTGCGGTTTCTTCCCAAGCAGGACCACTGGACGACCGCTGCGCTGATCGGCGGCATGGATGGCGTGATCACCACCAAGCTGCACGTGGGCATCACCGCGTGGGCCCTCGGAGTGGCGCCCTGCGGCTACTCCATCCACCCCAAGACCCGGCGGCTCTATCGACAGATCGGGCGAAGCGACTTCCAGTGCGATCTCGGCGCCCCGATGGCCCAGGTGGACGGCTGGCTGCGACTCTTCGCCGACGACTTCACCGCCTTCGCAGCGGAGTGCCCGACGGCACGGCGCCAGCTTCCGACGCTGGCGCGGCGAAACTACGCGATCATCGACGAGCTCGTGCGCACCGTCGTTCCGGCCCACTCCGCAGCGGTCTGAGGCCATCTGGGCCTGCGGGTTGACTCGGTTCAACGACGGGCGCACCTCACCCGCGGAACGCAGTTGCGCTCGATGTGGTCGGCGATGCGCCGACAACCTGTCCTCCCTCCCGACGCTGGCCCGCTGGAAGGGTCGGCTGGTCCGCACCCTGCTCGGACCAGCGCTGCGTCGCCTGCGGCGCTGAGCGGAGAGTTCGGGGCGTTCGAGATCAGTGGCATCCGGGTGCGAACCCCGGTGACCCTGTGTGCGGTCACCATGTGTGCGGCGCTCGTGTGATATCGTCTTCCCGTGCCCACCCCGACCGACGCGCCGCTCCTGCGCCATGTTCCGCTATCGGCCGAGGCGAGTGACCTCCTGCTGGCGTTCATCGAGTACTGCGAGGCGTCCGGCGTCGAGCCTTATCCGGCCCAGGTCGCGGCCTTCGAAGCCATCTTCGAGGAGCGCAGCGTGGTGCTCGCCACACCCACCGGAAGCGGCAAGTCGTTGGTTGCGCTGGCGGCCCACTTCGCTCGGTTCTGGCGTGGCGCCCGAGGGCTCGATGCGACCATGCCCGATCACCTGCGGCGGTCGGTCTACACCGCCCCGACCAAGGCTCTCGTCAACGAGAAGTTCTTCAATCTCTGCGACGCCTTCGGAGCCCCCGCCATCGGCCTGATGACCGGCGACGCCACCGTGAACGCCTCCGCCCCGGTGATCTGCTGCACCGCGGAGATTCTCGAGAGCATGGCCCTGCGGCTGGGCACGCGAACGCCCTTCGGCTGGGTGGTGATGGACGAGTTTCACTACTTCTCCGATCCGGAGCGCGGCTCGGCGTGGCTGGTGCCGCTCCTGGAGATGAAGGACGCTCGCTTCCTGCTGATGTCGGCGACGCTGCATGACGACGAACCGGGAGCGCTCTGTCTCGATCTCGAGCGCCGCACGCGGGCTCCGGCCACCGCGGTCTCGTCCAAGGAGCGACCGGTCCCGCTCGAGTTCCGCTACCAGGCCGAGACGCTCCTGATGGAGACGCTCGAAGAGGTGCGGGAGAAGTCGCTCACCCCGGTCTATGTCGTCTCGTTCCGTCGACGCGACGCCGCCGAACTCGCCCCCAAGCTCAAGGCCCGAGCCCTCGATGCCAGGGATCGCGAGCGCCGCACGCTGATCGAAGCGGCCCTGGACGAGCACACCTTCGACACCCCCTTCGGCCGCAAGCTGCGCGAGCTGCTGCCCCACGGCCTCGCCGTCCATCACGGGGGAATGCTGCCGAAGTATCGGCGCCTCGTCGAACGACTCGCAACCCAGGGGCTGGTCACCGTCATCAGCGGCACCGACACGCTTGGCGTGGGTGTCAACATGCCAATCCGCACCGTCGTCTTCACCCAGCTCTCGAAGGGCGGCGGGCCGAAGGGCATGCACCACCTGCGCCCGGGCGAATTCCGACAGATCGCCGGCCGCGCCGGTCGCAAGGGACACGACACCATCGGAACCGTGCTGGTGCAGCCGCCCGAGCACGACGTGAACAACGCTCGCAAGAAGCGCAAGGCGGACACCTCGGGCAAGAAGTTCTGGCCCGAGAGCCCGCCTCCCGGGTTCAAGGGTTGGAACGAGAAGACCCTCGAACGGCTCCGCGATCAACCGCTCGAACGCCTTGTGTCGCGCTTCGCAGTGACCGGACCGCTGGTCCTTCAGATCCTGCGCCGCGCCGGCGACGGCAAGCTGGCGCTCGGGGCGCTCATCGCCTCAGTGGGCACTCGGCAGGCGGAGCATCTGGAGATGGCCGAGAAGATCCTCACTGCGTTCGAGGAAACCGGTCTTGCCCGGCGACTCGAGCAGCCCGACGACGCCGGCTGCCTCTACGACCTCGGCAGCGCCGCGGAGCTCATCGAGTCCTTCGATCGTCCGCTGGTGCCCTTCGTCCGCTTCGGCATGGAGCAGCTCGATCCGGCGGACCCCGAGTACGACATGGACGTCCTGACGATCGCGGAGTCGATTCTCGACGATCCCGAGGAGATCCTGCGGGCCCAGCAGCGGGCCGCTCGCGAGGCCCGGCGGCGGGAGCTCTGGACTCCGGGACAGAGCATGGAGGAGTCCAACGCCATGAAGGACGAACTCGATGCCATCACCCATCCTCGTCCGATGGCCGAAGAGCTGGAAGTGTGGTTCAAGGTGTGGGACGCCCGGAATCCCTTCATGGTGGAGAGCGGCGAGCGCCCCGGCGCTCACCACGGTCCGAGCCCCAAGTCGATTGCCCGCGACATCCTCGAGCGAGCCAAGTCGTTTGCCGATTACGTCCGCGACTTCGATCTCACCCACCACGAGCACACCCTCTACCACCATCTTTCCGACGTGCAGAAGGTGCTCGCTCGGGCCGTGCCGCCGGCGACTCGCAGCGAGCCGATTGCCAACCTGATCGAGGATCTCGCCGCCCTGGTCGAACAGATCGACTCGAGTGTCGCCCAGGAGTGGGCCCGGCGCGGGACCGACCCGATGTCGGAACTCGCCGCAGGGCTCGGGGCCCTCGAGAAGCGTCGCGACGAGTCGCGGGAGCGAGCGGTGCAGCAGGCTCGTTTCGAAAGGCTGCTGCGCCGCATGGTCCGCACCCTCGCGTTTCATTGGGTGCAGTCGCTGGCCAGACAGGACTACGGCGGCGTGGCCGATCCGCTCTTCAGTGCCGACACCGCTCGCGGGCAGTTCGCGCCGTACTGGAACGAGCACCAGGAGATCCTCGTCTCCGCCGACGCCCGCGGCCCGGATCTCTTCGAGTTCGACGGCACGTCCGGCACCGTCCGCCAGTGGATTCTCGACCCGGAAGATGAGCGCCAGTGGTTCATCGAGGGCGCCGTCGATCTCGCCGCCTCGCGCGAACAAGGCGGCGTGGTCGCCAGAGTCGTTCGCATCGTTCGGCAGGGATCACTCGATCAGCCTCTGGCCTGACCGGCGGAACGGTCCTCGACTCGCACCATGCCAACCGGCACGGCGAGACCTCCCCCGCCACCGGCGCCGCGCCGACCTTCATCGACCCGCTCAACGACCTTCGCCAGCGCCCGCACAGCCCGGTCCGCGCTCACGGCGCGGACGCCCTGCCGGACCGGCGCTGATGGTGTCGCGGCCGAACATGCCTTCGGAACCCTTCGGAACTCACGGGCTGAACTGGAATCGCCGCCATTCGGTCTGGGGACGGCTGGTGTCGAGGGTTTAGACGATTCCGTCGGCGTCGACGGCGAGGAGCGTCGAGTTCAACGACCGCTTCCGCGGGTCGGATCAATGGTGATCGAGACCGGCTTGCAACGGACGGCGCCGCCGTCAGTCGCAGGCGGCGTGGCCTGCTGCGCCGCCATCATCGCGGCGCCGATGCCGATTCCGCCGATGCCGATCAGTCCCGAGGCGAGCATGCGATTCCGCCGCTCGTTGCGAGCGATGCGGGATTCGAGCGACTGCGTGGACGTGGGACGTGCGGGCGAATCGATGGATGTGTTGAACTGTGTCATGAGAATCTCGGAGGTAGAGAAAGGACCGAGTGAAGCGCAGAGAGTTTCCAGACAGGTCCAGTCAAACCCGCTGCAACCGCCGCTGCCCTTCGGACAACCACTCCCTTCGGACAACCACTCCCTTCGGACAACCACTCCCTTCGGACAACCACCCCGCGCACGCATCCAATCGTGCAACCCCCTGCTGCCCCCTCCCGCGAGCAAAGCGAGCGCCTGCCCCCCGCGAGCGAAGCGAGCCTTCCGTCAATACGTCTCCCACACTCCCGGCGTGGCCAGCTCGACGGAGTGGCCGTCGGGGTCGCGGACGTAGAGGCTTCGCCCACCCCTCGGCCAGGAGACTCGCCCCTCGATGCCGATTCCGTGCGCGGTGAGACGGACCTCCCACTCCTCAAGCGAGTCGCCATCGACCGCAAACGCCAGATGCCAGGGACCGGTGCCATCGTGCGGCGGAATCATGCCGCCAGCGGTCTCGATCCCGCCACGCGATGCCCCGCGTCGAAAGAGAAGGAGGACACTCGATAGACCTGCATCGAGCGAGAGCATGCGTTCCGAGCGCCTCATGACTCGCAGTCCGAGGACGTCGCCGTAGAAGCCAGACGCCCGCTCAAGGTCATCGCAGTAGAGCGCCGTCTCCAGCACTCGGCGGATGCGCGGCGGGCGCGGCACGGCGACCGCCTCGAGCAGCCCGCCGTCGACGCGGGGTCGCGGAGCATGGAGGTAGGTGCCGACGACCGTCCCGCTCGCTCCAGGCGCCACCGTCAGCCACGGCGCCGCGGGAGCGAGCAGCCGCGCGAGAGAGAGGATCTGTCCGACGTGGTAGGCGACGTGGGTACTGCTGCGATAGAGCGCCTCGGCGACGGTGTGGGCCTCACCGCGGATGGTGACGGTTCGCTCGAGATCGTTCTGGCCCAGCGTCCGCAGCGTGCGCTCGAGGGTGCTCCATCCCTGTGCCCACGCATCCTCGAGCGCCGAGCGGGTATCGCCCGGTTCGAGCACGAACTCCCCATCGCGATTGCGGTCAGCCTTCTCGCCGTCGCTGGTCAGGAAGTCGCGCCAGCGCGAACGCAGGTTCCCAGCGAGGTGCTTGACGATCAGGGCCACCGGATTGACCGTGGGTGCGGGGCGACGAAAGAACTGCTCGGTGTCCAAGGCGGCGATCGCCCCTTCGGCAAGCGCCCGGTGGCGGGCGAACTCGTGCTCGGCCATCGAAAGAAGCGTGGGCATGGTGGGAGTCTCCCGCGGTGCGGACTCGACGCAAGGCCGCACACGGACGACGTTGCCACGAATCCGTGGCGGCGTCGGCTGTTTCGAACGAGCAGACGCGTCGCGGAACGGGCAACGGAGCACGCCGACCGAAGTCAGCCCGCCGAAGGCATCTCGCCGACTGTGCCGCGCGTGCTCCTGCTGTTTGCGACTGCGGCGGGAATCGTAATGGGGTGATCTGGGGGCGTAAAGCGAGGGACTCACGCGGCGGTGCGGGCAATCCTGGTCATTGCGGCGGTCCGGAGTGGGCAGTAGGTTTGATCGTGACAGCGCACAAACCTGGGCGGCGGGTCGGTGCCTGACGCAGAGTCGACGAGACCAGCCCCATGGGCGACCAGATGGCGACAAACCCGCACCACCACGGCGCTCCTGAGCGGCCTCTCCGACCCGGCCAACGAGGAGGCGTGGCGGGCGCTCGTCGGGCGATGCCAGCCGATCATGCCCACCGTGGCCGCGCACATGGGCGCCGGTGAATCCGAACTCAACGATGTGGTGCAGTCGTCGCTCTCGACCTTCCTCGACGCATGGCGGCGAGGCCAGTACGACCGTTCGCGTGGTCGCCTGAGCGGATTCCTGCTCACCATCCTGCGCTCCCGCGTGCTCGACCTCATTCGCCGTCGGGGACGGGATCGAATGATGACGCCGCTCGACGCCGCCGACGAAACCAGCGCGGGGAGCGCGGATGCTCAGCGGATCTGGATGGACGAACGCCGCCATCAGATCCTCGTCGCGGCGCTCGCGGAACTGCGGGCCTCGGGAATGGAACAGCGCACACTCGAGGCGTTCGAGCTCCATGCCATGCGTGAAACCTCGGTCGCGGAAGTGGCCTCTCGGCTGGGAATGAGCGTCGAAGAGGTCTACGACGCGCAGTACCGAGTCAGCCGACGCCTTCGCCCGATTGCGGCGAGGCTCGACGAGTTGTACGAGGATCTGTGACGATGCCACGCGGGATTGGGCCGGAACGGACGCAATCGGTCTGTCCCGGCGGACTCGATCCCAACCGGCAGGCTCCTCGGCGCCGCGATTCGAGGACGCAACCTTGAGCGCATTCGACGACACATCCCAGGGAGATCGCAGGCCGACGTCAGGCGGCGACGGGCCGAGTGGTCCCGGCTGTCTTTCGCTCGAGATGCTCGAGCGAGTTCGGGTCGAAGCGAGGCCGACGGACACTGCGGATGCGGCGCGGCTCGGGGACGCGGCCGCCCACCTGCGCGACTGCTCCGAATGCCGCGGTCGCATCGCCGAGATGCAGGAGACCGAGGAGTTCATCGCCAGCTTCACCGCCAGTCTGCGACGGCGATCCGGAGCAGGCGGCGGCGTCTCGTCGGGCGCAGCGGGGTCGGCGGAGCGCTCGCTCCGGGATGACTTTCCCAGCTATGCCATCGAGTCCATCCTGAATGTCGGTGGTCAGGGCCCGATCTATCGGGCTCGGCAGCTCGCCACGGGTCGGGTCGTCGCCATCAAGGTCCCCTTGGGCGATGCGGTGAGTCGACCCGGGAAGCGCTATCGCTTCCGGCGCGAAATCGAACTCACCGCCCGACTCGATCATCCCTCGATGGTCCGAGTATTCGGCGCGTGCGAAGCTTGCGATGGACGCATCGGATGCGTGATGGAGCTGGTTTCCGGGATGCGCTTCGACGACTGGGCCACCGCCCAGCGAGCAGAGGGTCGCGCGGGCCGGCGGCGCATCGTGGAAGCGGTCCGAAATCTGGCCGACGCAGTTGGCCATGCCCATCAGCGAGCCGTGCTGCACCGCGACTTGAAACCTGGGAACGTGATCGTCGACGCCTCAGGAGTTCCGCGACTGCCGACCGCACAGTCCGGGTCCTCCGATGCAGCCCTCGACGCCATCGTCCTCAAGGCCATCGCCAGCTCCAAGGATCGCCGCGACGGCTCGGCAGTGGCGCTGGCCGACGATCTTCGGCGCTGGCTCGAAGGGTCGGCCGTGCATGCCAGGCTCGACCGCCGCTGGTATCGCCTTTGCAAATCGCTGCGACGCCATCGCCGAGCGACCATCCTCGGCGCGGTGGCCCTCGCCGGCTTCATGACCCTGACGTTCCTCTGGCTCGAATCCCGCGCGGCGTCGCTCCGCGCGGAGCTCACCGCCCGCGTGCGCGATGCCGGCACCGTGGAGGCGCACTGGGCCACGGTCGCCGACCTTCGGGCCACGACACGGGACAACTTTCCACTCGGGGAGGCACGCCTCCGGGACCTCCTGATACGGCCCGAGCCGGCGCTGATTGCCGCGGCCACCGAGGGACCGGAGACCCTGGGTCGGCCAATTGGCACCGCCCTGGCGCTCCCGACCAGTCCGGTCTACTGGGCCCTCTGGGAGGCCTGCGTGCGAACGCCGATGGTGGCGTCGCTGCCGTCGGTTGCGGCAGGCCCCGTCCTCTTCGAACGACGTGGTCCGCAGCTTCTCGAACTCACGCCCGAGGGCATTCGCTGCTGGAATTGGCGGACGACCCGAGTCGAGCGCGAACTGATCCTGGCGGAGCGCCCGCCCGGATTCTGGACCTTCGGAATGCTCAACGCGGAGCGGGCCATCGTGCGCAGTCGACCGGGTCGCGGCATCGTGGTCGATCTGGACAGCGGCGCGAGCACCTCTGTCGATTTCGCCGCTGGAACCCTCGATGGTCCGGCCGAACTCGGTCGTCAGATGCTGGTCTGCGTGCGCGGAGCAGTCCAGTCGCCACCACAACTGGAGGTGTTTGATTTCTCGGAGGGCGAACTGCTGCCGCGCTGGTCGAAGCAGCTCCCCGGGGATGTCCTGCGGATGCGCATGGACTCCGCGGAGCGGTTCGTCGGCGTGATCTCGAAGGCTGGAGATGTGCTGGCGTTCGAACTCTCGAGCGGTCGCGAGCTGTACCAGCGATTGCGCAGCGAGCATCCCCGCTACAACCTTCTGCACTCTCCGGGAGTACCGGGCGAACTCCTTCTCGCCAGCCACGAGGGATTCGCCACATTGCGCCTCAAGGGCGGCACGGCGATGCTCGCCGAGGCAACCGCGTGGACCGGCCGGACGCCGATGGATGACCTCGGTCTCATCGAGACCTCACCGGATGGAGATCGCTACACGATCGTGGTGAACCCCGACGATCCCGATCTCTTCGTCACGACCCACGACAGCGGCAGGATCAGGCTCTGGCGCGTGCACGACGACGAACAGTCGCAGGGTGGGTCGACAGCGGGCGCATCTCGCCGCAGCGCTCGCATCGAGCTGGTTTGCGAGATCGGTTCTCACGCCGGCCCGGTGATGTCCGCCGCGTTTCACCCATCGGGGAGGATCCTCGCCACGGGTGGTGGGTCGGCGGAGCTCCGCGACGTGCGGCTGTGGGACATCGAGCGCGGGCGCGAACGTGCGGCGCTGTCGCTCTTCGACAACGGAGTCTTCACACTCGCCTTCAGTCCCGATGGACGCTGGCTGGCCGCGGGAGGGGAAGCGGATCGCAATCGACTCTCCGACGGCGGCCAGCTCTCCCTCATCGACCTGGCCGAGGCCGAGGGCTGTTTCGCGGGCAATCTGGAATACCACCTGGCCCGCTCTCGCCACGTGAACGGCCACGATCCCGAATCGGCGGAGGCCCTGCGGGCCCGATTCAGCCGCTGAGTCCTCGCGAGCCACAACTTCCTTGACAATCCTGGACTTTGGACGACGAGATTCGGCGTCGACAGGCGGAGTTGATCCGGGGGTTTCCTCACGGTCTCGGCACGACCCCGCTCAGTCCGACGGAACCTCCCTCGGCGACCATCCGGGGCCCGCGGCGTCATCATCCCCCGACGGGACAGGCCAGGGCGGCGAGGTCGGGTCGGTCGGCCGCAGTCGAGTGACGGTACTCACGCACCACTCGACCTTGGTGGATCACGAAAGCCCCGGGCATCTGGAATCCGTCGCCTTCGAGCGCTCCGAGTCGGTGACCACCGAGCATGGCTCGGGCGGCGCCGAGCATCACCCGCGGGCCGAACAACTGCGGGAAGGTTCCGCGGGGTACTGCCAGGGCTCGATAGAGCTTTCGGTCGGGGTCGGCAATCCACGCGACGGTGCGGAGTCCGCGCCGCTCGCCGTGCGCTCGAAGGTGCTGCGCAGTCGGCGACATGCCCACGACGGCCACTCCGACACCTGCCGCCCCGATCGAGGCCTCCCACCGCGCCAGGTCCGCCAGCGCTTCCTTGCAGAAGGTGCACCCGGTGTGCCGCAGCAGGACCACCAGCGTCGGGCGGAGATTGGTGAGTTCACGCAGCGCCCGACCATCCTGATCATGAAGCGAGGCGAGGGCCGACTCGAGCGTGACCTCGCCTTCGGGAGGCGCCGGCTGCGAGGCGCGGAAGGCGTTCCAGAGGATCATCGAGAAGGGAATCCACCAGAGCAGGTCGTTGGTGAGAATCGTCACGCCCATCGACCAGGGCAGCGCTCCGCGCAGCGCCGCGTCCACGAAGCCGATCGGTCCGAAGATCTTGCCCAGGAGCGCCACCAGCACGATCGGCCAGTGCCGAAGCGGATTGCGCGACGCGATCAGAAACCCGATGCCGTAGACCCCGACGATCATCCCGATGCAGGCCCAGAGCTGCGGCCAGATCTCGCGGCTCTCCGGCGAGACCCCGAGGAATCCCAGAGTCCAGACTGGCGCCAACGCCATGGCGAGGCCCCAGAGGAGGTTGTACACGGCGGCGGCGAGGAGCCAGCGGCCCATCCAGCGGGGGGCGGGTGTCGAGTGGCTCGGAGCGTGGGTTCGCATGGACTCGCATGGCTTCGCACGCTTCCGCTCCTCGGATGAATCCGAGGCGCCCAGTTCCGGGCGGAGTTCGGGGCGAGCCTTCCTCTGGGCGCCACCAAGACGGCTCAGCTCCGCCGAGGGCTGCCAAAGTGCTGCCGCTGGCGCCCCGCTCAGCACCGCCGACAGCGCACACCCGAGGCCGGAAACGTCGCGTCCTCGACTGGCTCGAGCCCCGCCGGGAGGTGGCCGCGAATGAACGCCGCCAGGGCGATGATCGCTTCGCGCCCGACGTGCGAGCGGCGGAAGCAGAGGCCGATTCGCCGCGCCGGGGCGCGGTCGTCGAAGGCCCGCACCCGGACCAGTCCGGGCAATCCGGCGGGCAGTCCGCAGGCCAGCAGAGGGAGCAGCGAATAGCCCTCACCCGCCGCCACCAGGTACTTGAGCGTTTCCAGACTGGTGGTCACCAACCGCGGTGTGGTCCCGCCGCGGCGCCCGCAGATGGCCAGGGCCTGCTCCCGCAGGCAGTGGCCTTCGGCGAGAAGAAGCATGTCGCTGGCCCGCAGGGACGAGGGAGTGATTCGGTCGATGGCGAGAATCGCCGACTCGCGCGGTGCGATCAGCCGAAACGGCTCGTCGAACAGGCCCATCGACTCGAGGGCGTCATGCGAAACCGGCAGCGAGAGGAGCGCCGCGTCCAACGCCCCGTCACGCACCAGCTCGATCAGCGATGCGGTCTGCTCCTCGGTGATGGCAAGCGAACCGGCGGCACCGGCGCGGCCCAGCGGCAGCAGCAGGTGCGGGATCAGGTACGGGCCCAGGGTCGGGATGATCCCCAGGCGAAGCGACGTGCCCTTCGTTCGCCCCTTGCCCGGCCCGCGGGTTGGAGCGAGTCGTCGAGCCGACTCCAGAGTCTCGCGGAGAATCGGAAGCAGGCGACGGCCTTCCGGAGTGATCAGAAATCGTCGCGAGGTGCGCTCGAAGAGGGTGACCTCCAGGGCCCGCTCCACGCGTTGCACCTGGGACGACAGCGTCGGTTGGGCGATGCCCAGGGCCGCGGCCGCCCGGCCGAAGTGCTGGTGGGTGGCGACGGCGACGACTGCTTCCATGTCTCGGATCGAGAGGTCGTTTGGATCCATTGAGATTCCTGATCGCTGCAATCGCATGCATCGGTTGGACGAATGATCGGAATCACCCTACACCTATGCCGTTGATCTGTCTCCGACCGTCGATCTCGAGGACCACGCCATGAAGCCAGAACTCAAGCCAGAACCGAACGCCCGTCCCGACTCCCTCTGTCCCCTCCTGACCACGGCCGACGGCGCCCCCATCGGCGTGCAGCACGCGCTGACCGCAGGCCCCCGCGGCCCCGTTCTCATGCAGGACGTCGCCCTGCTCGAGCAGATGCAGCACTTCAACCGCGAGCGCATCCCCGAGCGCGTGGTTCACGCCAAGGGCTCCGGGGCGTACGGCACGTTCACGGTCACGGGCGACATCACCCGATTCACCCGGGCCTCGATCTTCTCGAGTTTCGGCAGGAAGACCGAGCTGTTCATGCGCTTCTCGACCGTCGCCGGCGAGCGCGGCGCCGCCGATGCGGAGCGCGATGTCCGCGGGTTCGCCGTGAAGTTCTACACCGACGAGGGCAACTGGGATCTGGTCGGCAACAACACCCCGGTCTTCTTCGTGCGCGATCCGTACAAGTTCCAGATGTTCATCCACACCCAGAAGCGCCATCCGCAGACCAATGTGCGGGACATGGACATGCAGTGGGACTTCTGGAGCCAGTGCCCGGAGTCCCTCCATCAGGTCACGATCCTCTTCTCCGATCGCGGCATCCCCGCCTCGTACCGCCATCTGCACGGCTTCGGCAGCCACACCTACTCCTTCGTGAACGCCGCCGGAGAGCGCTTCTGGTGCAAGTTCCACTTCAGGAGCATGCAGGGCATCAGGAACCTGACCGATGACGAAGCCGGTGCGCTCATCTCGGCCGATCGCGAATCGCATCAGCGCGATCTCTTCAACGCCATCGCCACCGGCGACTTCCCGAAGTGGCGGGTGAGCGTGCAGATCATGACGCAGGCCCAGGCCTCGACCTTCCGCTGGAATCCCTTCGACCTGACCAAGGTCTGGCCGCACCAGGAATTCCCGCTTCAGGAGGTCGGCATCATGGAGCTCAATCGCAATCCCGAGAACTACTTCGCGGAAGTCGAACAGGCTGCGTTCAAGCCCTCGGCGTTCGTCCCGGGAATCGGCCCTTCACCCGACAAGATGCTTCAGGCCCGGCTCATGTCCTACGCCGACACCCATCTGCATCGGCTCGGCGTGAACCACCATCAGGTGCCGGTGAACAAGCCGCGCTGTCCGGTGATGAACTACAACCGCGACGGGGCCATCGCCGATGCCGCCAACTACGGCGCGGCTCCGAACTACTGGCCCAACACCCACGCCTCGGCCCCCAAGCCCGATCCCTCCTTCGCCGATCCGGCGTGGAAGCTCGGCGAGGCGGTGGTCGATCGCTTCGACAGCACCGTCGATCACGATGACTTCACCCAGGTGGGCAATCTGTATCGCCTCTTCGACGACGGACATCGCGACCGACTCGCGCGGCGGATCGCCGGCGTGCTGGGTCAGGCCCGCCCGGAAGTCCAGATGAGGCAGCTCTGCCACTTCTTCCGCGCCGACCAGGACTACGGCACGCGCGTGGCGGCGCACCTTGGCATCGATCTCGGCCAGATGGCGCAGCAGATGGGCTCGCAGCGCATGCCGGCGCAGGTCTGATCTGGTCCGAGCTGGTCCGAGCTGGTCCGAGCTGGTCCTCTGGGGATCGAGCAGCCTGTGGCGATCAACCTCGGCCGCCGGATGGTCAGCGGTCCCGGTCCGCGCCGCGTCGACAGCGCCCGACGCCGGACCGGGACCGGCGAGCCCCCTTGCACACGACTACGCAGTTCCTCAGAACACACCCTTCAGTCCGAGCGCCTTGCGCAGGCCGGAGATCTGGCCGGCGTGCCAACCGTCGTGCCAGGCGACCTTGTCGACGGTGTCGAGCCGATCCTTCAGGAAACCGCTGCTCTCTCCGAACACGGGCTTGGGTGCGTCCTCCTCGCGGAGCGCTTCAGCCGCAGCGGCGAATCGCTTCCAACCGACGTCGAAGCGGCGGCGCAGCTCCGCCAGGGGCGGGTAGGCGTTGGCATCGGGGAGCGGCTTCGAACCCATTCCGAAGAGCTTGTTGTCCTCATCGCTCACACCGGCGGGCTTGCCATCGATGGCCGCCGCGAACCAGTGATAGTCCATCGCCAGATGGCCAAGGTGCCACAGGAGATGGTTGTCGGTCGGGCTGGTCTGGAAGGCCGCCTTGTCCTCGGGGAACTCGGTGGCCAGCTTGAACAGCATGTCGTGCGCGAACTTCGCCGCCTCCAGTGATCGCCGCGGGGCCGAGAGGGTCGAAGTCGTGGTGGTGGTGCTCATGCGGCGATCGTATCGCGCCGCCCGGCACTCCCCCACTCCCCTCGACCCGGCCCCAGGCGCGCACGGGAGTCTGGCAGGCTCCACCCGCGCTAGCCGCACCCGACGACCGAGCCGAACTCGGACAGCAGCAATCCCAGGTCGGCCCCGTCGACGTGGCCGTCTCCGTTCAGATCACCCGGGACCGAACGCGGTCGTCCGGCCCCAGGAATCGAGCAGCAACCCAAGATCGGCGCCGTCGATGACGCCGCTGCCGTTCATGTCGGGAACGCCCGTCGCATGGACTCTGAGCACCGCGGCCACCGAGACGGCGATCTCTCCCTCCGCCGAGAACTTCATGATGAACCGCAGCTCCCCGAGTCCGCCCGTACCGGCGACCGGCGCGGCGGTCGTGGCGCTTCCGAAAAGGCTCGCGCTCACTCCGGGCTCGTTGACCATGAAGGGACCGTTGGCCGATTGGAAGACCAGGTTTCCGTCAAGCTCCGACTGAAAGATCGGGGACAGGTTGAGATCGCTCATGCTGCCGCCGCCGAGAAGCGTGATGACGGTGGACGCCGTGCTGGCGGTCACGAATGTCGGACGTTGAAGCGGCGCTGCAGGCTGTGAGATCACGATCTCGACATCGCGCGGCGCCGAAGTGAGGCTGCGCACGTTCACCACCGAGAGGAGTCGCGGCGGACCGAGGTCGCATCCGGTGATGACGTACTCGATCAGGAGGTCGTCGTGAACGATCTGATCCGCGTAGTACGCAACTGGACCGATCAGGTCGTGCGGAGTCGGCGTGAACACGGTCGGACCGCTCAGGTCGGTGGTGATCGTGAAGGTGATCTGGGCGCAGAGAGGGGCGCTCAGCGGGGCGACCAGGGCACCGAGGGCGAGCAGAACGGACGGAAGGAATGACGGAGTGCTGTGCATGCTGTTCATGCTGTGCATGCTGTGCATGGTGTTCATGGAAAGACTCTCAATGGCGTCAGCGGGCTGGAAGGGTGGGCGGCGCCGTCCGCACGGTCGAATCAGCCGGCAGCGGCTGCAACTCGCAGACGGCGACGCGCGGGATCAAGGGACGACGACAAAGGTTCCAGTCACGACGAGCGTGTCGCCAGGCGTGAGCAGAAACTCGAGGGAGACGCGCATGTCCATGGTGAGCGGAGGTCCGGCGAGGGTCGGGCCGGGAAGTCCCAATGACACTGGACCGAAGGGCGCGAGGCCTCCCGGAGGGGCGACCGTCAGGAAGGTCGAATCCAGCAGCGTCAGGAACGGCCTCGAGTCGATCGACCCCGTGAAACCGGACGTTCCAGGAACCATGCTCAGCGCGGCTCCGTCACCATTTCCATCGAGGAGCGTTCCAATGACACTCGCGGCGCAGAACGTCGCCGGTATTGCAGCGGCTGGTATGGCCACTGTCATCGACATGACCTGCGTCAACGAGCTGATGTTGGTGACCATCAAGGTGGCGAAGATCACTGGATCAGGATTCACCACCACCTTCCACCGCAGCGGCGATTGGCCGGCGACGACGTACTCGCCGGACCATGCGAAGTCGCCGTTGGGAAGCGGGTGCAGATCGCCGCAGGAATCGGAGTCGATGTCGACGGGGCACCCTTCGATCACGAGTTCGATCGTGAAGACCGGAACTCGTTCGAGAGTTGCTGGATTGGAGCTCGCGGCCGCCAGGCACGAAGGCCTGACTGGTTCGAGCGCACGCCCTGAGCGAGCCCCTGAGCCAACCGGTGAGCCAACCGGTCAGCCAACCGGTCAGCCAACGAGTGAGCCAACCAGTGGAACACGTCCACCCGCAGCCGCACAACCGGGCAGCGGATCGCCCCCGCCGGGGGACACCTCGACTCGGCTCGAGGCGATGGCGACCGTCATCGGAAGAACGCAGACGAGAGAGATCAGGCTGTTCATGGAGACTCCTCGGAAGCAAACGACGGCGCGGCCCTGCCGCGGGGGGAGTCGCATGGGTCACTCGAGGCGACCCACCGCTCTCCCTGAAGAGCAAACCGCAACTGCACGACTTGATCACGCCATTTCCTGCCGGAACTGCACCCTGGAACTGACGCGATCTCGAACGAGGATCACGCCGCGCGACGGGCGACGTAAGCGCCATTCTCAAGTACCCGGACAATTCGATCGTTGGGAGTCTGAGAGGTATTCTGATCCACGACCTTGATTGGAGACACAACGATCATGATCCACCGCTTCCACCGCTTCCACCGCTTCCACCGCTTCCACTCGATCGTCGCGCTCACCCTCGTGACTGGCCTCGTGACTGGCCTCGTGACTGGCCTCGTGACTGGCTGCACCTCACCCACACCCGTCGTCGAGACGCCGGCGAAGCAGACCGAGGGGGCGCACACGCCGAAGGTCTCCGCCGCGATCGCACCGTCGGTCCCACTGCCGACGCTGAAGGACACGGCGCCTCGCGACTACCCCGGCATCCACAATGCCGTGGCCTATCACGAGGGATACGTCTCCGGCAGTGTCCCGGAGGGCGATGCCGGGTTCGACACCCTCGCCGCGATGGGCATCAAGACCATCATCAGTGTGGACGGCGCCCAGCCCGAGGTCGACAAGGCCGAGGCACGCGGCATGCGCTACATCCATCTGCCCATCGGCTACAACGGCTTGGCCGAAGAGCGGAAGCTCCAGCTCGTCCGAGCGTCGCGCGATGCGATGGTCGATGGCCCGATCTACATCCACTGCCATCACGGCAGGCACCGCAGCGCCGGCGCCGCCGCGACGGTTGCGGCGAGCCTTGGCTGGGAGACCAGCCGGACCGGCGTCGAGCGCATGAAGGTCTCGGGAACCGCGCCGAACTACACCGGCCTCTACGCCTGCGCCACCGATGCCGTGCCGCTCACGGTCGTGATCATCGACCAGGTGCCGGCCCACTTCCCCTCGGTCTGGAAGCCCTCGAACTTCGTCCAGGCCATGATCGACATCGACGAAGCCTTCGAGCATCTCAAGACCATCGAGAAGGCCGGGTGGAAGACTCCGGCGGACCACCCTGATCTTGTCCCCGCCGCGGAAGCGGGACGCCTGGCCGACCTTCATCGCGTGCTGCTCGATGGCGACTCCACCGCCCAGAAGCCCGAGGGATTCGCTGCACTGATGAAGGACGGCAACCAGCGGGCGCAGAGTCTTGAAGATGCGCTCGTCGCCGGCACGACGGATGCCGCGGGGCTCAGTGCGCTCCTCACGCAGATCAATGCGTCGTGCAAGGATTGCCACGTGAAGTACCGGGATTGATTTGAGCGCTCGGTTCGGCCTTAGGTTGTTTGAGCGCTCCGTAGCGGCCTTAGTTCGTTTGAGCGCTCCGTAGCGGCCTCCGGCCGCACACTCGCTCCTGTACGCCGCGCCCGGCGGAGCCGGGCGGGCTGGGCCGACGCGTGAGCTTCGCGAAAGGGGCGCGAGGTTTGCCAGTGGCCCGTGATGTTGCTCCTGCCGCACGCACCGAATCGTGCAACCCATTGCGATCCATCCTGCTCCCTGCTCCCTGCTCCCTGCTCCCCACTCCCCGTCCTTCACGGCTCGCGCAAGCGCGATCACTCGAGAGCGGTGCAGGTCCCCTCGTCGCTGTCGAACTTCCTCCCTTCCTGATGGAAGCCATCACCGATCTCGATGATTCGGAAATCGCCGTCGTCGCGCGCGAGACGCCCCCGGAACGACACATCGTCGTTCCGGGGGCGCGATTGCTGGGCCGCATGGGCGGCGCGTTCGGGGTGACTCGCTCCTACGGGCAATCGCCCCATGCCGCCAGGAGCATTCCCAGATCAGCTCCATCGGTGTTGCCATCTCCGTCGAGATCCGCGCCCGCCGTGTTCCAGAGCGAGAGCAGGAAGCCAAGATCGGCACCATCGATCATCCCATCCTGATTGAAGTCCCCGACACAGTCCGGCTTGGGAAGACTGCGGGTGGTGATGGATGAGACCGCCTCGAGCGTGCCGTCGCCATCAAGATCCGCCTCGAAGAGGATGGTGTAGAAGCGGAACGTGTCGAGCTCGAGGTACGTGGCGTCGATGATGAAGTCCACGGTCTCACCCGGCTTGGCGACGACCTCGCCGAAGTAGCGGGTGCCCGGGGGCAAGCCGTTCAGCGAAACGATGTCCGGAGCCGGATTCATGTCGTCAGGCATCACCGTGAGCTTGAAGGGCCAGACGCCCGAGTCGTCGTCGACGTTGGTGATCTTCCACGCCACCGGGAACGGCGTGCCCACGGTTCCATCAAGCACCGCATCGATTGGAATCGGAATCCAGTGCTTGGTGACCAGCACCGATCCCGAGCAGCAGGTCATTCGACCGCTGGCGACGTTGGTGAAGCAGAGCTGGAAGCACATGTGCGAGCCGACCGGCACGCCCGGTGGCACCTGCATGACCACGGGAATGGTGGTGCAGGTCCCAGGGGGAACCGTGACGATTCCCGCATTCGGGGTGATGACCGCCGGACCATTCACGTTGCAGACACCCGGCGACGCCGGAATCGGCGTGATGGTGTAGGAGTAGGTGCGGGTGTTCGAGGTGTGATTGCAGATGACCGCGGAGACGTTGGCATTGCCTGGAGAGAACGACGGCGCCTCCCATGTTCCGCTGCAGAACTCCTTGCACTTGCCGGCGTGGCCGGCATTGAAGAGCCCCGCGATCTCGCCCGGGCCAAGGACGCGCTTGAAGATCTCGAGCTCGTCGATTGCCCCATCGAAGTAGTCGCCGGCGGCAGAGCCGGCCCCGTTGCCGATCAGCAGCGGCGCCGAGCCGGAGAGATCGCAGCAGCTCGGGCCCGCGAATCCTCCCATCGCCACTCCATCCACGTAGAAGGTGATGATGCGACCGTAGGTGTTGCAGGGATCGCCGCAGCCGAGACAACCCGAGACGGTGACCGCCACGTGATGCCACTGGTTGAAGGTGAGCGGTCCCGAGGCGTTGTGGATGCAGCGCAGACACGTCGTTTCGGTGGCGAGGTAGAGCGCCCCGGTCGAGTCGAGACCGAAGGTCCATCCGGCCGGCGCAGACCGGGCACAGATCACGCCGCCAGCCGCCGGTGTGAGCAGCGGATGGATCCATGCGTCGATGGAGAACGGGCCACAGCCGAAGTCATGGACCGGCGTGGCAGGGACGAGGACGAAGTCATCGACGCCGTCGAAGTTGAGCGCGTTCGAGACGTATCCGGCAATCGGCGTCGGGCCCGTGGCCAGCGAGGGCTGGTATGTGCCGTTCTTGCTCTGGACGATGTCCTTCGCAGTCGGTCCCGCGGTCTCGTCGAAAGGCCACCAGCCGACCATGGAGGGCGGGGGAGTCACACAGGGCGACTGAGTGCAGGGTCCGCAGGTCGAGGAGATCTGGTACTTCGGCAGCGCCGCCCCGCACGGGTGCCCGGAGAGAGTCGGCCCGCCACCGATGGTCCCGAGATAGATCCGCAGCTTGTAGATGCCAGGGGCCGGAAGGCAGACGCAGAACGACGCCGAATCGGTGCAGTCGCCCTCGACCTGATCGATGAGGGTGAGCGAACCGCAGTTGCCGCTGTAGAGCTCGACCACGATTGGATGCGACGAGGCGACGGTGAAGCAGATCCGCTCGTCGCCGCTGGAATCGGGATCGCTGACGAAATAGTTGTACCAGTCGGTGTCGAACTGGCCGTTCTGTGCCCAGAGACGTCCGCAGACCTCGACGCCGCATTCGATTCCCATGAAGTTCGGAACGGTGCCCATCGGCGCATCGCAGCCGTTGTTGACCGTGTTGGCGCCGCAGGGCTCCTGCTCGAGGAATGCGCTCGGACTGCACTCAAAGGTGCACGGGTTGTCGCAGGGGCCGCAGGTGGAGGAGATCTGGTACTTGGGCAGCGCCGCGCCGCACGGGTGCCCGAAGAGAGTCGGCCCGCCGCCGATGGTGCCGAGATAGATCCGCAACTTGTAGTTTCCCGGGGCAGCCAGGCAGACGCAGAAGGTCGCCGAGTCGGTGCAGTCGCCCTCGACCTGTTGGAGCAGCGTCAGCGAACCGCAGGGGCCGCTGTAGAGCTCGACCACGATTGGGTGCGACGAGGCGACCGTGATGCAGATCTGCTCGTCGCCGCTGGCATCGGGATCGCCGACGAAGTAGTCGTACCAGTCGGTGTCGAACTGGCCGTTCTGCGCCCAGAGGCGTCCGCAGATCTCCACGCCGCATTCGATGCCCATGAAGCTCGGTGGGGTTCCAAGGGGCGCATCGCAGCCGTTGTTGACGGTGTTGACTCCGCACGGCTCCTGCTCGATGAAGGCGTTCGGACTGCATTCGAAGGTGCAGGGTGCGTCACAGTTGTCCATGGCAATCGCGGCGCAGGTGGCGTCCCACAGCCCCGAGCCGCAGCAGGACGGGTCAAGACTGCAGACGATTGCACAGCAGACCGGATCATCGCAGCCGGGTGAGGGATGCGCAACGAAACACGAGCCGAAGGCGGGGACGGGACAGGTCTGTCGAGCCCCGGCCACCGTGGCCAGCGCGGCGGCAAAGATCGCCGCCAACAGGGCGAGCGGACGGATACGCAACATTCGGGGCCTCCTCCAAGCGATGGGAATTGCCGCACAGGTCGACGCCGACGCACGAAGCGTCGGCGGGCGCGGCATCCCCAAACGACATCTTGACGCTCTGCTCACGCGCCCGATAGGTGAAATCTCTTGACAGGGACAAATCGTCCATCTCTCGGCGTGATCTGGCCTGTGTTCCAATCAGAGATCGGCGACGGGCTCCCAGCCTTCGGGATCAAACGCCTTGATACCCCCAACTTCACGCGCGGTGTCCGGTCCGAGATCGCGCTCGTGGACGACTCCCATGTGATTGGCGATGAAGGTCTTGACCCCCGACTTGCCGTACTCGGCGGGCCACGCCACGACGGCGAATCGTCCCAGCAGGCGTCTGCCGACCATGTAGTCAATCGCCCCGCCCGGCGCACCGGGACCCGGGGCGGTGAGGATTCGGAATCGGTAGCCGTGATAGGTGCCGTTTCCTCGTTCATGGCCCTCCTCGACCGCAGCTTCGGCAAAATCGCCGAGCGGGCTGAAGGGCTCGCCCGGCGCGTTCGGCCAGAAGAGGCCGTTGCGGGTGCCCGGATCGCTCACGAACTTTCGCGCGTAGTGACTCACTCCGTCGCCATCGACGGCCATCCACGCGTACTCGCGCTGGGCGTCGACGACTGCGAGCAGCGCCTGAATGCTGTCGAGCTCGTTCTCGCCGAGGCGACGATTGGCGACCTCCTCGATGCCGGAGGCGATATCGAATTCCCAGCGACCATCGAGCGGGATGATCCGGAAGGGGAACGGCCAGCGATTGTCGCCGATCTCGAGAATCCGAGAGTCCGCTTCTCCCTCCACGATCCAATGGCTCTGATCGAATCGATGGAGGAAGGTCTCGATCGCGTTGGAGTCGGCGACCTTGTCCCCCGACGTCACCTTGCCCTTGGCGTCCGACCCGAAGATCTCGAGCAGGCGAGCCCGATCGACCTCCGGTCGAAGCGCCGACACGACCGCATCGACCGCCTGTTCCGGTGAGTCGAACTGCTGCGGCGCGGTGCGACACCCGCTGCACAACGCGCCTGCCGACCCGACGGCACCTGCCACAAGCAGTCGAAGAGAACGACGCACAGACCCAGAGACAAGGCGGCTCAGCATGACATGCTCCCGAGGATCGATTCCTGAACATCCACTGTCTGCACTCCCAACTGAACGAGAACTCCGCGTTCGCTCAGCGACGTCCACCACCGCCACGACTTCCGCCACCGCCGCCACCACTGCGGGCGGCGCCGCTGCTGGAGCGACTGCTGCTTCCCCGGTTGCTTGCCTGCCGAGTCGAACTTCCGCTCCGATCACTTCCGCTGAAGGCGCTTCCATTGCCGCCGCCCCGCGAGCGATCACCGGCACCCGCGCCGACTCCATCGCGCGAGCGATCACCGGCACCCGCGCCGGCCCCATCGCGCGAGCGATCACCGGCGCCGCCGCTCGAGGCGCGAAACTCATCGGCCGCGCCGCGGGCCAGGTCCTGACGTCCCGATTCGGCTCGACCGCGGTACTGCTCCCGAGCCTGCGCCGCCCGCGCATCGGTTCCGATTGCGAACTTCTGGGCGGTTGCATTGTCGCGATACGACGCACCCCGACGATGCTCGCCGTCGTGTTGCCATTGGCCGCTGCCGTCGCCGAGCCCCGTGGCGGTGAACTCGTTCTGGATCCGAGTGCGGTCGATGTTGGTGTTGAAGTTCGCGTTCTGATTGATGTTGATGTCGATGTCGCCACCGCCCCAGTTGCAGTTGGCCCACGCGTACCCCCGCGCGGCCCCGAGCGCCTGCCCGGTGCCGAGGGCCACCACAGCCGTGCCCGCCACGTAGCTGGGCGGGCAGCAGGAGTACGGCGGATACGACGGATAGGGCCAGGCGCCGTACACGACCACCGGGTCGTACCGCGGCACGTAGATCACCTGGGGACTGGTGCTCTGGATCACGTGGTCTGGGTCCCACCGGTACTCTGCACCTCGACCTTCCGCTGTGCGGTCGAGGTGAGATTTCCCGCCTGCTTCGCCTTCGTGCGCAGCACCTGGATGGCAGTCATCACATCCTTCTGCTGCCCGATCAAGGCGTCGCCAAGCCTGATGGTCATGTCGAGCTTCTCGCTGAGCATGGCCAGCACGGCAGGGAACCCCATCAACGACTTGACGCTGGCGTCCCAGCTCTGCCCGTTGAGCGCCGCGGCGAGCGCATCGCCGGTGACCGTCGGGTTGGCCTTCACCCATTGATCCGCCTCGATCACCTCGAGCGGATAAGTCGAGGCCATCAGGATCTGGGAGATCAGGGCGTCGGGATGGAGGGCAATCGGAGCCACCAACTGCTGAAGCTCTTCCGATGACATGGGCGGCTTCGCGTCCGCCGCGTGAGCGATGGCGGACGAGGACAGAAGCGACGACATCGCCGGTGCCGCCGACGCACTCCGCCTCCTTGACGCGGAGACGCTCGTCGAGCGCGGAAGTCCCCTCTCCCGCGCGCGGGAGAGGGAGGAGCCGTGAGCGAGCGCAGCGAGTCGAACGGCGGAGGGTGAGGGTCGTCGGACGTCCCCACGTCGAGCTCGCGAGGAGCGTCCCACATCCCCACGCCCCGCCCGCGCAACGCTGTCACTCTTCTCGCAGCGCTCGCAGTCCGGTCAAGCCAGGCGCACTCGTGATTCGCCGAATGATCGCGCCAGCCACGCGTCACGTCGTCGGTCTGACTCTCCCCTCGGCGCGGGGCTGTCGCCGTCAATCTCGATGACGAGTCTCGCCTCAACACAGGCACAGTCGGCGATGTATGGTCCGATCGGATGCTGCCGCCGAAACGTGAATCCACACCTCGCCCGGTTCCGCAGTGCGTTCCACCGCAGCCGCTCTGCAACAGTCAGGTCGCGGCGGAGACGTCGAGCGCGGTCCACGCGAGTGACGCGAACACTGGCCGATGGGGTGAATGGGCGACGCTCCGATCGCATGGATTGCAGGGTCGTATCGATTGGCAGGCGACGACGACGAATTGAGGTTTTGCGGATTCGAGGGGCAGGGCGTGGGAATGTGGGACGACCCTTGTGGGCGGGACGTGTGAACGTCCGACGACCCTCGCGAGCGGGACGTGTGAACGTCCGACAACCCTCACCCTCCGCCGTTCGCTTGCCGCCCCTCGACTCGCTCCGCTCGCTCGGGACAGCCGCTCACGGCTCCTCCCTCTCCCGCGCGCGGGAGAGGGGATGGGAGAGGGGATGGGAGAAGGGATGGACACACGCGGCGCTTGCATCCATCGAGCCCGTCAAGCCCAGCAACCCCATCAAGCCCAGCCTGTGAGGCGCAACCACCCCGCGCACGCATCACTCGTGCAACCCACTGCTGATTCCTGATTCCGAATTCCCAACTCCCACTTCCCAACTCCCACTTCCTGACTCCCTCGCTCGCTCCGCGAGCGGTTGTGACAACGCCGGGTGGGCCTTGAGCCCACCCGGCGTTGAATCGTTTCACATCTGTCGAGGCCACCTCAGCCGGGGCAGTCGCCCCAGGCGCCCAGCAGTTCGCCGAGATCGGCGCCGTCAACCAGGCCGTCCCCGTTCAGGTCGCCGTCCCCGTCGCCGCCCCAATTGGAGAGGAGAATGCCGAGATCGCTGCCGTCGACGATTCCATCGCCGTCGAGGTCGGCGGGGCACTGCACGAGAGAGCCTGAAGTCTGCGCCGCCCAGAAGCCGCCGATGAGCTGGAACTGGCCGCCGTTCATCACCGGCCCGGCGTCAACCTGACCGATCGTCGACCCGAGCGTGAAGCCACCTCCGCTCAGATACGTGGCGCCACCTCCGTCGACGGTGTACCAGTCGACCGTGAAGGAGCCGCCGCCGAGCGGGGCCGCAGCGCAGGTGGCGATGATGGCGCACCCCAGAAGCACAGTCGCGGCGGCGCGGCCGCACTGCCCTCGAACGACTGGCAGTTCTCGATTCGCACTCATCGCTGGGCTCCCTTCATGGCGCCGACCAGCGCGCCCAACTGCTGCTCAAGGGTCTCGAGCCGACTGCGCAGCTCGTCATTCTCGGCGCGGAGCGATTCGATGTCCGCGTCCACCGCCGCAGCGTTGCCCTGTCGTTCGAAGCTGTCGAAGAAGACCGAAAGCAGAACTCGCTTGACGCCATCCGGACCCGCGGGCACCGCGGACCAGACCACGCCCTCGGCGGCCCGCGCCACCACGTGACCGACGGCGAATCGCTCGACGTCATCCTTCATGGCGCAGCCGCGCACATCCGAGGAGATCAGGGCGTCGCCGGGCGAAAGGTCGCCGAGACCCGAATCAACAACCCACATCTCGCCGTTGCCGACCGCGGCGACGAGGTGCTGGCTGGCCGCATCGGCAGAATCCGGGGCGCTCAGGTAGGAGCCCATGACCCGCGGGTCGTTGGCACTCGCAGTCGGCGCCACGCCGTAGGTCGGCTCGCAGTTCGGACCGGGGTGAGCTCGTCGATTCACGCCGGTCAGGGTGACCAGCGAACCCGGCTCGATCGCCGCGTCGGTCCAGGCGTTGTGCGAACCGGTGAAGGTGTTGTAGCTGACCGTCGAGCCGAAGACGGCGATGCCGCCGGCGGATACGCCGTTGTTCTTGAAGTTGATCAGGGTGCCATCGGTGGCGGTTCGATTGAAGAAGGTGCTGCCGCCACTCGGCGTGTTCACTTCGAGCCCGCCGTTGGTGAGGACGATGTCGGCACCGGAATCCATGAGGATGAATCCGTTGGGGCCGACATCGATTCGGGGCTGGGCCCCGCCGTTGACGAAAAGGCTGTTGAAGACGGTGAGCTGGGCCGAGCCAGCCGAGGTGCCGATGCCGACCTGGCCGCCACCGGCGCACATGGTCACGTCGCCGCCTCCGGAGCACATGGTCACATTTCCGCCATCGTTGTTGAGGAAGAGCGTGGACGCAGCCCCGTTGTTGCGGGCCATGATCTCGTTGTTGTCCATCGAGATGTTCGTGCTGTCGGTCTCGCCGACGACGAGGAAGCCGCCCGAACCGAGTTCGCTGTCGGTGCCGCCGACAAGGTGAAGTTTGGCGACGGGAATGGTCGTGCCCACACCCAGATTCCCGGTGCTCGAGAGGGCCATCTCCACCACCCCGGCGACCGAGAAGTTGAAGGGATTCTGGAAAAGGCCGAGATTCGAGGAGATCGAAGCGCGGACGGTATTGTTCTCGTCGAGGAAGCGAATGGAACCCAGCGCATTCGCCACGAAGCCCGATGGAGCATCGCCCTTGAGGTCGAGCTGGGCCGTCCCGTTCGTCGCGGTGCTCGTCACCCGCAGCGTCGCGTTGGACTTGGCGAGTTCGAAGTCGACGTCGGGCGTGTTGGTGCCCACGCCGACGAACCCGCTGTTGTAGAAGAGGAAGCTGCCATTGGTCTCCCAGGGTGCCATCGAGCGGATGGCGTAAGGCACCGGCGTCAACCGCTGCCTCGGCGTCAGCGTCGTGAAGGTGATGCAGTTCCCCGCCGGCGACTGCACGCCGATCTCAAGCCAGCGTTCGCTTCCCTCGAAATTGCTGAGGCCGAAGTCGAGTTCGGCGGTGAAGAGACCATCGACCACATTGATCGAGCAGACCGTGATTGTCGGAAAGAACGGGAGTCCGCCGACGGGCTGGGTGAAGAGAAGGAATCGCAGCGACACCGTCCCGTTGATGGGCCCGTTGGCATCGCGAAGCTGCCCCTGATACGTGAAGGTCGTGTCGAGCGGCGTGACGCCGGCGGACGCGTCGCGAGCGAGCGTGGAGGCGCCGAGCAGGAACGCGACGGTGCACGCGGCGACCGACGCGAATCCTCGCCCGCTCCTGATGGACGCGCGGACGCCTTGGAATCGTGACGGTCCGCTCGAAAGACTCGATCGAACTTCCGGCGAAACAGGACTCAATGCCATTGCCTGCATTCCTCTCCCCACCGTGCGCGGTGGGCTTGGTGTTGTTGGCCCAGAACGCACGCCAGCCGCGTACCGCGCTGGCGCGCGACTTCCCACCGGAGAGCGTAGTGCAGCACGCGCGCGCCCACTTGACGTTGAGAAAACTTGACCGGAGCGCTCCGTGGGCTCCCCCGGTCCTCAGCTACTCTCCCCACTTCGCCCCGCACCCCGAGAGTGACTCATGCCCATCAAGGCCTTTGCCGCACGGTCCGCAACCTCGCCTCTCGGTCCCTTCTCGATCGAGCGGCGCGAGCCGCTCCCGCGAGACGTTGAGATCGACATCCTCTATTGCGGCGTCTGCCACAGCGATCTGCACTCGGCACGCAACGAGTGGGGTTTCTCGGTATTCCCGATGGTGCCGGGCCATGAGATCCTCGGTCGCGTCACCCGCGTGGGCAAGGATGTCACGCGGTTCAAGGTGGGCGATCTCGCCGCGGTCGGATGTCTGGTCGACTCCTGCCGCACCTGCTCGAGCTGCAAGGGTGGTCTCGAGCAGTTCTGTCTCGGGACCGGCGCCGACGGCGCCATCTTCACCTACGGCGGACTCGACAAGCACTCCCCCGTCCCCGGCGGGACGACTCACGGCGGCTACTCCGAGCGCATCGTCTGCACCGAGCACTTCGTCCTCAAGGTGCCGGCGAATCTCGATCCGGCGCGGGCGGCGCCGCTGCTCTGCGCCGGAATCACGACCTACTCGCCGCTGCGGCGGTGGGGCGCCGGCAAGGGCAGGAAGGTCGGCATCGTGGGGCTCGGCGGGCTCGGTCACCTGGGCGTGAAGTTCGCCCATGCCTTCGGCGCCCATGTCGTTCTCTTCACGACCTCGGAGAGCAAGGTCGCCGACGGCACGCGACTCGGTGCGGACGAGGTGGTCATCTCCAAGGACGCCAGTCAGATGGCCCGACACGCATCGAGTTTCGATCTGATCCTCGACACGGTCTCCGCCGATCATGACATGAACGCGTATCTGGCGCTCCTCAAGCTCGATGCCACCTTGGCGGTGGTTGGCGTCCCCTCCAATCCGCAGGCGATCAGCATGTTCAGCCTCATCATGCCGCGCCGCACGCTGGTCGGGTCGCTCATCGGCGGTCTCCCGGAGACCCAGGAGATGCTCGACTTCTGCGGCACGCACGGAGTCATGTGCGACATCGAGATGATCCGCATGCAGCAGATCAACGAGGCCTACGAGCGCATGCTCCGCAGCGACGTCAAGTACCGCTTCGTGATCGACATGGCGTCGCTGAAGGGTTGAAGCGAGATCGGGTGCGGGAGGTGGCGCATCGACCTCCGACAACCCCAAGCCAGGTGCGTCACTCACTTCGGGCGCGGTCCCGCGGTCGGCGAACCGCGGGGTGATCCGCGCCAGGCGAGCCTGCGAGGCTCGCCCGCATCCGAAGTCGAAGAGGCATTGGCGACATGGCGGAGTATTGGAGGGTGCCTCCCCCGCCGTCGGTCCCGGCGACGCCGGCACCGCGCCGGGTGGCGCGTGCATCGCCCCCATCCGCCCGATACGCTGAGCGACTGCTCCGCCGACCGGCGGGGCGACCGCGTGGAGCGTGTGCACGCGTGGGAGATTCCGATTGCGACCCTTGAGGAGAGTGCTCCAATGCAGTCCTTGTGCCAAGCGACCTTGACCGTCGCCATCGTCTTCACCTCGTCCGCTTCGCTCTTCGCCGGAGCCGCCGAGCCGCTTCAGGTCTACCGGGGGCCCGTCGACGCACTCGACGTGATGGGTGGCGTGGTCTCGGGGCAGGTGATCGTCCGCGTCGCCGCGGGCGTCGAACCGCGCCTGAGCAGTGCCGGCTGGACCTTCGCCCCGAGGGGAGTGGCGCTCGACGATCGTCAGATCGAACTCGCGATGCGTCTCCGCGGCGCCTCCGAGCGAAGCGCCGTGCAGCCGTTTCTCAGCCGCGTGCCCTCCAAGCCCGACGTCGCCGCCCGGCACGGGCTCGACCGGGCGTTCGTGGTCACACTTGAGGCGGGCGTCGATCCTCGCGCGGTGATGGTCGATCTGGCCGAATTCACCGGACCCGGCAGGGCAATCGAGCGCGTCGAGGCAATTGGAATCGGCGGCATCCTGACGATTCCGAACGACGCCTCATTCGGCCTTCAGTACGGACTGCGCAACACCGGTCAGACGGTCCAGGGGCAGGCGGGTGTCGCCGGAGCCGGACTCGAAACGCCCGACGCCTGGTCACTCGAGACCGGCAGCGCCGATGTCGTCATCGCCGTCATCGACACCGGCGTGAGCGCCAGCCATCCCGATCTGGTGCCGAAGCTCGTCGCGGGCTGGAACACCACTGCCAACAGCAGCAACAGCGACGACAGCTTCCTCATCTCGCACGGCTCGCACTGCGCCGGCATCGCCGCGGCGGCCAGCAACAACGGTCTCGGCATCGCCGGCGTCTCCTGGGGCGCGCGGATCATGCCGGTCAAGGTCCTCAACTTCCTCGGCGGTGGAACGGAACTCGACATCGCCGACGGCATCATGTGGGCCGCCGACCACGGCGCCGACATCGGTTCGATGTCGATTGGGTATCCCGGAGCAACCAGCGTCCTCGAGGACGCCGTGAACTACGCCGCCGATCTCGGCATGGTCCTCGTCGCGGCGACGGGCAACACCGCCGGCGCGGCGATCTCCGCTCCCGCGAAGTACCCCGCGGTGATTGCCGTCGGGGCAACCGACAACACCGACACCATCGCCAGCTTCACCTCGACCGGGCCGGAGATGAGCGTGACCGCGCCGGGCGTCGATGTCTATTCGTGCTGGGACATCCTCTTCTCGTCGAACACCTACACCTACCAGTCAGGCACGAGCATGGCCTGCCCTCACGTCGCCGGTCTCGCAGCGCTGATCCTCTCAGCGAATCCGACGCTTGATGCCCAGGGCGTCCGGCAGATCCTCGAGGCGACCGCAGTCGATCTCGGCGCACGCGGTTTCGATCCCATCTACGGCTGGGGTCGCGTCGATGCCTTCGGCGCAGTCGCCGCGGCGATTGCCTCCAACTGCGCCGTTGCCGATCTCAACTGCGATGGCGCAATCGATGGCGCCGACCTCGGCCTCCTGCTCGCCGCATGGGGACTCACCGGCCCCGGCGATCTCGATGGCAATGGAGTGGTCGACGGCGCCGATCTCGGTCTGCTGCTGGCGGCATGGGCGCCGTGAGGCCGCAGCGTGGAGTCGACGGCTGGCAGGACCAGCGCCGGACACGCGGGGGGTCGACGTGTCGATCGAGGGTCCCGCGACCTGCCGCGGATGCATCAACGGCTCAATTGCGAGGTTGTGTCGGTACCGACTGGACGGGCCAAATTCTGGCCGTAATTCGCTGGGCACGCGTACGCTCGACTGCGCTTGCCCCTGACCTGCCCTTGGTTCGATAGGGCAGACGGAGGATCCCCTGATGCATCAGACTCGCCCACTCGTCGACCATTCGATCTCGTTTCGCAGCGGCAGCACCCGTCACGATCGCGTTCTCGCGACGGCGCTTGGCCGGACTCTGACGCCGGTCGCGACGGCCGCGGCCCTCGCCCTTTCCTCGCTCGCCGGAGCCCAATCGATTGGCTCCGACGACTTCGAAGCGGCCACGCTCGGGGCGCTTCCCGACTGCCCGTGGCTCGATGTCGGACTGATCGATCCCACGCTTCCCGATCCACCGAACCCCTCGGCGATCGTCGCGAACGTGGCTGGTCCATCGGGACGTTCAAGCAAGGCCCTCCAGACCGTCGATGCCATCGCCCCGACGCAGGGCCTCTACGCCCTCGTTCCGGTGAGCTCGGTCTACACCGTCGTGGCCGATCTGCGGGTCGATCGCTACAGCGACGCCGCGGCGTTCACCACCAGCGACTGGGCGATCCAAATCGGCGTCGGCAAGCTCGACGGCTCGACCGATCTCGCCTTTACCCCGCAGGTCGGAATCTATGCCTCGTCGCTCACCCAAGGCTGGCGTCTCTATGCAGATGGCGCGGGCTCCGTAGCCTTCGCCGACATCGATCTCGAACTTCCTGCGACGCTCGGCACCTGGTATCGCGTCGAAGTCGTCCTCACCGCCGCGACCGGTTCCGTCCGCAGCCGCATCTGGGACGCCGCGACCGACACGCTGCTTGTCGACCGCACGGACGTCGTCGAGGGCTGGTCACCGTCGGATGGCGTCTTCGACCGTCTGATGGTGATCGACGGCGAGTTGAGTGCGGGCGTGACCATCTCGAACGCCGCGACGGTGGACAACGTCATCTTCAATGCGACCCCGGCGACACCGCCCGGACCCCAGGGTGACCTCAACGGCGACGGGATCGTCGACGGTGCGGATCTGGGCATTCTGCTTGCGAACTGGACGATGTGACGACGTGGATGAACTGACGGCGCACGGGCCGACGTGGCGAGCTTCACGGCCTGAACCAGAACTCATCCTCTGACTCTTCAACCGTGACCGTCGCTCCGCGAGCAGGCACGGCGTGCACCAGAGGTTGCGCCTCGTCCCCTCGGATTGACAAGCTTCAACGGAGTGGTCGAGTCAAGCGGCGCATCGGTCACGACGCCGTGGATGCGCCGTACGCGTCCGACCTCAGAATCTCGCTTCTCGGCTGACTCGGCGTCGGCTTGTGGCTTCACTTCGGCATGACCCGAAGCGATCGTGATCGAGTGCTGGCGCGCTGGAGTCGAAGCGGGCTGTCGGCCGCCGAATTCGCTCCTTCAGTCGGCGTGAGTCCGTCAACGCTCTACTCGTGGCGACACAAAGCACGGAGCTCCGCACTCGGCGACGGCCCCGAGGAGTCGTCCCGATCCAGCCCGGGGTTCTTCGAGCTCGTGTCAGCGACCGGATTGGCGGCCGACCATCGCGAGTCCGGTCTGACCCTCGAGCTTCCGCGCGGCGTCACGCTGCGCATCGACCGCGACTTCGAGACCGCCACGCTTCGCCGCGCGGTCGAGACCCTTCTGCCGCCGGCCTGACCCGATGCTCTCCCTCCCCGCATCGGTCCGCATCTTCGTGGCCATCGAGCCCTGCGACATGCGCAAGGGGTTCGACTCGCTCGCCGCAATCGTCCGGGAGCAGTTCCTCGACGACCCGCTCTTGGGGTGTTCCTTCCTGGACAGGTGTTCCTTCCCGGGTGTTCCTTCCCGGGTGTTCCTTCCTGGATGTTCCTTCCTGGACACGCACGTTCGCGGTGATTCCTCCGCAATCCCGGGTGTTCCTTCCTGGACACGCAGGGGTGTTCCTTCCTGGACACGCAGGTGTTCCTTCCTGGACACGCATGTTCCTTCCTGGACGTGTTCCTTCCTGGACACGCACGTTCGCGGTGATTCCTCCGCAATCCCGGGTGTTCCTTCCTGGACACGCAGGTGTTCCTTCCTGGGTGTTCCTTCCTGGACACGCACGTTCGCGGTGATTCCTCCGCAATCCCGGGTGTTCCTTCCTGTGTTCCTTCCTGTTCCTTCCTGGACACGCACGTTCGCGGTGATTCCTCCGCAATCCCGGGTGTTCCTTCCTGGACACGCAGGTTTTCCTTCCTGGACACGCAGGTTTTCCTTCCTGGACACGCAGGTGTTCCTTCCTGGACACGAGGTGTTCCTTCCTGGACACGCAAGGTGTTCCTTCCTGAGGTGTTCCTTCCTGGAGGTGTTCCTTCCTGGGTGTTCCTTCCTGGGTGTTCCTTCCTGGGTGTTCCTTCCTGGACACGCACGTTCGCGGTGTTCCCCGTTCCTTTCCAGTTCCCCGTTCCTGGACACGCACGTTTGCGCGATCGCTCCCCTGTTTCTGGACACGCACGTTTGCGGTGATTTCTCCGCAATCCCAGG
>ENA-ORBV01001927-ORBV01001927.1-microbial-mat-metagenome-genome-assembly--contig:-NODE-1927-length-44790-cov-14.720819_pt1 | contig 44790 bp, 40 predicted proteins | sample MGYA00237777_ERZ505514 | MGnify/ENA primary metagenome ERZ505514 (study PRJEB26160, sample SAMN06269048) | microbial mat metagenome | isolation source: Oligotrophic lake microbial mat | place... | reverse complement strand
GCTATAAACCATAAGCTATAAACTATAAACTATAAACTATAAACTATAAACCATAAACTATAAACCATAAACTATAAACTATAAACTATAAGCTATAAACTATAAGCTATAAACTTGAAACAATAGCCGATTTCCGTTCCTCCTCAAGTTTCTCCAGCTTCTCCCTGATCACGCCCCGCTCATGGTCAAGACTCTGTATGATGATGTCAAGTCGCTGACGTGTGCCATTGACATTGACGAGGGACTTGCTGATCTTTTGCTGGATGAGGTAGTCGGTGATGAGATTGTCGAAAAAGATGTCCGTGAAGCGACCGAAGTCTTCGATGTTCATATTTACATCCAGCTGCATGCCTTTGAATACATCCTGCAGTTCATGGCCGAAGCGGATGAGTTCGTGACGGGAGCGATAAGCCAGATCACGAGCGCGATCGATAGCATCATGTTTACGATGCCCGGTGCCATGATATTTACTGCCCCACATATCGCGCTGTCCCATGAGTTGCGCTTCGATCAGAAGTTGTTCTGTACCACGGACGAGTTCAAGGGCTTTCATACCCGCAGCATGGGCTTCTTCCACTTCAACACTGTATGTATGGAGTTTATCTGTTTGTTCGTTGATGCCTTTCAGGACCAAGGCTACTTTGGGATCAACGTCCATAAGTTCCTTTTCACGATAGGCAATCAGGGTTTCTACTCTTCTGGCTACTGTATCATGCGATTGCTCCTTTTTGGAGAGAAGGTCGAGTTCAAAACGAATGAGCTCCACTGATTTAAAGAGTTCGTTGAATCGGAGTGAGGCTCTGAGATATTCTTCTCTTTCGTTCTCCAGTTTTTCCTCACGGTCACCTAGAAATTTTCGGAACATGGTCGTTAGTCCTTCACGCTCCAGTGTTTCCACATCACGTTGCTCCTTAGCGAGGGTGGTTTCCATCACGACTAATGCTTTTTCTTCTGCCTCCAGACGCTCCCCAAGTTGAGCAGTGTGTTCACTGACTTTACGAATCTGCTCAAGTTCCTGGATACTATCCTTTAGCTGCTGTTGAAGTTCGGTCATGTCCTGCTAAAGGAATTCTGGCGTAAAAAGTTCTCCGTGGTATCGATATCAGATGAATGTGACCGGTCGCCAGATAAAGGAAGTACCTGTAACCGATAAGCCATATGCTTTTGTTCGAGTTGCGGTGATGTCTTTAGTGGCCTGCGGTACTCGAGAGCCTGTGCGCTGATCATCCATTCGATGGATAGTAGTTTCCATACATTGTTGATGATCTCGTAAAGTTTGATGCCTGCATTGGCCGCCATACTTACGTGGTCTTCCTGTCCTGCGCTGGATATAATGGAGTCCGTGGATGCCGGATGTGAAAGGATTTTATTTCTGTTGACGATCGCTGCAGCAGTGTACTGGCAGATCATCATACCGGATTCGAGGCCGGGGTTTTGTGCTAGTGTCGGTGGCAATCCGCGCTTGCCTCCCACCAGCAGGTATGATCTTCTTTCAGATATACTTCCATACTCGGCGATAGCAAGTGACAGAAAATCAGAGGCCAGGGCCAATGGCTGGGCGTGGAAATTACCTCCTGAGACTATACGCATATCATCCTCATTGCCCAATACCAGCGGATTATCTGTCACTGCATTTATTTCTCTGTCCGCAATTGTTTTTGCATATGTAATCACATCTCTTGAAGCACCATGAACCTGGGGCGCACAACGAAAAGAATATGGATCCTGCAGGTGTTGTTTTGCAGCCTTATTTATTTCGCTTCCTTCGAGCCATTTTCTGATGGCTTCAGCAGATTGAATCTGGCCGACCTGTTTTCTAACAGCATGAATACCTGCATCCAGAAAAGATGGATGCGCATCAAACGAATCGATCGACAAAGCCGCTGTCATTTCACATACCTCGGCCAGACGAATAGCGCTGTTGATGGAATAAACTAACCATGCAAGTGAATACTGTGTGCCATTGATCAGCGCCAATCCTTCTTTTGCTTCAAGCTCGATCGTATCGAGTCCCGCCAGCATCAAGGCTTTCGCGGCAGGCATTTGTTCTCTTTTATACACTACCTCGCCTTCACCGATTATTGGAAGACAAAGATGGGCTAATGGAGCAAGGTCACCGGAGGCGCCTAATGAACCAAGCATGGGTACTACCGGTGTGATCTGGAGATTGTAGAGATCTAGCAGAAACCGGATCACCTCTTTCCGAACACCTGATTGCCCTTGCGACAGACTTATAATCTTCATCAGCAGGGTCAATCGCACGATGACCTGCGGAACAGCCGGTCCTACGCCACATGCATGCGACCTGAGGAGATTCGTCTGGAGCTGTTGCAACCCATCTGGTGACACGTTCACCGAGTACAAGGCTCCGAACCCGGTGTTGATTCCATAATATCTTTCCCCAGAATTTTTGAGCACCCTTTCGAGGGAGGTACGATTATCGGCTATTCGTTGCCACACCTTTTCGGACAAGGTGAGCTTTGCTGAAGTGATGCCAATGATATCTTCAACGGTCAGTTCAGCACCATCATATACATAATGATCCATGCCCTAAATTTAAACATACCTTTTGGGCCATGTTAATTTGGTTTATCATTCCGTTAAATGATGGTTAAAGAAAGCAATGTATTTGATATTAAAAAATATATTAGTCATTAAAATTGAGGCGTTTAATATGATTCATCCCCGTATCCACCAAGGCACCCTATGAAACTTTTAAAGAACACCTTTCGTCTTAATACACGAAAGTGAGCCAATAATTGAAGTATTTTTGGCGTCTCTACAAGATCTATTCAATCACCTAATGTTAAACCATGAATAAAATCACCTTTTTGTTTCTGATGCTGACCCTCGGAACGATCACCTCTGTCAGTGCACAGCGTATTGCCATCGTGGATATCACACGGGTATTGCAGGAAATGCCGGATTACCAAGCGGCCCAGGTCGAACTGGACAAAATTGCGGCTGAATGGCGTCAGCAGATCGCCCTCGAGTATGACCAGATCAAGGCTATGTACAACAAATACCAGGCTGAACAGGTACTCCTCTCTGAAGATCAACGTAAGAAAAAAGAAGAAGAAATCATGGAGCGTGAAAAGCAGGTAAGGGATTTACAAAAGGACAAATTTGGACCTGAAGGTGCCCTTTTCAGGAAACGCCAGGATCTGGTGCAACCAATCCAGGAAAGGGTTTATGGCGCTATTGCGACCTATGCTGATGACCGTGGATTCGACTTTATCTTTGACAAAGGCGGAAGCAGCGGCCTGATCTTTTCCAATCAGGAATATGACAAGACGGATGATATCATCCGGGTCGTTTCTCAATAAAGATCAAATCATTACTTTTGCAAACTTTTTTTAATCAACACTCAGACGTACATGAAATCAATAATGAAATATGCCCTGACAGCAACTTTTGGCTTAATGCTGACCTTGACAGCCCAGGCACAGAAATTCGGCTTTGTCAATTCCGGCAGCATCCTCGAAGGTATGCCCCAGGTCAAAGAAGCTGAATCTAATCTCGAAGCCCTCGGCAAACAACTCCAGGCAAAAGGCGAAAAAATGATGCAGGATTTCCAGCTCAAATATCAGGAACTGGAGCGCAAAGTGCAGGCAGGTGAGATTACACCCAAAGCCCAGGAAACGGAAACCGCAACTCTCGAAGCAGAACGCAACAAGATTCTTGCATACGACCAGGATATGCAGAAACAACTTGGCGATAAGAGAGAATCATTGCTTGCTCCAATCCTCGAGCAAGTGAAAACCGCGATCGATGCAGTAGCCAAGGAAAATGGCTATACCTACATCTTTGACGGTAGCCCGGGAGTTGGCGTCATCCTCTATGCTGACGAAAGCACCAATATCACAGCCTTGGTGAAAGCAAAACTGGGCATTCAATAATACACTACACCATGGGTATAAATAAAAAGTCCGGATGCGTTCATCCGGACTTTTTATTTATACATCATTGGATACAGATGCCGAAGTAATCGAGTTGTGCCCCGATGGGGCACTATTGATTTTTACCTCTTCCTTATTACCGATCTTGAGCCCCGATGGGGCTTATAAGATTTTTCCATTCTTCATGCTACCGATCTGAATCCCCGATTGGACTTAAAAGCTTATTCCAATTTTTATTAGGCTCTTCAGGGATATAAGAATTCTATAATCCTCCTTACACTTTTCACTCTCGGTTGCAGAGCGAACGGTTGGTGAGTGCAGTCAAACCATCATTTCTCCGCTAAGTGAGCGTAGTCAAACCATCATTTCTCCGCTAAGTGAGCGTAGTCAAACCATCATTTCTCCGCTTGGTGAGCGTAGTCGAACCATCATTTCTCCGCTTGGTGAGCGTAGTCGAACCATCACTCCTTCGCCTTCACCTCAGCATCAGCCTTCGCCTTTGCTATATTGAGAAAATCATTGAGCTTATCAATTTCAAACGAAGTCTCCATCTGGCCGAAGGAGTTTACTTTGATATCAAACCCCTCCAACCCTTCATGAAATGGAGCCTTGCCTTCTTTCGGCGCTTCAGGTTTCCTTTTTTTTCTAGGCATTCTATAAATGTTTTACCGCCGTGCCAGCGTCTCTATTCTGTTTACTGATTTTACTTTCCCCAACACCTCTGCAATGGCAAACACATCCGGGCCCTGCGTAGTTCCTGTCAAAGCAGCGCGAAGCAGAGGCATGACGACGCCCATTTTAATTCCACTATACTGAATGATTTCTTTGGCTGCAGCGCCAGCAGCTTCATGATTAAATGGTTCGACTGCGGTAACTGCTTCAGCGATTTTTTCAAGTAGTGGCCCAATTTCAGGTGTCCATTTTTTACCAATCTCAACTTCATCGTAGACCAGTGCATCGGTAAAAAAATAATATCCCTGAGGTATGACTTCTATTAAGCGATGTACACGTGGTTTCAACAGGTTGAAGACTGATTCAAGATCAGCCATCTGCAGATTGTACCCTTCTTCGGCAGCATAGTGCGTCAGCCTTTCTTGCGCATCCGCGAAACTCATTTGCTGAACATACTGCTGATTAAACCAAAGCGCTTTATCATAATCAAATCTTGCCCCGCCTTTATGAATGCGTTCGGGATCAAAAACATTGATCAGTTCTTCGAGTGAAAATATCTCTTGTTCTGTTCCCGGATTCCATCCAAGAAATGCAAGAAAATTAATGACTGCCTCCGGCTCGAAACCATAACTATCAAAACCATCGATCGACTCTTCAGGATTGGAGGATGGCCAGGCTAATGGAAAGACAGGAAATCCAAATTTTTGTCCGTCCCGCTTGCTAAGCTTGCCATGCCCGTCAGGTTTAAGAATCAATGGCAAATGTGAAAACGTAGGCATCGTCCCTTGCCAGCCAAAAGCACGGTAAAGTAATATGTGATGTGCAGTGCTGGGCAGCCATTCCTCGCCGCGGATCACATCAGTAATCTCCATGAGGTGATCATCGACAACATTGGCCAGGTGATAGGTCGGATAGCCGTCAGCCTTGAGGAGGACTTTATCATCGAGCTCTGAACTATCGAATATAACCTCACCACGAATTTTGTCTTGGATGACGATGGATTGTCCAGGATCGACTTTGAGCCTGATGGTATAGGGGACCTCTTGCTCGAGTTGTTCAACCAAGGCCTCAGAGGTCATATTAAGGCTGTTTTTCATTTCTCCTCTGACCGAGGCATCGTATTTAGGGGTCGGAACGCCCTTTTCGGTTAGACGCTGGCGCATCTTCTCCAGATCTTCGGTAGAATCCCAGGCATAGTAGGCTTCCCCATCCTCGACCAGTTTCATAGCATAATCGCGGTAGATAGACATTCTTTCAGATTGCTTATACGAAGCAAAAGGGCCTCCCTGGACCGGGCCTTCGTCAGGTGTCAGTCCAAGCCAATTGAGTGAACGGATGATATACTCCTCAGCGCCAGGTACATACCTTGTCTGGTCTGTATCCTCAATCCGAAGGATAAACTTGCCACCGTTTTTCCTGGCGAGGAGATAGTTATAAAGCGCAGTCCTGATTCCACCGATATGGAGGGCCCCGGTCGGGCTTGGGGCAAACCTCAATCTATTCATAAATCCTTCTTAATTTTGCGGTCCATTTTGAGAAAAGGAGCTTTTTTTACAAAAAAGCCAATTTTTTAATTAAATAATGCAGCGAAACCGTAACCATTTACGTTTACAAAACATTTACCACACGACAGATCAAAGCATTCCGGCAAAGATAGCCATTCCATGAACCCAGTCTACCCCGAATAGCAAACCATGTATTTAGTACACACGCCACAATATGTTCAGGCGCTTTTTCCGGGACTCATCTGGAAAATGTCCGGGAACCGCAAAGAAATCTACCTCACATTTGATGACGGCCCGATTCCGGAAGTGACCCCCTGGGTACTTGATACATTAAGAAGCTATGATGCTAAAGCAACCTTTTTCTGTGTTGGCGACAATGTCCGCAAGCATTCCCACATATACGACATGGTCATTCACGCCGGCCACACGGTAGGCAATCATACCCTTAACCATCTTTCCGGTTGGGCGACCGAAAACATCACTTATTTCCACAATATCCGTCACTGTGCCCGTATGGTCAATTCTGGTCTTTTCCGCCCTCCATACGGCAAGTTGAAACCTAGTCAAGTCCAGTTTTTGCAACGCCATTACCGCATCATCATGTGGGATGTCCTGAGCGGGGATTTCGATCGCGACATCCGCCCCGAAGACTGCGCCCAGAATGTGATCCAGCATGCTGATGCAGGCTCTATTGTGGTCTTTCACGACAGCATCAAAGCTGAAGCCAATCTCCGCCATGCCCTGCCTCTGGTACTCGAGCATTTCACTCGCGAAGGCTACACCTTCCAATCCCTTCCGAAACTTGCGCCTGCTGTCGCAGAGCGAGGACTCAGGGTGGCTGTTTAATAAATATTAGCTCACTTGTTTACTATTTTATGCCTGCAGCATAAAATAAAAACGCTGATTCAAGTCTTCAGACTTGAATCACTTATCTCCTTGTCTCCTGATAAGCGGTTAGGATTCCTTAACAATCGCTCTCCCATGATACCACTCCAAATGCAGTTGGTCATGCAGCCCAGATAAGACCTCCGGTGTTATCTTTCCTGCAGCCATCATATCTCCCTTAAACATCGACTTCAATTCAAGGATATTCTTGACACCATCGATGGCTTTTGCAGCACCTCCTGAAGTGAGTATGGTATCGATTTGTGGATGTTGATTTAACCATTGAATATCACACGCCATATCGTCTGACTTGTCAATCGCCTTGTGGAAGGTGACCGGAAATGGATATGCACATTGTAACAACATAACCATAGCTTCACGATCAATCCGATTGTATTTCATGACGCCAAATACAAAACCATCAAGGGACAGTGGCTGTAATGCAGTGATGGAGTCTGTCATCCTTTGCAGTGCATGAGCATCCGCCTCATATCCGGTTTCAGTGGCACGGATCATCACACGGATGGGGATATGCAGATGATCGCATAATGATTGGGTTAGGTGAAGATCAGGAGTCATGCCTTCTGTTTCAAGCCTGATGCAGAGTTCGACCCGATCCGCACCTCGTGACTGCGCATCGATCGCTTGTTCGAGGGAAGTTACGCAGGATTCAACTTTGTAATCACGACCTGGTGGCATGGCAGCTATTTAGCCCAGATATTGTATTTGAGGATGCAATAGATAGCGCGTACACCATCCCTCCATCCGATCTTCTTCCCTTCGGCGTAGGTGCGTCCGTAGTAGGAGATCCCCACTTCATAAATCCTTACGCCTTCAACCCTGGATATCCTTGCGGTGACTTCCGGTTCAAATCCAAATCGCTTTTCCTGCAAAGGCAAGCCCTTGATGATATCAGACCTGAATAATTTATAACAGGTCTCCATGTCGGTCAGATTGAGATTGGTAAAAATATTGGAGATCCGGGTCAGAAACTTGTTCCCGATCGAATGCCAGAAAAACAGGATTCGGTGCGGATTGCCCCCCATGAACCTGCTGCCATACACTACATCTGCAAAACCTTTCATCACCGGAACCAACAGGATATTGTATTCCTCAGGATCATATTCCAAATCCGCATCCTGGATGATGGTATAATCGCCTGAAGCAAATGCTATCCCTGTATGCAATGCTGCACCTTTGCCCTTATTGACCTCATGCACTATATACCGCATTGGAAAACCAGTATGTTCACCGATATATTTTTTGATCGCCCCTTCGGTATTGTCTTTCGAACAATCATTGACGATAATGACTTCTTTTTGCCATCCGGCAGGAAGGGTGACCTGACGGACTTTATCCAGGATCAGGTGAATGGTCCTTTCTTCGTTGTAAACAGGTATGACGATGGAGAGTGTAGACAAGTATATCGGTGATTAGAATTCGAGCGCTAAAATAGGACAGATTTTAATCAATCCCTTTGAAGCATTTCCACTCGGGGGTTCATAATTCTGAACCAGAGTGGTGGAATCAATGCTAGGATGATGGACATTGGATAGCCAAAAGGCAATTGCGGGCTTTTTTCAAAATGTCTCAGGGTCTGGTATTTACGGGTGGTCTGATAATGATGGTCGGCATGGCGGACCAATTCAAACAGCATAATCCTACCTAGTTCGTGGTTTGAGTTCCAGGAATGACTCTCTGTCATAGGTTCCACTCGACCTGATGCAAGTTTTTTGCGCAGTAGACCATAATGTTCAATATAATTGACAGATTCAAGGGATATAATTCCTATCAGCGCAGCACTTATATAAGGGATCAAGCTCCACCATCCGGCCAGGTTGCCGACGAAAATGAGCAAAACTATCTGAGGAAAATGTCCCAGCAGAACTTCGTGCATCCATGCAGGCCTTCCTGCAGCCATCCGTCTTCTAGTGCCTATTTCCCAGGCATTAAGATACCCTTGCACTATGCTTCTGTAATAAAACTTGTAGACAGGTTCATTTTTTCTGGCTGTAGCCGGATCTTCATGTGTGCCTACCCTCAGATGATGGCCATAATTGTGTTCTAGCGTAAAATGAGAATATAATGCTGGCAAAAGCAATAAACGAGCCATCCATTGATCAAAAAGGTTTTCCCTGTGCCCTAATTCATGAGCCACATTGATACCAGATACCCCAAGCAAAACGCCAACATTGAGAACTGAAAAGATGATTTCAAAAGTGGTCAGCTCCCCCAATCCAAGTATCCAGACAAAATACCCCACATTGAAATAGAGGGCAGGCACGTTGAGGTATAAGAGATGATCAAAAAGCGGGATTTTTGACTTAATCTGCAACACAGCCTCCTCTTCTTTGTTTGGGACTGCAGGAACAAAAAATTCAATCAGGGGGACGATTACAAAACCAAGGTATAAGGCACCGGGTGATGCCCACCCTCCAAAATAAAGCCCGGCAAAGCAAGAGACCGGAATTAAATAGGCTGAAAGGTACCTCAAATCACTAAACTTCATAAGCTGTTATCTTTGTGCTTCAAAATTACTCAATCAGCAACATACAATGAGCGGAGATTTCATTTCCATCAAGATAAAGGAGGTTAGAAAAGAGACCGAGGATGCCGTGAGCATATTGTTCGAGCAGCCAGAAGAATACAAGGAGAGACTACAATATAGGCCCGGCCAGTATATCACCATCAAATGGATGGATGGTGACAAAGAATTGCGGAGGTCTTATTCCATCAGTTCTGTTCCGGATGACCCTTACCTGGCTATAACGGTCAAAGAAGTCGAAGGAGGGAAGATTTCTCCCCTCCTCTGTCGTCAGCTCAAACCCGGTGATTACCTCGAGATGATGCCGCCTGAAGGCAGGTTTACCGCCGAATTTGGTCAGGACCAAAAGCGCAATATCTATCTGATCGGAGCAGGAAGTGGTATCACACCTCTCATGTCGATAGCGCGTTTTGTCCTTGAAAAAGAGCCAAAAAGCTCAGTAATACTCCTTTATGGAAGCCGGACAGAAGCCCAGATCATTTTCAAGGAAGAATTTGAGCGCATGACCCAGCGGTACCAGAACCAATTCTTTGTCTATCATACCCTCTCCAAACCTGATGGTGGAGGGCTCGGTATCGTCAAATCCCTCTTCGGACGTAAAAAATCAGATTGGCAGGGCTTGATAGGCCGGATCAGTCCCAGTCATCTAAAAGATCTCCTTAAGCATCATCCACTCACAAAAAATAAGGACAAGTTTTTCCTTTGCGGACCCGGGGATTTTATCCTGATGGCAGATAAAGCGCTGTTGTCTGCGGGAATCAGTGAGGATGGTATCAAGAAAGAATTTTTCACTGCCGCTTCTACCGATCCTTCCCATGAAGGAAAACCACACTTGACGAGGACCAAAGGGATTCCAGCTCAAGTCAAAGTGCATCTCCGTGGTCAGGAAATAGACGTGGAAGTATCCGATAAGACTATCCTTGATACGATGCTCGATGGCGGATACGATGCACCATACTCCTGTCACAGCGGGGCCTGCGCTACATGCATGGCCAAAATCATCACTGGTAAAGTAGAAATGGATGCCTGCTTTGCCCTCAGTGATAAAGAAATCGCCAATGGCTATATACTGGCTTGTCAGTCAAGGCCTCTTACAGACTCCGTAGAAATAACTTTTGACGAATGACCGGACAATAATTTCAGGCTGTCAGCGCCAATTTATTTTTCTTTCCTGAGGCCATAAAACGGCTCACGACCTTTTCATAATAAGCTTCGTACTGCGGCAGTATGATGCTGATATCAAACTTCCTCGCCTGCTCAAGCGCCCTTTTGCTGTATTGCTTCAACATGATTTCATCTTCGAGCAACATCAGGGCATGTTTGGCCATTGCTTCATAATCCCCGACTTCCGCGACGCAACCAGTCACCCCGTGGATATTCACTTCAGGGAGGCCGCCCGCATTAGACGAAATCACAGGCACTTCGCACGCCATCGCTTCCAATGCAGCTAAACCAAAACTTTCATTTGAAGAAGGAATCAGAAACAGGTCAGCGACTGCAAGGATTTCTTCAATAGCATCCTGCTTCCCTAAAAACCTGACATGATCATATAAACCCAGTTCGCGCGTCATTCGCTCCAGCCTTGGACGTTCAGGTCCATCACCTACCAGCAACAATTTTGAAGGTATTTTTTTCTGTACGATCTCAAAGGTCTTGATGACATCTTCTATCCTCTTTACCTTTCTGAAGTTACTGGTATGCACCAGGATCTTTTCGCCGTCAGGTGCTATGGCTTTGCGGAAATGCTCTTTGTTGAGGCGGCTAAACCGGGCGAAGTCAATAAAATTGTAAATGACTTCAATCTCCCTTTTGATTTTCAGTTGTTCACAGGTTTGCTGCCGCAGGTGATTTGACACGGCAGTCACACCATCACTCTGATTGATACTGAAAGCAACCACCGGGGCAAACGAGCGATCACTGCCTACCAGGGTAATATCTGTACCGTGTAGGGTAGTCACCACCGGAATATAAATCCCTTCATCTGCCAGGATCTGTTTGGCCAGATAGGCCACCGTAGCATGTGGGATGGCATAGTGAACGTGAAGAAGGTCGAGCTTTTCATACTTTACCACATCCACCAGCTTGCTGGTAAGCGTAGTATCGTAAGGCGTATAGTCAAAAAGTGGGTATTCCTCCGTATGGACCTCGTGGAAGAAGACATTTTCCTGGTAATGGGTGAGGCGCACCGGGCGCTTATAGGTGATGAAGTGAATCTGATGGCCTTTGGCGGCCAGGGCGAGCCCTAACTCCGTGGCTACCACACCACTACCTCCGTATGTCGGATAACAGACTATTCCAATACGCATGTGTTGCATTTCTTTTTTTTGATCTGGCCGATCCTGTGTCGGAGAACGATCTGAAAAACAATAATTGCCCTATAAGTGTTGAGAAATCATACGTAAATAAAAATATCACCGTATAATCGCATTTCTGAACCAAAAATCGTGGGAATCTATAGTATCAGTGATCTGGCCGAACTGACCGGCGTCAAGACGCATACCCTTCGGGTATGGGAAAAACGCTATGGCCTCCTGACCCCCCAACGAACTGATACCAACATCCGCTACTATCTCGATACTGATCTCAAGGTACTCATGCTGGTGTTAAAACTCTACAACCACGGGATACGAATTTCCAGAATAGCAGAAATGAGCGCAGAGGAGATGGAAGCAGAATGCAAATTGGTTTCCAAAGGTGATCTGGATGATGAGCACCGTCTCCTGCAATGCATCGCCGATCTTGACGTGACAGGAATGGGCAATATCCTGGATCTGCATATTCAAATCCATGGATTTGAAGCCACTCTAATGTCCCTGATCCTGCCGGTACTGGATAAAATGGAACTGATGTGGCTGTCCGGAAATATAGAAGAGGCGCATGAAGCCTGTTTCAGAGAACTAATCAAGCGCAAAACTATCAGGGAGATTGATGCTGTCGCCCACAATTATAAAGGCCCGAAAGTGATCATGTTGCTGCCTCAGGGCAATCAACAGGAATTAAGTCACTTGTTTATGCATTACTTCCTGCGTAAACAGGGATTGTGTATCACAGATATGGGCTGTAATATATCCGGCGAATGCGCCGATTATGCGCTGAGGAAGTGTAACGTTGAATGCGTGCTGATCGTCAATGCGGATCCTGCGCACTGGCAATTTGGCCCTTTTATCAAAGACCTCGTCAAACGCTCTTCGCTGCCGATCGTAGTATCAGGACGTGCCTCAGATGATGACTGGAGCCAATACGGTGGCCAGGTGATTGTCATCGACAGCATAGATGAAACGATGCGGTTTGTAAGCCGTCTCCAGGAAAATCTGCAAAGTCATTTTTCATCATAACTTATCACAACCTTATTATCCGATCGCTATGAAACATCTATTCCTATTATTCCTTATCGTCTCCACGAGCCTCATGGCTGTGTCCTGTAAATCAAAAGGGGCAGAGGAAAATGCTGCTGAAACAACAACAACTTCAGGTTCAACCCCACAGGGTGCAGCTTATGAGATTGATGTTCCGAGGAGCGAACTCAAATGGAATGCCTTCAAACCAACCGGTACGCATTTCGGAACTGTCCCTATCTCGGGAGGCACGATTTATGTGGATGGTGACCTCATCACAGGGGGCTCTATCGAAATCAACATGACCGGTATTGAGGTGAAGGATATGGACGGAGAAATGAAGGAAAAACTAGAAGCTCATCTCAAAGGGTCAGTGCCCGGTAAAGAAGAAGACTTCTTCAATGTGGCAAAATATCCGAAAGCAACCTTTACTATCCTGGGTTCCAATAAACTTGAAAATGATCCATTGGGCACCCACTTGATCAATGGAGAACTAAGAATTAAAGAAATCACTAAACCAGTTAGCTTCAAAGCAGTCGTTGATCTGACCAGTGGTGTTGCCCTTAAAGCCACTGCAGAACCTTTTGTCATCGATAGGACTGAATGGGATATAAAATTCAAGTCCAAAAAATTCTTTGATGACCTCAAGGATGATTTTGTCAATGACGAGATCAAGCTTGAACTGACGGTGGGTGCTGTGAAGGCTGCGCAATAGGCATTGTGAGTTGTGAGTTGTGAGTGGATTTAGCGAATGCAAAACTTCGTTTCGCATCGTAACCAATGAACTTCATTCACGTACCAATTCTTTCAGCCATTGCATCTACATGCACAGGCATTACACTGACAATTCACAACTCACAACTCACAACTCACAACTCACAACTCACAACTCACAACTCACAACTCACAATTCACAACTCACAATTCACAACTCACAACTCACAATTCACAACTCACAATTCACAACTCACAACTCACAACTCACAACTCACAACTCACAAACGCTGATGCCACAGCAACGCGACTATGGTCTTTGAATCCCCTATCTCCTGTTGCGCGACCCATTCAAGTGCTGAAGATTTCGGGATCCAGACGAGTTCGATATCTTCATCTTCATCTGTCAGCCCGCCGCCATCATTGAGTTTGGTAGATTCATTAACCTCTGCGTAAAAGAGAGTGATGCGCTCGCTCATGATCCCTGGTGAAACATAAAAGCGTGTGATGCGCCTTATCGTTATTGGTTTATAACCGACCTCTTCGATCACCTCGCGATAAGCGGCATCCTCCTCGTCTTCACCGGGAGAAATGCCACCTGCCACAATCTCGGTGAGCCATGGATTGATTCCATGGTGGGTGGGAGGATAACGCATCTGCTTCACCAGGATATAGGCGTCTCTTTCTTTGTGGTATACCAGAATCGCTACTGCATCCCATTTAGAAAAACTGTACCGGGTCACTTCAGGTGAAAGTGTGCCATCAAAGCGTTCAAACTGGAGTACGCCTCTCCTTACTTCAAAAAATTCGTCAAATAGCGTTTCTTCTTTGTGCTTGATAACCTCCATGGCAGATTGTTTGTCCGGTAAAGATACGATGTGCAAGACAGTGAGACAGTGAGAGAGTAAGAGAGTAAGAGAGTAAGAGAGTAAGAGAGTAAGAGAGTAAGAGAGTAAGAGAGTAAGATAATGGAATAGTGAGACAGTGAGATGGAATAAGTGCCCTTTCATTGAAGGATGCAGTCTCGATCGCCATCGAACGAGGATCTATCTCGCTCAAGTCTGAAGACTGGAGCTTTCGACTCTTCAAGGCTGGAGACTGGAGGAGTCGAAACAACATAATTGGGAAAAAAATGTTACGTTGCACTTATGGCATTAGGAAGAGAATTTCCACCGGAAATGGATGCGAAACCCAAAAAAGGATTTGTAGAAAGCCTGCAATCCCTTAAGCTACTCATTCCGTTTTTCAGGATGATCTGGAGGACTTCCCCCGGCCTCACCTTTACAAATATCATCCTCAGACTCTTTAAAGCTGCTATTCCACTCGGGCAACTGTATGTAGGTAAATTGATCATCGATGAAGTCATCCGGCTGATCAGTGCTCCTGAAAAAGATTTCAATCAACTTTGGTGGTGGCTTGGCTTTGAACTGGGATTAGCCGTATTTTCTGAAATTTTGAATAGGATCATTAGTCTTACGGATGCTTTACTGGGCGACCTGTACGCCAATCATTCCTCTATCGAACTGATGCATAAAGCAGCTTCGCTTGACCTCGGTATGTTTGAGGATAGTGAGTTCTATGATAAACTGGAACGCGCGAGGCGGCAAACGACCGGAAGGGTGGTGTTGATGTCAATGGTGCTGAGTCAATTGCAGGATCTCATCACCATCCTATTTCTCGGAGCCGGTCTTGTTGTATTTGAACCTTGGCTGATCCTTATCCTGTTTATCGCAGTGCTTCCTTCTTTTTTAAGTGAGGCCTATTTTTCAAGATCAAGTTATTCATTGGTTCGCAGCTGGACACCACAGCGTAGGGAGTTGGATTACCTCAGGTATGTTGGTGCGAGTGTGGAGACGGCCAAGGAAATCAAAGTATTCGGGCTTGCTACATTTCTGACCAGGCGTTTCAGTAAAATAGCTGGCGAATATTATAAAGCCAACAAATCGATTGCCATCAAGCGTACAGTGTGGGGTACGCTATTGCAAGTACTGAGTGTGCTTGCGTATTATGGAGCATACTTGTTGATCATCATCCGAACTGTAGCTGGTATTTTGACAGTAGGGGATCTCACCTTCCTATCCGGGTCGTTTAACCGACTACAGAATCAGTTGCAAAACTTACTCGCCACGTTTACCCGCATTACCGAATCTGCATTATATCTGCAGGATTATTTTGACTTTCTGGCCATCGTTCCGACCATCAAGGATAATACCGGTGCTATAGATGCACCAAAACTGATACAAGAAGGCATTCGATTTGAAAACGTTGGGTTTAAATATCCCGGCACTGAAATATGGGCAATACGGCATATTAGTTTCCTGCTAAATCCTGGTGAAAAACTAGCCCTTGTGGGTGAAAATGGTGCCGGTAAAACTACCTTGGTCAAACTACTCGCCCGGATGTATGATCCATCGGAAGGCAAGATTATGATCGACGGGCAGGATATACGTCAATTTAAAATAGAATCGTATCGCAAAATGATCGGTGTCATCTTCCAGGATTATGTCCGGTTTAGTTTTAAGGCGGGAGAAAACGTAGCAGTCGGTCAGATCGAAGAAGCAGGCAATGAAAGCCAGATCAGAATTGCTGCCGAAAAAAGTCTGGCAGATCCTGTGATTCAGAAATTACCTGAGGGCTATAACCAGATGCTTGGTAAGCGATTTTCGGAAGGCATCGATCTCTCCGGTGGGGAATGGCAAAAAATTGCATTGGCTCGTGCCTACATGCGCGATGCCCAGATCGTCATCCTGGACGAACCCACAGCATCCCTTGATGCCAGGGCAGAGTTTGAAGTGTTTAAACGTTTTTCAGAACTGACCAAAGGAAAATCCGCTGTTATCATTTCACATCGTTTCAGTACGGTCCGCATGGCGGATCGTATTGTCGTACTAAAAAACGGCGAGATGCTGGAGATCGGCACCCACGAACAATTACTCGTCGCAAACGGCTTGTATGCCGAACTCTTTAATCTGCAGGCACAGGGCTATCAATAAGTTTATTGCTATTAGAAGTTTGCAAACTTCTGATAACGGTGACACACTATAAAAATCACTCAACACTCAGCTCCCCGTCATTCATCCTGGCCATAATCCATCCTCCGCCAATACCTCTTGATGCTTTGAGCGAAATACTACCTGCCTTCTGAATATCCTCTGTCACGCGGAGATCCTATTTAGACAGTGGTTGATGACAATCCGCCTGATCCAGGCGCCCAGCGTAGACTCGGCCCGAAAAGAATCCAGTCTACGGAAGACATCCATAAAAGATTCCTGCAAGGCGTCTTCTGCCGCTGATTCATTGCCCAGCATCCGATAGCATACATTATACATGGCATCGCAATACCGCTTGTACAGTGTAAACTGTGCCTGCCTGTCACCTCTCAGGCAAAGGGTTATGAGAGAAGACTCAGCCTCTGAATACATCCGGTTTGTCGCGACTTGGTAACGGGTTAATGACAACCATTACAGAAGGAGGTTGCATACAATATGATTTTTGACCTCGAATAGGACTATTTTTACCCTGCTATGAGTACAAAAACAAAGATACAAGGGGGTATCGGGCATGAACACTACATTTCTAAATTGTCTATGAGAGGGCATTTGATTGTAGCGGACGAACCGCACGAAAATGGCGGCAAAGATTCCGGGCCGACGCCTACAGAGCTGATTTTGAGTGGTTTGGCTGCTTGTACAGCCGCAACATTACGAATGTATGCTGACAAAAAAGGCTGGGATGTCGAGCGTATAGATCTGGAGGTAAGTATCCGAATCGAAAAAACAGATGCCGGGCAGATTTCTCATGTGGAAAGCCTCATCGACATCACAGGCAATATCACTGCAGAAGAGAAAGCCCGGATGATTGAAATAGCTCAGAAATGTCCGGTTCATAAGCTCCTAAGTAATCCGATCCAGATTCAGACAAATTCAAAACCTTAACCCTAACCCGGATATCCGACATGGCCAGGAAAAGGGCTTGAAAATGCAATTCCCAGAATTACTCCATGAACCTTATCTTTGCCTCCTGAATTCATTTTGATTTTAACAGCATTTATAATATAAAACATGAAAATTTCCCATTTTTTAATTCTCGCTTTGATCAGTACCTGTTTGTCTGTTGTCGCTTGCAAAGACAAAAAAGCTGAAACCACCACTGAAGGTGAAACCACCACATCTCCTGAAGGTATTGTAACCACAGATCCTGCTTCAGCGGGTCAACCCATCTCCCTCGGCGGAAATGAAGCACATTATAAATGTACCAAGGAGAGTTGTACTGGAAAAGGTGACGCTGCCGGCAAATGCCCTGTATGCGGTACGGAGCTGGTCCACAACCAGGCATTTCATGCTCAGGCTACGGGTGCTCCCGGTTCATCACCAGCCAACCCGGTTCAAGTCAATCCTACCGGAGGCACAGCCGCCACTGCAACACCTACTCCACCTTCTGCTCAGAATGCAAAGGGTGAATACCACTACTCCTGCGCTAAAGGTCATGCAGGAGCAGCCACAGCAGGAAATTGCGGCACCTGTAGTGAGCCTTTGAGTCATAATCAGGCTTATCATAATAACTAAGATAAAGGCTAAGGCTAAGGAAAAAGCAGCATCGAAACATGCTGCTTTTTTTATATCCATTAAACAATAAAATAGGGCACCATCCTGCGATGCTGCCCTATTTATTTCTCATAGAATGTCTGCTGAGGGTTACAACTTGTTGAATTTGACAGGGTACCATTGATCTGCGGATTCTATCCATAGAAAATACATACCTGTTGTCAGGTGATGTATATCAATTTGCTTGTCTTTCACAACTTGTTCGCTCATTTTTATTTGCTGGCCATCTATTGACATCATCCGGATAGATTGGATATCCCCATCAAAGGAAATGTTCAGGACATCAGATACAGGGTTTGGATACACCCTTGGCGCTGCAAAAGAATCAATTTGGCTGTCAGCAACAGGAGCATCAGGCAATTCGAGTATGGTCTTAATCTGAATTCCTTCTTTGATCAGGGCCGGGCCGGTAAACTTGGTAATCTTGACCGCATCAACAAAAATCTTATCCGTATCATCACTGGCATCACATTGTATCCTCAGACTTCCTGCAGTCGTAGGCACAAACCCCGGTACCGTTTGGGTAGCCGCATAAAAAGTATTGTTGATAAAATGTGTTCCGGAGATAGCTTGTCCAATGGTCGTCCAGATCCCTGAACCATTCTTATATTGTATCCAAAAATCCTCTCCAGCCTCCATGCTTACTGCCTTGAAATAAAATTCAATTTCGAGCCCGGTAGCATCAGAGAGATTGAAGATTGGTGAAGTCATGGCTGACTGCGACCCGGAATTATCTGTCAGCCTGATAGAATAAACACCTTCCCATGCACTAGAGCTGTTGTTGATCCTGGTAGCATCTGATCCACCATCAATCCAGCTACTCCATCCTGTTTCAAAATAACTACCCAGGAGAAGTACTTCACCTCCGGGAGGAGGAGGGGGACATGCAGGACATGGTCCTCCACAGTCTATTCCTGTTTCACCCTGATTCTGAATTCCATCACCACATGTAGGACATGCAGGGCATGGTCCTCCACAGTCTATTCCTGTTTCACCCTGATTCTGGATGCCATCGCTGCAACTCGGACCTGAGCCACCACCGATGGTCACATTGTAATCTTCAACTTCACCGTAGGTGAATGTCCCACAACTGGAAGCATATCCGCTGTATTTCATGGAGACACGCATACGCTTTGTACCGGTTGGTGTACCTGAAGGAACAGTAAAGGCAATATTAATAGCGCCCGTGCCTGTGCCTTCTCCTATCTGCTCGCCGGCATCATTCCAGTCAAGATCACCATTGTAATCAGTCCATACGCGCCAGTATTCAAGATAGGCGGCTCCAGCAAAACCTGGTGTCAGCATGATTGTGTAGGCAGAACCAGCATTCAGATTAGTGCTGATGGCAGTGAAATCAGCGTAACCACCATTGTTACCACTCGTATTGTTGATGGCACTCAACGTAACCTTTTGGATCCACTCGTAAGTACTGTTACTTCCATTGGAACTGCAATATGCAGGTGGTGGCGGTGGCGGTGGCGGGCCACATGACGTCAGACAATTGCCGACAGCATTTACTCTGTTCCGAATCACATTACCAGGCTGTGGGCCAAATCCAAGATTAAAGTTGATCCCTGAATTAGTAATATGGCAATAGCTCATGATGGTCCCCCCTTCCGGTGGAATTGGAGGTAATGCGCAATTTCCTTCTACCCCACCTGCACATCCGTCAATAGCCGTATTGTTGCCATTCCAGGCACAAGCATGTGTATGTTTAGAACCAATAACATGGCCCATTTCATGTGTGATCACCATGACTGACCAGCTATAGGTAGGTACGTTCTGATAAGTAGCATCTATGCTGCTGAAACATTTACGCCAATCTGCTGTGGAGGAACACAAATTGTCGAGTACCGCTATACCACCGCTAGCCTGATAGGAAACCAAGTGTGAAATGTTGCCATTAAAGTCCCCGGTGTTTGCCTGGTAGGATGACAACATTGCGCTTGAAGTATTACCCGTATACGGACTGTTAGTTGTCCAGGCTTTTATCTCGCTGATCGTCATACTTACCGTTTCATTGTTGTACAGGGTAATGCTCTGGTTGAACAATCCTGTTATATAATTCGTAGCCGGACCAGCTCCTCCTTTTTCCGTGACGATGTCATCATCGATTTCGATATACACACGGACACAATCACCGGCATCACGACCACTAGCCTGTGGTTTGAGATCCTCCTCTGCGTAGCCAAAGCCATCATCCGGAGTGCCACATTCAAAGCCAGGAGCTTTGTCAAGATCGCTCTCCGCATAAAGGATGTGACGACTTTCCCTGTCATTGTCTATACGGCCTAATATCATATTACCATGATCCGTACTGATCAGGGCCATCACCTCATTATTGAAGACAGATAGCGCTACTAGTGATGAAGGATCACCTTCAACAACACCTTTGTAATGTATACCGGGAGTGTAATTGAATGGGATACCTGGCTCACTGCTCGTGAAAAGGGCAAAATCTTCTGCAAATATTTCATTTCGGACAAGATTCAGTTTGAGGCTGTGTCGCTCGGCCACTGGTAAGGTCATTTGGATAAAATCATTATTTCCATTCAACAGTTTTTCAATAGCCGTTTCATCAATACTGACAATGGTGCCTTTTGAAAGTCCTTCCAACTGAAATGACCTGTTGGTCACTTCGTTAGAAACAAAACGAACCAGCGATACTTCCTGGATAGGTTTCCCTTCAGTCAATCGTCTGGAAATTTCGGTAGAAACCGCCTTCTGACCAAAGGTCATATTCCACAGGAGGCAGGAAACTAGTATTGATACAATTCTCATCATGACAACAGGTTAAAATATAAGTAGGAAATAATTTGATGAAAAAACCGTGCCTAAATAAAGCGTCGGGCTTAAAAGAAGCCGTGCCGGTCATTAGATCATCCTGAGGTAAGAATACAATCAAACAGATAGGGCTGGAGGAAATCGAAAGCAAGAAATAAAAGGGAAATACCCTATCAGGCTCTAAAGTTGGGTTATTTTTTTTGCTGTGGCAAAGAGATTTACATAATTCACAGAAAAATCAGGGTATTTACCTATATCCCGATGGTTGCTACTTTAGGGTAAAACATGACTTTCCGAAAAAAGGGCAGCACCTGATGGCACTACCCTTTTCAACTAATTATAGGTAAAATGAAAACTTTACATTTTGCTGAACCTGGCTGGGATCCACTCCCCGTTTGATTGAATCAATAAGAAATAAAAACCCGGTGCCAGGCTGTGGATATCTATCTGTTTGTCTGCAGCAGCTGTTGATGCTATCTTAATCTCTACGCCATCCATGGTCACCAAACGAATGTTTTGTATAGGCGCCTCAAATGAAATGTTGAGGAGATCTCGCCCCGGATTAGGATACACCATGAGTTCTGCACCAGCATCTGGCTTGCTAATTCCAGCAAATACTTCTGGAACCGGAAGTGGCTTGTAAACCTCCTCTACAGACATAGTATTTTCTGTCAGACCTGCACCGTTGAGTCTGGTAATGGTAACCTGATCAATAAATACCTGGTCACTGTTATCACTTGCATCGCATTGAATTCTATAGGTGCCTGTAGCGGTGGGAACAAAATTTGGCACAGCTACAGTGACGGAATAAAAGGAATTGTTGTTGAAAGTGGTGCCGCTGATAAGGGTTGCTATGGTAGCGTATCCTGATCCGCTGTTGTATCGAACCCAGAAATCTTCACCGGACTCCATGCTGGATGTCTTGAAGAAGAAATTGATTTCAACTCCCGTAGCTCCAGTCAGGTTAAATGTAGGAGACGTCATAGCAGACTGCACACCGGAATTGTCAGCAAGACGTATGGAGTAGCTTCCTTCATATGAATTGGAGCTGTTGACTCTTGTGACATCTGATCCTCCATCAAGCCAGCTATCCCAGCCTGTCTCAAAATAACTGGCCAGCAAAATAGTTTCCTGGGGACATAGTGCACATGGTCCGCCACAATCTATTCCGGTCTCGCCCTGGTTTTGTATTCCATCATAACACGTCGGGCCCGTACCTGCAACAACGACAACTGTGTAATCTTCAACTTCACCCCACGTAAACGTTCCACAAATCGGAGGATAAGCATTGTATTGCATGGATACCCGCATCCTTGTGGTCAAAGGTGTTGCTCCGGCAGGCACAGTAAAGTTGACGTTGATCGCAGAGGTTCCTGAGCCTTGTGCAACCTGTTCACCTGCATCCGCCCAATCCAGATCACCGTTGTAATCGATCCACACCCGCCAATATTCAAGATAAGATTGACCAGAAAATGCGGGAGTGAGGTTGATTGTATACGTATTACCGGCCGTTAGATTCGTGCTGATTGCGGTATAATTGGCATAACCGCCATTGTTTCCACTTGTATTATTAATGGAGCCCAGCACTACTTTGTTGATCCATTCATCAGATGTATTTGACCCGTTTGAGGAGCAATATGCCGGAGGAGGTGGCGGAGGAGGTGGCCCGCATGTGACCAGACAATTACCTGTGGCGTTTACTGTATTCCGGATGACATTACCAGGCTGAGGTCCGAAGCCAAGACTAAAATTGATACCCACACTTTGCAAATGGCAGTAACTCATCATGGTTCCTCCCTCTGCAGGATATCCTGGCAGCGGGCAGTTACCCTCCACAGCGCCGGAGCAGCCATCAATTGCTGTGCTGTTTCCATTCCATACACATGCGTGTGTGTGCCGGGATCCGATGAGATGACCCATTTCATGCGTAGTCACCATGACATCCCAGCTGTAAACCGGAACGTTTGAATACACGCCATCAATACTACTGAAGCATTTACTCAGATCGGGATTTGAATTACAAATGCCGCTGAATCCTGCCGCAATTCCACCGCTGGCTTGGTATGAAACCAAATGGGAAAGGTTACCATTAAAACTGCCTGTATTGGCCTGATAAGAACTGAGCATTGCACTGGATGTATTGCCTGTATATGGGCTATTGGTCGTCCAGGCAAATATTTCATTGATGCTCATATTGATACTTTCATTATTGTAGAGTACAATAGACTGATTGAAAAGGCCTGTCACATAATTGGTCGCAGGTGTTGCTCCTCCTTTTTCTGTGACAATATCATCATCGATCTCGATATAGAGTTTTACACAATCTCCTGCATCCCGACTCTGAGGATGTCCTTTTAATTGTTCTTCGGTATAGGCAAGTCCATCGTCCAAGGTGCCGCATTCAAAACCGGATTTCCGGTCCAGATCTTTTTCGTCATAGAAGATATGGCGGTTTTCACGATCACCTTTGATAGGTCCGATGACGGCATTACCCAGATCTGAGCTGATAAGGGCCATCACCTGGTCGTTGAACACTGAGACGGCGACTACAGAAGAAGGATCTCCTTCTACAACACCCTTGTAGTGAATTCCTGGTTTGTAGTCAGCAGGTACAGCAGGCTGATCGCTTGTAAACAATGCAAATTCACTTGTGAAAATTTCGTGCTGCTTCAGGATCAGCGTCATACTGCTCCGGGCGGAGACCGGAATCTTAACTTTGATAAAATCATTGTCATCCTGATCAGTGATCAGTTGCTGAATTCCTTCGCCATTAATAGTCAGAATGGCTCCCTTCGAAAGTCCATCAAGGTTATACGCCCGGTTTTGAACATCATTGGTGTTAAAACCAAGGATACTTGCTTCATGCAGCAGATGCCCGGAAGACTGCAGTTGAGCAATTTCATTAGCGACTACTTTTTGCCCGATCACTATTCCGCCGGTGAGCAGAAGCATCAGGGAGGTTAAAATTCTCGTCATAGTTGGTTGTTTTTAGAAATAAGGTTAACTGAAATCAATGACAAAACAGTAGCAGCACCGGGTAAATACAGGTGTTCTAAAGTTCATTAGCCTTCCTTGGTTATGGATATGCTTTGGGAGCAACGACTGAGATCATAGGAGGGTCTGGAAATAGATTCCTCACCCGATCACCTGATAAAAGTTGCAAATATTTTGTTGTCCACAAAATATTTGAGCAATTATTTTAAACCGTCCTGTCAGAAAATAGAAAAGTCGATGCTGCAAGGTCACTTAACGGATGAGACAGCAGATGGTCTATTTAGGCTTTTGGCCCCTGGCCTCATCGAGTTTCTTCTGCACCAGATCGACTACAACCTTTTGATCAGCAATTGCTTGATCGGCTGCCTTTTGCTCTTCAAGGTTGGTTTTGATATCGAATTCAGCTTGTTTGATCTTCGCATCGGAATCCGTCACCGTCTTGTGGAGGTTTTCATTTTCTTTCTGCAGCTTGGTATAACTACTTTCCAGCTTAGCGAGAAGCTTTTGCTGTATTTTATACTCTTCCGGGTTTTCTTTGACGGATTCCACAACCCCCTTCTGATTTGCAATATCCGTCTGGGCGGTTTCCTGGGCTTTAACGTTTAGAGGGATATCCATTTCAGCCTGGTCAACTTTTGCCTTAGCATTTGTGATATCCTTGTGCAGGTTTTCATTGACTTTTTGCAGCCTGGTCAGATCGTTCTCCAGTTTGGTTTGTTTTTTCTGTTGATCTTCCAGATCCAGTGCAATCATATCCACCTTCACCTTGATCGCAAACGTTTGTATAAACTCTTCTGCCGTGGCATATTCCTTATCTCTGGATTCAAGATAACTCCCTCCCCTGTTGAACCACACGATCATATCTGTTCCATCAACAGCCGGAGTAGCAAGACTATAAACGTTTAATAAAGTGCCTTGTCCGATATCCCGGATGTGAATTCCTTCAATGACCGATTCTTTAGAACCTTTGACCTTGATCACTTTTCCGTAGGACTTGGTGTAATCTTTCCACTCGGCTTCCGCAAATTTGGGATCTGCACCTTTCAATTTAACAACCAGGGCAGGTTGGGAACCAGTGACCATGACACGGCTTTCCGCAGTCACCTGGGCTTTTACCAGATCCGAAATAAAAACAGCAATGGTGAGGAGAAAAATGAATTTTTTCATGGTTTCCGGTTTAAAAAACGGTTTGATGTTGACTTACGTCATCCCTGAATACAACGCAGGTATAAATAAGGTTTCAAAATAATAAGATTTTTCAAAAGCATTTGATACGTACCAATCCACAGCCTGGAACTGCGTACTGATACGGGTAGAGTAACTTCGGAAATGCTTTTTAGGATTGAGGCTTCACCAGGGTAAATACCCTTGATATATTGAAGCCGAAATGGATTTCACCTTTTCCCCACTCACCGAGTGTTTCTACCGATCCACAGCATCCCGGCATCATCCGTAAACATCGACAGAATATTTATTTTTTCATTTTCCAGATACCGGATGATCTGCTGTTGCGTCCTGTCCATTCCATATAATCCAGACTCACAACCAAGCCAGATTTTTTCATCCGTTAGTGCGATGGCTTATATGCCTGAAATACCAGGTACACTAAACTCAAATCGTGTATTGGCAACGAAGATTTTATTTCCAGAGGCCACCCAAAGATTACCACTGATATCATACAGCACACTCCCGATGCGGTCCTTTAGTTCAGGCGGTAGTTTTATATCCTTAAGACCCCTATCCAGGTTGTAACGGGCTAGGGATTTTCCCGTTGCAATCCAACCTTCTCCCGGTCGTCCTTTACAAAGTCCTATCACATTTCCAAAGGATGGTTGTAACGACATCAACGAAACAACAACATCCTTGTTTATGGAGTAGTAAGCCAGGCCATGATCATAGAGTCCAATCCAAATGTCTCCGTTACCTGACATTTCCAGTTGTGTCACAATCTCATCCGGCAATCCCTGATCTTGTCCTATCTGCATCAAGGATGCTGGTGCCTGAGGTTGATAAACCTATATCCCATTGTCTGTAGCGAGCCATAACCTGCCTTGCTGGTCAAATAATGCATCATAGATATCATTAATCTGATCGAGTTCCTCGAATCTCAATCTCTTGAGTTTATCGTCGGTCATCATCCATATCCCCTTTCCATAGGTTGTGATGAATAGTTGATCAGCCTCATTGAAGAGGAGACTAGAAATCAAAGAACCCTGAAGTGAATCGGCATGTATTCTCATTCCATGATCATCGGCATTCATTGTTTGCAGATACCCATCCTCATAGCCTACCCAGATATGACCTTTCCGGCTTTGAGCAATGCAGGTAACCTTCTCCAATCGCTGATCAGAACGTAGTGTCTGCTTGTACCTTCGTCCATCATACCAGAATATGCCTTTATAAGTACCAAGCCAGACCAGGTGGTCATCTGCCTGAAAAATAATATTGATCTGCCTGACATCTTCCACGACCAAAGCAGGTTCTTTGCGAAAGTAAAAATCCTGACTGATCACATGACTGCATGAAAGAACGAGAAGGAGCAGCAAATATATTTTCATGGCTTCACGGATAATGAAAGTATTGCCTGAGCAGAAACGTTTATTTCCTGTGCTATCTTCTGATTGACGATGCGAGGTACTTCGATCTGGTGATCGACAAGGGGCACTAAAAATTGCGTACTCACGTTCAGCTCAGCCCCAGTAGATATGATCTCAATCTTGATAATCCGTTCCTTGGCCCGACCTTGAATATTGAGCTGCCCTTTTGCACGAACCTGAAAGGTAGCTCGCTTACTCAGGTCAACATGTTCGATAATCTTGCCTGAAGGGGTAGCTATAGGATATTTATCCGTTTCAAGATAATTTTCATAAAAATGCTGCTGCTGAAGGCCATTGTTAAATCCTTCAAACGTCCGTATAGTGACGGCAAAAGATAACGCAGTAGCGTCCACGACCCCTTCCATTTTCTTTGAAGCGGCAGATATCATTTCCAGCGGAACCTCTGACGTAAAGGAAATCGTTCCAGCCTGTGTGCTGAAAATTTTCTCCTGCCCATTAGCCCTTGTAAAGATCATGGCATACAATAGGACTATGGAATATAGCTTAATCAAAAATGGTGGTTTGAATGATGTCTGCTGTGAACGCTGATTATAAATTCCATGCTTCTTCTTTCCTGTATACGACTCCTTTAAACAAGGCTACAAGATCTTCGCCCCGTGTCACACGGATGTGGTATATCGCCAGCTTGTGTCCGAGTGATGTCTCTTCTGCTATGGCAGTGATCACCTCTCCGACCAACACGGGTTTCAGGTGATTGATAGAGGTCTCAATCGATACCGCTTTTCTACCTCTGGAGTTTGAGGCAAACGCCAGGGCGCTGTCCGCAAGGGCATAGGTCATAGCACCATGAGCAATACCAAATCCATTCACCATTTCAGGACGGACTACCATTTCAAGTGTGCAATAGCCATCTCCCTCGGCAATGCGGCGTATACCCAACCACTGCGAAAAGGCATCCTGGTGAAACATTGTATCCACTATCGAATTCATCCGTAAAAGGTGCTTTTGGTTCCTGCCATTTTTCTCAGTAACACACTACATCGATATCGATCTTCATTGTAGAGGTAATATAACGCATCCATCTGCCTGACACATTCTTCAATACCGGTTTCATCCGCCCACTTCAACAGCCCCTTAGGATAATTGACCCCCAACGTCATCGCCATATCTATGTCCTCCCTTGAAGCAATACCATAATAAAAGGCATCCGCCGCTTCATTGATCAGCATGATCAATATCCTTTTGAAAAGAAAGGTATGTTCATCTGTCAATGGTTCCGATGATTCTTCCACAGGTGTTTTATAATCAAAATAGCCTCTGCCTGATTTCCGTCCGTACCATCCGGCCTTGACCAGGTTGACTTGCAACTGCGAAGGGCGGTAGCGCGAATCAAAATGCATCGCGGTCCATACCGATCGCGTTACTGCTTCATTGATGTCATTGCCGATAAAATCCATGAGTTCGAAAGGGCCCATTTTAAAACCGCCGAGACGCTTAACCGCTACGTCAATCATCGCGGGGGTTGCTATTTGTTCTTCAGCCATCCGGAGTGCTTCGCCATAGAATGGTCGTGCTATGCGGTTGACGATAAAACCTGGGGTATCTTTTGCGAGGACAGTAGTCTTGCCCCATGAAGTGATTTCCTGCTTAACCTTGTTGGTGACATCCTCTGAAGTCTGCAAGGCAGGAATGATCTCCACTAGTTTCATCAGGACCGGTGGATTAAAAAAGTGAATGCCGATAAACCTTTCCGGGTGTTTCAATCCATTGGCCAGCCCGGTGATGGATAATGAAGATGTATTTGAAGCCAGGATGGCAGTCTCTTCTAATAAAGGCTCAATCAGTGAAAACAATTTCTTTTTCTCTTCTTCAAGCTCCACAATGGCTTCGATGACGAGATCGCTTCCTTCAATACTGTGCAGCTGGTCTACAAAATACATGCGGCCAAAAACGGCCTTTGCTTCCTGGTCGGTGATTTTTCCTTTCTCTGTTAGTTTGTTAAGCGAGAGTAAGATCGTGTCACGGGCTTTAGGCATAGCATTTGGATATGCATCAAAAAGGATGACTTCAAGACCTGCCATAGCTGCTACCTGGCCGATGCCGATGCCCATTGCTCCTGCTCCTATGACAGCTACACGTTTCATTTGCCGGTGAAATTAGCTTTGCGCTTTTCTAAAAATGCACTCACGCCTTCGTGGTAATCGGCTGTTTTTCCAGCGGTGGTTTGAATTTTCTCTTCCATGTCCAACTGGTCAGCGAGATTATTTTCAAAAGTTGCATTCAGGGCTCGTTTGGTGAGCGCTAATCCTCGTGTTGGCATCGCAGCAAGTCGTTGACTTAGCTTCGTTACATATTCCTCCCAATCTCCTTCCGGGATGGCTTTATAAATCATCCCCATGGCTTCTGCATCCTTTGCCGCGACTTTTTCACCAAGCATCATCAAGGCACTGGCCCTTTGAAACCCGATGAGCCTGGGGAGGTGATAGGTACCTCCGCTATCGGGAATAAGTCCGATATGACTAAATGCCTGAAGAAAATAGGACGATTCTTTGGCGATGACAATATCGCAGGCCAGGGCAATATTGGCTCCTGCGCCTGCTGCTGCGCCATTTACTGCTGCGATCACGGGCATTTCAAGATCACGTAATCTGGTGATGATGGGGTTATAATGTTCGGCCACTATGCTTTGCAGCGGTGGGCCATTTGGATCCGTCACTTCATTGAGGTCTTGGCCGGCGCTGAAAGCTTTGCCTTCGCCGGTGATGACAAGACAACGTGTTCCATCCTCTGCACATCGATCAAGCAATTGCTGCAAGCCAATGGCCATCTCCCGGTTAAAACTATTATACCGGTCGGGTCGATTAAGCCTGATGGTAGTGATATCGCCGTCCTTCGTACAAATTAGCGTGTTTGTAGGTGTAGGTGTCATGCCTGGTGGTGTAATTTAGTCCTATAAAGTAAAGCTATTTTTGGTAGATGCGTCAGTGCTCCGTTTTGCCCCCAACCCTCTCGCTGCCCAATCGAGGCGGGATTTCTTTAGTCAGGGGCGGATGCAATACGCCCCTGACACTCATCAATCCATATACAAGGCAAGGCCTTTAAGATAGTGGCCTTCCGGATGGAATATAGAGACTGGATGGTCAGGACCCTGCCCTAGTTCGTGCACGACCCTGGCAAGTCGGCCTGACTCTATGGCTGCAGCGACGATGGTATTATGGAAAAGAGGTTTATCAACAACCTGAGAACAGGAAAAGGTGAATAGCATTCCTCCTTTTTTTACTCTGGCCATCGCCATCATATTGAGGCGTTTGTAGGCTTGTACGGCATTGTGTCGTTTGCTCAGGCTTTTGGCAAAAGCAGGTGGGTCTACGATGACGATATCAAACATCAGGTCCGTATCGCCAAGCCATGTGAGCACATTTTCTTTGATGGATTGATGGGTTCCTTCAAACGTGTTGATGGTCAGATTTTTTTCAAGCAATTCGAGGGCGCCGACAGAAGAGTCTATCGAGACTACATGCTTTGCACCTCCTTTGAGTGCATACACCGAAAAGCCACCTGTATAACAAAAGCCGTTGAAGACCTCTTTTCCGAAAGCATATCTGCGGATCAGTTCACGATTTTCGCGCTGATCAAGAAAGAAGCCTGTCTTTTGTCCTGTCTCCACATCAATAGCAAAAGCAACGCCGCCTTCATGCACGATCAGCTCACCGGGTGATACGCCTTGCACCCATGCATCGGTGATGCGGTGTGCATAGTTGGATGGTAAGGCGTCTTTACTTTTGGAATACACAGATTGAATGGGTATCCCGGGAAGATGGATGAGTGCTTTTGCGATCATCGGGATCGCTTTATACATGCCGATGGAATGTGCTTGCACTACAGCCACTGGACCGTATACATCAATGATCAATCCCGGGAGTTGATCCCCTTCTCCATGTACAAGCCGAAACGCATCCGTATAGCCCGGTATGATCATTCCCAAAGAAAGTCTGTACTGCGCTGCCGCTTCAAGTCTTGATTGCCAAAAGTCCTGGTCTGGATTGACTTCTTCAAAAGCTATCAGTCGGATAGATAAACTGCTGTCCTGGTAGTGGCCGGTTCCCAGCACCTCGCCTTTGGAATCCTGGACTACGACTGTCTCACCATCAGCCAGACCTTCTGTACCGGATTGAATAGCGCGGGAGAATATCCAGGGGTGACGGCGGAGGACAGATTGCTCACGGCCTTTGTGGAGTTTGATGATTTGCATGGGGAGCAAAGGTACTTGATATAGGAGAAGTTGAGAAGTTGAGGGAGTGATCTGGTGATCGAGTGATCGAGTGATCTGGGATTAGGGGGCTAACTGGTTAAATGAATAATTACAGAATTGGGAACAGTTGACTATTGACTGTTGATAGTTGACTTTTCAATTACAGAATTGGGAGCAGTTGACTGCTGACTGCTGACATAGACCTAAAATCGTGTCTGGCGCAGGAATCCCACCACAACCTCCCCAAGGAACCGCGCTTGAGATTATCACCTCACACAGCCTGTCCCGAATTTTGTCAGGAGCTGTTCATGTTCATTCATCACAGACTAAAAATATAGGCATGGTTGTACCAGTCTTCAGTGGGCAAAGAGTGAGGTATCATACTTGTATTTTTACGTAGCCATTTCAACGAAGCCTACCTGTAGAGTCCCTTATCCGATTTAACTCATTTCAACAAGCGGTGATTGAGCTGGTTCCATATTTCATGCATGCCTCCTTCCCAAAACCTTTTGGCAGTAATGCATGATGCTTTCGATCACCGGATTGAGTTCGCGGGCGAGTACCTCTATCGGCTTGCGCCGCTTATGGATCTCCATCTCTCGGAACTTCTGGCGTATGGCTTTCTTTGATGCTATGCGCACAAAGGTGCCCTGCATCAGCTTCCGACGCCCATTGTTCTCCGCTTTGAGCCATCTTTTCACCTACAGCGATACCTATCTGTCCTTGCATTAGTGAGATAGTACCTTCAACATCGCAATTGAAATTGCTGTTAGAAATGAGTTATCTAATTGATTTTCAATTAGTAACGCCCAAATGACGAATGACTTTTAGTGGCGTTTATATGTAACACCTATTGAATTTCCAAAATTTTATAAAACGTTAAACTTTGTTTAAAATGGACTGTTTAAGTAATTTCATTGATAGTTAAACAAATCCAGTTTAATTATGAACTTACTTATCTAACAATTTCTTAAACACTGAAATTATGTCTCACCTTCTACTGCAGATTTTACCAATCGCAAATGACAATTACGTTGCCTTCACATTTTTTGTGGGCACCATGGCTATGATGGCTGCCTCTGTATTCTTTTTCTTTGAAATGAACAATGTGCCGCAGAAATGGCGGACTTCTGTTCTCGTTTCCGGCCTTATCACCTTTATTGCCGCCGTACACTACTATTACATGCGGGACTACAACCTGGAAACCGGTGAATCACCCGTATTTTTCCGATATGTTGACTGGATACTTACCGTGCCCCTGATGTGTGTCGAGTTTTATCTGATAACAAAGAAAGCAGGTGCAAAATCAAAGCTGTTATGGCAACTTATCTCTGCATCACTAGTCATGTTAGTAACCGGCTATATTGGTGAAGCTATTTACGGCAAAGAAACACAAAGCTGGATTTGGGGATTGATAAGCGGATTAGCTTATTTTTACATTGTGTACCTGGTCTGGTTTGGTGAAGTGGCAAAACTGGCTGGTAATTCAGGCCCTGCGATCTCCAAAGCAGTAAAAACACTTGGATGGTTTGTACTGGTAGGATGGGCTATCTATCCAATTGGTTACATCGCTGGTACAGCTGGCGGATTTTTTGGTTTCCCTCTTTTTGAAGGGCTTTCTATGGATATTGTTTATAACATAGGGGATGCCATCAATAAAATCGGATTTGGCTTAGTGATTTATGCACTGGCAAAATCTGATAAGGAAACGTATCCTGCTGCTGCTTAAGTGATATGTAAGAGTGCAATACCCTTGGTATTGCACTCTTTTTTTTAAACTAACTGAAATAATTAGTGATGTTAAAGATTAGCCTATTACTGTCAGGTTGTATCCTTATTCTTTTCCATCACTATCTATTTACAGTTGGCACAGACATCCAGTTTGTTATTTCTTTGTGCGGCATCCTTCTGCTGGGTGTACCGCATGGGGCAGCTGATTTGTTGGTAGCAACACAAACCGCAGGGCATAGTAAAAAACATTTTTCCAAATTTCGTTTCCTGGCTGTCTATATCAGCCGCCTTCTTCTATTTGCTTTCACCTTGTGGTTGTTTCCTGTAATAGGTACTTTTTTGTTTATTTTTTTTGCGGCCTATCATTTTGGCGAAACAGATTTATACCAGTTCAAAACCCATACATGGCTAGGTAAATTATTCGTGATTGCTTATGGATTGCTTATCCTCGCTGTTATGCTGCTGCATCATTTTGAAGACGTGAAATCTTTCTTACAAATGTTTCAGGCTGGAAGGGAGAATATGGTGCTTTTAAACTGGCTTGATATACACAGGTACATCATCATTTCTGTTTCAGGGATGTTATTTTTCACAACTACTTTTATCTATTTTTTAAAGAACAATACTACGGGCGTAAAAGATACCGGAGCGTTTTTAGTTCGCTTAGCCATTATTCTATTTATTCTGTTCAATCTGCCTATGTTACTTGGCTTTACGTTTTATTTCGTTGTCTGGCACTCTGTTTTGTCGCTCAATAATATCCTTATCTATTTACATAAAGATAAAACGTATGATATAAAAAGCATCGGTAAGCAAATAGGCTTATACAGCTTGCTTGCCATTGGGGGAATTTGTGCTTATGGGTTAACAAGTTTTATGCTTATCAGCAGCAATGCTGTAGTAGGTTACCTTATTCTGGGACTTGCTGTGCTCACTGCGCCGCACATGCAAATCATGCATGACATGTACAATAATTTCAGACAAATAAAAGCTGCTGAAAATTAAGCATCAACGGTAGATGACTAATAAAAACGCCGCTCCATATTTGATATCATCAACACCTCAGAAATAATAATCGCGGCAATGATAGGTAATCTAATTTTTGTATTCGAAATAAATAATACCTTTCAAATTACTAAATACTTTACCAAGGCCCACTCGGGTGAGTAATAGCAAATTGCACATACCGTTCCGCGTCAGTCGCGGGTATAGGAGTACTGTATTTGTTACTTAGATCACCTCTCCTTGGAAATGAAATCTTCCGTGAACCAAAAAACAGCAAATGCGTTAAGCTGCTGTTAGCTGCTGTTTTGTGACGTTACTGCAGCGGTATTGGTAATTCATATTTTCGGCTACCGTCTTCTGCGCTCACTTCAAACAAAATAAGAATTAAGGTTGAATACGCATCTTTTTTCTCAACATCAATTGTAAAATCAAATTTGCCCCATTCTGGTGCGCCGGCGTCGGTCATACTAAAACCCGTTTTCAATTCATTATGTCCATCCTCGACCACCCAATTAAAGCTTGCTTCAAAAATCTGAGCTTGTCCTTGGACACGGAATTTATGTTCATCTACTTTTTCAAGCGTTACCTGGCGAAAACGCTCATTTGAAAATTCTTTAGCAATTTGCTTTTGGGGTTCGATGGACTTTGCTATTTGGGCTGTATCGCTGGAAAGCAATGTGTCACCGCTTTTAATATCGTCGCTATTCTGTTTTTTGCATGCAAATACTAGCAAGATTAATAGCCAAATTGATGATTTCATATTCATTGTTTTATAAATTTGAGATGGTCCTCCTTTAATTGACAACTATTAGGTTGACGGCTTGGAGCAGGCGGGGATCTTACCACTCAACGTATTACGAAGCCTACATACTCAAATATACGAAAAACTGTCCTACAAAGCACGTCAGCCCGCATGCGCAAAGCCACTTTTATATCCGAGTTGCCGTCACCCAGTTTAAGTCGCGATGTCGCCAGGTCTTTTTGTCACAATATTATAATTGCCATGCCGAATTATTTTTTGGATTTGGCTTTAACCTGTCTTGGCTTAGGCTTGAGTGTTGCTTCGTATTTTTCAATCCATTCCTTTGCACTCATTTTTTTCATTAATTCACCAATGAGTTTAAAGGGTATCTCATCCAACTTCTTAAAGCGGACACAAGTTTTACCCATGTCCAGTTTTTGCTTACTGTGCTTGGGATATTCGGTTACGAACCATTTCAATAATAGGGGATCGGAATAAATACCCATATGGTAAAAATTAATAGAATCCTTTTGCGAAGCAATTCCCGCGAATGGGAGCGGCTCGATGGGTTTACAATGGTAACCCGCAGGATAAAGGGTATGCGGAATAACATAACCCAATCCACCATAACTTATGGCTGCTTCAAATCCTTTGGGTAGGTTTTTTACAATGACATTGTGCAGTTTGTTAAAAGGTTCTGCTCTGTCCTCCGGAAGATTGATCAGAATATCTTTTACGGTCTTTCCAGTTGCCTTCATATATTATTGATTTTGGATTTGTTTTCGATGGCTATCTCGAGTAACAGAATTGTGTCAGAATACTTTTCTCGAACTTCGGGTTATATTGTTTTGTCAAAATAGTGCTGAGAAGATTTAAAGTCCCAAGAAGGTAGTTTCAAGCCGAGAACGAATATTGTTAAGTATTTCATCAGCTATATGTGAGAATGTCTGTCTGTGGGTATTGGCTACGCGACGACCAAGGATGCTCGTAGGCAGGCCGACTGTGTTTGAGGCTGTTCCAAGGGCACCTTCGTCCAAATTTACGTTTTCATTTTCAATTCTTATCCCTGCATATGAGCAGCCAATGTTATCTGATGTCATGATTTATAACCCTTTAGGTACTGATAATGTAGAAGATCTTGTAATACACCATTAAAGGGAAAGTACTCCATGTATTCCACAAGCTTCCCATAGGATGTTTGTGGTTCTTTTGAGTCAATCTGAAATTGTTGCCCTTCAATTGCCTTAAAGTCAACAAAATCTAAGTTAATTAGAGAGCTTGAAAAAATGTCCTTATCTGAATGAAGTATTCCAAGTCTGTATAAGTAGTTGATTGAGAACTGTTTTAATGTGTACCAGCTTGCGGCCGCTGTAATCTTTTTACCTATAATTAAATGCCTTTCTTCAAATCGATTTAATGGTCCTGTATATAGATGAAAAACTTCATCTCCAGGATCGCCTACGAAATACTGTTTTAGCTGGAACACAATTTTTACATCTTTCAAAGGTTCGTCATCATTTAGAAACGCAACAATATTTTTGGACGGACTTAGATTTGCCGCCACGAGTCTACAACCAATATGTTTTAAGCAGTATTTATAAAAGTTCCTTTTGTCCTCAAGCCACGAGTCATGAAAAATCATCTTAAAGTCAATAAATTTTGAGCCCTTAATTGTTTGTTCATTGTTAAGATAAAATTCAATGACTTTCGTATAGGCTGAATCCATTTTTGCACTTCTTGCATTGTTGCAATTTTGGCAGAGTGATTTTTGAAATTTAAAATAGTCAGAATCTGGCCCATGGATCTTAATTAACTCATTACTTTTCCGATATCGAAGGAGGCCTAATTTATCATTTTGGAAAAAGTTAGATCCATAGAGTAGATTAATATCTGTCTTTTTATACTTATGTTCTCGGGACAATTCAGCAGAACCGCACCACCAACAGATTTCTCTGTAATTCCATTCTCTTAATATGCTTTTATTCCAGTACAATCTTTGTAATTGATATCAGATAACTTGTTTATACCTCCACCTCTTCAACCCAAAAGAACAACAATCCACCCCATTAAGCCAGATTGCTGCACTTTCCACAAGAATCATTGGTGCAACAATTTTACCCCATCATGATCAGCAAGTTGATCGAATCCTTGCCGAGGCAGACTAAATATAATGCTTATTTTTAGGAGGTCTCAAATACCCTGATGACCATCAAAGTGACCAGTCTCTACCGGGAATCTAGTCCTATTGGATAGTGAATGCAACGGCATCATCGAACTCGTCCCGACAGCAAATGATTGTGATGCTAAAAACATTTGAAATATTCGAAAGGCTCCTTGCAGGAAAGGCAACGATAAGCTGCTTTGCAAGGCGTAGCTCCATACCTGCTGATCATTTCTGTCTCCGTCGATCCGCACTGTGGACAGCTTCGAGGCTTACCTTCATATTCGTGATCTCCGGTCTTTCCATTTGGTGGGGCGATACCATAGGTGTGTAGTTTCTCATTTCCTTCTTCACTGATCCAGTCTGTGGACCAGGGAGGTGAGATTTCCATTTCAATATGAGTATCTGTAAGCCCTGCTTCTTCAAGCCTAGCCCTGACAAGGAAAGGAATCACATCAATGGCAGGACAACCCGAATACGTAGGCGCCAGGTCTATCCTCCAATGCCCGTTTTCAGGACGGATATCAAGGACCATCCCCAGATCCACAATAGATACAACGGGGATTTCAGGATCGGCCACTTCGTGCAGTAGGCCTGCGATCTGTCTGCGGATGATATGTGTGTTGTGCACTAACAATAAAGGACGCCTCTAATAACTGCTTGATAAATAAAAATACATGTTGATTTTCAACGCATTAAAGGAGTTGCACTTAGTTATTTAATTGTTATTAGCAGCGCCCTAAAATACATTGATGCAAAAAAAAAATTACCAGGTCATCTGCGGATAGGTACGCTGCATGTATTGCAGTTCGGTGAGTATGTACCCCATCTGTTCAGTATGTCTGCCTTCTTTACCTCCGTATAACATCACTTCGCCCTCCGGTAGTTTCAATCCTGCCTGTGCAGCGACTGCTGAAACGCGCTGTTGCCATTCCGGTTGTATAAGCGATATATCTAGGGCAACTCCTTCAGCAAGAAGTGCTGACTCATAATCCGCCAGCGTAAACATCTCGCCGGTATATCTCCATAGTTCGTTAATAGCTACCTGCATTTTGGCGTGACTTTCTTCTGTACCGTCTCCGAGACGTATCACCCATTCGCTGCTATAGCGATAGTGGTATTTTATTTCCTTCAGTGATTTGACGGCGATGGCATTGAGTTGTGGATCCGGATGACTGGTGAGGCTTTCGTACTGCAACAGATTGAATGCATCGTACAGAAACTGCCTCATGATGGTATGGCCAAAATTTTTGTTGGCCTGTTCTACTAAAAGCAAGTTATAATATTCGTTTTCGTAACGCAACATAGCGAGGGCGTCCTCATGGGTATGCTGTCCCGGGAGAGAGGCGATATATTGGTAGAGGAGTCTTGCCTGACCGATGAGATCAAGTGAAATATTGGTCAGGGCGATATCCTGTTCGAGTACAGGGCCGTGTCCGCACCATTCGCCAAGGCGCTGTCCGAGGATGAGGGGGTTGTCTGCGAGGTGGAGGAGATATTTGATTTTAACGTCCATGGTTTGGGAAGATATTGAGAATCAAAATTAGGATGTTAGGGTTGAATAGAGGTGGTTTATGGAAAAAAAGGCGGAAGGGCGGATGAAGCTTAAGAGGCGAAAGAGGCCTTAAGAGGCATAAGAGGCGGAAGAGGCTTAAGAATAAAAAGGCTTAAGAGGACATGTTCATAGGCTATCCCGCTTTGTCCCCAGGGTTGAGCAGTAAACGGGTCGAGCGAAGAGAGATCCCGCCTAAATGCAAGGCACTTGCAGCGGGAGGCAGAGCCCGCAGGGCGAAGGGGCAAAAAAGGCAGAAGGGCGGAAGAAGCCTAAGAGGCTAAATCATTAATCTATCATATTTTCAAAAATACATACTCAACGTATTCATAATCTGTGAATTAAAGATTAGTTATTTTTTGATATGACAAAAAAATAATTATGTTTTCGATATTGCCCACCACTGAGCAAAGGATTAACTTTGGCTTTTGTTTCAAATCCGATTATCCCATGAAGTTTCACCTCAAACTCTGGCCTTTAGCGCTTGTCCTATTGACGTTCGCCTCCTGTCTTGAGCCGGAAGACCCGATTGAATTTCTCCCTGTCACTGCGCCCGCGAACCAGGAATCAAACACCGTCGTGTGGGAATGGTCAGAAGTCTATCTGACCATCGAACGTGATCTCCAGGGATTTCGCCCTGCACCGACCTGCAGAGCTCTCGCCTACATTAATATGGGCGCTTTTGAAACGGTCATTCCAGGAATGGAAAAATACAAGTCCCTGAGTAATGTGATCGACGGTTTCCCGACCACCACACTTGAGGATGCCCCGACCCAGATCAACTGGCCTATAGCCCTCAACGCCTATTACGCCAGAGCCCTTACTTTTTTCCTTTACAATGCTAATCAGGATCAGCTGTTTGAGATAGAAAAAACAGAATCCACGCAACTTGCCAAGCTAAGCCAAAACGTTCCCCAGGGACTTGTGCAGGCCTCCATCCGATGGGGTCAAAAAGTGGCGAATACGATAATCTCTTATTCCGAAACTGATGTAGAAGGTGCTAACCAAGTTCGTATAGGTCGTCCGTCAGATTATTTTCCACCGGTTGGAGAAGGGCTGTGGACGCCCACTTTACCTGACCTGAGTTCTGCTCTATTTCCATACTGGGGAAAAGTCAGGGTCTTTGGTGCCAATCAAAGCGACCTGCTTTCACTTCCTCCTACTTATGACTACAGTACTGATCCTGCAAGCGCATGGTACAAAGACAATCTCGAAGTAGCTGAGGCCGTCAACAATATGACGGATGAAAACAGGTGGATCGCTGAGTTCTGGAGTGATGACCTCACCGGACTGACCTTTAGCCCTCCTGCCAGGATTATCGCTGTAGCCAATCAGGTGATCAAACTAGAAGATCTGAACCTCGAAGAAACCCTTCACATGTATTGCAAATTGGGGATTGCCCTCAACGACGCATCTGTTGGCGCTTGGAAATCAAAATATGTTTACAACACCGAGCGTCCTGAAACATTTATCCGAAAATATATTGACCCGGATTTCAAACCTATTCTTGGTGAGGCCATAGGCACACCTGGATTGACTCCTTCCTTCCCAGGCTACCCCTCAGGCCACAGTACCTTTGCCGGAGTTTGCTGGAGGATCTTTGATCATTTTTTCGGAGCTCAATATGAATTTACCGACCACTGCCATTTTGGAAGAACTGAATTTGCCGGATACCCGCGCACCTACAACACATGGAAAGATCTGGCGGACGAAAATGCTTATTCAAGAATTCCCCTGGGTGTGCATATCCGCATGGATTGCAGTGAAGGCCTTAGACTGGGCAATGTCATAGCTGGAAAAGCATTGGATCTGGATCTACAGAAATAAGTATTCTCTGTATAAACCCTATACCATAAGAGGAAAAAGGTTGGCTTACTTACAGCCAACCTTTTTCTTTTAGTTTCATACCTGCCAGGACCTTTGCTAAAACACAGGCATCGTCATCTAATATGCCGGAGTAGCAACTTTAACAAATACCTTAGCGTTTTAGCATCATACAATTTTTCTTCATGAAGGTCCTTATACTGCTTCCGCTGCTATTCATGTTGTTAACCACTCCGGTTAGCGGGCAGAACTCCAAGCTGGCAGACCAATACTACCTGGAAGGAGAATATCAGAAGGCCGGAGACCTCTACCTCAAGCTCCACGAGACGGCCAAAAAGAATGGCAACTTCATCTACTTCAACAAGTATATAGAATGCCTGCTGGCGCTCAGAGAATATGACCGAGCCGAAAAAGAGATCCAGGCTCAGATGAAAGCTCAGCCGGATGATTACAGTATGCTGGTGACCCTCGGAAATGTACAGGAGCGCATTGGCAATTATGAAGCAGCACAAGCATCATACCGTCTGGCAATTGCAAAACTGCCTCCCCGCATTGATGCCATCACCAGACTGGGCAATGCTTTCCTGGGACAAGCCAAATATGATGAAGCCATCGTGACCTACGAAAAAGGAGAACAATTGCTTGACAAACCGGGCATTTTCTCTTATCAGCTCGCAGACTTGTATAAGCGAAACGGGGATATGTCTAAGATGATCGAGCAATATCTGTATTCACTGCAGTCGAGTCCTGACAGGCTGGAGAATATACAAAACATGCTGCAGAGGTCGCTCAAGGCTGAAGACTATTCTGAGTTGTTATCGCAACTCTACGTGTTCATCCAGGACTACCCGGAGACCGATTACTTTCCTGAAATGCTTGCATGGACGTTTATGCAACAGAAAGACTACAGCAAAGCCATGCGCCAGGCGAAAGCCCTTGACAAGCGCATGGGCGAAAACGGCTTGAGAGTTTACCGGCTTGCTACGATCGCCGCAAACGACCAGGACTATGTCACCGCCATTGACGGTTTTGAATATATCCTTACCAGCCAAAGCCCGGGTTCACCGTATTACCTGGAAGCAAAAAGGGCAAGTCTGGCCACCAAGCGCAGACAGATTACTGAAAACTACAGCTATACCATAGAGCAACTCAGGGTACTTGAAGCAGAATATATCGCTACCATTGACGCCAATGGTATCCATGCCGGCACCGCGCTGATCGTTTCCGAACTGGCTATGCTCGAAGGCTTATACATCAATGACCTGGCCAAAGCGATTTCCTATCTGGAGCAGGTGGTCAACCTTCCCGGTATTAACAATACGGTGCAGGCTTATGCAAAACTAGACCTGGGCGATTATTATTTGATGTCCGGTGAGATATGGGAAGCTACCTTGTTGTATTCACAGGTTGATAAAGCTTTCGTTGAAGATCTGATCGGACAGGATGCCAGGTTTAGAAATGCAAAACTCTCCTATTACAACGGCGATTTCGAATGGGCACAAACCCAGTTTGATATCCTCAAAACGTCAACCTCCAAACTGATCTCCAATGATGCACTCGACCTGAGCATTTTCATCATGGACAATCTCGGGCTCGACAGCAATACGCATGCCCTCAGCGAGTATGCCCAGGCAGAACTCCTGATCTTTCAGAATAAACTGGATGAGTCAATTGAAAAACTTACGATCCTGGGAAATATATATTCCGAACACGGACTGAAAGATGATATCCTCTATCTCGAAGCGAAGCTCTACGAAAAGAAAAGAGATTACCTCAAAGCCGATACGTTGTACCAGGAAATTATCACCACCTTCCCTGAAGAAATCCGGGCAGACAATGCCTTGTATAATCAAGCCCAGCTCTATGAGCATCAGCTAAATGATCCCGAGAAAGCCAAGGCCTGTTATGAAAAGCTGTTTATGGAATACACGGACAGCACCTTTGCTATTGAAGCGAGGAAACGCTTCCGGGAACTGCGCGGGGATTTTGATACGGAAGAGGAAATGCAGTAAATTAGGAAATAGGAAACAGGAAATAGGAAACAGGAAATAGGAAATAGGAAATAGGAAACAGGAAATAGGAAATAGGAAGCAGGAGGCAGGAGGCAGGAGGTACTTAGATGTTAATATTCGCTTCGCGAATATTTTAAACTTTTCACTTTTCACTTTTCACTTTTCATTTTATTCCGGTTGCTGAGCGTAGTCGAAGCATCACTTATTACATATCCACCTGATCTTTTTCAATCAACCTGAATCCGTTACCATGTATATTCATGATCTGGAGATTCTGGTCTTTGCTCAGGTACTTGCGAAGTTTGGTCACGAATACATCCATGGATCTGGCGGTAAAATAATTGTCTTCCCCCCAGATTTTAGCTAAAGCTTCCGCGCGTGTCAGTACGTCATTCTTGTGCTGGCAAAACATCTTGAGGAGATGGGCTTCTTTTGGCGATAATTTTTCCCTTTCATTACTGCTTCCGCCCTGCCAGGTAAGAATGCGCAGGGGATAATTAAAAATGTACTCACCAATCTGGTATTCCTTTATTTCATCTTCTTTCTCTACCCCTTTATTGACCCGGCGTAAAATAGCCTGGATACGGAGTAAAAGTTCTTCTGAATTGAACGGTTTGGCCAGATAATCATCAGCTCCAATCTTAAAGCCTTCCAGAATATCCTCTTTTAGGTTTTTAGCGGTCAGGAAAATGATCGGCATTTCTTTGTCCTTTTCCCTTACTTCCCGTGCGAGGGTAAACCCATCCTTGCGGGGCATCATGACATCAAAAATGCATAGGTCAAAACTACCTTTCCTGTAGGTCTCCAGTCCCATGACACCATCGGATGCCAGGGTGACATCATAATCGTGCATTTCCAGGTAGGACTTCAATACATCCCCGAAATTCTGATCATCCTCTACTAAAAGTATTTTACTAGCTGACATACGTTAAACAATTTTCAGATTCGCTATCAAACGGGTTGTTATGCAATGTCACTTTGGGCCTTTTTGTGTTGCCGGCAGAAAGAGGAAAAACTTACTCCCTTTGCCCGGTTCACTTTTTACATCGATACTTCCCTGGTGCGCAGTGGCAATCGCCTTCACATAGCTCAAGCCTAATCCGAATCCCTTCACATCATGCACGTTCCCGGTGTGTACCCTGTAGAATTTATCAAAGATATGCTTTTGATCTTCTTTGGTCATACCTATTCCTTTATCTTCTACCGTGATTTCTATACCTTCCCCACGATTGCTTGTCATAATTCGGATCTCAGGGGCATTTTCAGAATACTTGTTAGCATTGTCGAGAAGGTTATAAATCACGTTGGAAAGATGGGTGGCGTCCCCTTCTATATCCGGATTCCCTGCATCCAGGTGCACATCTATATGGCCTTCCCGTTTTAACACCTGGAGACTTAAATGCTCCACGGCCTGATGAATCACTTGATGCATATCCACCCGGGTGAGGTTCAACTCAAAATCCCTTTTATCAATCTGAGCCATCTGCAGTACCTTTTCTACCTGTTGCAACATCCGTTTGTTTTCCTGCCGTATGATCCCGACAAAACGGTTGATCTTACCTTCGTCATTGATTACTTTAGGGCTGGCTATGGAATCTGCTGCGAGCGATATGGTGGCGATAGGGGTTTTGAACTCATGGGTCATGTTATTGATGAAATCCGTTTTCATCTCCGATACCTTTTTCTGCCGGAGGATCACATGAATGGTATAACTGAAACAAAACAGGATCAGCGAAGTGAACAGAATGGCGGCTAACATGGTGGGTAAGAGCGAATACCAAAGCCAACCCGTCTTATTGGGAAAATGAAGTTTAAGCCATCCCGGTGAATTCTTCAGGTCACTCCTGTACAGGGCAACCTGGTATTTTGAATTAAAAAGGCTTCTCGATTCAGGATTGTCGACATGGCTGGATTCAGACTCATCCATTTTACCAACCACATAATTGCCATTGATGATGATGAAATTAGTGTCGACAGACTGGATGACCCCATATTGGTAGGGAAGGTTTATGGCCCTATTTTCAAGCTCTTCCTTGATAAACTGTGATAGTTTATTCGGATCAATCCGTTCAGAAATGTCGGGTGGATTGTAACGGCGCTGTTCATCGAGGATCTCCCAATAGGTACTTTGCCGACGCCAGTTATCCATTGGGTCCAGAAGGGATTGAAGCTTATCAGAGGAAAACAGACTGTCATTGAGGGCTTCCAGATTAAGTTTCATCTCCTCGCTGAGCATGCCTGATTCTTCCACAAATTCAGCGATCTCCTGCTGGATCATCAAGGAAGGGGCCTGGTTGAGGGTATTGAGGATTTCGAGTGGTGCCTTTGCCTCATTGGCCGTCAGTCGTTCTTCAACCTGATTGAGCGCCTCAATGACATTGGTATCAAACCTGGCTTCCTGCTGCTCCATGGACCAATTGAACCAATAGACCTGGATCAGGCTCGACCCAAGAAGCCCGATGGTCATCAGGATGATGATCAGCCAGATAGCTCTTTTACTCATATAGGAATGAACAAAATTACATCCCTTGAGGGATCGCTACGCATTTTAAGGAAGTATTAACCAATATATCAGATTGTTGGAGCAAACTCCAACAATGACCAAGCTTTGGCGTTGCAGGAGTTTACTGCGCGCCATTGCAGGAGTTTGATGTGGGCCATTGCAGGAGTTTGCTCCCGGCCATTGCAGGAGATTACTCCCGGCCATTGCAGGAGTTTGCTGCGCGCCATTGCAGGAGTTTGCTGTGGGCCATTGCAGGAGTTTGATGTGGGCCATTGCAGGAGTTTGCTCCTGCAATACTCGATGAGGGCCATTGCAGGAGATTACTCCCAGCCATTGCAGGAGTTTGCTGTGGGCCATTGCAGGAGTTTGATGTGGGCCATTGCAGGAGTTTGCTCCTGCAATACTCGATGAGGGCCATTGCAGGAGATTACTCCCAGCCATTGCAGGAGTTTGCTGTGGGCCATTGCAGGAGTTTGATGTGGGCCATTGCAGGAGTTTGCTCCTGCAATACTC
>ENA-ORBV01001926-ORBV01001926.1-microbial-mat-metagenome-genome-assembly--contig:-NODE-1926-length-44816-cov-9.369700_pt1 | contig 44816 bp, 45 predicted proteins | sample MGYA00237777_ERZ505514 | MGnify/ENA primary metagenome ERZ505514 (study PRJEB26160, sample SAMN06269048) | microbial mat metagenome | isolation source: Oligotrophic lake microbial mat | place... | reverse complement strand
CTTAGTAACTGTGTTCTTATTTTTTTGAATAATTGTAGTAAATAACTACTCAAACTGATAAGCTCGTCCTTTTTAAGGGATAAGCTTATTAGTCATAACGTGTTGGTCAAACCTAGAGCGTACAAAATGTATTTGCAGCGATTCAATCAGGTAATCAAATCAATGAACGACTAAGCTTACCAAAGTCCTTGAACCGCTCCTGATGTGTTGTTTGAACCACTTGAGTTGTTCATGCTTTCACTTCCACCATTAGTAGGGTTCATGCTACCACCTGGGTTTGAGTTGGTATTTCCATCTACGCTCGTGTTTCGCTCATTACCGCTGCCACTTCCACCCGCGTTAGGAGTAGTACGTCTGCTGCCACCCGTTTGTGAGCCAGCACTTCCGCCCATACCGCTAGATGGAGTCATGGAGCCTTGAGAACCGTTGTTCATACTATTGTTTCCATCTACACCCATATTTTGATTGGCAGCACCACCTCTATTACTCGGCTGTTGGCTTGTACCTTGATTCTGGTTTGTGCTTCTACCATTCATGTTGGCATCAGTACTGCCAGCTTGAGTATTGCTTTTAGAGCCACTACCGCTACCGCCTGTGTTTTGGCTTGTGCCTCTGCTACCACCCACGGGTTGATCAGCATTGCCTTCTCCAGTAGTCGATGGAAACTGATTCATAGAACCTTGAGTGCCACTGGGGCTACCGCTGCGGGGTGCAGTATAGGAGCCTCGACCAGGAAGATTAGGATTGGGAGCAGTTAGGCTATCATTCCGTGAAGCGTCCTGTTTAAAAGTTGAAGGATTTTGCTTAAGTGAAGTAGGATTCTCTGAATCAGTAGGATTGATACCGTTTTGTTGGTTTAAGCCGTTTGTTGTAGAAGGTGACTGTTGAGAATTTGCTGCTTCTGGCTGAAATAGTGAAGTCGAACATACTGCCAAAGCACTAAGGCTAGCAAATTTAACGAGGTTAAGCAGATTGCTGTTTTGGTTGAACTTAACTTTCATGATTGACTCCTAAGTTTATAAAATCTTGGCAGTTTAAGGGTTCAAGTACTCATGCGAAAAAACTGTAATTTCTTCACGCCATGGTGCTTCATGTGTGAGGTTTCAACTCTGAGAAAATTGGGCTTTTCAGCCTCATTATTGCTTGAGAAAGTTGATACTTTAACTGTAGGTTGCGCCTGCAAACGCTTTGTCTGTCATTGGAAAGGTTAAAAGACATCAAAAGGGATACATCAATTTGAAGTATGCAGAGAAACAAATAATTATCAACCTTAATTAAATTGAATATCAATGTTTAGTAGTGACTAGGAAGCTAAAAAATGGTATCTATCTACTTAATGATTTTGTTTTTAAAGAGTTGAGTTAAACTTATATCAATTAAGAATATTTTGCAGAAAAATATATCTTTAGCGCTTACAGCAACTGCTAATCTGATCGTTAGAGCCGAGGGTATATTGTCTGCAAAAAAGCTATTCCAAACGAAATTAAAAGGTAAATAAAAAATGGCTGTTAATGCAGACAATCGACTCTTAAATGATGCTGAAGACATAACTGACGAACAAATACTGCAAGAGTCTGGTGACTTGCCTCAAGAAGTGACAGAATCTTATGGGACAGGCGTTCATGATCAGACTCAATCTGGTGTTGATGGTCGTACTTTAAGCGATCGCCTAGAAGATGTTAATCAAAATGATTCAATGTTGATAGGTATTGATGTTGATGCTGTCGGCGATCAGGCGGTTGGGGGAACAGCGCCAACGCCTGATATGGATGTTGTGGATGAAATAGGCGCGGCTGTTGGGCTAGAAATGGATGATAGAGCTTTTCTGCGAACCAATGAGATTCTTGAAGCACGGGACGATCGCCGTTGGGAACTTGACCCAGAGGCATCAGAAGATTATGGCGATCGCTCTATTAATCAGTAAAAGTACATTAGGGAATTGATGTTTTAAAACATAAACGGGAGCGTGTAAGGTTTAGACACACTCCCAATTTTTATTCAAGCTAGTTTTATTTTTGACTAACTAAAGCTTGGACACTATTAAGCACCAGTTGAGTCAAATCCCATAGGAGAGACAATATCGCGGAAAAAAGCGATTTGTTTTTCAAAACCTAGCTCTTGAATTTGGGTCAACAACTGATTTGCTTCACTAGAAAGCTGATAACCAGATGGCATCGGGATAATTTGATTGCTGTCCATTCCTTGGGCAAGCAAATACCAGAATAGTAATTTCGTTGTATCGCTTAGTGCTGCATACTCCCGCGTAATAACCGTGTCCTTGCCTGTAATTAGATCGCGTTGAAGCTGTAATTGATCGTCAAAAGACAACTCTTTTACTTGATTAAACAACCCTTCAGCAATTTCGGGCGATGCCTTGCTAGCACCTGGAGCAGCAGGCGTAATGGTATCTCCCATCTTTTTATACACAAAGTAGAAGAGAGCCAATTGTTGATCTACTTCCAAAGCTTGAAAAGCTTTTACCTGCTCAGGCGCAACATTTGAAGTAACGTAAGTCATGGAAACCTCTTGTTTTCATCAATAAGCTTCATTAGATTACGAGGGATAGGTGCTGCTTTGACCCAACGCAGGGTAGAGATCATAACTCTTTCTAAAGAGCGATTTCAGGCTTTTTCTCGGCTGGCGCTTCATCGTAGTTTTTCAGTTGAATCAATTCCACTTTATATCCGTCAGGGTCTTCTACAAAAGCGATTACGGTCGAACCGTGTTTCATGGGTCCTGGGTCGCGGGTGATTTTGCCGCCTTGAGTACGAATTTGTTCGCAGGTTGCGTGAATGTCATCGACCCCGATCGCGATGTGTCCATAGGCATCGCCAAGGGTGTAGTTGTCTTTGCCCCAGTTGTAGGTCAGTTCTAAAACGGTATTGTCCGATTCATCGCCGTAGCCCACAAATGCCAGCGTAAACTCACCGCCGGGATAATCTTTTTGGCGCAGTAGCTTCATGCCTAAAAAAGTGCAATAAAAATTTAGAGACTGCTCTAAATTGCCGACCCGCAGCATGGTGTGAAGTAGTCGCATAGTTTTTCCTTGATCGCTTTGGTTTATTCTGACAGTTTTAAAGGACGGTTAGACGTTAAGAATCCGTCTTGTATGTCGTTATCTCTTACGTCGTTAGAGGGGTCCGATCGCGACGGATTTTACCAGTTTGGCTCCAGATGGAGGCGTGAATTTGAAGGTAGATGCCGCGATCGCGGGGTTGGCAGTGCGACTAAGAATACGTTCGGCGATGTCTACATTGAAGCCATCTGACTTGCCAGCTAAGCGAATTTGCTTGAGTTCTGCGGTGCTGGGTTCTACGAGCGCTGAAATGGTAAACCCTTCTTTATCGGTGAATTCGTAACTGTAGAGCGATCGCCCGTTGAAAGTTTGGCTGCTTCCTTTTAGGGGTGAGGTTGAGGTGTCAGTCATACCCAATTCTTTTAACACTTGCGGATCGGCTAAAGTGCCGCTAGCAAGTAATGTGCGAACGTCTGGTGTCACTACTGAATACCAGTAAGACGACATGCCAATCCAGTAGTAGTCATCTAAGTCATCAAATTTTTCAACCGGAGTGACGGCATATTGTTTCAAATCCGAGCGATACATCCACACTCGCTTGCCATCGGATATGACAATGCTTTTCACCTCGGTTCCACTATCTGACGGGAAGGCAATTTCAGCACGAAACTGGTTGGGGGCTTGCACTAGTGTTGTCACTTTGGCAAGGCTAGTTACGTCTGTGCCGCCGGATGATGCTTTGACGCGAATTTCTGATTCCGTCCGGTAGCGATCGCTCTGAACAAATGTGGCAGTTGCCTTTGCTAACAGGGGCAGATCGAGCTTACTGCTCAGTTGACTCAATAAGGTGGGTGCTGTAGAAATTGCCCTAGCAGACTGAAGCAAAGATCGGTTGCCTACATTAGCCGCCCCCGCAAAACCAACCACAGTTAGACCAACACTAATTACAACAGCACTAATGATTTGTTTCAAGATATCCTTGCCAAATAATGGGAAGGCGATCGCGCAAAATCTGTGGATTATGTGCGATCGCCTTCCTTCAGGTTACCCAGTCTTTTTGCAGAGTCTCACAGGTTTAAGCAAATGCCGATTTGCCCGCAAACCGCGCCGATTTTCCAAGCTGCCGCTCAATTCTCAGCAGTTGGTTAAATTTAGAGATCCGCTCACTGCGACAGCCCGACCCTGTTTTAATTTGTCCGGCTCCAGTGGCTACTACCAAGTCGGCGATCGTCGTGTCTTCCGTTTCCCCTGAGCGATGCGAGACAAAACACTTGTAGTTATTGCGACGCGCCAATTCAATCGTATCCAAGGTTTCCGTCAAGCTGCCGATCTGGTTTACTTTGATCAGCACAGAGTTGGCAATCCCCGCTTCAATGCCCTCTGCCAAAATCTTTGGGTTGGTACAAAACAAGTCATCCCCAACCAACTCTATTTTGGAACCCAACCGTTCCGTCATCACTTTCCAGCCGTCCCAGTCATCTTCACCCAAGCCATCTTCTATGGAAACAATGGGATAGCGGCTGAGCCAGCCTTCCCACATTTGAATCATTTGTTCAGAGGTGATGGATTCTTTTGTGGATTTGAAGAACAAATACTTGCCGTCTTTCCACATTTCGGTGGTGGCTGGATCAAGGCAAATGGAAATATCTTCGCCCGGTGTGTAGCCTGCTTTGGCGATCGCCTCCATGATCACTTCCATCGCTTCTTCGTTCGATTTAAGGTCAGGTGCAAATCCGCCCTCATCGCCCACGGCTGTGCTGTAGCCCTTATCTTTCAAAATTGACTTGAGGGCATGAAATGTTTCGATTCCCATCCGAATCGACTCCTCAAAAGTGGGCGCATTGTGCGGCGCAATCATAAACTCTTGGAAATCAACTGTGTTGTCGGCGTGGGCACCCCCATTAATCACATTTAAACAGGGCACAGGCAGCAGCGACGCATTTACTCCACCTAAATAGCGATATAGCGGCATTCCCATATAGGTTGCAGCCGCTCTTGCCACTGCTAGCGAAACCGCCAAGATTGCGTTTGCGCCAAGTTCTGCCTTGTTGGGTGTGCCGTCAATCTCAAGCATTAACATATCAATCTCGCGTTGGGCAGTCGCTTCCATGCCCACCAATTCTGGCGTTATTTTTTCATTAACATTGTCAACTGCTTTTAACACGCCCTTGCCGCCATAGCGCTGCTGATCGCCATCCCGCAGTTCTACAGCTTCCTTTGAACCCGTTGAGGCACCCGAAGGAACGATCGCCGAGCCTTCTGTACCGTCCTCTAATGTCACTCGTGCTTCAACCGTAGGATTACCTCGCGAGTCTAAAACTTCACTGGCAACAATGTCCTCAATATACATAGGAAATCCTCCTTACAATCCGAGTGGTTATGCGATCGCCGACTTCTAAATAGAGCGCCCACAATAGCGGCTTTTAGCTTAGAGAATACTACCCCATCGCGCGGTGTCTTAAGAGTGCCACAGGCAACACCCCAGAAGGGAAGAGGGAAAACACAGTGCAGTCAAGTCAGGGGGAGATAGTCAATTCGGTTCTGGTATTCATTCTCAAACGAAGCACTTGCTAGCGTAACCAACTCATCTTCATCAAACAGATACTTCAGGCTCATGAGAAACTATCGCTTGCTGACTTGCTTTCAACTGTTGGAACCGAAGTCTGGCAGGCGAAGGATTTTGACGTTGTTCTGTCCGCATTCGTTCACCAAACTCAATCCAATCCGTCAGATATTGCCCAACTGCTTCTCGATGATGCAAATAATACAGAATCGTGGCGTAAATCTGCTCCAGAGTCAGCGATGGATAGATTTGGAAAATTTCTTCAGCAGTCCGAGCGCGATAAATATACTCATAAAGAATGCTCTCAATCCCAATCCGGGTTCCCTTCAGTCGAATGTCATCCGGTGCCAGCACGGTGAAATAATCTTCGAGTTGCATCCTATCAGCCCTCTTGCCTGAACCTACCACCCCAATCATAAAGAACTTCGCCACGATTATTGTGGGAGTTTGACGAGAGGTGTATGGGTGCGATCGCGGTTGCAAGACTTGGGAAGTGCGATCGCGGTTGGAGAAAAAAGCGATCGCTCTTTCCTCTCAACGCCTCAAAGCATCTCTGCCAAGCTGAATCGTCACATCCGAGTTGAGATCACCATTGCCATCGACGCGCACTTCGCCAAACCCCAGCAAGCGGCGAATATTTTCCGCGCTGGCAACGTCGCCCTGCTGTGCCAGAATGCGCGTGGTATCCAGCGGTTCAGTGTAGGGTTCGGCGATCGCAACATTGCTATAGCCCGCTTTTGACAGTGGATTGATCCAATTTGTCGCGGCTTGATGAGTGGTGCCTTGAATGGAAACGCGAACTCTACTAGGAGGCATACTGGTTGCCGTTGGATTGAGACCCAGATTGAAATGCTGAGCCATGATCACTTGAATCTTCGCTAAATCTGGTAGCCAGTAACTTGTGCCGTAGGTTTCAATATCGCCATATTCACCCGGCGTGATCAACATTTCCATCTTCGAGCGATCGACTCGGCTAGAATAGGCAACCAGTGCAAAAATCTCTTCTACCGACAAGTTTGTATCGATGTAAGCTCGAATCACTGAAATGATTTGCGGCAGCCGAGCTAAGGTCATTGGATTGAGCGCTTGCTCGGATAGGGCGCGAATCACCATCTGTTGTCGCTGCACCCGACCAATATCACCATTTTCATCATTGCGAAAGCGGAGTAGCTGAAGCGCCTGGTCGCCGTTTAGATGCTGCTTCCCCGCTTTCAGGTTGACATATAGATGCTGGCTATCGTCGCTGTATTTCATATCTTTTGGCACGTAGACCGTTACGCCGCCCAACGCATCCACCAATGCCTGCACACCCTGAACGTTGATAGTGATATAGCGATCGACTCCAACCCCGCCCAATAGCTGACTCACCGTTCTAGCCGCTAATGCAGGTCCTCCAACCGAATTTGCCTCATTGATTTTGCCGACGCTATGACCCGGAATCTCAATCCGGGTATCTCTAGGAATCGACAGGAGCGCCAGTTTCTGAGCTTCAGGATTAAATCGAACTAGCATCATCGTATCGGTTAGCCCTTCAAAGGAGTTCACCAACGCTTGATATCCCAGATTCCTTTGCCCCGGTGGTGGCTCATCCGATACATCACTGGTCAACACTTTGGCTCCTAACACCAAAACATTGACTGGACGAGTTAGCTCAGGCAACTGCAAGTTATTAATATTGGAGAGGTCGCCTTTAGAAAATACTGCCGCATCTTGCGCACTCAGCTTGCGCTGCAACAGTGGAGCGCTTGCCATCGTCATCGCCAAAATTGCGCCTGCGGTTGCTGACAATAACGCCACCCCTGTTAAGCCAGTCACAACCCATAACCAGCGGTAGCTTTTTTGTTTAGAACTTTTTTGTGTAGAAACTTTTCTTAAGCTGAGATTGGTTTTTTTAGGCTGAGCAGGAAGCGAGTTACTATCTTTCACGGACTTCTAAACACGCATCATCACTGAGCGCGAAAACGACTGTAGCAGCAGAATACTAACAACAATTTCTAAGAATGGCTGCAAATTGTGAATAATCTTTGGCTATCTGGGCAGGTTTCGGGTTTCGGGTTTCGGGTCTCCGCACTTCGTACTTTTTAAAGAAATCCAGCGCATTTCATCAATTCGGTTCAAAAATGCCGTATCGTAAAGAGTCGGTTTGATGACGATATGCAAGCGTTTCCTTCTACAAACCTGTGTAAGGCGATCGCTGCTGGAACGTTGAAGAAGCCCTGTTGTTTAACCCCATCTATCTGTTATGCCGAAGGTTCTTGTTTCTGACCCGATTGATCAAGCCGGAATTGATATTCTGTCCCAGGTTGCTCAAGTTGATGTGAAAACCAACCTGTCTCCTCAAGACCTAATCGGCATTATTTCAAACTATGATGCCTTAATGATTCGCTCTGGCACTCGCGTCACCCAAGAAGTGATTCAAGCTGCCAGCCAACTCAAAATTATTGGTCGAGCGGGCGTAGGGGTGGACAATGTGGATATTCCAGCCGCGACTCGCAAGGGAATTGTGGTTGTTAATTCTCCTGAAGGCAACACCATTGCTGCGGCTGAACACACGCTCGCGATGATGCTATCGATGTCTCGCTACGTTGCCGAGGCGAACCAATCGGTGAAAAGCGGCAAGTGGGATCGCAAAAGTTACATGGGCGTTGAAGTTTATAAAAAAACGTTGGGTATTGTGGGGTTGGGTAAGATTGGTGCCCACGTTGCCACCGTTGCCCACGCAATGGGCATGAAACTCCTTGCCTACGATCCGTTTGTTTCCCATGAACGCGCCGAACAATTGGGCTGTCGTTTAGTCGAGCTGGATAACTTATTTCAAGAAGCCGACTACATTACGCTGCACCTGCCCAAAACGCCAGAAACCGCGAATTTGATCAATGCGGCAGCGATCGCCAAAATGAAGCCCACTACCCGAATTATCAACTGTGCGCGGGGTGGCATTGTCGATGAAGCGGCGATCGTCCAGGCATTGCAGGAAGGTAAGTTGGCAGGAGCCGCATTAGATGTCTTTTCGCAAGAGCCGCTAGAAGAAAACTCGCCGTTACGCGCAGTGGGCAAGGAGTTGCTGCTAACTCCCCATTTAGGCGCTTCAACCGAAGAAGCTCAAGTGAATGTGGCGATCGATGTTGCCGAACAAATTCGTGATGTGCTGTTGGGCTTGCCTGCCCGGTCTGCGGTCAACATTCCCGGTTTGCGCCCTGACCTGCTAGAACAACTGCGCCCTTACCTGGAGTTGGCGGAAACATTGGGCAATCTAGTCGCTCAGTTGGTCGGTGGGCGAGTAGAAGCCCTCAATGTCCGGCTGCAAGGGGAACTTGCCACGAATCAAAGCCAGCCCATTGTCATCGCTGCATTAAAAGGACTGCTCTCTCACGCGCTGCAAGAGCGGGTTAACTATGTGAATGCCAGCATTGAAGCGAAAGAACGCGGCATTCGAGTTGTGGAAACTCGCGATGCGTCAATCAAAGACTACACGGGTTCCTTACACCTATCTGCTAAAGGCTCTTTGGGGGAACATTCCGTAGCTGGGGCGCTGCTTGGCGACTCCGAAATTCGCATTACTAGCGTGGATGACTTTCCAGTCAATGTGCCCCCCAACAAGTACATGGTTTTCACCATGCACCGAGATATGCCAGGAATTATCGGCAAAATTGGCTCTTTGTTGGGCAGCTTTAATGTCAATATTGCCAGTATGCAAGTGGGGCGCAAGATCGTTCGAGGAGATGCAGTTATGGTGCTGAGCATTGATGATCCACTGCCTGATGATGTTCTGGCTGAGTTTCTCAAAGTTCCCGGCATCCGAGATGCTTATACTGTCACCCTATAGGAGTGCTTGAGACTGCTAAAGACCCTCTCCCTAGCCCTTTCCCCATGGGAGAGGGAACCCAGAAGTCCAAAAGCTCTTCGCCTTGGGGAGTAGACCGCACAGGGTGCGAAGCAGGGTTAGGATATTGCTTGCTTTCCGCAGGGTGGGCAAGATTGATTGAGTTTTTTCCTATCTCCTAGTTCCCTTAAATCATGGCAAATAGCTGGTGGGAAATTCAGATTCTCTCTGATCCGTTGCTAGAGGATACGCTCTTTTGGCGGTTAGATGCGTTTGGCTGTGTGGGATCATCGAGTCAAATGAAGGGGTCATCTTGTTTAATGCGCGCCTATGTTCCTGAAGCCCAAGTCCAAATGCTAGATTTGGCAGCGCTGTCTCTGCTGTTGCGGCAAGATGCCCTATGTCTCGGCTTACCTGCGCCCATTGCCCAATGGAACTTAATCGAAGAGGAAGACTGGGGAAGTAATTGGAAACAGCACTGGAAACCACAAAAAGTGGGCGATCGCCTGCTGATTAACCCGGCATGGCTGCCTACTCCAGAACTGGGCGATCGCGTGTTGCTCAAACTAGAGCCGGGGGTTGCCTTTGGCACCGGTGAACACGCCACCACTCAACTCTGTTTAGAAGCCCTGGAAATGAGATTAGGAGCGCCTGCCCTCGCCAGCGAACCACTACCAATAAATTTGGTGATTGCCGATATTGGCTGCGGTTCTGGCATTTTGTCGGTCGGGGCGCTTTTGTTAGGAGCCAAACAAATTTATGCCGTTGATACCGATCCCTTAGCGGTTAAAGCAACCCGCGAGAATGGCGACCTGAATCAAATTGAGTCCGATCGCTTAATCATTGCTCAAGGCAGCGTAGACCAAATTGCTGAAATGATTGATGCCCCTGTGGATGGCATTGTCTGCAACATTTTGGCAGAGGTGATTATTGATTTGATTCCTCATATGAGCGCCATCATGAAGCCGAATACCTGGGGAATCCTCAGCGGCATTCTAGTTGAACAGGCAAAACCTGTGGCAGATACCCTAGAAGCAAACGGATGGATGGTGACTGCGCTATGGAAGCGGGGAGAATGGTGCTGCCTCAATATTCGGCGATCGTGAAGATGAGGGCGATCGCGCTTCGCTCCAATTATCTATCGTTTCAACACCAACACCACTCCAGCAATAATCAACCCTAGCCCAAACACTTGATATCGAGAAATCGATTCGTTAAATACGAAGTAACCCAGCAGCACTGAAAACACATAGCTAATTGAAACCGCTGGACCTGCCACGCTCAGCTTGACACGAGTTAAGACTAAAATAAATAAAATTGAACTAAGAGCATATACCGCTAAACCCGCGACTAGCTCAGGCGTTAAGGCAATATTTAAAACATGAGAGACAGCATTATTAGCATTCACTTTGCCAAGTTTCATAGCGCCTAATTTGAGCAGAAGCTGACCTCCGGATGCCATCAATATTGCAGACAAAAACAGCAGGAATTCTTGGAAAGTCACGGGTGTACTCTTGCGCGATGGGATTCAGTCTCCTAGTTTACCGCTAAGTTGTTGAATAATTTATCGGGAGAACGGGCTAGAATCGACTCGCAACTTAATCGGGCTGTAGCGAAAAATGGTTAGCACCACTACTAAGTCTGCTTACACCGACGAGCAAACCGCTGTTTGGATTCGTGGCTTGGTTTCCTTGGCGTGGGCAGATGGTCACTTTGATACGAAAGAGCAGGCAATGATTTCGGCACTGCTCAATAAAGATTTCACTGCTGAAGAAAAAGCAAAAGCAATGGAGCCAATTTCTGCTGATGAGTTGGCAAAGGTTCTAGGCGGCGATCGCGACTTAGCAGAAAACTTCCTCAGAACCGCCGTCATGGTGGCATTGGCAGATGAAGATTATTCCATCAGCGAAGACAAAATGCTGCAACAGTACTGTCAAGCATTAAAGCTAAAGCCGGATGTCCTAAACGTTCTCCGATCTACGTTCCAAAGTATCGCAGATGCCCAGCCAGCCGATGGCGTTGAATCCTTTCCAACTTCTGGCTTAATGCCCCCCAACATAGATGTTGATCAGGTGGATGTGTTGCATCCCGTGCGCGATTGGCTCGATCGCATGGATGTTCAAGACCCCAAGATTGCGCGGCTAATGTGCAAAATGATCCCCGCTCAATGCCCTTTTGAGCGAGACATCACCTTATTTGGGCGCAAGGTCGTTCACATTCCGCCCCTGTGCAAGCTTAATCCGCTGTATGACCAACTGGTCGGCTTACGATTCCGCGCCCTCTCCTATCTTGCCGATGACTGTAAAGAAGACATTTCAGAGTATGTGTGAAGGAAGGTGAGGGGCGAGAGGCGAGAGGAAGGCAATAGGAAGAAGGCGGGGGGTGAGGGGGTGAAAAGTGAAGGAAGAGGTGGATTTCGCGATTTGAGGGTTTGGCAAAGGGCGAAGATTTTGGCAGTTGCAATCTATAAGCTGACCGAAGAAGGCAGGCTTGCAAAAGATTTTGGACTGCGAGATCAGATGCAAAGAGCGGCGGTCAGTGTTTGCAGCAATATTGCTGAAGGCGACGAGCGAGGCAGCGATCGCGAATCCGTGCGCTTTTTCTACATTGCCAAAGGATCTCTCGCTGAATTGATAACCCAGCTAGAAATTGCCCGTGACATCGAGTTTATTAGCGATCAGCAACTTCACCCGTTAGAAGATGAATGTATTCAGATCGGCAACATGCTAGGAGCATTGATCAAAGCCCGCTCTTAATTTCTTCCTCTTCCACCTCTCGCCCATTGCCTCTCACCTCTTGCCTCCTATGGATAAATCAGGATTTTGTAAGTGTCGGGAGTTGGCGCGATCGCTCGATCTACAGCAGCAGAGAGGTCTTTGAGCGAAAAGCGATCGCTGACTAGAGCATCCACATCGATCCATTGGTTGAATACGATATCCGCTGCAAGCTGTTGCACTCGGTAAGACGAACTGTAGCTACCCATCAGATCAATCTCACGGCGATAAAGAATATTGGGATTGATCGGAATTTCTAGCTCATCAGGAAACTCAGCAAAAAACAAGATTTTCCCGCCTTTACGGGTGCAATCTAAGGCTTGAAAAAAAGCTTTGTCACTCGGCACAGCAAGCAAGCTGGTATCAACTCCCATTCCTTGAGTCATCGCCTGGATTTTGACAGTCAGTTCTGGATCGCGTGCATCAAAGGCAGCATCCGCACCCACCGCCAGCGCTTTTTCGATGCGGCTCGGCAGCAAGTCTGTAGCGATCGCCCGTGCGCCAAAATACTTGACCAGCATAATGAACATTAGCCCAATTGGACCCGCTCCCGTAATCAAAACCGTTTGTCCGGGCTGAATTTGGGCTTTCTTCACCGCTTTCAAGCAGCAATTCGTCGGCTCCACAAAGCTAGCCTGCTCAAAGGTAATCGCGTCTGGAATCGTCATCAACCCGCCATTTCGCACAATATGTCCCGGCACTTTCACATACTCTGCAAACCCGCCGCCGCTGGGCGCAAACCCTGCTGTAGTAGTGATATTTTTATAAACATCGCACATAGAAAAGTTGTCATTTAAGCAATAGCCGCAGTGCATACAGGGAATGTGGTGCAGCACAACCACGCGATCGCCCACAGCCCAGCCGTTCACCTCAAATCCCACGGCTGAAATCGTTCCCGCCGTTTCATGCCCAAAAATGCGGGGCGGCTCATATAGCGGATAGCGAATCTTTTTAATATCCGACTGGCACAGCCCCACCACCTGCACCTGCACCAAAACCTCATCTGGCAACAGTTCCGGCACTGGCACCTCTTCGTAGCTAAGGTTATTCACCCCACGAAACACCTGCGCTTTCATCCGCTATTCTCCTGAAGACCCTCCGATGTAGACTGTATCATTAGCCGCTAGCATGAACCTACCGTTATTGTTCTTGGGTTTTCGCTTGCGATCGCCGATCTCTTCACCGGATTCGATTTTTGAAAGAATTTACTCATCGGCATATAGGGATTCATTACCGACCTGATTAAATCTACCTTCAAAAATGCTGCCAAGAAACTGACTGGTAACCGCATAGGCGGCTCGTCGCATAAGCAAAAGCTGGTCAGGCGATTCGATCAATATGTTTTTGTTATGTTAAAATTCTTTTTTGGACACCTTTTAAGTTACACCATTGGACTTATTCTCCGGGAAAACCCGTGCAAGAAAATGAAAGCCCGATGGGCGATCGCTCCTCTTTCCGGGCTTTTCTGATCAGTTGAAATTTTTTTATGCTTTTTGATTGAAGAATCATTAAGCTACATCTATTTCATCTAAAACAGTAGTTGCGTAACTTTTAGACACCCAATCTTTTCAATAAGTTGTGTTAAAGTTCTGGCATCACAATTCTGGTTCTCTCAACCTCATTCAATCTACCATTTCATCTTTTTGACATTGATTTTAGTCAATTAATTGCACTTATTCTTTTGATTATTGAATCATCGAGACTTTTTAAGTGACTTAATTCATTCACCGTTTTGTAGATTGTTCTTATTCTTTGCAATTCTCGCGGTGGATAGATCAGGTTAAATTCTCCTAGCCAAGAACAATCTATTAGTTTTCATGCTTCTACAAATCGCTTTTTCAATATATCTTTCTTGAGTTTTATCATTTTGTTTCTTCAGGATGATGGGTTAATCGAATGCAAGCGATAAGGTTGTCCATAGGCTTTTAACAAGTTTTTTTAGTGGAAAACGAACGGTAAACGGACGAATGGTAAACGGAGCCAAATTAGCTCTTGCGCCTCAAAAATATTTATAGGTGTGAGAAGAATCACTACATTTTGTAGAAAATGCAGCTATTTTCAATCCATTCAGTGTTGCTCTAATTCGATAAAACTATGTTTTTCCAAAACCAAAAGTCCATCGCTCTGATTTCAGTTCATGGAGACCCCTCGGCTGAGATTGGGAAGGAAGAAGCAGGCGGACAAAATGTATATGTGCGTCAGGTTGGGGAGGCTTTATCGCGGCAAGGTTGGCAGGTTGATATGTTCACACGACGTGCTGACCCTGATCAGGCTCCGATTGTTCAACATAACGATCGCTGCCGCACCATTCGCCTTACAGCGGGTCCCCAAGCCTTCATTCCACGCGATGAATTGTTTGAGTATTTGCCAACATTTGTACAGGAATTTCTCAAGTTTCAGCGTCACTCTAGACTGCAATATCGCGTTTTGCATACCAATTATTGGCTATCTTCTTGGGTTGGAATGCAACTGAAAAAGGTTTTAGGCATCCCGCAAGTTCATACTTACCATTCGTTGGGCGCGGTGAAATATCAGTCTGTGCCAACGGTGCCTCTCGTTGCAACGACGCGACTAGAGGTAGAAAGAATGCTTTTGGAAACGGCAGAGCGAGTGGTGGCAACCAGTCCACAGGAAAAGGAACATATGCGATCGCTGGTTTCAACCAAGGGTGCGATCGACATCATTCCTTGTGGCACTGATATCAGCCATTTTGGCTCCGTTTCGCGTCAAGAAGGGCGGCAGACTTTAGGCATTGCCCCTGACGAAAAAGTGGTGCTTTACGTTGGGCGATTCGATCCTCGTAAGGGCATTGAAACCCTAGTTCGAGCGATGGGTCATTCTAGCCTGCGCGATGGTGGCAAACTGCGGTTAATTATTGGGGGCGGCAGTCGTCCGGGTCAGAGTGATGGGCATGAGCGGGAGCGAATTGAGGGCATTGTGGCTGAGTTAGGGCTGGCTGAAATTACCGAATTTCCGGGTCGTCTCAGTCCATCTATCTTGCCAATTTACTATGGGGCGGCTGATGTGAGCGTGGTGCCGAGTCACTATGAGCCGTTTGGGCTGGTGGCGATCGAGGCGATGGCGTGCCGCATCCCCGTTGTGGCGAGTGATGTTGGAGGCTTGCAGTTTACGGTGCGATCGCACGAAACTGGGCTGTTGGCACCGCCTAAAGATGATGTGGCATTCGCAGCAGCGATCGACCGTATCCTTACCAACCCCGAATGGCAGTTGCAGCTAGGACAGCAAGCGCGTCTCCATGTAGAGGAGAAATTTAGCTGGGATGGCGTTGCTAATCAGCTAAGTCAGCTTTATCTACACCTATCGAAGCAATCGGCTAAAAAGGCTGAATTGTCTGCTGTTAGCGCTTAAAGGTTAAAAGAGCGATCGCTGTTTGCAATCAATTAACCAGCATTAAAGAGCCAATATCAGGGTTATGTAGGGGCACCTGTTGTGGGTGCCCTCAATCTGATTAGCCTCGCATGGTCTAATCAAAGTCTAATCAAAAAAGATGATCGGCTTAATTATCTGTAATATTCAAGCCTGACCAAAAGTCCATCAATTGGTATGCAGACTGCGGTAAGGTGAAAAAAGTCACTTTATTAAAAACACTTTAAATTTGCGCTATGTCTACAGCCGCAGCACCCACGGTTTCCACTTCCACCCGCACCATTCGCATTGGTTCTCGTAAAAGCCAACTGGCGCTAGTGCAGACTTATTGGGTGAAAGATTGCCTCCAAGCCGCGTTTCCCGATATCACCTTTGAAGTCCATACGATGAGTACGCAGGGTGACAAAATTTTGGATGTGGCGCTGGCAAAAATCGGTGATAAAGGACTTTTCACCAAAGAACTCGAAGTCGGCATGATTGAGGGTGATATTGATTTTGCGGTTCATTCCCTCAAAGATTTGCCAACTCACTTGCCCGACGGTTTAATGCTGGGCTGTATCACCGAGCGAGAAAACCCTGCCGATGCGTTGGTGGTTCACGCCAAGCACCAAGGGCTTCAGCTTGCCACCCTGCCCGAAGGTGCCGTGATTGGCACATCCTCGTTACGTCGTTTGGCACAGTTGCGCCATCATTTTCCACACCTCGCCTTTAAGGATGTGCGGGGCAACTTGAATACACGCCTCGCCAAGCTGGATGCGGGTGAATATGATGGGCTGATTTTGGCGGTGGCTGGGTTAAAGCGGTTGGGCATGGGCGATCGTATTCACCAGTCCATTCCCGCAGACATTTCGCTTCATGCAGTAGGTCAGGGTGCCTTGGGGATTGAGTGCCGCGTTGGCGATGACGACGTGCTGGCGGTGCTGAAAGCCTTGGAGCATTTGCCGACTGCCTATCGCTGTTATGCGGAACGGTCGTTTTTGCGCGAACTGGAAGGCGGCTGTCAGGTGCCCATTGGCGTAAACACAGTGCTGGAAGGCGATTCACTCACCTTGACGGGCATTGTGGCTAGCCTAGATGGTCAACGACTGGTGCAAGATACCGTAGCGGGAGCAGCGATCGATGCAGAACAAATTGGCATCCAGCTTGCTCAAAAATTACGCGAACAAGGTGCCCAAGCGATTTTGGATGAGATTATTTCTACCCTCGATCGCGAATAAACAACCGAGACATAGCATTGCTGATATTCCAGTTAGGAGCGTCCCCTGCTGGTTTATGATCACAGTGCGAACCTGAGAAAATTCTGATTAGGTCGTCAATTGAGCAAGGGTAGACCGTTTAGGGGATAGAAACCAGCATGAGAATCCTGTTTGTTGCTGCCGAAGCTGCGCCACTTGCCAAGGTGGGCGGCATGGGAGATGTGGTTGGTGCGCTGCCCAAGGTTTTGAGAAAAATGGGGCACGACGTGCGGATTTTAATGCCTTACTACGGATTTATCTCCGAAAAGGTAAAAGTTCCCAAAGAGCCAATTTGGGAAGGCAAAGCGATGTTTCAGGATGTTCAAATCTTTGAAACTAAGCTACCTAATTCCGATGTGCCAGTCTATTTGTTTGGGCACGCTGCGTTTGCGCCTCGCCGCGTTTATGGGGGCGAGGATGAAGCATGGCGGTTTACGTTATTTGCCAATGGAGCGGCTGAGTTTGCCTGGAACCACACTTGGCGACCCCAAATCATTCATTGCAATGACTGGCACACGGGCATGATTCCCGTCTGGATGCATGAAAACCCTGACATTTCTACCGTATTTACCATCCACAATTTGGCATACCAAGGTCCTTGGCGCTGGTATTTGGAGCAAATAACCTGGTGCCCTTGGTATATGCAAGGACACAACACCCTGGCGGCGGCAGTGCAGTTTGCCGATCGCGTGACCACCGTTTCGCCCACCTATGCGAATCAGATTCAAACGCCTGCCTATGGCGAACAGCTAGAAGGGCTGATGTCTTTCGTCAGTGGCAAGCTGTCTGGCATTGTCAATGGCATTGATGTGGTATCTTACAATCCCGCAACCGATAAGAGCCTGACTCAAACCTTTACGGCAGATACATTAGACGATCGCACTGCCAATAAAATCGCCCTGCAAGAAGAAGTCGGGCTAGAAATGAATTCTGGCGCATTTCTAATGGGCATGATCACTCGGTTGGTCGAACAAAAAGGGCTAGATTTGGTTATCCAAATTTTGGATCGCTTCATGGCATACAGCGATTCCCAAATGATTTTGCTGGGTACGGGCGATCGCTATTACGAAACGCAGATGTGGCAGCTAGCCTCACGCTATCCCGGTCGCATGTCGGTTTATCTGTTGCATAACGATATTTTGGCTCGGCGGATTTATGCCGGGTGCGATACGTTCTTGATGCCCTCCCGCTTTGAACCCTGCGGCATTAGTCAAATGCTGGCAATGCGCTATGGCTGCGTTCCCGTGGTGCGTCGGACGGGCGGGTTAGTAGACACCGTGCAGCATCATGAACCGATGAATCAAACGGGTACGGGCTACTGTTTCGATCGCTACGAGCCATTAGACTTGTACACCTGCCTAGTGAGAGCGTGGGAAGGGTTCCAATATAAAAAAGAGTGGCGCGAGTTGCAGCAGCGCGGCATGATGCAAGATTTTAGCTGGGATAAATCGGCAGTTCAATATATCGATCTGTATCGCAGTATGGTGGGTGCCGCAGCCGATCAGCCAGATTTGAGCATCCCTGCCCCATTAGAAACTTTGCCAAAGAAGGCACTGGTTTCTTGAAAAACTGGCTAATTAATAACTTGTAGAGTTAACCACAAAGACACGAAGCCACAAAAATGGTTCTGAGTGTCTTTGTTTTTTAAAATCTGTATCTTAATTATTCCGCATCTCTAAGCATGGGTTCTAATGACTGACCCTTGCGACTCGAAACAAATATTTGTAGGAACAAGCGAGTTTATCGAATAGAACGCGCTATAGTCTTCCCGTTGGGTCAGCGATATGGCGGGCGATCGTGTCAGTGCAAGTGTCTTCTCAGATTACATCCGACCCTGCGAAACAAGGGGATCAATCATCTGAGCAACGGAGTCGGGTGTTAGTGGTACTCAACGGCAAAGGTGGAGTCGGCAAAACCACCACGGCTGTGAATTTAGCCGCTACCTTGGCGGAGCGCTACTCAACCCTGTTAGTCGATGCCGATCCTCAAGGTTCTGCAACGTGGTGGGTCGAGCGCAGCAGCAAGCCTGCCAAGTTTGACATCACGAAGGAAACTGATCCGATGCTGCTGGCAAATTTGCGATCGCTGCACCAATATCAGGTGATTGTGGTGGATACGCCCCCCGCTTTAGGATCAGATGCCCTACTTGCCGTCGTTCCGGCTGCTGATTACGTCGTGTTGCCCACCCCTCCCGCACCGATGGATCTAGCCGCTTTGATTGAAACCGTGAGGACGACAGTGACTCCGGTGGGTGTCGCCTATCGCGTGTTACTCACCAAGGTCGATCCACGCTGCTTAGGAGAAGCCCTAGAAGCGCAGAACACTTTGATGGAGTTGAGAATTCCTGCCTGCCATGCGTTTATTCGAGCCTACAAAGCTCATGAGCGGGCAGCCTTGGAAGGAGTGGCGATCGCCCAATGGCGCGGGAAAAACGCCAAAGAAGCCGAAGCCGATTATCGCCGTGCAGCCGATGAAATTCAGCGCGACTGGAGGAACTAATGGTTAGAAAACGATTGTCAGATATGTTGCGTGAAGAAGCGCAAAAGCCTGTTGAAACGGAGTCAGAGTCAGCCTTAACCGATCAAGCGACTGTCTCCACTGCTGGCGCGGCTCAATCCAAGCCTGCTGCAAAACCCAAAAGCACAACTACGGGATCACGCGCTGCATCAGCTTCGCAGTCTTCTATTGCTGCGAAAGCAGAGGCAACTGCGATCGCGCCAGAAGTCACCCGTCTAAAAGCCGAACTTGAAACAGCAGCTAAGCAAGTAGCCGATTTAAATCAGCAAATCACGGATCTAAAAGCCGAGCTTGGAAATCAGTCAACAGCCGCTAAAAAGCTGCAAACAAACTCAGAAAAAGCCGAACAGCGCAGTCAGCAGCTAGAAACTGAACTCAGCGAGGCAAAACAAACGATTTTGCAATTAGCAGAGGTCAATTCTCAGTTGAAGCAAGACCTGACTGCAAAACCGACTGCGGCAATTCCTGAAACGTTAGCGAAGCTTTCCACAGGACTCCGTAGGGAAATCGCTCCTCCTCTAAAAACCCTTCCAGCAACTCTGCCTACGGTTCCTGCTGAGGCAAATCCTGCTGAGGCAAAGAAGAATACTCGGACTGCTTTAAGCCAGCAAGACCTCTTGCGGCGGCAGCAAAAGTCTCTGGCACATCCGGTTTTTCCAGCGGGTAATCCTCCGGGTCACTTATCTGAACAAGACTTAGGTTGGGTCGATTAAACTTTTCAAAGAGTTTATCAAGTGATGGTTTTTTTGGATATATGTCCGGTGGCTTTGATAGCCTGATAGGGAAAGCGACACCGCAATCAAACACAAACTACTAGACTCTTGAAAATCGACTGAACCGAATGGGCAAGCAAACACTCTCAGTAGATATTGGTGGAAGTGGCATCAAAGTGATGGTGCTGGATGAAGCGGGGATGCCGCTAACGGAGCGCGATCGCAAAGATACTCCCCCAATCCCATCCCCTAGCGCTGTCATTAGCATTGTGAAAGAATTGGCAGCTACCAAAGAATTCGATCGCGTTTCAGTGGGGTTTCCGGGCGTGGTGCGAAATGGCATCACTGAAACTGCGGCAAATCTAACGCCTGAATGGATTAATTTTGCTCTCGCTGCGGTGCTTGCCGATTACTTGGGAAAGCCAACTCGCGTAATTAATGATGCCGATATGCAGGGTTTGGGCGCGATCGCAGGCGTTGGCGTAGAGCTTGTGGTGACTTTGGGAACCGGGTTTGGCTCTGCACTGTTCATCAATGGCTTGCTGGTGCCAAACTTGGAACTAGGGCATCACCCATTTCGCAAAGGTGAAACTTACGAACAGCAATTGGGACGAGTCGCCCTAGAACGAGCCGGTAAAAAACGATGGAATGAACGCCTTCAAAGGGCGATCGCCACCCTACAACCTTTATTTAACTGCGACACTCTTTATCTAGGTGGTGGAAATACTAAGTTCATTGCCACTGAATTGCCATCCCCAGTAAAAATAGTGCCCAACATTGCTGGACTGCTGGGCGGCATCGCATTGTGGAAAGATTAGATAACCTTCAAGAAGCTTTTGTCATCGTAGCGGGTGGAGCCGTAAGACCCTGACTTGTCGGTTGCCATAACCCTTCATGGGAAATCGACTGAGCCAACAGATGGCGATATAAATTGCTGAGGTGAGCCGCAACTCCCGACCAGCTAAAGTTTTGCTGAACCCGAATAGATGCCTGTCGTCGCAGTTTTTCCGCCCAAACCTCTTGGCTTAAAATGCGATCGATCGCGTTAGCAAAGGCATCCACATCTTTGGGTGGCACTAGCAGCCCCGTTTCTTCTGGAACCACGGTAAATTTCAACCCACCCACATCCGAAGCAATCACTGGAGTGCCACACGCCATCGCTTCGATCGCCACCAATCCAAACGGCTCATAGTGACTAGGAATCACGCACACATCCGCAGCCGTATAATAGAGCGGCAGTAAATCATGTCCAACGCGCCCTACAAATTGCGTTTGATCCGCCAACCCTAGCTCCTGCACTTTGGCTTCAATTCGTTGACGTTCCTGCCCATCTGCCTGATCCGGATCACTACCCCCGACAATCACCAGCTTCAGCTTCGATGGGTTTAATGCATAAGCAGTCGGGACAATACAAGAACCATCCACGCCTAATACGCGACAGTTCACCCCTTCTTTGAGCCTTGCACAAGCCTTTACCAAAGTATCGATTCCTTTACGAGGATCAAACCGCCCGACGTAAAGCACAATCGCCTCATCCTGCCCTAATCCAAGCTGAGCGCGCGCTTCGGCTTTAGGAATAGAGTGAAAGTTTTCAATATCGGTGCCACAGGGAATCACTTCGATACATCCCGATTGAGAGACCAGCGATCGCAGAGTCTCTTCTTCTTGAGGGCTAGTTGCCACAATACAATTCGCATTTTCTAATACCTCTTGTTCAATGCTCAAGCGGGTATCAGCGATCGCTGGACGTGTTGAAACTGCCTGATATTTCACAGCGCCGAGCGAATGATAGGTATGTACCAGTTGAATATTGGTTTGTTGCTTGAGTTGCAAACCTACCCAGGCAGACATCCAGTAGTTGGTATGAATTAAAGGATAGTTGGTGCCTTCTTTCGCTTGAAATGCCTGAAATGCACTAACAAATTCCGGCATGTAGCTAAAAAGCTCGTCACGGGGAATAAAATCTTCAGGACCCGCCACCAGCCGAATAGTGCGGCAATGGGTCGAATGTTGCACAATAGTCGGATCGTCTGCTCTCACTTTACGAGTGAACATATCGACTTGCCAGCCTAGCTTTGCTAAAGCTTCCCCAACTTGGCGAACGTAAACATTTTGCCCACCCGCTTCTTCTTTGCCAATATCTGCCGCCGGATCGCCGTGATCAGAAATTAATGCAATTGCCTGACGACCGGGAACCCGTGGGCGAGATAAACCAACGGGTCTAGCTGCTTTTGGAACCGCGACTGAGACACTTGGCTTAACGTTGAGACTCACCATACTTTTACCTCATCAATTCAAACAGTTGGTTGATTCTGAAATGGAGTCGGAAACGACTGCTATAAAAACGTTGTATACATCTTTTAGGTGTGCAGTACGACCTCGGCGTTTTAAACACATTAATGGTTGCATCTAGTGCTAGAAACTCTCCATAGGCATAAATCTAAAAAAACATTAAAAGGCTGGAAAAAAAGACAACTAGACTACATCCTCTTTCACAGGATTGTTACAATTGGAGTGAGTAGAGTGTAACACTCAAAAAAGAATATTAATGTTTGGGGCAAAATACTCCATTTCTAAGGTGGCGTAGTCACTGGATGCGAAGCGCTCTATTAAGAATTGAATGAAAAATATTAATATGACTCTAACCGCTTCATCGGCTCGACCCTCCACATCTCCTCGATATTGGCATTGGCAAGGGTTTTCTATTCGCTACCAAATGCAAGGCGATAGCGGTCCCGCAATCATTTTAATTCATGGATTTGGGGCATCTTTGGGTCACTGGCGCAAGAATATTTCAGAGTTGGCAACGGTCGGACGGGTGTTTGCGATCGATTTAATTGGCTTTGGTGGATCTGATAAACCCACACCTGGAGTCTTCAAATCTGGCGAACAGGTGGACTATACCTTTGAAACTTGGGGTCAGCAGATTGCCGATTTTTGTCGGGAGGTGGTGGGGGAGCCTGCTTTTCTGATTGGCAACTCGATCGGGTGTATTGCCGCCATGCAGACAGCGGTTGATCATCCAGATTTAGTTCGTGCCGTGGCGTTACTGAATTGCTCTTTGCGGTTACTGCACGATCGCCGCCGTGCGACGCAGCCCTGGATTAAGCGCATTGGCACACCAATTTTGCAGCAAGTGTTAAAAAAACGGGCGATCGGTCGGGCATTTTTCCGGCAAGTCGCTCAGCCTAAAACGGTGCGTAAGATATTGCTCCAAGCCTATGCTCATCCAGAAGCGGTCACCGATGAACTGGTTGAGATGCTGATGGCTCCAGCAAAAGATGTGGGCGCGGCAGATGTATTCCTGGCGTTTACAGGCTATTCTCAGGGACCACTGCCTGAAGATTTGCTCGAAGTTTTGCCGTGTCCGGCGCTGATTTTGTGGGGAAGTGCTGATCCATGGGAACCGATCGCTCTAGGGCGCGAATTCGCTAAGTATGCTTGTGTTGAGCAGTTTATCGCCTTAGAAGGGGTGGGTCACTGTCCCCAAGACGAATCGCCAGAAGTGGTCAATCCGATTCTGAAAAAATGGATTTTAAGCCACGCGATCGCTGACGTAAAGTCATAGAATCAATCTTTAGAAAAACTCCAATCTTGTTAAGAAATCGTGCAATGATTTCTTTTTGCAGCTTCAAAATAAAGTGAAGAGTAAACAGTTTTTGATGACTTGATCTCTTCTTTATCCCTGTAAAAAGAGATACTCCAAGGCGCGCAATGGTACATTCACAACGTTTGATTTTATTAATGGTAGGTGCAACAGGGCAAGAAGCTTTAAGACACTTTGTCCTAGGTCTACTGCTTTTATTGAGCTTATCTGCGATCGCCTATTATGGGTATGCCATTTACGCCGCTAACAAATTTTTTGCTAATTCGCCCGTTTATCAGCAGACTTTTCATCCACCTGTTAGCATCTTGCGCCCCATTTGCGGGATCGACAGCAAAACCTACGAGAACTTAGCGTCTTTCTGCCAGCAAAATTATCCAGAATACCAAATTATTTTTGGTGTGCAAGATCCTCAAGATCCCAGTATGGAAGTGGTAAGGCAGATTATTAAAGACTTTTCTAATTTGGATATTCAAGTAACTGCAAGCCTTCATACTTTGGGAGCTAATCGCAAAGTCAGTAATCTTGCTCACGCCGCGACTAAAGCAAGATATGACATTTTGCTTTTAGCCGATAGCGATGTGCGTGTGGAGTCGGATTACTTGAGCCGTGTGATTCAGCCGTTGAGCGATCCGGCTGTGCGTGTGGTGACGTGTTTATGTCGGTCGATCACCCAAGGATGGGTCACAACCTTGGAAGCACTGAGTACGCCAACAGATTTTTTGCCGGGAGTGTTGGTTAGCACGGCGCTAGAAGGGATCAAATTTGCCATGGGGCAAACAATCGTCATTCGGCGATCGGCGCTGGAAGAAATTGGCGGGTTTGCTGCGATCGCGGATTATTTGGCGGATGATTTTCACCTAGGCTTTTTGCCAACTCAGGCAGGCTACAAAGTGGTGCTTTCTGATTATTTGATCGACCATGTGATGCCGCAAAGCGCGATCGCAGTATCTATTCATCGCCAAACTCGATGGCTGGTCGGAATTCGCGCTTCCCGCCCCTGGGGCTATGTCGGCTTAATCTTCACCCATGGAACGGTCACCAGTTTATTATTTTTGCTGGCAACAGGCGGCTCCGTATTGGGTTGGAGTCTGTTAGGCGTTACTTGGATCATGCGTCTGGCGATGGCTTGGTTTGTGGGGATTCGATGCTTGGGTGATCCCGTCGCTCAAAAGCTATTTTGGCTGGTGCCTCTACGGGATGGAATGAGTTTTGTGCTGTGGGGCTACAGCTTGATTGGTAACACGGTAAAATGGCGCGATCGCCAGTTCCGGTTGACTCGTGGCGGCAAACTGATTGCCCTGACCCCTAATCTACCGAAGCAAGTGAAGACAATTGCTGGCTAGAGCGGTACACTCAGATGCATAATTTTGCAACGAGAAAGTCTCTCGCTAGTTTTTCTCGCAGAATTTGGTTCGTGCAGTCACCGATCAGAGACATCACCGCTCAAATAAGCTCCTGCATCGTGAAACTGCATCGGCAGCGATCGTTATATATATGGAATGGAGTGACGCATGAAAGTTGGTTCTGAATCTCACAAGGAGCTATTTTGTAAAAGCTTTATCGAGACCTATCAAGACTGTGAGCCTGAAACACTTCCCTAGTCTCAGCTTGATGATGCGGCTTTGGCACGCCTGCGAGGAATTCCCTTTTGGCAAATAGCCTTACAGACTGAGCGGCAAGCTGGCGTGATGGTGAGTGCTTTCGCAGAAACAATTACCGATCCAATGATTCGCGAGGCGATCGCTTTACAGGCAAAGGAAGAAGCCCGTCATGGTCGATTGCTAGAGTTTCTGATCAAGCATTATGATGTGCCGATTAATGAACCTGCTCCACCGACCGTTCCTCCCAATATTGCCCAAGAATTCATTGATTTTGGGTTTGGCGAATGTCTAGATTCCTACTTCGCCTTTGGCATGTTTGCCTTGGCACGGCAGACCAGCTATTTTCCTGAAGCTTTGTTTACCATCTTTGATCCTATTTTGTATGAAGAGGCGCGCCACATCGTCTTTTTTGTGAACTGGGTCAGCTATATGCAAGTGAATCAGGGGCGCGGATTTGTACCGCTGCGCGTTGCTCATGCTGGGGTTCACTATGGTCGCGCTCTGCTGCATCTCGCTAAATCCTTTACCAGCGCCGGTGGCAGTACAGGCGAGAGTTTTACGGCTGCCGGAGCAGGTGCTTTTACTGACAACCTAACGCCAGCACGGGTGTTCTCCGTTTGCTTGCAGGAAAACGAAAAGCGGATGAGCAGCTTTGACGATCGCCTACTGCAACCACGATTACTACCAAAACTATCCGCGATCGCGCTACAGGCGCTTAAACTTCTTCCTCAACGTCAATCCACCCCTAACCCTGAAATTAGCCCATCAAATTTATAGCAAGCATTGATTCAAACCACATCCACTTTAGAGATTAGAGGATCACAACCTTGTTGAAGACACTGCTGCTCCATCCCCCGTCCTTTGAAAAATTTGATGGCGGCGCTAGTTCGCGTTGACCCGCAACGCGCGCGATCGAAAGTTACTGGTATCCAGTCTGGCTAGGATATCCGGCGGGGTTAATCCGTGACCTTGGAGGTGATTCGCGAGTGCTGGATGCCTCACCCTCATCACGTCAACCCAGAAGAAACCGCTCGAATTGCCGCCGACCATGAGTTTGTCGTCCTGTTTACATCACACGTCGGATTCACGAATGATGTCAAACTTGTAGAGGTGATGAAAAGGCTGAACCCAAAGCTGAAGATAGCCTTTGTCGGTCCTCCCGTGACGACACACCCTAAAGTTGCATTGCGTGCCTCGACTGCGATCTATTTCGTCACCCACAAAGAATTCGACTATGCCGTGACCCGCTTTGCCAGCGGTGAATCGCTCGATACCATTCCGGGTGTTCATTTTCTACGGGACAACCAGATGGTTTCGACTGCGCCCGAAACACCCGTGGAAGATCTGGATCGCTTCCCTGGGGTAACCCAAATCTGGAAACGCGATCTTGATATCACCAAATACAATGTTCCTTTCCTGCTTAATCCCTACATTGCCCTGTATTCGACGCGGGGATGTCCGGCGCTCTGCACCTTTTGCCTCTGGACCCAAACCTTCGATGGACATCGATGGCGGACGCGATCGGTTGAAGACGTTCGGAACGAGGTGGAATGGGCACTCGATGCGTTTAAACCCGAAGGCTTGCAGGAAATCTTTTTCGACGATGATACCTTCACATACAGCCCTAAACGCATGATCGAAATGGCAAAGGCGTTCAAACCTCTGCAATTTCAATGGTCTTCAACCTCGCGATCGCATCTGGATTATGACACCTTAAAAATCCTCGCTGATTCCGGCTGTCGCCTGTTCATCGTCGGTTTTGAATCCGGTAACGAACAGATCCTGAAAAATATCAAAAAAGGGATTACGGCGCAGCGCCCTCTGGAGTTTGCCAAAGACTGTCAGAAGGTCGGGATCAAGGTACACGCAGATTTTATCATCGGTCTTCCGGGCGAGACCCGCGAAACGATCCGCGAAACGATCGCATATGCCAAGGCAATGGACCCTGAAACCCTGCAAGTATCGGTCGCACACGCCTATCCAGGAACCGAAATGTACGAATGGTTCGAGGATCAGGGCATTATTATGACCACCAAGATGTCGGATGAACTGGGTCAGCAACTGCCAATGGCTAACTTCCCACACCTTTCTGGTGCCGAAATGCTGGAATGGGTTCATCGTTTTTATGATGAATATTACTTCCGACCGAAACCAATATTCCGCATTATCAAGAATGCAATGTTTAAAACGAATGAGCGGAAACGCCTTTATAAAGAAGCCAAAGAGTTTCTGGAAACTCGTGCCAGACGGCGAGAATTAGTCAAGACTGGACAGGTATCCCCAGTCGCTGGCGACACCAATTGAATAAAACCGGGATTCAGTTTTCTACCTTTTAGGCGCTCAATCTGTTTAGTAAAAGTAGAAAAGATGCGTTTGAGAAGATGTATCGTCTTAGAGGCTAGGATTTGAGGGGTTAGGAGTAGAACCATCTTCGAGGAAAGTCTGATCTTTCACCCGCTTGTCAGGCAACAAGAGACGCACTGCCAAAATCGCAAATCCTACTGCCGCTGCAATTTTGACCAATCGGGCAGGCAAAAAGTGAGCCGTGCCTTGCCCAATAATCACGCCTAAAAAGCTTGCCAGCAACAACGCCGCCGCCGCCCCAAAAAACACCGGACGAGGAGACTTAGAACCACTGCTGAGCGCGATCGCTGCCAGTTGGCTCTTATCTCCCAGTTCTGAGATAAACACGGTAATAAACGTCAGTCCTAAAAGATGCCAGTCCATAAATTAATCAGTGCCGATTTACGATTGTCTACTCTTCCCTCTTCCCTCTTCCCTCTTCCCTCTTCCCTCTTCCCTCTTCCCTCTTCCCTTCCTACATCTGCACCACATCCCACACCAGCCACGCTGAAATCAGCGCTAGCAGGATGCCAGCCGCAATATCCAGAGTGCGAGGCGAAAGGCGGCTAGAGAGCCATTGACCCACCCAAACCCCAATCAGTGTCGTGAGAATCAGCGCAGTTCCCGCTCCTGCAAAAATCACCCAAGGATTGTGAAATTCAGCACTCATCAGCAGAGTAGACATTTGAGTTTTGTCGCCCAGTTCTGCCAAAAAAATGGTGACAAAGGTAGAAGTAAAAACTTTCCAGTCTGAACTAACAGGCTTAGCTGTATTTTCGATTAAAGGCGCGATCGCCTGTTCTGCTTCTACTACAATTCCAGTTTTAAATGCTGTATCTAACTGTTTTTGCTCACAGTCAATCACCTGAACCTCTTGCGGTAATGAGTTTGAAATCGGCAGATTACTTTCCACAAGACGCTTCAATCGAAATTGCTTTCACTTTCTTTTCACTATCTAGTATGCTGAACTCCGTCAGGAAGTGCAACGGGTTGATTTTGGCATACTTTGGAAAACCGTTTGAAACGTTGACTCTGAACCTTTTGCCGTATAAACCTGAAGCAAGCCGATTAAAGTCCGATCGCCCGATCGAAGCGCAGCATTTCCAGACTGCGATCGCCATACACGCCGTCAATTTGCTGACGACAGCACTCGATCGCAAAGTCGTTTAATTCTTCAGGTTCAATCCCGTACAAGTCCTGAAACACCTGTGATTCCACCCGACAAAAGCGGGGGCGATCGTGGTAAATCCGGCATTCCCGATTTTCCTGATCAAAATTGACGCACCAGCCGTCTTCCCCGACTAGGCTGAAGTACAAAGTCAATTCCTCGGTCGTCAGGTAGTCTGCTAGTTCCGGGCGATCGTCTGGAGCAAGGTTGCAGCACGCGCCACACTGTTTTACACATTGCCAAGTCGCCATCGTTGAGCCTTCTTATATTTTTATTAACTTTCTGAGGAGTGCCCCAGTCACCAGAATAAGATAAATAACTGTTACAGCAACTTATACGATAGCTTGATGAGTCGGCAGTGGCTCAACTTGGGAGGAATCATGGGTTTTGTTACTGACATTTTGGGTAGTGTTAATTGGGAAGCGATTATTCAGCTAGCGATGATTGCAGCAATTATGATTTCTGGACCAATTGTTATTTTCTTGCTGGCTGCACAGGGTGGCGATTTGTAACGGTCAAAGATTTTTTACGAGTATGAGAGAGTAGCAAGGAGTTTGGCGTAAGTCGGACTCTTTTTTTTGAATAACCGAGCGTGGATGTGATGACAACTCTCAATCGCTCTCACGCTTTGAGCTATCGTTGTTTGCCTCACTATTAGTCTTAATTGACCCGGCAATGTTTGTCCATACAGATTTTTGAAATTATTGAATCAATTGTAGGGGCGCGTCTTGTGCCTGCCCGTTATGTTGAGGGCACCCACAAGAGATGCCCCTACTGACATTGATGATGTATCTTTGATTGCCAGGTTAATATGAAAATCGTTTTCTTTGGAACACCAGAATTTGCAGTGCCGAGTCTGGAACGCTTATTGGCGCATCCCGATTTTGACGTGGTTGCTGTGGTGACGCAGCCGGATAAGCGGCGAGGTCGGGGAAATCAACTGATCCCATCGCCTGTAAAAGCATGGGTAGAGGATAGCTTACCGATTTGGCAGCCTCGCAGCGTTAAAAAGGATCTTGAAACATTAGAAAATCTGCGGTCAATCCAAGCGGATGCATTTGTAGTGGTTGCCTATGGACAAATTTTATCTCAAGCCATTTTGGATATGCCGCGTTTGGGCTGTGTCAATGCTCACGGCTCGATTCTGCCAAAATACCGGGGGGCTGCGCCGATTCAATGGAGCATTTACCACGGAGAAACTGAAACGGGCATTACCACGATGCTGATGGATGCGGGGATGGATACGGGCGCGATGCTGAAGGTCGATCGCATCGCGATCGCGCCCCTGCAAAACGCTCACGATCTCGCGGCTCAGCTATCAATGATGTCTGCCGATTTGCTGGTTGAAACTTTGCTGCAACTCAACCAGGGTACTGCCCAACCCGTTCCTCAAGATTCAACCCAGGCAACCTATGCGCCCTTGATCACAAAGGAAGACTATGAACTGAACTGGTCAAAATCCGCGATCGCGCTTCACAATCAAGTACGCGGCTTCTTCCCAAACTGCACCACCATCTTTCGCAATGAACCGCTAAAGATAATCGCCACCATTCCCCTAGATCCTGGCTACTGGAACGGCTTGGCATCGGATCTGCAAACGGGATTGAAAGGGTTTTGTGATTCGTTCGAAGCAAGCAATCAACCCGGAACTATTGTGGCGATCGCCAAAGGACTCGGCGCGATCGTCCAAACAGGCAACGGCTGCCTTCTACTAAAAGAAATTCAGCTTTCTGGCAAGCGCTCTCAATCGGGGGCAGATTTTGCTAATGGGGCACGACTGGCGATCGGTGAAAAAGTTGGAAAGATAAATGCTGAATGACAAAATGTAGAGTTTTTTCCCTCTTGCTTGTTCTTTGATCCCTGCCATCTGATCCCTAAAACCTGTCTTTTGAAAAACGATCCCCTGGTTTGTGCTATACATATTAAAGTTTTGTTGCGCTTTTTTAAGCAAAACTTTGGGTTAACTATCCTTTCTCAAGGGCGCATTTGTGAGTGTGGGCGATCGCTGCGTTAAGATGTCCGTTGCTCGATTCGTTACATATTCTCTAAGTTAATCCCTGTGGTGTCGCTGGCTATGATTTTGTAGCTAGTTTTTTTTGTCCGAATGGGTATATCACCCTTTTTGAGGATTTGTTCATGCTGCTGTTGGCATCGAAACCCTCGCTTTATTTTCTTTGTCCAGGTTTCACTCGTGAGGAGACAGTATCTATCCATGATTGCTTCACCCGTTAGCCAAGCTTCCCCCCAGACAATTCAGGTTGAACCTGATTTGCACTTAAAAGATATTTTGAAGACGTTGCCCAAGGCTTGTTTTCAAAAGAACAGGCGAAAAGCCTGGATGTCTGTTTTCATCAATGTTGGTATGGTTATTTTGGGCTATGCGAGCATTGCGATCGCGCCCTGGTTTCTCCTACCCATCGCCTGGATTTTTACCGGAACAGCGCTGACTGGCTTCTTTGTGCTGGGGCACGATTGCGGACATCGTTCCTTTGCTAAGCGCCAATGGCTCAACGATTTGGTTGGGCACATTATGTTTTTACCGTTGATTTATCCCTTCCACTGCTGGCGCATTTTGCATAATAAACACCATGCCCACACCAACAAAATGGATGTGGATAATGCGTGGCAGCCTGCTCGACCCCACGATTATGACAACTACCCTTCTATCTGGCTGCGCGGATATCAGGTAATGCGGGGTCGATTGTGGTGGCTTGCATCCCTAATCCATTGGGCTGGTTTACATTTCGATCGCTCCCAGTTTGCACCAAAAGATCGCCAAAAAGCGACCTTTTCAATGCTGGTCGTGATCGGGTTTGCCGCGATCGCCTTTCCTCTGCTGATCGCAACCACAGGACTCTGGGGCTTCGCCAAATTGTGGCTCCTTCCCTGGCTGGTCTACCATTTTTGGATGAGTACCTTTACCCTAGTTCACCACACAACTCCAGATATTGCCTTCCAAGAGCCAACCGACTGGAATCAGGCTCAAGCTCAATTGGCTGGCACCGTTCATTGTGAATATCCCGCTTGGATTGAGTTTCTGTGCCATCACATTAACGTTCATATTCCGCACCACCTGTCTACTGCCATTCCTTCCTACAACTTGCGAATGGCACACGAAAGCCTCAAGCAAAACTGGAGTAGCTATTTGAATGAAAGCCGTTTCTCTTGGAAATTGATGAAAGAAATCACTGATCACTGCCACATTTACGACAAGAAGGACGGCTACGTTTCCTTTCGGGATTATCACAAATAGGGCTTTTAAGGAGTACGGGATGCAGGGTACGGGGTACTACGGAGTGCGAGGTAAGAAGTTCTTAGTTTTGAGTTCTTAGTTTCTTCTATTCCCTATCCCCCTGTCTCCCAACTCCCAACTCCCAACTCCCAACTCCGTACTCAAAACATTAATGCACCACAATCAAAAAACGCGGCTATCCTTGGTTTAGTTTGAACTGAACGAAGGGGGGTTGCCAGCGATGAAACGGCAATTGTGGCTTGGCATTCTGGGTATTGTCACTTTATTAATTGGTTGCTCTAGTGAATCGAGCGACAAGCAAGCTCAATCAGGGGCGATGCAAACGCCTGCCCCCACAACAGAGACTTTTTCAACGCCGCTGACCACCTCATCAGCCAAGCCGATCGCGCGTCCTGTGCCAGGTTTGTTGCAGCCCACCAATGCCGCAACTCGGATTCCTAGCATTGTCACGGGTCGCCGCGATCCATTTGCAATTGTGCCTGGGTCGCAGCCTCCTATTATCATTTCGTCTCGTTCCATTTCGTCTAAGGTGGCAGTAGCCCCTTTGCCCCGTAATGTGAACAATTTGCCGGCTCAGCCAATTCCCTCACCGGGGATTGTGCCATCGCTTTCTCTGCCTCCGATCGCCGTGGGAGCTTCTCCCAATTCTTTGCCTAATCTGTCCCCGATGCCACCGGGAAGCTTGCCGTCCGTCACGCTTCCAGTTGCGCCCCCTTCGCGCACTTCTGTTGCCGATGCGATCGCGGTGAATGGCGTTGTGCAAGTGGGTGGAAGATGGACTGTGATTGTCAAAGAGCCTAGTGCGGTTTCTAGTCGCTATGTGGCTGTGGGCGATTATTTAGAGAATGGCAAAGTGCTGGTGAAGAAGATTGTCGCGGCAGGAAGCGCGGACCCAGTGGTGGTGTTGCAGCAGAATGGAGTTGAGATTCGGAAGTCCTTAGGGTAGGTTGTAGGGGTGCGCAGCACAGCGTCAAGTGAATTCACTAGCGCCACGACACCCACGAGGCATGATCACAATGCAATTTGATAGCACACCCAAAGACTTGAAAGCGCACTTGGGCAGGAGTGCTGAACGTCGTAGCTTGGAGATGGACGGCAGCTATGTTTGTCCGGTTTGTCGCCATGGAAACCTTGCGGCGATCGTGCTGATGGATGCCTATTCCTGCCATTTTTGCCGCCATATTTTCACCGCCGATCTGTCTGAACAAACCGTTCGGGTTGAAGATAGCTCTCAACCTGCAACTTGGCTCTGGACGGGCACTAAATGGCAAGCAACGAATAAGCCAGACGTGGATTTGACGATCTCAGTCTGGCTATTGGGCGCTGTGATTAGCATTCTGCCGCCAACGCTTATTTGGTTGTCTGCCCACACCTTTCCACCCTTGGAAGGCAGCGGTTGGTCTGGATTCCCCACGGTTTGGATAGCGCTCTCGTTTTTCATTCACTTTTTGATGGTGGCATGGCTGTTAGTGGAACATTACCAACTACCCGCCTATGTCGCCCTGAAAGTGCGTCTAGGCAATCTTTTTGCTAATTGACCTTCTGATTTTCCACAACCCCTCAAACTATGGACGGGTAAAAAGAGAGAGTTAGATTATGACGCTGAGCGAGGCAAAAAGGCTATATAGCCAGGGGCAGCAGAAACTAGCTACTGGGGACTTTCAAGGGGCGATCGCTAAATTCAAGCAGGCTTTGCAGTTCAATCCCAAATCTTACTTAGCACTGGCAGGACTTGGCGATGTCATGCTGAAACAGAAGCGATATAAAGAGGCGATCGCCTATTGGCATCTCAGTCCGGCGGCTCTCACCACCTTTGTGATAAAACCGGGTGAATCGGCTCCCATCCTGATGACCGCGCCTACTACCACAACCGAACGCCCAGCATCCTTGCAGCAGTTGCTCAAACTAGAAGCCTGGATCAAAGAGTGGGACGACCAGTATCGGGACTACCGCACCCAAGGCAAGGAACAGCGCGATGCCAACCATTCCTGGCGTAACGATATGGCGCAACGACTGTTTGAGCGGCAGGAGGAACCCGGTAATCTCAAAGAGATCCTCAACATTGTGGCGATCGCCCAGCATCTTGACGGAACCAATCACCTAATTCTGATTCCTCATCGGGACTTGCACCGCTTTCCGCTCCATGCACTCTTTAGCGATCGGTTTACCGTCTCCTATTTGCCCAGCGTTCAAGTCGGACTTAATTTGGAGGGGCGGCAACCCGCAAATACCAGCTATTTGCTCAGTGTTGAGAATCCCACCAGCGATCGCAGCAGTTCATTAGCCTTCCCGCGAGTGGAATCTCAACTTATCAGCCAGACCTTCCAAAATACAAAACTCATTCAAGACGCTGAAGCAACTCAGGAAAAAGTAATTCATGCGTTTAGCGAAGGCTGTAACGTTTTGCACTTTTCAGGACATGGGAGCCATCATCCTGAAAATCCTCAGAAATCTGAATTATTGTTGGCTGGAACCGATGGTTTAACCCTGCAAGAGATTTGTCAACATGATTTGACTCGCTATGATCTGGTTAGCCTTTCTGCCTGCGAAACAGCGTTGACGGGCGATCAATCCATTACAACGGAATACGTCGGGTTGGTCAGCGGCTTTCTTCGGTCGGGTGTCGCCCAGGTGATCAGCACCTTGTGGGTGGTGGAATCTGCCGTCAGTGCGCTGGTGATGATTGAGTTCTATCGTCGGCGAGGCGATCGCGCCGATGCCGTGGCACTCGCACAAGCCATTGAGTGGCTGAGACATCTGAACCGCGAAGAATTTGAAGCATGGCGGACGGAGAGACTAGCGGAATTGTCCCCCGCATTGCCGCGTGAGCAACGCTTAAAGATCAAGCGAACTCTAGATATTGCCTCAGCCCGATGGGATAGGATAGAGCAAGATATCCCGCATCCCTATGCTTGGGCGGCGTTCACTCTTTCAGGTGGGTTCTTCTAATGAGCTACGAAGATCTAATCACAATTAAAGCCTTCCTGGTGGCGCTAAAAAGCCTAGATCAGCCTTTGCCAGAGGGTCTACAGACTGATTTGGGTGCAATTGCTTCAACCCTGCCGGAATCTGCCTATGAACTCCATGATTTAGCAGAACGCTACGAACCACTAAATCAGCACTATCTCGCAGCCTTGCAAGATCTCCCTGGCGAGGGAGAACGGCTGAAGTCTGCTAGTTTGAAAGCTCAAGCACTCAACGATCTCACTTCAGACACCGAATCCACTGAAGTGGAAAAACTCATTCAGCAGTTGCGTGAGCGAATTATCCATCAACAAATTCAATGCCAACAACCTGTTGAACACTGCTCTCGCCCAAAACGCTTGGTTAAAGACTTGGACTGGACAGAAGAGCAAATCGTCTTAGCTCGATATATCTTCAAACCATTTCAGGAAGATTGGGATGATCCTGCGATGGAGATTTATGATGATCTATAGGCGAGGAGATGTCGTCGTTGCCTATTACATCCATTCTGATGGGGAAACTTGGAAAGCCAGACCTGCCCTCGTTGTTCAAGCAGATGATATTGAAACCAATCTCCCTCAAACACTTCTGGCTTTAATTTCTTCTCAAGTTGAGAAGCGCCAGGGGGAAACCCGCTTTACCATCTTCAAAGATAGTCAGCTAGGCAAAGATATGGGGATTAGGCTCGATTCAGTGATTGTTGCAGATATCTTGCAAACCGTTGAGGATAAACTCATTTACAAAAAGATTGGACATTGCTCAGATATGCAAGCGATTAACACTGCTCTCAAAAAATCTTTGGGGCTTTGAACAGGCAAGTACGATATAGCGATTTAACCCATCTCATCTACAGATAGCCTTTCGACGATGCCCTTACCGCTGATTGAGAGGATGGGCAATGGGTTGAACGGTATCGATAATTTGACTGGAATCATTGTCAGGTAGAGTTTCTTCCGTAAACGCTGGATCAAGGCGTTTCGTTAAAGCGCTGATTTGGGCGACTTCGGCTGCGGTCACTTTGGGCAGTTTTTTTAACCAGGCGATCGCGTTAGGTTGTCCTTTTTGGGCTGCAACCAGCAACGCGCCCCAGGCTTTCACCTCCAATTTATCCGATCCCGTTTGCCCAAACGCTTTGATCCGATTTTCTAGCCTGCCCACGTCCGCTTTTAGCACATCTGCTGTTTCATGACTGGCAGCGATAGACGATTGAAATACCTGCAATGCCCTTTCCCAGCGCCCGTCGATCAGATTTGCCAACACCTGCTGACTAGGGCTTGCCCAAGAACCATCCGCCTGAATTTGGGTAACCTGAGCGTGCCAACGGATCAGATCGAACTGGGCTTGCGCCGTACTAGACCATTCTTTAGCAGGCAATTTTTCTTTAAGCGATTCCAGCCATTTGAGACTGGTTGACCACAACCCTGCCCGTGCCAGCAGCAGCGCCGATTGATAAGTAGACTGTTGCAATGCTGATTCAGCAAGGGAGATCGATTCTAGCTGAACGGGGCTAGGCAAAAAGCTGAGCGGCTTAATTTGATAAGCCTCAAACTGTGGCTCCATGCCAATCGTGTGGTTGACGATCAGTTCGGAGGTGCCGCCACCAGTAACCTCTTTCCAGACCGGGGCTTCCCCAGTGGGACTCGTCCACTGCAACTTTTTGCTGAGATGAAAACGGCTAGGATTGTAGTGAATAATTTGCCCGTAAGCAAGGGTTTCGTTACCTCGATCGCGTTTACCACTGAGATTCAGCCAAATCCCTTGGGAGATTGGCAACTCTTCATATTTGGTCAAGCTGGTCAGCGGCAACGCTCGGCTGGAACCTTGATTATCTGATTTGGCATCCACTAAGGGCGCGATCGCAAAAGATTCTTCGGGTCCAGCGATCGCAACCTGATCGACCAAAGAATACAGCGGCTCATTGATGGCGCTTCTCCCATCGGTCGCCCTTTGATACAGCCGCAATTCTACAATTTGGTCGCAGTCACTTTGGCAATTGGGGCGCGGCTCCAACACAGGCAGCAGCAGATCGGATACGGTTGTTCTGTCATCCACACTGACATTCTTTCCCAGTTCCAGCAGTTCTCCGACGGTTTTTCCCTGACTGCGAAGTTCTGCCCGAATCGCCTGAAGGGTTCTGAACGGCTGTTCTGTCCCTTTGGATGGCAACCAACCAGGGAGCCACTGGTTCACCCATCCCGAAGATCGCGGGTTAACGATCAGTTGCAGTGCCAGCCAACCGCTACCCGCAATCACACCAGAAAGCGTTGCCATGAGCGCGATCGCCCCTGCTACCCGCGTCCATTTTACTTTCGGCTTTAACGGATGAATACTCTTTTTTGAGGCAGGCGATCGCGGTTTTGTCGGTAGGGGATTTGGAGCAGGCGATCGCCTTAAAGGAACCACTGGCGGTGCAGATGGGCGACGACTAGCCCCAACCTGCGGACGATTAGATGGACGGTTTGGCACGGAACTCGATAACCGACGACTCATAGCATAGAAGTAGGCGAATTCGCCCCAATGTAGCGGCAATCAGCCCAGATGTCACGTACCCTCACAAAACGTTGGGCAATCCACTGACAAGTGGCAGATGCGATCGCTAGAAACAGACAAAGCTTTTGGAAAGCCTCTGCGGTTGAATCAGGATTTTAGCCTCAAAATCTGCTCAAAATTCATCCGAAGTATTGCTCTATATTTTTTCTGAGCATTCACCAATGTTGGCTGCTATTCGCCTCAACCATTGGACACCCTTAGAGTTAGTTGTGATGCGAAGCAGAAAGTTGTGATGCTTATTCCTCAAGAATCTACAGAAGCTTTGACAAGAAGCATTGATATGGAGATAGAAAGTGCGGTGCGCTACGCCATTAATCTACGAGAGGCAATTATTCCATTAGAAGATCTTCAGGCAAATTTTGTCTGGTCAGTTCTGGCAGAACAACTGGCTATTTTTAGACGTAATCTTGCGATCGCCGAGAAACAAATTGTCGAGATGGAGATTCGGAAAAACACTCTTCTAGAAAAATCAGAGCCAGCGAACAGCACACCAAAATTTGGCTCCATCTATCACTTATCGGGTCAATGACTTTCCAGTCTTTTCTGCAAAAACTGTCCCCATTGGGCGGCAAGAGGCGGTTCTGTAAAAGGAATACGGATAGAGTCTGTACTGTTGCTATCAAAAAACTCTAGTTCAGCGAGTCCTTTTGCAGGCGGGTTGTTCCAATCGGCGGCTTCCCCATCCACCAAAAGCCGAATCGACTGCACCTGCTTTAGGGAAAACGTTTTGGTATCTACAATTCCTTGAGAAGTAGGCGTACCCCAGGTTAATTCATCGCCCTGCTGCCCAATTACCGCATAAAGGTCATACTTCGCCCGTTCAAATTGCTCTGCCCAGAGCCGATACGCTTCTACTTTTTGAAACTCCTTCCGACCAGCCCACGCCAGCCCAAAAAATACTGCCAACAACGATAACCAAAAAAGACCACGTTCCATAAAAAGAAGAGAAAAATCTGAGTCTTGAGTTCGAGAACAAATGAATATTTACTTTTCTAATTCCCACCGTCTCACAAAACGCCATAGATACTTCATCCCTTTACCTCTTCACCCCTCGTCCTTCACCCCTTGCCTCTTGCCTCTTGCCTCTTGCCTTCTTCTTGTAACAATCGCACTATGGTTCTCTGCCACTTTTGATGGAGGTGAGCTAAGGTAGTAACCAGTCTTGACTAAGCGGATGGCATGAAAAAGTTGTTGCTGGTGGTTTTGTTTCTTGTGGGCTTGGGTTGGGCGCTGACCACCTTTCCAGGGTTAGCCGTTGAGGGCAGCTACAATTCCATCATTCTGGACTTTCGGGAAGATGTGGGGGCGGCGCAAATTGAGAGCCAAATTGAGGCGATCGCTAAAACCTATAGCGCGTCTCCTCGCTACAACAGCGAGTTTTCTTTGGCGGACCATATTTTCATCATGCCCGGAGATAAAAAGCTGCTCGATACGCTGAAAAGCTCTGATCTCCGCAAATACACAGAATTTATTGAGCCAGACTATATTTACCGAACTTATGCCGTGCCCAACGACCCAGAGTATGGCAAGCAGTGGAACCTACGCAGCATTAATGTAGAGCCAGCTTGGGATCAAACTAAAGGTAAAGGCATTACCGTCGCGGTAATCGATACGGGCATTAGTCAAGTCCCCGATTTGCTGGATACCAATTTTGTGGGCGGCTACGATTTTGTCAACGATCGCACCAACGTTCGCGACGATAACGGTCACGGCACCCATGTCGCAGGCACGATCGCCCAAGCGACTAACAATAAGTTTGGGGTTGCCGGAATTGCCTACGAAGCGAATCTGATGCCACTCAAGGTCTTGAGTGCAGAAGGTGGCGGCACTGTTGCCGATATTGCGGAAGCGATTCGGTTTGCGGCAGATCAAAAAGCCGATGTGATCAACATGAGTTTGGGTGGTGGTGGTGAAAGCCAGTTGATGAAAGAGGCGATCGACTATGCACACAGTAAGGGCGTGGTGATTGTCGCTGCTGCTGGTAATGCTGGACGCAATGCCGCTGAATATCCGGCTCGTTATCCCCATGTCATCGGCGTATCGGCGCTAGATTCCGCTGGCAGCAAAGCCCCTTACTCTAACTATGGTGCTGGCATTGATATTTCCGCTCCAGGTGGCTTGATCAACGGCGAAGATAAAACGGGCGGCATTTTGCAAAACACGCTCAATCCACAAACCGGGGAATCGGTGTTTGAAGCCTTCCAGGGAACTAGCATGGCGGCTCCTCACGTATCCGGCGTAGTGGCGCTGATTAAAGCTGCTGGCGTGACCAATCCTGATGAAATCGAAGAAGTCATCAAACAGTCAGCGCTAGTCGTTCAAGAAGACAACCTAAATCACTTTGGGGCGGGCAAGCTGGATGCCGCAGCAGCAGTGAAGTTGGCAGCGCAAGGCAAGATCTCCTTCCAAGATTTCTTCCGCTGGCTGCGAGATAATGGCTACCTCAATCCTCGTTTTTGGATCGATGGTGGCGTAATTTCCCTAGGACCCAAATTGGCGATGGTGCTTGGCTCCTATCTCCTAGCGTGGTTGCTCAAAATCTACTTCCCCTTTGCCTGGACTTGGTCGTTGTCATCCGGCTTAGTGATGGGCAGCACAGGCATCTTCTTTTTACGCGGTGTCTATTTGTTTGATGCGCCCCAATGGCCGTTTCGCTTGATGGGGAGTTCACTGGCGGAGATGGGGAGTGCGGTTCAATTGAGTAGTGGACTCAATCCGTTTTTTGCCAGTGTTTTAATTCCCTTGGGTCTAGTATTGCTGCTGTTAGGGCATCGCACTTGGAAAGGGTTTGCGATCGGCAGCGCGATCGGCATGGCGGTATTTCTGGCGATCGCCGCTATCACTACGCCTACACTCATGTGGATAGGAGATGGCATCCCGGCAAGCTTGTTCCTAGCAGCAAACGCATTTCTTTGTCTCGGATTGGCACGGCTTGTTGTTAAACCAGAAGGACGGATCGCATGAGCATTCAAGTGGAAGGCACAATCGAGCGCAAAGGATTTGGGACGGGCACTTGGGCGCTAGTCAGCAGCAGCGAAACCTATGAACTGCACAAAGCTCCGGCTGATTTGCAAAAAGCCGGGATAAAGGTGAAGATATCCGGTCAGATCCGCGAAGACGTGATGACGATCGCCATGATTGGTCCGGTATTAGAAGTCGCTAGTTTTGAGTTAGTGGATTAAGAGTTGGGTTTGAAAAATAAGGCGATCGCTTGCAATATTGTGATCCACGCTTAAACCGCTCGGTTTCTAGCAAAAAGTAGCGAGCATATTTTGATTTGACATTTTCTAGATTGCAACATTTGTTCACTTATTTCGTTTACAACTCTTAAACTGTAAAGTGAGGTGATAAGGAAGTTGGAAGTTTTGGGATGCCCTAACTGATGGGCAATAGGGCTAACACTTTGTAATCAAAATGACCATTTACACATTGGGTTCATGCATTCATGAAAGAGAGTAGGCTCCCTGCACTCCAGCGCTTAAAGCAGGATTTGAAGAACGACCTAATTGCTGGGTTATTGGTGATCATTCCGCTAGCGACTACGATTTGGCTAACTTTTGCGATCGCAAGCTGGGTGGTTGATTTTCTCACGCGCATTCCCAGTCAGGTTAACCCGTTTGATGGACTTAATCCCGCGCTGGTAAATCTGTTGAATCTGTTGCTAGGGTTGGCAGTTCCCCTATCCTGTATTTTGCTGATTGGCTTGATGGCGCGCAATATTGCCGGACGTTGGCTGCTTGACATGGGAGAGCAAATGTTGCAGGCGATTCCTCTGGCGGGAGCAGTCTATAAAACGCTGAAGCAATTGCTAGAAACTCTTTTAAAGGATTCAGGCAGTCGATTTAGAGGGGTGGTGTTAGTCGAATATCCTCGTCCTGGTATTTGGGCGCTGGGATTTATTACGGGTGTGATTAGCGGCGAGGTTCAATCTCATTTCCCCCGGTCAATGCTGAGCATTTTTATTCCAACGACTCCAAACCCTGCTACGGGCTGGTATGCGATCGTGCCAGAATCCGAGGTGATTAATCTATCCCTGCCGATTGAAGATGCTTTCAAGGTGATTATTTCTGGCGGAATTGTTAGCCCAGAGATGGTAGTCCCCAACTCATTGCCGCCTTCTAGCAGTCGTCCTTTAGATTCTTTGATGGAACCGAATCGGCAAGCGATCGCCCTTGAGGACGATTAACCCGATCAAACATCTGCTAAACCTTGTTAAGATGACTGGGCTGGTATTCAAAACTGAAGCCAGTCTTTTTTTTGGTATGCCATCATGCAAGCTCGTAGAATTGCGCGGGAACTAGCCCTGCTGAGTATTAGCCAGTTGCCTGCTAGTCAGGAAAATTTAGAAGCGCAGCCTTTGCAAAATGTGGTAGTGGCAGCCGTGCGTACTCTAACATCTGAAGTGCAAGATGCCCTAGAAACCGCTTCGGCAGAGTTGCAGCAAAGCAACACGCGACTGCTGAACAGTGAAACTCGTGCGACAGATGTTGCTAGCGCCCACGCCATGGTGACTGAGGCAATTACGCTGACTCAAACTGCAATTAACCGCTTAGGCGCTGCGATCGAGCTTCCCGAAATGGTGCAGCTTGCTAATCAGCATGATGTTCGTGCTTATGCCTTGGAAATTATTCAAACGATCAAAGCTAATCGTATAGAAATTGACCAATTGCTAACCGATGCGCTAGTGGATTGGCAGTTGGGCAGACTGGCAACCATCGATCGCGATCTCCTTAAGATTGCCGTTGCCGAAATAGTGTACTTAGCAGTTCCTCAACGAATTGCCATTAATGAAGCTATAGAACTGGCAAAACGCTACAGCAGCGAAGATGGGCATCGCTTTATTAATGGGGTGCTGCGTCGCGTCGTCGATCGCGTCAGAGCAGACAGCAAGTCTCCACAAAACAGCAAGTCTCCACAAAGCAGCTAGAGTTGGATTCGTATTTCCCGTTGCAATCAGTTTAAGGAAAGGGCAATGACGTTTGATTGGTTTCGCCGCCGCCACGATAATGAGGAACCCAAACCCGCTGCTCCGGCGGAACAGTCCACTCAGCCTGATTCTGAGCCTGAAACCGTTGACACGTCTGAAGACCAGTTAAAGTGGGCAAAAATCGCCTACGAAAACATTCGCAAACGTCAGCAGGAAGCGGCTCAAGCGGAAATGGCTGCCGCGATCGCCGAACCTGATACCACTGAAAAAGTTGATTCGCCTGAAATAGACCAACCAGATAGCGATCGCCCTCAGCCAACCGTTGATGAACCCGTCGAGCCTGCACCAATCGCTGAATCTGAACCTGTTGTTGAATCTGTACGGATTGTCGAGTCCGAAACTGTTGCTGAATCTACCCTAGAACCCGCGACTTCCTTACCCTTTTGGGCAGCCGCCGAAGCAGATCGCCAAGCCCGACTCGAAAAACTCCGGGAAACCGCGATTCCCGCCCCTGAAACTTTCCCATCTATCCCATCCACTCCCTTACCCGACTTCACCCCATCCACCCCACTACCCGATTTCACCCTCGACGAAGGCTTCATCTGGTCATCTGAAATTCTTGCCTCTCAAGGTCGTCGTGCCGAAGACATTTCCTTGGAAGAAATTACCTGGCTGAATAAACTGCGCCAAGGATTAGATAAAACTCGACGGGGGCTGGTTAACCAACTGCGGGCGATCGTCGGGCAGGGTCCACTGACTCAGGATGCCGTAATTGAAATCGAGTCAGCATTGCTACAAGCGGATGTCGGCGTAGCCGCCACCGATGCTATTATCGCCGCTCTGCAACAGCGCTTAAAAGCCGAAGTGCTGCCGCCCGATGCTGCCATTACTTACCTGAAAGAAATTTTGCGCGATATGCTCGATCGCCCCTTAGGGAACGCCGTTAGCGCCACCTTTGCACCCAAACCCGATACGCTCAACATTTGGCTGATGACGGGCGTAAATGGGGCTGGCAAAACCACGACTATTGGAAAACTGGCACACATCGCCCAAAAATCGGGCTACAAGTGTCTGATTGGTGCCGCCGATACCTTCCGGGCTGCGGCTGTGGAGCAAGTCACAGTTTGGGGTTCGCGCAGTGGCGTAGAGGTGATTGCCAATCCGGGCAAAAACACCGACCCAGCGGCAGTAGTCTTTGATGCCATCACCGCCGCCCAATCACGGGGTAGCGATTTACTCTTGATCGACACGGCTGGACGGCTGCAAAACAAAAAGAACCTGATGGATGAACTCAGCAAGGTGCGTCGAATTATCGACAAGAAAGCTCCCGATGCCACCGTAGAATCCCTGCTGGTGCTAGATGCCACCTTGGGACAAAACGGCTTGCGTCAAGCGGAAGTATTTTCAGAAGCGGCAAAGCTCAGCGGCGTAGTGTTGACCAAACTAGACGGCACCGCAAAAGGCGGCATTGCCCTAGCGATCGTCCAGCAACTCGGCTTACCCATTCGCTTTATTGGCGCTGGTGAGGGCATTGAAGATTTGCGCCCGTTCTCCAGCTACGAGTTTGTGGAAGCCCTTTTAAACGGGTAGTTATGCCGCAAGTCCTCGGTTAGGGCAGTAGCCTAAAATGGTCTGCTAGTATTTGAATAAAGTAGTTTGAATCTGTAAGGGTGCTTTCCCAGCTGATCTACAGCGAAATCTTGGAATCTTGCAATGTGGAACAGCGTTCTGCACCGTCTGTTCGCAGTAGGTTGTTGATTCAAATGAGATACATTTTAGAGACTAAACTATGAACAGTGATTATAGGGATTCAGACGATCGTCTCCTTAGTTCTCTTACGATCCAAGATCTTCAGGAATGTGCAAAAAATGAAGATACTGAAGGCTTTAAGAGGTTGTGCCAGTCTGAAATATCTAAATTTCACTTGTACGCGAAAGGTAATATTTCCGATTGGAATAGATTTGTCAAATATGTCGAAGAGAATTTTTCTGGCACATATCCATATTTGGTAACAGATGCACTTGTAGATTTTCTCACTCAGCATGAATTTCAAAGGCAATCGTCAAATGATTCGATCACGCTTCCTTATCCTTTAAGCAATGGCGCAAAATTTTTGCTAGGAAAATACAATATTGAGGCTAAGGTCGCTCAGGCAATTGAAAATTCAAAGTCGGAGGATTGGTTTAGTCCTGATTTTGTTGCCGCTCTCAGTGAATGTGTTTCTAACAACAATCCACAAGCTTTTGGGGTATTTGTCCGCGGTGAACTTGTTTTTTCAGGTCTATATCAAGAAGGAAAAGAGCAGGAACTTGGTCGTTTATTAGAGTATCTGAGAATCAATTTCCCAGATAAATATTTTGACGCTTCGATACAAG
>ENA-ORBV01001925-ORBV01001925.1-microbial-mat-metagenome-genome-assembly--contig:-NODE-1925-length-44836-cov-7.554838_pt1 | contig 44836 bp, 38 predicted proteins | sample MGYA00237777_ERZ505514 | MGnify/ENA primary metagenome ERZ505514 (study PRJEB26160, sample SAMN06269048) | microbial mat metagenome | isolation source: Oligotrophic lake microbial mat | place... | reverse complement strand
ACCGAGATCTACACCTCTCTATTCGTCGGCAGCGTCAGATGTGTATAAGAGACAGCGGTGAACCAGACGCTGCCATCGGACTTGACGACCACGTCGTTGGGTGAGTTCAGCCGCTGGCCTTCAAAGTGCGCCGCGAGCACGGTGCGCCGTCCGTCGTGTTCGATACGCGACACGCAGCGTCCCCGGTGTTCGCAGCTGATCAGCCGGCCCTGGCGGTCCACCGTGTGGCCATTGGCGTGCATCGCCGGCTGCATGAACACCGACACCGAACCATCGGTTTCGTCCCAGCGCATGACCCGGTCGTTGGGTATGTCGGACCACACCAGGTAGCGCCCGGCAGCGAAATAGGCGGGGCCCTCCGACCAGCGGCAACCGCAGTACAGGGTTTCCAGGTGCACGTTGCCCAGAACCAGGCGCGTAAACCGGGGGTCGCGCAGTTCAAGTTCAGGCGTCAACATCCCCATCTTCCTCGAAATAGTCCGGGTGCAGCGCTGCCACAGCCAACATCAGCGGTTCGTTGCGATTGAGGTGTTGCTGCATCGCCAGGCTCGCCAGCTGCGGGTCGCGCGCGCGCAGCGCCGCCACGATGGCACGGTGATCGGCCAACGCGCGTTCCCCCGACTGCAGCTCCGGCACGGCGATTGCGCGCGTGCGCTGGTGCATGTCGCGCGCCTGCGCCACCACCGGCCAGACACCGCCCAATCCGCAACTGTCGAGCAGGCAGCGGTGAAACGCCTCGTCGGCGCGCAACACCGCTTCGATGTCCTGATCGGCCAGCGCGGCGGCCTGGCGTTCGATGCACGCGTCGAGCGCCTGCAGCGCATGTGTATTGGGTGGCGCGTCAAGAAAACGGCGCACGATCTGTCCTTCGACCGCCTCGCGCACGAACAAGGCGTCACGGATCCGCTGCATGCTCAGGCGGGCGACGTAGCTGCCGCGCTGCGGCAGCACCTGCACCAGACCTTCGCGCACAAGGCGTTGCACCGCTTCGCGCACCGGTGTGCGGCTCACGGCCATGCTGTCCGCCAGGCTGTTCTCGGACAAGGCATCTCCAGGTCGCAAGCGCGCGTGCAGGATGTCCGAACGCAGCTGCGCGAAGACCCGATCCGCCAGTGCCGCGTTGGCCGCCCCGCCCAAAAGCCCGCGATCGCGTGGCATCGTGGTGCGGGGCCGGCGCGACACCGCCTTCATGCCACTGCCTCCAGGCCCTGGCCGAGTTGCGCCAGCTGCGCCAACTTGTCGTCCGACAGGTAGCCGTAGCGGTTGATCCACAGCCGCGTGTCGCCACCGTGGCGATTGGCCTGCGCTGCGATGCGGGCGCGCGCCAGCACATCGGCTACGGGCCCGTAACTGTGGGCAAAAGCAATCACCGGCACTGTGGCCGCGTCCTTGCGTGCCTGCGCGATCTTGCGCGCCTGGGCGCCAGCGCCCACCGGGTGCGCAACACTGGGCGGTGGGTATTGCAGGGCCGCACCATCGGGCGCGGCGCCATCGCAAAAATCCATGAACCCGGCCATCGCCGCGGTGACTGCGTCGGCCTGCGGGCCATCCGCCGTGCCTATCAGGTCGCGCGCCCAATACCGCGCGATCATCGGCCAATGCATGGTGTAGAGCTTGACGCCGACCGCGTCGGCGGTCTCGCCAATGGCCTGCCAATCGACGCCGGAGAAGCGCGACAACGGGGCCGGAAAGACCTGAGGCTCGAGCAGGCGGCGCGGGCCGTCGACCGCATCCAGTGCCGCCCGGTAGGTGCGCAACAAGGCGCCGACACTGGCGCGCTTGCTGGCCCACAGCGGCGCACCGTCACCATGGTCGCTGAAGAAGTCGTCCCATCCGGCCTGCGCCAGCGCGTCACGCACCGCCGCATGTCCTTGTGGCGCCGCGTCGCGCGCCGCAGTCTGCCAGCGCTGCAGTTGGTGGGACACCAGCCGGCCATACGCGGCGGGCTCCACCCCCTGCGCGCGCAGCGCCCCATGGGCCTGCGCATTGAAGTCGAACAGGCAGCTGCGCAGGTCGTAGGGCGGGTACTCGGGCCAGTCGACCCGAAATCCGCGCACTGCGGGATACCTGCGCGCCAGTTCGGCCAGCAAGGCGGCGCCGTAGTCGCGCACATGGGCGCTGGCCAGGCTGGCATTGCGATCAACACGGTGGGGATGGGCTTGCCCATCGGGGCCCAGACATTGGTCTTGGTCGACCGCAGATGAAAACTGGACCCGGTAGCCCGGCGGGCTGGCGGCCATGATCTGCAGGTAGACAAACATGTCGCGCCGGTCGGCGGCCTCTATCACATCGTCGAGCAACCTCGGCTGCGCCAGCGTCAGGCTGCCGGGTGGGCTGGGCTGGTAACGCAGACCCCGGTACAAGGTGAGGTCATGCACCAGCGACGGCGACGTGTGCACCCAGGTCTCGCGCCGACCCCACAACGCGCGGTCCAGCGGACGCACGCGCCCGGCGTCGCCATCGGGCGGCGGCTCGCGGGCCCCCACACCGTCGGCCGCAATTTCCATCAGATACGGACTGGTCACCAGCGCGCTCGCGCCGGCCGCCTGCAAGCGGTCCAGCACGGCATCAACCCCTTCGCACTGGAACCATTCGGGCATCACGGTGATGCCGAGATGGATGGGTCGTTGATCGCTCATTGGAAAGTTAGTATACAAGTGTGGCAGCGTAGCTGGGTGGTTTTTGCAGCCACCTTGGCGTCGGGCTGGCTCGGGTTGCGTCACCGAGGGCACGGTGACCGGTAGCCCAGGCGCTGGCGCGTCAAAAGTCTTGAACTGGCGCGCCGGAACCAAAGCGCGCTGACCGACAATTCGCCAATGCAACACACGCAATCGGACACGACAAAACCCGGCACCGACTACGAACAGCTGTTCGAGTCGGCGCCGATTTCGCTATGGCTAGAAGACTACAGTGCGCTGCGGGCGCTGTTCGACCTTTGGCGCGCCCAGGGCGTCGCTGATCTGGCTTCGCACCTGGCAGACGCACCCGAGCGCTTGCAGCAATGCGCAGCTTGTTTGAAAGTGGTCCGCGTCAACCGCCAGACGCTGCGCGTATTTGCCGCCGCCAGCCAGCAGGAGCTGGTGGCACGGTTCTCCGACATCTTCCGCGACGACATGCTGGGACAACTGGTGCCCGAGCTGACGGCATTGTGGAATGGGCAACTGGCCTTCTCGAACCAGACCGTCAACTACGGCCTTGACGGGCGGCGCATCGAGGCACAGATCCGTGTGCAGGTGCTGCAGGGACACGAGACCACATGGGAGCGCGTGATGGTGTCGTTCGAGGACATTACAGCGACCGTGCAGGCGCGCCACAAGCTGGCGACCAGCGAACAATATGCACGCGATCTGTTCGGCCATTCGCCAGTATCACTATGGGTCGAAGACTTCAGCGGCGTCAAACGCCTGATAGACGAGGTGCGCGCACAAGGCATCATCGATTTTCGTGTCTTCATCAACGTGCACCCGGAATTCGTGACCCGCTGCATGGAGGAGATCCGCGTCATCGATGTCAACCAGCAGACCTTGACGATGTTCGCCGCCGACGACCGGCGCCAACTGCTGAGCCGGCTCGGGTTGGTGTTCCGCGACGAGATGCAGGCCTCGTTTGCCGAGCAACTGGTCGACCTGTGGAACGACAAGCTGGTACAGGTACGCGAGGTGGTCAACTACTCGCTCAATGGCGAGCCGATCAACATCCACATGCAGTTCGCGGTATTGCCGGCCCACCATGGCGAATGGGATCTGGTGCTGGTGTCACTGATCGACATCACGGCACGAAAAAAAGCCGAGGCCTACCTTGAATACCTGGGCAAACACGATGCATTGACGCGGCTGCGCAACCGCGGGTTCTACGTCGACGAGCTCAACCGCATATCGCGCAAGGGCCCTTGGCCGCTGAGCATTCTGGCGATGGACCTCAATGGCCTCAAGCGCGTCAACGACGAACTCGGACACGCCGCTGGTGACGCGATGTTGCGAAGGATCGGCGAGGTATTGGCGAGTGCGGCGTCCGGACAAGCCTATTGCGTCGCGCGTATCGGCGGCGACGAATTCATCGCGCTGCTACCCGGCGGCGACGAGCGCGCGGGCAGTGGGCTCAAAGAGCGTATCGAATCGATGATCGAGCTCAACAACCAGTTCTATCCCGGCCACGGCCTGAGCCTGGCCATCGGCATGGCATCATGCCAATCGGCCGCAGAGGTAGAAGCCGCTCTGCACGAGGCCGATCTGGCCATGTTCAGCGAGAAGGCCCGTTTTTACGAAACCGCCAACGTCGAGCGCCGGCGTAGCTGAGCGCCAGCACAGAAACAAGGAGCCTGCGTGGCCACCGACTCAGACCTCACAGCACATAGCGCCATCGAACTGCGCGCCTTTATCGGTCGACGGGCGATCTCGCCGGTCGAACTGATGGACGCCTGCATCGCACGCATCCAAGCGCTGAACCCCGCGATCAACGCGATTGCGGCGACCGACTTCGAACGTGCACGCGCGGCCGCGCGCCAGGCCGAAGACGCCGTCATGCGGGGCTTGCCGCTGGGCCCGTTGCACGGCCTGCCGATGGGCATCAAGGACCTGCAGGACACCGCCGGATTGCTCACGACCAGTGGCAACATCGGCCGGCGCAACCATGTTCCGCTGCACGACGGCTCGCTGGTCGCCCGGCTACGCTTGGCCGGTGCCATCGTCACCGCCAAGACCAATGTGCCCGACATGGGAGCGGGGGCCAACACGCGCAACCCGGTCTGGGGAGCGACAGGCAATCCGTTCAACCCGATGCTCAACGCCGGCGGATCGTCCGGCGGGTCTGCGGCAGCACTGGCGGTGGACATGCTGCCGCTGGCCACCGGCTCCGACACTGGTGGCTCGCTGCGTATACCGGCGGCTTTGTGCGGCGTCGTGGGTCTGCGCCCGTCGCCGGGCGTGGTCGCCAATACGGCGCGGCCCCTGGGCTGGTCAGTGATCTCGGTGCTCGGCCCGATGGCGCGTGACATCGGCGACACCTTGCTGATGCTGCGCGCCAGCGCGGGTTTCGACCCGCGAGACCCTTTGTCATTTGATATGCCGGCCCTGACTGCCGCGTCGGCCCCGGTAGACCTGTCCACGTTGCGCATCGGCTACACCGAGGATTTCGGGCAATGCGCGGTCGATCCGGCCATCCGGCGCACCTTGCGCCAACGCGCCAAGGCACTGGCCGGCATGGTCGCGCGCTGCGAGCCGATCACGATGGATCTCGGCGACGCCGACCGCGTGTTCGACATCCTGCGTGCCGAGAGCTTCTTCGCCGGTTACGCCGAGACACTCGAACGGGCGCCCGACACGCTGGCGCCCCACGTGCGGGCCAATGTCGAGATGGCCGGCCGCATGACGCTGGCCGACCGCGCCTGGGCCCATCTGACACAGACACGTATCGCGCAACAATTCGCGAAGGTGTTCGACGATGTCGATCTGATCATCGCGCCGACCTCGCCCGTCACACCCTTCCCGTGGACCACGCTGTACGCGCAGGAGGTCGACGGCCAGGCGATGCGCAACTACTACCATTGGCTGGCGCTGACCTACCTGCCCACGCTCGCCACCAACCCGGCACTGGCGCTACCGTGTGGCCGCGACGAAGCCGGCATGCCGTTCGGCCTGCAGCTGATCGGACCCTTGCGCAGCGACGCCCGACTGATGGCCATGGCATTGGCACTGGAGCAGGCATTCGCGTCCGACCCGGTGCTGCAGCGCCCCAAGCCCGATCTGCAGGCACTGCAAAAGCCCAACCCGGAGCTGCGCAGCATCGTCACGCACCCGCCCGGGACCGCACCCGGGGCGACGGACGGCGCCACCCTCACGGCGGTATGAGAGCGTGAGAGGCAATCGCTTGATCCCACGCAAGACCCCGCAACCAGCCCCAAGCGCTTCGGGCCACGGCCAGTCGCGGGGTCTTGCCCTGCGGGCCGGGGCGCCCAAGGGCGCTGTGCGGCGTTGCGACGCTTGCCCATGTCCCGACATGGGCTGCGCGTCGCGCCTTGCCCTCCACCCTTGGGCACCCCGTCGTGGGCCCAATCGATTACCTCTCACGCTCTGACCCGAACCTCTATCCGACGCTCACGCTGAGCGGCAGGCCCAGCATATCCAGCACCGGAATCAAACCTTGGCGAAACGGTTCGGCGCGTCCAGGCCGACGCCCACCAGATGGCTGAAGCGTTCCTTCGCCAGCGCCCGGATTTCCGGTGGCAAGGGATCGGCAAGGATGGACTGGATATTGGTTTGCAGATGCCCGATGTTGCCGGTGCCGAACAGCACGACGTCCACACCGGGTTCATGGCGTGCATATCGGTACGCGGCGTCGATGATGCCCAGCGGACCCGGCCGCTCGGTGAGAAAGGCCAATGGCGCTTGCTCGTCGACCATTGCCGACGGCAACTGGCCACGCTGGACCAGTTCCGCCAGCGTCGCCTCCAGGCGACCCGGCTCGCTGAAGATGCGCCGGACCGCGAACATCAGCAAGGTGGCCACGCCGCTGGAGCGCGTCAACGGGAATACGGTGTCACGCGCGTTCTGGTGCAGCAGATGGAAGGCCACCATGACGACGTCAAACAGACCGCTGTCGATTGCCTTGGGCAAGGCCACGTGCACATGGTCGTCGGGGGCGATCTCGGTGATGCCCAGATGCCCGATGCGCCCCGCGTCGCGCTCCTTGAGCAGGGCCGGCGCGATGACCTCGATCGCGTAATCCACGTGTTGTGGCGACACGGCGTGCAGATGAAAGACCTCGACACGCTCGGTACGCAAGCGCTTGAGCGAGGCGTGCAGACTCGCCACGACCTGCGCCGGGGAGCGCCGCTGGCCGGATTCGACAACCATCGTCTTGGTGGAAATGACGAGCTTGTCGCGCTCGGCAGGCTTCACGGCCTGCCCAACGATGTCTTCGGTCCCGTAATTCTCCGCCGTGTCAAGGAAGTTGACGCCCGCATCCAGCGCCGCTCGCACGACGTCGACGCACTGGGCAACGCTGCTGCCATGGCCCTGGCCCAATCGGCTGAAGCCGCCGCAGCCCAGGCCGGCCACACTGACCTTGAGGCCCGTGCGACCGAGCGTCGTGTATTGCATGTCGTGCATATCGCTCATGGCAGCGAGCATACGCGGCTCATCCGCCCATCCGCACCAACCGCCCCGGCCGCGCAGCGGTCACCACGCCCTCGCGTTGCACGCATTGCCCGGCGACCCAGCTCCCGATGATCCCCTGCGCCGTCTGCAGGAAGCGCTTGCCACCCGCCGGCAGGTCGCGCAGCAGTTGCGGCTTGGGCAAGGCCAGCCGCGCCGGGTCGATCAGGTTGAGGTCCGCGCGCTGCCCCACCGCAATGCGGCCGCGATCGCGCAGGCCCAGATAGTCGGCATTGCGGCTGCTCAGCATCTGCACCGCCTGCTCCACAGTGAACCGCCCTTTCCTGGTTACCCAGTGCGTCAGCAGAAAGGTCGAGAAACTGGCGTCGCAGATCGTGCCGACATGCGCCCCTGCGTCACCCAGGCTGAACAAGGCGCGCGGATGCTGCAACATGTCGCCCACGCAATCCAGGTTGCCATCGTTGTAATTGAAAATCGGGAAATACAACAGATTGGCACCCATGCCTTCGCACAGGTAGTCGTAGATCGCGCTCAAGGGCGTGACACCCAGCGCCTTCGCCCGCATCAGCATCGAGTCCTGCAGCGTAGGTTCGTAGTTCGGCACATCGCCGAGCGGGAACATGCGTGCCGAGATCATGTCGATACGCGCCAGCAGCAGGTCGACCAGCGGCGGCACCGACGATCCGTCACCGGCTAGGGAATCCGATTTTTCGGCCAGGATGCGGCTGCGCCGCGTTTGGTCGCGCAGTGCCGCCGCGCGTTCAGCCAGCGGCAGCAGAGCCACTTCCTTGTAGCCCGGGAAACCCATGAAGGGATGGAAACTCGCGTCCAGGCCGGCGATCACGCCGATGCCGCGTGCCGCAGCCTGCAGGTACAGCGGCAATCCTTTGGCCACCGCCGCCTCGACACGGCGCGCGACCTGCTTGTATTGCTCGCCACCGGGGTCCCGCTGCAGCCAGGTCATGGCCAGCGGCCGGCCCGCCGCACGCGCCAGTTGTTCGACCAGGTCGAACTCGGGATCGAAACGCTCGGGCGAACGCAACAGGTCGAAATCGCTGACCAGTTGCACCACGCCATGATCCAGGCCGTCGAACGCGCCGGCCAGGCCCGTCAATTCGGCGGCGTCGGCCTCCGACGCAGGTGTCTCATGGCCTTTGGATGTGCGGTGGTTGTCGCTGCGGCCGGTCGAAAACCCGATCGCGCCGGCCACCAGCGCTTCGCGCAGCAGCCCCCGCATCTGCGCCACGTCGGCTGGTGTAGCCGCCTCATGGCCGCGCGCGCGTTCGCCCATCACATACATGCGCAGCGGATCGTGCGGCACCAGGCAGGCGAAGTCCAGGCTGTGCGGCAGCGCGGCAAGCCGGTCCATGTATTGCGGGAAACTCGACCACTGGAAATCGATGCCCTCGGCCAGCGCCACACCGGGTATGTCTTCGACACCCTCCATCAGACTGATCAAACGGTCCTGCTCGCCGGCGCGCAGCGGCGCAAAACCGACGCCGCAATTGCCCATCGCCAGCGTCGTCACGCCGTGGTAGATGCTCGGCGAAAAGGTCTGATCCCAGGTCGCCTGGCCGTCATAGTGGGTGTGGATGTCGACGAAGCCCGGTGTCAGCCAGGCGCCGTCAGCCACCACCGTTTCACGCGCCGCACCATGGAGATTGCCGACGGCTGCAATACGTCCACCGACGACGCCCACGTCCGCGCGCACCGGCGCCGCGCCGGTTCCGTCGACGACGGTTGCCGCCTTGAACAACAGGTCAAACATCGCATGCCCCTTTCATTTCGTCGTCCAACCAAGATGCCGCCGGCGGCTCAGCGTGCGCTGGAGCGCAGGGTGCGGCTCAGCACGATCACCGGCAGCAGACCGACCAGCACCAGCGCCAGCGACGGCAATGCGGCTTCGCCCAGACGTTCGTCGCGCGCCAGCTGATAAGCCACCACCGCCAGCGTGTCGGAGTCGAACGGACGCAGCACCAGCGTGGCCGGCAACTCCTTCATCACGTCGACGAACACCAGCAGCGCCGCTGCGGCGGTGGAGCGTTTGAGCAAGGGCCAGTGCACGCGCGCCATCAGCTGGAAACCACTGGCGCCCAAGGTGCGCGCGGAGTCGTCGAAACTCAGCGGGATGCGGGTGTAGCCGCTTTGCATGGACTGCAAGGCCACGGCGCAAAAACGCACCAGATAGGCCCACACCAGGCCGAACGAGGTGGCCGTGACGAGATAACCGACACCGAGCTGCGGCGCGGCCGCCTGCAACCAGCCCACCGGAAGCAACAGGCCGACCACGATAACCGCACCGGGGACCGCATAACCCAGGCCTGCCAGCCGCACCACCAGGCGCGTGACCCTGTCGGGCGTGCGGCGCAGCGCAAACGCCAGCGCCAGCGCGATCGCCACCGACAGCAGCGCCGTGATCAGGCCCAGGCGCAGGCTGTTGAGCGACCATTCGATGAACTTGCCCCAGGCCAGCAGTTCCCATTCGGCCGCCAGCGGACGGAGCATGAACAGCACCGGGAATACGAAACCCATCAATACCGGCACGCCGCACACGGCCCAAGCCAGCCAGCGCGCGCCACCGCGCAGCCACACCGGCTGGGCGTCGCTGGTACCGGCGCGTGCGCCTCGGGCCGCAGCGAAACGCGCGCGCCGCTGCGCCCTTTGTTCCAGGTGCAGCAACAAGGCCACCAGCGCCAGCAACATGGTCGCCAATTGGGCGGCGGCCAGCCGGTTGTCCATCGCCAGCCAGGCTTTGTAGATGCCGGCGGTGAAGGTCTGGATGCCGAAATAACTCGACACGCCAAAGTCCGCCAGCGTCTCCATCAAGGCCAATGCGGCGCCGGCCGCCACAGCGGGCCGCGCCAATGGCAACGCGATCTCGCGGATACGCCGGCGCAGCGGCGCCCCTAGCAGCCGCGCGGCCTCCATCAGATGTGCGGCGCGTTCGCTCAAAGCGCCGCGCGCCAGCAGATAAACATACGGATACAGCGAAAACGTGAACACCCAGGCAGCGCCAGCGACGCTGCGCACTTCCGGCAACATGCGACCCTCGAGCCCGGTCCAGGCGCGCAGGCTGTTCTGCATCGGGCCACCGAACTGCAGAAAGTCGGTATATGCGTACGCCACCACATAGGCTGGCATCGCCAGTGGCAACAACAAGGCCCACTCCAGTGTGCGGCGCCCCGGGAAGTCGAACAACGTGACCGCGGCCGCGCTGGCGGTTCCGACCACGACGACGCCAAGCGCCACCAGCAGGCTCAGCACCACGGTCGTGGCCAGATAGTCGGGCAACACCGTGCGCGCCATCTCCCCCAGGATCTGGGCACTTGCCGCATCCCACTGCAACCAGGACGCTAGCACCGCCACGACGGGCAGGCACAAAACGGCGGCAAACAACAACAAAACGGATTGGGCTAGCCGGCGCAGCGGCATGAAGATTCCGGTCACAGCAGATCAAATGAGAATTGTAATCATCTACAATACGGGCATGTTTCTCGAAGTCACGCAGCTTCAGGTACTGTACGCGGGCGCAACCAGGCCGGCGGTGCTGGACGTGTCTTTCGGGCTGCAGACCGGCGACATCGGTGTATTGATCGGCCCGTCGGGTTGCGGCAAGACGACCTTGCTGCGCGCGGTGGCGGGCCTGGAACGCGCCAGCGGCGGCACGATCCGGCTTGGTAACACTGCGGTCAGCAGCGCGACGCAACATGTGCCGGCGGAACAACGCCGCATCGGCATGGTGTTCCAGGACTACGCGCTTTTTCCCCATCTCGACATCGCGCAGAACGTGGCGTTCGGTCTTCACCACCTTGGGCGCATGGAGCGCGCGCGGCGGGTCGCCGAGGTGCTTGCACTGGTCGGCCTGTCGGGCTTCGACAAACGTTTTGCGCATGAACTCTCCGGTGGCCAGCAGCAGCGTGTGGCGCTGGCACGGGCGCTCGCACCGGCACCGCAGCTGTTGTTGCTCGACGAGCCGTTTTCCAACCTCGACGTCGACCTGCGCGAGCGACTTGCGCTGGAGGTGCGCGCCATTCTCAAGGCGGCCAACACCACCGCGCTGTTCGTCACGCACGACCAGCTCGAAGCGTTTGCGATCGGCGACCGCATCGGCGTGATGCAGGACGGGCGGCTGCACCAATGGGACGACGCCTACACGCTGTACCACCGACCGGCCACGCGGTTCGTCGCCGACTTCATCGGCCACGGCGTGTTCACGCCGGCAACGATCCGGGAGGTCGACGGCGAGGTCATCGTGCAGACCGCCCTGGGCGCGCTGACCGACATCGCCGAATGTCCGCTGCCCTGCGCCTTCGAGTCCGGCCAATGCGACGTGTTGCTGCGGGCCGACGACATCGTCCATGACGACAACGCGCCGGTCAAGGCCGAGATACTGCGCAAGGCGTTTCGGGGTTCCGAATTTCTGTACACCTTGCGCCTGCGCAGCGGTGAAACCGTGCTGGCCCACGTGCCCAGCCACCACGACCACCGGGTCGGCGAATGGATCGGCATCCGGGCCGAGGTCGACCACGTCGTCACCTTCGACCGCGTCTGTCCGGTGAACCAGCGCGGCATGTGCCAGTTGCCCTGCCGGGCACACACCGATGGCACCTGTGCACAGGCGGCCGCCGCTACCCAAGACCTGCCAGTCGCGCCACCCGTGGCGCGTGTACCTGCCAGCGTCGCCTGAGAGCGTGAGCGCGGCGCGCGCCACCCGGCAAGCTTGAATTCAGGACCAGCCGGCGTCGACGACCAATTCCTGGGCCGTGACCATACGCGCGGTGTCCGCGGCCAGGAACAGCACCATGTTGGCGATGTCCGCGCCGACGATGCGCCCCGCAATGCACTGGTTTTCGTCGAGTCTGCGCTCGCCCTCTTCGTCAAGCCACAACTTGACCTGGCGCTCCGTCATGACCCAGCCCGGCACGACACAGTTGACGCGGATGTTGTCGCCGCCCAGTTCACGCGCCAGCACGCGGGTGAAGCCAAGCATCGCCGACTTGCAGCTGGCATACACCGCATAACCGGTGCCCTTGAACTTCCAGCTCACCGAGCCCATGTTGATGATCGCGCCGCCGCCGCGCGTACGCATGCTGGACAGGACCGATTGCATCGCGAAGAAATGCGGGCGGAAATTGACCGCAACGCGCTGGTCGAAATATTCCGGCGTCACGCTTTCGATCGTGTGCCGATCGTCGTTGGCGACGTTGTTGACCAGCACATCGACGCCGTCGGTATGCTCCATCAGTACCAGGATGGCAGCGCGCAGGGCGTCGATATCGGTGACGTCGCATGCGGCGAAATGCACCCCCTCCAGGCTGTCTGCCAGAGCCTGGCCCGCAACTGCGTCGTAGTCGAGGAATCCGACCTTGCAACCCTGGGCCGCAAAGGCGCGCACCATGTCGGCGCCAATGCCGCTGGCGCCACCGGTGATGACAACGCTGCGCCCGCGCAGGCTGTTGAATGTGACACCTGAAAAGCGCACTTCGGGAACGGTTTGGGTTTTCATGGTCAGGGGGCTCGTGTGGCGGGGCGGATCGAAGGACGATGGTACCCGGTTCGAGGAACCGGGCGACCCTACGGCGCGGCCACTGCGGTCTATGATCCGACGCAGGCCGCCCCCGGCGGTCGAGCGCCGCCGACCCACCAGCCGGGCCACTCATATCAATGAGCGATCAATCGATTATTGAGCGTTTCGAAAAACATGACAGAACCGTTCGGGCTGACAGAACAGTTTCTAATTCATCGATTGCAAATTGGGTTCAATGACGCGCGACGCACCCCCACCCCACGATCCGGTTAACCACCGTGCGGTGCTAGCGCTCGCGCTTCCGATCATGTTGTCCAACGTCTCCACGCCGCTGCTGGGCGCGGTGGACACGGCCGTTGTCGGACAAATCCCGGATCCGGCCTATATCGGCGCGGTGGCTGTAGGCTCGCTGGTCTTCACGTTCCTGTTCTGGGCCTTCGGATTCCTGCGCATGGGCACGACCGGCCTGACCGCACAGGCCCTGGGCGCGCGCAAACCGGACGAGATGGTCGCCGCACTCGGGCGGGCGCTGCTGGTGGCGGCGTTCGCCGGCAGCGCCCTGGTGCTGCTGCAGTGGCCGATCCGCGAGGCCGCGTTTGCACTGCTCGACGCGAGCCCGGGCGTGGAGCGGCTCGGCCAGGGCTACTTCGATATCCGCATCTGGGCCGCACCGGCGACACTGGCCAACTACGCATTGCTGGGCTGGTTCATCGGACGCGGCCGCACCGACATCGCGCTGGTGCTGCAGCTGGTGCTCAACCTGAGCAACATCGCTCTTGACCTGTGGTTCGTGCTGGGCCTGGGCTGGGATGTGCGCGGCGTGGCCGCCGGCACCGTGCTGGCCGAATATATCGCCGTCGGCGTCGGCCTGAGCATCGCGCTGCGCCACGCGCGTGCGCTGGGCGCCGACTGGTCATGGCAGCGCCTGCTCGATCCTGCGCAGCTGCGCCGCACCGTGGTCGTCAACAGCGACATCATGGTGCGTTCGCTGGCGCTGATCTTCGTGTTCGTGTGGTTCATGGCCCAGGGTGCTGCGCAGGGCGACGTGCGCCTGGCGGCGAACGCGGTCCTGATGCAGTTCATATCCATCAGCGCGTATTTTCTCGACGGGCTGGCATTCGCCGCCGAAGCGTTGGTCGGGCGCGCGGTCGGTGCGATGCGCCGCGGCGCGCTGTCGGCCGCGGCCAGGTTGACCAGTATCTGGGCCGGCGCCGTTGCGGCGGCGATCTCCTTGCTGCTGCTGGTATTCGGTCCGATGCTGATCGACCTGCTCAGTGTCGATGCCGCGGTACGCGCGGCGGCACGCACCTACCTGCCCTGGGCCGTCGGCGCCCCGCTGCTCGGTGTATGGGCGTTTCAGCTCGACGGCATTTTCATCGGTGCCACGCGCACCGCCGACATGCGCAACGCGATGTTGACATCCGCCGCAATCTTCCTGCTGGCCTGGTGGCTGCTGCTGCCGTGGGAAAACCACGGACTGTGGGCGGCGCTGTATGTGAACTACATCGCCCGCACCGTGACGCTGCTGCGCTACTACCCCGCGTTGCTGCGCTCGGTGGCGCCATGAGCGCAGCGCAGGGCCGCTCCCAGGCAAGCTCGTACCGTAGGGCGAAGCACGAAGGTACTCCGATGCGCATTCACGCCTCGGTTCGGCTTTCTACAATGGACCAATACCGATGGCCACAACGAGGAGGAAATCCATGATCGTCGAACGCATTTGGACCGGCAACAACTACCGCAACTTCAACTATCTGATTGCCTGCCCCGAGACGGGTGAGGCGCTGGCGATCGACCCGCTCGACCATGAGAAGTGCCTGAGTGCGGCCAAGGTGCGCGGCTGGCAAATCACGCAGCTGCTTAACACGCACGAGCACCACGACCACATCGGAGGCAACGCAGCCATCGTCGCGGCCACCGGCGCCAAGGTCATTGCGCACCACAGGGCCGGCGGCAAGATCGAGGGCATGGACCGCGGCGTCAAGGCCGGGGACGTGATCAAGGTCGGCAAGACGGTCGAACTCGAATGTCTCGACACACCCGGCCACACCATGTGCCACATTTGTCTGCGTTCACACACCGAGCAGCCGGCGCTGTTTTCGGGCGACACCTTGTTCAACGCCGGCGCCGGCAACTGCCACAACGGCGGCGACCCGCAGCTGATGTACACGACCTTCGCCGACCAGCTCAGCCAGCTGCCGGAGAACACGCAGGTTTATCCCGGTCACGACTACATCGAGAACAACCTGAAATTCACGCTCGACCGCGAGCCGGACAACGCGGCGGCGGCGGAGCTGCTGCCCAAGGTCACCGACCACGACCCGGCCGCGTCGATCGTCACGACGCTGGCCGACGAAAAGAAATTCAACAGTTTCTTTCGGCTGACCAACCCGTCGTTGATCGCCAGACTGCGCGCGCGTTTCCCAGACCTGCCGGAAAGCCCGGATGCACGCACGGTGTTCGTCAAGTTGCGCGAACTGCGCAACAGCTGGTAGAGGTCACCGCCGCAGGGGCGCAAGGTGCCGCACGACGATGCGCTCAGAGACGCCATCGCGGCTGCGCTGGGAGGCTTTGACCTGCACCCGTTGGCGGCCGGGCCGCAGGGCCGCGCTGCAGTGGCCCTGGTCATCAGCGAGCAAGGGCATGGCGCGCAGCTGCCCACAATGCCCATCTACCAGCACTGGAGCACCCAGGCGGCGATGATCCTGACACGGCGCGCTGTGCACCTGCGCCGCCATGCCGGCCAATGGGCATTGCCAGGCGGGCGCATCGACCCGGGCGAGAGTGCCGAGCAGGCGGCGCTGCGCGAACTCGGCGAAGAGGTCGGCCTGCACCTGGGGCCGGACGCGGTGCTCGGCCGTCTCGACGACTATGCGACACGCTCGGGTTATGTCATGTCGCCGATCGTGTTGTGGGCCGATGCGGCCCGCGGCATGCTTGCCAATGCCGACGAAGTGGCGTCTATCCACCGCATCGCCCTGAGCGAGTTCGAACGCACGGACGCGCCGATGCTTGAAATCCACAGCGGCCAGGCGCAACCGGTCTTGCGCATGCCGGTCGGTGCGCAATCGATCGCCGCGCCGACGGCGGCCTTGTTGTACCAATTTCGCGAGGTCTGCCTGCGAGGTCTCGCAACCCGTGTAGCCCATTTCAGCCAGCCGGAGTTTGCCTGGCGTTGACCGGGGCTGCATCCGCGTCGTTCTTTACAGGCTGCGCAGGCGCTCGATCTCCGTGCGCAGATCCGCCGCCCAAGCGCGTCGTTCCCGGCCGTCGGCTGACTGAGGCGCGCCGAAACGCACCACAGCGCGGATGCCGCCCGACGCCAGCGTGCGCCAGATCGAGCCCGCCAGCGATTCGTCTCCGATATAACTGACCGCGCGGCTGGGCTTGCCGGCCGGGTCGTCGAAACGCAGCGCGACCGGCTGGATCGGCGCCTGGGCCGACACCGCCGCCTGGATCAGGTTGGCGTGGAACGGCAACAAGGCCCCGCCATCGCCAGTCGTGCCTTCGGGAAAGATCGCCAGGATGTCGCCGTCGCGCAGCGCCTGCACCATCTGGTGCACCACGCGCATGGCATCGCGCTGCGAGCGCCGTTCAATGTACAAGGTGCCCGCCCCGGTCGCCAGGGTGCCGATGACCGGCCAGCGCCCGACGTCGGACTTGGAGACGAACCGGCAATGGTGCGCCGCATGCAATACCACGATGTCTAGCCACGATATATGGTTTGCGACCAGCAGCAGCGGACCGGCCACCGGCGGCGTGCCATGCACCTGCAGTTGCACGCCCAGGCGCATCAGCATCTGCGACGCCCAGACCTGTACCCGCAGCGCCTGTTGCTGCTGCGACAGGCGCGGAAACCGGAGCACGATGGTGAACAGTGCGCCCAGCAGATGGGACGCCACCCGGCCAGCACGCCAGCAGACCCGCAGCGTTTTCACGCGCCGAATGCGATGAATCCACCCACGACGGTGCAACACACGCGCGAGCGTATGGCATAGCCCGAAAAAGGCGTGTGTTTGCCCTGGCTGCGCAGATTGTCGGCATTGATCGTCCACTCCTGCTCCGGGTCGAACAGGCACAGATCGGCGACGCCACCCAAGACCAGGCGCCCGGCACCGGAACGCTCAGGCGCGCCAGCAGCACCCAGCACGCGAGCGGGTTCACAGGTGATCACCGCCAGCGCACGCGCCAGCGGCACGCCATCATCGCTGGCCCACTTGAGCGCCATGCCGAGCAGCAGTTCGACGCCGCTGGCACCCGACTCGCTCTCGGCAAATGGCAGCGTTTTCTGGTCCTCGGCGACTGGGCTGTGATCGGACACCAGCGCGTCGATCGTGCCATCGGCCAGAGCCAGCCGGATTGCATCGCGGTCACGCTGCTGGCGCAGTGGCGGCATCAAATGCGAGCGGCTGTCGAAGTAGCCGATATCGGTGTCCACCAGATGCAGGCAATGGATGTTCACGTCGCAGGTCAGCGGAAGGCCCTCGGCCTTGGCCTGGCGCACCATCGCCAGACCGGCGGCGCTGCTGAGCCGGCACAGGTGCACGCGCGCGCCGCTGGCGCGCATCAGCTCGATGATGGTGAAGATCGCGATCGTCTCGGCAGCTACCGGAATGCCGGTCAGGCCCATACGCGTAGCCAGAGGTCCGCTGGCGACGACGCCGGTTCCCAGGTCACGGTCCTGCGGACGCAGCCAGACGGTGTAGCCGAACGTGCTGGCGTACTGCAACGAACGCAGCAGTATCTGCAGATTGGGAAGCGGTACCTCGGCCTGGCTGAAGCCGACGCAGCCGGCCTGTGTCAGCGTGAGCATTTCGGTCAGCACTTCGCCGCGCAAACCACGCGTCAACGCACCGAGTGGAAAAACGCGCGACTGGTGCAGCTTTTCGGAACGGTAACGCAGCATCTCGACCAGGCCCGGCTCGTCGAGCACCGGGTCGGTGTCGGGCGGACAGACCAGGCTGGTGACACCACCGGCCACGGCGGCCGCCATCTCCGACTGCAGCATGTGCGCGTGTTCATGGCCGGGCTCGCGCAGGCGCACCGCCAGGTCGACCAGCCCCGGCACCAGCACGTGCCCATGCGCGTCGATGGTCTTGTTCGGCTGGAAGTCGGCGCCGGCGGTCCCCACGGCGACGATCCGGCCGGCTGCAACCGCCACGTCGCAGACCCGGTCGAACCCGCTGGCCGGATCGAGCACCCTGGCGCCCTTGATCAGTATCTTCATGCCCTGTTCCTGCGTTCGCGACTCAGAGTGTCTCAGTTTGCGTCGTTGCCGGCGACCAGGCTCATCACCGCCATGCGCACCGCGATGCCGAACGTCACCTGCGGCAGGATCACACTTTGCTTGCCGTCGACAACCGAGGAGGCAATCTCGACGCCGCGGTTGATCGGCCCGGGATGCATGACGATGGCGTCCGGCTTGGCCAACTGCAGCGTCTCGCGCGTGAGGCCATAACTCATGAAATATTCCTGCGCCGAGGGCAGCAACGCGCCGCTCATGCGTTCGTTCTGCAGGCGCAGTGTGATGACCACATCGCAATCGCGGATGCCTTCGGCCAGCGTATGACAGACCCGCACGCCCATCTGCGACAGATCGGCCGGCACCAGCGTCTTGGGGCCGACGACGCGCACCTCGGCGCAGCCCAGCGTGGTCAGTGCGTGGATGTCGGAGCGCGCAACCCGCGAGTGCAACACGTCGCCGACGATTGCCACGGTCAGGTTGGCGAAGTCCTTTTTGTAGTGCCGGATCGTGAACATGTCCAGCAGGCCCTGGGTCGGGTGCGAGTGCCTGCCGTCGCCGGCATTGATGACATGTACATGCGGGGCAACGTGTTTGGCAATCAGGTACGGCGCACCGGACTCGCCGTGGCGCACAACGAAGATATCGGCCGCCATCGCACTGAGATTGGCGATCGTGTCAAGCAAGGACTCGCCCTTGGATGCCGACGACCGCGCGATATCCAGGTTGATGACGTCGGCGCTCAGCCGCTTGGCGGCAATCTCGAACGTGGTGCGGGTGCGGGTGGAGTTCTCGAAGAACAGGTTGAAAACGCTGCGCCCGCGCAGCAAGGGCACCTTCTTGACTTCGCGGTCGTTGACGCTGACAAAACTCTCGGCGGTGTCGAGCACCTGGCGCAGGATGCTGGCCGGCAGCCCTTCGATCGACAGCAGGTGAACCAGTTCGCCGTTCTTGTTGAGCTGGGGATTTCGTCGATACAACACGCTGCGCACTTTCGGCTCAACAGGCGACAGATCGCGCGGCAGCGACGGGACGCGGCATCATCGGCGCGCCTGGGTCACGAACGACAACAGCCCATTGGAGTCGCGCCGCAGCGCCAGAGACTGTCCCGAGGGGAGCTGGGCATGCGCCGCCGCAAAATCGGCCTGTATCGGCAATTCGCGGCCATTGCGCTCGATCAGCACCGCCAGCTTGACATCGGCCGGCCGGCCGAAATCGAACAACTCATTGACCACGGCGCGGATCGTGCGACCGGTGTACAACACGTCGTCAATGACGATGATGTGGGCACCGTTCACGTCGAAACCCAGCCGCGTGGGCTCGCGCGCCGACAGGCCGCGTTGCGCGAAATCGTCCCGGTGCATGGCCGACGACAACACGCCGTGGTGCCGCGGCAACTTCAGGTCGGCGTGCAGACGTTCAGCCAGCCAGGCCCCCCCGGTGGCAATGCCGACCAGTTGACTCTGCGGCCCGCACAGGGCCGCCACCCCGCGCAGCAGTTCCCGGTACAGGGCTTCGGCATCATGCGCTGTCGGGTCGGACACCGTCATGCGCCGCTCCGCAGGAATTGCTCGAGGATGATGCACGCAGCGCCGGCATCGGGGTCGCGGGCGCCATCGGACAGGGCCTCGGTCGTGCTGTAGCGCTCGTCCACCTCGAATACCGGCAGTTTGAAATGCGCCCGCAAGGAACGCGCAAATTTGCGCGCGCGCAGCGTGTTGACATGTTCGGCGCCATCGGGATGAAACGGGATACCGACGACCAGGGCCTGCGGCTGCCACTCCAACATGCGCGACTTGACCTGCGCGAGTCGGCTATCAGCCGCTTGCGTCCGGATCGTCGCCAAGGGCCGGGCCTGTCCCAGCAGGCGCGATCCGTAGGCAACCCCGGTGCGTTTGGTGCCGAAATCCAGCGCCATGAAGGTTTGCAAAGCCGCAGACAACTCGGTCGCACGTGGCGGCGCAGTCGCGTCAGCCATGGCCGGCCTCGGGCGACAACATCCAGACCTGCAGCCCCAGCAGGCCCAACGCCTTGTCATACCGCTCATTGACCGGTGTGTCGAAGATCACCGCGATGTCGGCGTCGACCGTCAGCCAGCTGTTGTCGCCCAGTTCGGACTCCAACTGCCCTTCACCCCAGGCCGAATAACCCAGCGACACCAGGACGCGGCGCGGGCCGTTGCCGCTCGACAAGGCCTCGAGCACGTCCTTGGAGGTTGTCATCTCCAAGCCACCGGGTATCGACATCGTCGATGCGTAGACCGATTCCTCGGGCTTGTCCGCGCCGGAAAAGAAGGCTTCATGCAACACGAACCCACGGTCGGTCTGTACCGGGCCACCCTGGAATACGGGAAGCTGCTGCAGATCGTCACGCCCCAGCGGCAACTGGACCTTGTCGAACAGGCCTTTGAGATTGATGTCGCTGGGTTTGTTGATGACCAGACCCAGCGCACCGCGTTCGCTGTGCTCGCACACGTACACCACACTACGCGCAAAAGCCGCATCGTCGAGCCCGGGCATCGCGATCAGGAAATGATTCGTCAGGTTGATCGGCGCAGAATCGTCGGGCATGCATCAATTTTAGCGGGCTCCATGAACCAACCATTCGATTCCGGCCTGGTGTGGCTTCGACGCGATCTGCGCCTCGACGACAACGCGGCATTGCACCTGGCGCTGAAGAACTGCCGCCGTGTGTTTTGCGCTTTCGTGTTCGACCGCAGCATCCTCGACCCTTTGCCTCGGGCCGACCGGCGTGTCGAGTTCATCCGTGACTCACTGGCAGAACTGGACCAGGATCTGAGGGACGCGAGCGGCAACCCGAACGCGGGCTTGCTGGTCGTGCACGGCGAGGCGGTGCACGAGATCGTGCAGTTGGCCGTCGCTTTGAGCGTGCAATCGGTGTTCGCAGCACACGATTACGAACCAGCAGCGATCAAACGTGACCGCCAGGTGCTGGGCGCCTTGGCACATGCCGGCATCGCGATGCATACCGTCAAGGACCATGTCGTGCTCGAAGGGCGCGAACTGCTCACCCGTGCTGGCACACCCTATACCGTGTTCACGCCCTACAAGAAGGCCTGGCTGGCCCAGATGCAGGCCAACGCCTTGCACCACCATGACTGCCTGCCCTTGATCGCCAGGCTGGCGGACCGACCGGTCGACAGGCGTGTGGCGGTTGCGTCCTTGCAGTCGCTCGGATTCGAGCCGACCAACCTGCGCCAGTTGCACATTTCCCCCGGTGCCAGCGGCGCGCGCAACCTGTTTGGCGATTTTTTCGAGCGCATGGACAACTACCATGCGACGCGCAACTACCCGGCCGTCAAGGGGCCGAGCTACCTGAGTGTGCACCTGCGCTTCGGCACAGTCTCGGTGCGCAAACTGGTGGCCACCGCACTGCAGGCCACGATCACCGGCAGCACTGGCGCTGCGGTATGGCTGGGGGAGCTGATCTGGCGCGATTTCTATTTCCAGATCCTGTCCAACTTCCCGCATGTCGCGCAATCGGCGTTCAAGCCGGAGTTCGACGCGATTCGTTGGCAACATGGCCAACACGCGCAGCAACTGTTCCAGGCCTGGTGCGACGGGCAAACCGGTTATCCGCTGGTCGACGCAGCGATGGCACAGATCAACCAGAGCGGCTACATGCACAACCGGCTGAGAATGGTCGCCGGCAGTTTTCTGGTCAAGGACCTGGGAATCGACTGGCGCTGGGGTGAACGCTACTTCGCCGAAAAACTCAATGACTTCGACCTCGCCGCCAATAACGGCGGCTGGCAATGGGTGGCATCGAGCGGCTGCGATGCGCAGCCATGGTTCCGGATCTTCAACCCGCTGCGCCAGAGCGAGAACTTCGACCCGCAGGGCAAGTTCATCCACCGCTACCTGCCGCAACTCGCCAAGCTGCCGGCGCCAGCCGTGCACGCACCGTGGCGCAGTGGATCGATGGAGCTCGCTGCCGCCGGCATCGCGCTGGGCAAGGACTACCCTGAACCCATGGTCGACCATGACGCCGCCCGTGAGCAGACCTTGCAGCGTTATGGCGCAGCGCGCAAACCCAAGGCTGCTGCGACCGGCGCCAGTCGCCGGCGCTGACGGCAGACCGGTTCAGGACAACGAGGTGGCGACCTCCGGGACCGCACAGTAGTGACGGATCAGTCCCAGCAGTTCCTCTTCGGCGTAGGGCTTGCCCAGATAGTGGTCGACACCGAGCGCGGCTGCATGCTCGCGGTGCTTTTCGGCAATGCGCGACGTGATCATGATGATCGGCAACGCGCGTGTGCGTTCGTCGCCCCGGATATTGCGCGCCAGATCGAATCCGTCCATGCGTGGCATCTCGATGTCGGACAACACGACCGCTGGCAACTCTTCCTGCAAACGCGTCAGCGCCTGCAGGCCGTCATTGGCCAGCACCACGCGATACCCTTCACGCAACAGCAGTCGCTGGGTCACACGGCGAACCGTGATCGAATCGTCCACCACCATGACCAACGGCGTCTGAACCCGATTGGCCGGTGCCACGACCGCACCGGGGACAGCCGGCACCGCGGCAGACTCAGCAGCGCGCCGGGCCCGGGTCTGCAACTGCAGTGCCTCGTCCCCATACACGGTCGCCAACGCCACCGGGTTGTAGATCAGCACCACGGCACCCGAGGCCAGTACCGACATGCCGGTCAGGCCAGGCATCCTGGACAACTGCGGTCCAAGGTTCTTGACAACAACCTCCTGGTTACCCAGCACCTCGTCCACCTGCACCGCGACCCGACGCCCGGCACTGCGAATCACCAGCACCGGCAGGTGCTTCTGCGCCGGCGCGGCGCTGGCGCCGGACACCTGCAACAACGCGCCCGCCCAGAAAAAGGGCAACCGCTCGTTGCCGTGGGCGAATTGGTGGGACGTGTAGGCCTCTTCAACCTCCTGGCGCGGAACCCGGCGCACGATCTCGACCAGATTGGACGGCACACCCACGGACAACTCGCCCAGGCGCAACATCACGACCTGCGTCACCGCAGTCGTCAGCGGCACCACCAGCTTGAACTGCGTTCCCTGCCCCATCACACTGGCGGTTTCGATCCGTCCCCCCAGGGCGTTGACCTCGGAGCGCACCACGTCCAGCCCAATGCCACGACCGGACAACTCGGTCACGTTCTCGGCCGTGGAGAAACCCGCTGCGAACACCAGATTGGCGGTCTCGTCGTCACCCACGACCTGGTCCACCCCAATCAGCCCCTTGGCCAATGCCTTGGCACGGATGCGCGCAAGGTCCAGCCCGCCGCCGTCATCGGCGAACACGACCGAGACGTCATTGCCTTCCTGACGCAATCCGATCGTGATCGTTCCCACTGCGGGCTTGCCGGCGGCCTCGCGCTGCGCCGGGCTTTCGATACCGTGTCCGATCGCGTTGCGCAACATGTGCTCGAAGGCCGGCACCATGCGCTCGAGCACGCTGCGGTCGAGTTCCATCGAGCCGCCTTCAATATCCAGTTTGACCTGCTTGCCGACGTCCTTCGCGGTTTGCCGCACCACGCCGTACAAGCGCTCGGAAATGGACTCAAACTCGATCATGCGGGTACGCAGCAAGTCGCGCTGCAACCCCCGTGCCTGGCGCGCCTGCGCAATCAGATCGTCTTCCGCGCCTTGCATCGCGCGCTGCAACTGACGCTGCAGGGTCGCCACGTCGGACACGGACTCGGCCATGATGCGGGTCAGCTCCTGAACCCGGGTGAATCGGTCGAACTCCAGTGGATCGAATTCACGCGCCTGGTCCTTGGCCTGGGCCATGCGGGACTGCATCTGGGTCTCCGATTGCAGCTCGATCTCGCGCAGTTGCTCGCGCAGGCGGTCGAGATTGCCTGTCAGGTCCTTCAGCGACGCACGCATCAGGCCCACCTGGCCGTCCAGGCGTGAACGGGTGATGATGACTTCGCCGGCCTGATTGACCAGCCGGTCCAGCAGCTGCGCAGACACCCGAACGCTTTGCCCTGACGCTGCGCGCACCGCGTTGGCGGCTGCGGGCGATCGACCGCCAGTGCGCCGGTCGGTCACGGTCGGCGGTGGCAGGGTCGTGTCGGCCGTTGCGACATCCACGACCAGCGGCCCGGCAACATCTGCGAACGCGTTCGGATCGGCCTCGGCCGTGCTGGCCTGACGAACAAAAGCTGTCAAGCCGTCGAACATCGACTGCAGCTTGTCGAAACGACCCTGAATCGGCTCGATCCTGCCAGCCGACAGGGACTCGGAGCCAAGGGCCTCGATCGCCGATTCCATGCGGTGGGTCATGTCGCCCAGTCGCATCGCACCGGCCAGTCGCGCACTGCCCTTGAGCGTGTGCAGCACACGCAGGGCCTCGGTGCGTGCGGCCTTGTCATCCGGGCGGGCCGCCCATTGCCGCAATGCGCTGGCGAGTTTGGGCAACAACTCGGCAGCCTCATCCTCGAAGATCGGGAACAGATCGGCGTCGAGCGCATCGACCGCATCCGAATGCTCATCGTCGGCCGCGACAATCAACGGTGCTGCGCCAGCGGTTACAGCCGGTGTGGTTGCAAAGTCGTCGGACGCGAAACCCTCTTGTAGTTCGGGATGCGCGGCCGGCGTCGGTCCGAAGTCGAACTGCCACACGGAACGTAATGCCGCAACAAGGTCGGGATCCGACTCCTTCAGGAAACCGGCGGCGAATTGGTGCAACAAGCGCCGGATCTCTTCTGCGGCAAGATTGAAGATGCGCGCGTGTTCCGCCAGTCCTTGGCGATGTAGTTGCACATGTTGCAGCGCCTTCTCCAGGGCACGTGCAATCTCCGACACCGCGAAGAAGCCAACCGTCGCAGAACTGCCGCCCAGCGCATGGGCCAGGCCGACGGTGGAGTCGCGCATCGGTTGGTCCAGTTCCAGCGCCCATTCGCTGAGCTCGGTCAACAGCCGACGCGACCACTCGTCCGCTTCGTTCAGGTAGACGTTGTACAGCGGTATACCGATGCGCAGGTCGCCAATCACTTTGACCTGTTCGTCCATGGCCGGCGAACCATCTTGCGCCAACAGGGCACCTGCCTCGGTCTCGACTTCCTGCTCGGGCGGCGCCTCAGCCGCCTGCTCCGGAAATGCAGTGTCACCGAAATCGAGGTCCAGATCACCCAGCGCCGGCAGCGCTTCACCGGCGTCGTTGCGCGCCACGGGCGACCGCGAATCGTCGAACATGCCGGTAGGATCGAACTGCGGCGGCACCGAATCGGAGCCCTGCCGGTCGGGATCGAACATCTGGGTCGCGCCAAACCCGGACGGCTTGTCAAGCCCGCCACCCGGCGTGGCGCCATGGAACATCTGTGTGGAGACAAAGTCGAGGAGCTGCGGCTCCAGCGCGTCGGGCGGCAACAGTTCGGGTCGCGCCGAATCGGCCGCGTCGAGGGGCTCCGGAGCCAACGCGGTGCTGGCAGCCAATGTCTCGGCAACGGGCAAGACATCCTGCGGCAGGGCCGGTTCCGGCTGCGCTTCCAGGTCGCGGTCTGCAAGCACTGGCGGCGGATGAGACTCGACCGGCAATTCAGACACCAACGGCGCAGGCACGGATAGGGAGGGTGTGCCTGGCGGCTTGAGCTCAAGGTGCTGCTCATCAACTCGAAGCGCATCGGCAGACTTGCGAAACGGCTGTGACGACCAATGGGTCGCGGTTCCTTTTGCGATGTCCTCGACCCACTCGCCGAACTGGCGCATCGCATCGCCGCACAAGGTGCGCAGCGGGTCGCTGGCCGGTTTTTGATCTGCAAGCCAGGTATTGACCAGTTGCTCCAGAGCCCAGGCAGCCTCTCCGAACTCCTGCAGTCCGACCATGCGCGAGCTACCCTTGAGGGTATGGAACGCGCGGCGCAGAGTCGTTTGTTCGCCCAGGTCGGCAGGTGACCGCGCCAATACGTCGACCGCCTGCAAGCCCGTCTGAATGACTTCGCGTGCTTCTTCGAGGAAGATCTCGCGCATCTCCGCATCGTCGTCCAGCGCCTGCGGCGACGAAGCGGCAGTGGCCGTTGGCGCCGGCAACCCGGCAGCCGCACGATGCGGTGCAGGAACTTGCGCAACACCCGCTTCGGGCATATCCGGCAAGACTACCGGGGCTGGGGCGACTGCCGGTGTCGGTGCGGCAACGACGGCGGCCTTTTCCCGACCCATCAAAGGCCGCAACTCACCTGCATCTTCGTCGTAGACGAACAGTTGCTTCGCCAACGCCCGCTGGTAACTCAGCATGTCGATCAGGAAGCCCATGGCACCCAGGCTGTTGCCCAGCTTTTCGAACACCTCGTTGGCGCCCGCCTGAACCTCGTCCACCAGGAATTGTTCGACGCTGTCGCGCATCCGGCGCGCAGCGATCGACGCCTGCTCGAGCCCAAGAACCGAAAACACGCCGCGCATCTGCGCCAGGCGGCTGGGCACTTCGCGCAGCGGTGCCCGATCCTGCGGATTGCGGAAAAACTGGTCGAGCGACTTTTCGACCTGCCCCAGCATCGTACGCAATTCGTCGACGACACTGCCCATGGTCTGGCGGTCACTGACCCTGCGGTAGAGCTCCTCCATCCAGGGCTCCAGCGGTTCGGGCTGGGCGCCGCCGGCAACCTGATCCAGGCGCTGGGCCAGGCGGGCACAGCGTTGCGCCATCCGCGTCTCGGTCGGATCCAGGTCGTCGTAGGCGGCCTCCAGATACAGCACCGACGTGGCAACCTCCATCGCCAGCGACGCACTGGGCGCCTCGCCCGAACGCGCCAGACCATCGATTGCACGCGTCAAGGCCCTGGCCAGCTCATCGCTTTCGGGATGCAGCTTGTGCATCGAATCGGCGACCGCCGCAAACTGGTCACTGGCCTGCTTGACGCGCGTGGTATCGCCACCCGCAAGAGCGGCCCAGGTTTCAGCCGCAGTCGCAATGCGCTTGCGCGCCTGCACCAGCAGCGCGGGATCAAAACGACCGAACTGGGGAGTTGTGTAATCGAGCGGACTCGCCTGTGTGAACCCATACGCCTGACGCACCGCGTCCAGGACCATGGCCCTCATCTCCGGTGCGGGTGTGGCGAGCGCGCAATAGAAGAGCAGGTCCTGGGCCAACCGGTCGATCACACCGGCCTCGCCACGCGCGAGCGTGGTGTATTGGGAGATCACGCGCGAGGCGGACCGCTTGACGTAAACGTCGCTGGGGCACAGACCCAGTCGTACAGCCTCGAAAAATGCAGCGCTGATCTTCCAGAACACCCGCGGCTCGCGTTCAGTTGCTGCGGTCGCCAACCCCATACTGATCTGGCACATGGCCGCGGCCGCCGTGGCATCGCCGGACCGCACCACCTTGAGCACTGCCTGGTCGACGCGGGCCCGCACCGCCGCCGAGTAAGGCAAGGCAGACACCGTCGGCGTCGGCGCATCGATCCAGCGCCACTCCTGTGGCCACAAGTCGGCCGGATGCACCCTGTCGCCACCAACCAGATCCATGACATCGCGGTACTGGGGGAACAAAGCCACGGGCGACGTCTGACGCCCTTTGAGCACACTCTCCAGGTACTCGGCCAGGGCGAAGCTGGCGCGCTCCACCTTGTTGGCTGCATCGTCGCTGCACAACTCGGGGCGCTGGACAAATTTCTGCGCCAGCGCCTCCATCGCCCGCAGCACCTTGGCCGGTGCGCCAAGCCCCACCATCTCCAGCGCACCGACGGCCTGGTGCAGCTGCTGCCTTGCGATGCGCAACTGGCTGGCGTCGAGTTGCGCCAGATCCGAACCGCGCGCCAGCTCCGCATCACGCACAAAACGCCGCAGTGCCTTGCTTGCACCGTCCAGCGACTTGCGTAACTCGTCAAGAACCCAGGCCAATGGGCCAAGGTCATTGGCCTCGAGTTGCATCTCGGCGCCTGCCGTGGATAGTGTTTGCATTTGCGTGTCGACTCCTGCAATAGGCTCTGCTCAGCCGCCTGGCATCAGGCGATCTTGAACCGGGCCACTGACTGGCGCAGCTCCTCTGCCATACGGGACAACTCACGAACTTGCCCGGCGGTTGACCGTGTTCCTTCGCTGGTCTGCTCGGTAACGGCGAAAATGTTCTGGATGCTGTCGGCCACCGCATTGGCCAGGCTGGCCTCGCGCGATGTGGCATCCGAAATCTGCTGGATCAGCTCGGACAGACGCTGTGAGACCTGGTCGATCTCGGCCAGCCGCGCACCCGCGTTGTCTGACAGCTTCGCGCCCTCCACGACACCCTGGGTCGAGCGCTCCATGGCGGCCACCGCATCCTGGGTGTCGGTCTGGATCGCACGCACGAGCGCCGTGATCTGGCGCGTCGCGTCGGCCGAGCGCTCCGCCAATCGCTGCACCTCCTCGGCCACCACCGAGAAGCCGCGCCCGGCTTCTCCGGCCGACGCGGCCTGAATCGCCGCATTGAGCGCCAGCACGTTGGTCTGTTCGGTGATGTCCGAGATCAACTCGGTGATCTCGCCGATTTCCTGCGACGACTCACCCAGACGCTTGATCCGCTTGGACGTGTCCTGGATCTGGTCACGGATCGCGTTCATGCCACCGATCGCGTTTTGCACCGCCTTGAGGCCCGAGTCCGCCGCAGACAGCGATTGGCGCGCCACGACGGCCGACTCTTGTGCCTGGCTAGAGACGATGTTGATGCGCGCGGCCATCTCGAGCACCGACTTGCCGGTGGCCTGGATCTCATTCATCTGTTCGTTGGAGGCTGCCAGCAGTTCAGTCGACGTCGTATCCACATCGAACGTGGTCTGAGCCACTTGCGACGCCGTGTTCTGCACACTGGCCACCAGACTGCGCAACTCCTCGACGGTGTAGTTGACGGAGTCGGCAATGGCTCCCGTGATGTCCTCGGTAACGGTTGCCTGCTGGGTCAGATCCCCTTCTGCGACGGTCTGCAGTTCGTTCATCAGGCGCAAGATGGCAGCCTGGTTCGCATCGTTGACCCGCTTGGCATCTTGCTGCAATCGCGCCGCCTCCTGCATCTGCGTCTGGGCCAGGGTCTGCTGGCTCAGACCGTACTGGCGCTGCAGCTGGGTCATGAAGTAACCACACACCACGGCCAGTGCCAGGGCCCCCAGCAAAGTCAGGCCGATCTGCCGGCCCGCCGCATCCTGCAGCGTCAACGCATACAGGGCAGCACCAGCGGCCAGCAGCAAGGCCAGGACCAGTCCGACCAGCAGTATCTTGCGGTGCTGCTCCGGCAAGCGGGTGCCCAGTAACGGCAGGCTGACGCGACCCGGCTCCAAATCGACTGAAGGCCGCTCGGGCGACTGCTGCGGTGCGACCGAGACCGGACCATACGACTGATCCGACTGTGCGGAATGCAGCGAGTGACTGGCGGCGTCGTCGTGCTTGGAGTCCTGCACGGTCTTGGAGAACAAACGCTTGAGCCGATCTACGGACATGGTGGGGCCTCAGGGATGTGCCTGAGCGTTGATGCTCAGAAAGCGTGGATGCTGGGACAAGGTCTGGACATTGATTTCCTGCCAGGGTTCGCCATCGGCATCGGTAAACCGATTGCCGAAGTACGGGGGTGCGTCGGCATCGCGCGGCAACGCCCCGGCAAAAACCTGTGGGTTGCGCAGGCCTGCCAGCACGTCTACCAGCAAAGCGCAGTTGACGTCCAACGCGGCATTGAGCGTCACGACGATGGCTTGCCCTGCCGGCCTGGGCCGCGGACCCGCGTTTGCCAGGGCGTCGTCGGTTTCATCGGCCACGAATCGCGCAACGTCGACCACGCCGAACAGGCCGCCGCGCAAATTGGCGACGCCCAGGAACCATGGCTGCACATAAGGCACCGACTGCAGGCTGGTGATTGGAAAGATCTCGCCCGACTGGGTCAGTGGAAGCAGGTAGTTGTTGCCGCCGGACTTCACTGCCAACCAGGAAATGGAGAGCCCCTCGTCCCGAACGGTGCGCAAGCGATTGGCCAGACGCGTCTGCAGTTCCCTGATAGCTTCGCGGTTGGCCATCTCGTGGGTTGCTCTCAGAGCGTGAAAGGCAATTGATTGGGGCCACGACGGGGTGCGCCAGGGGGCCGGGCCGGGCGCGTCGCGCAGCCCATGCGGGGGCATGGGCAAGCGGCGCAACGCCGAACGGCGCCCTGGCGTGCCCCGCCCCGAAGGGTGAGGCCCCGCGAATACTGGACCCGCACAGGCGGCAACGCCGCTTGCGGGGTCTCACGTGGGTTCAATCGATTGCCTTTCACGCTCTCAGCCCAATGCCTTGATCTTGGCCAACAACTCGGACGGATTGACCGGCTTGGTGATGTAGTCGCGCGCACCCTGGCGCATGCCCCAGACGCGGTCGGTTTCCAGGCTCTTGCTGGTGCAAAGGATGATGGGAATACCCGTGTACTCGGGCAGCCGGCTGATCGCACGCGTGAGCTGGTAGCCGTTTTGCCCTGGCATCACGACGTCCATCAGGATCAGATCGGGTTTGCCTTCGGCCAGTCGCTTGAACGCCTCGTCTGCGCCTTCGGCCGTTCGTACCGACATGTTGTTCTTCTGCAGCAAGTCGCTCAGGAACATCAGTTCGGTTTTGGAGTCGTCAATGATCAGAACGGAACGGATAGGCATCACGCGACCCCCGCCACCGTGGTGCCAACCTGCCCCACGGCCTGCAGTAGCTGATCCTTGGTGAAAGGCTTGGTCAGATAGTCCTGCGCCCCAACCATGCGGCCGCGGGCCTTGTCGAACACGCCATCCTTCGACGACAACATGACCACCGGCACCTGCGAAAAGCGTGGATTGCGTTTGATGATTGCGCAGGTCTGGTACCCGTCAAGCCGTGGCATCAGGATGTCGCAGAAAATCACGTGCGGCTGGTAGTCGTTGACCTTGGCCAGCGCATCGAAACCGTCTTCAGCCAACATCACCTCATGGCCCCCCTGCTTGAGGAAGATCTCCGCACTGCGACGGATGGTGTTGCTGTCGTCGATCACCAGGACTTTGAAACTCGGACCGGCTGTATTCACTAGAGTGCACTCCTGCAACGGTTCTTACCCGGGACTTTCGCGATCCGCTGACTGGAATGCTTGCTGCTTCAGCGATCAGATCTGGACCAGTTCGAAGTCTTCCTTGCGGGCACCGCACTCCGGACAAGTCCAGTTCATCGGCACATCGGCCCATTTGGTGCCGGGAGCCAGACCATCGTCCGGTGAACCAGCCGCTTCGTCATAGATCCAGCCGCAGATCAAACACATCCAGGTTTTAGATTCGCTCACAGCTTAAAGGGCCTTCGAATAGAATGCAAACATTGTATAGAGCCGGTCCCGGTCGAACTCCCAAGAGATGCCGGAACCCACGACATTCTGCCTCAGCGGCAACCCAGTTGCGACCATGTCCCCCCTTCCCATTGAAGATGCATCCGATGTCGATGCACAGTCGGCGCAGCCGGCCTGCGTTCTGGTGTTCAATGCCAACGATCCGAGCGGGGCCGGAGGCCTTGCCTGCGACATCAACGCGATTGCTTCCGTGGGAGCCCACGCATTGCCCGTGGTGACAGGCGCCTACACCCGTGACACGGCGGAAATCGTCGACCACCATGCCATGAGCGACGATGCGGTTCGTGAGCAAGGCCGCACCATTCTCGAAGACGTCAGCGCCCAGGTGTTCAAGATCGGATTCTGTGGTTCGCCCGAAAACCTCAGCGCCATCGCCGAGATCACCTCCGACTATGCGGACGTACCGGTGATTGCCTACATGCCGGATCTTTCGTGGTGGAGTGAAGTGCAGATCGACCTGTACCTGGACGCCTTCCGCGAACTGATCTTGCCGCAAACCACGGTGTTGGTCGGAAACCACAGCACGCTGTGGCGCTGGTTGTTGCCGGACTGGAATTCGGACAAATACCCGACCCCGCGCGACATCGCGCGCGCAGCCAACGAGATGGGCGTTCCCTATACCCTGGTCACCGGCATCATCGCGCCTGAGCAACAGATCGAGAACGTGCTGGCGTCGCCGCAATCCGTGCTGTACAGCGAACGTTTCGAGCATTTCGAGGCCACCTTCGCGGGTGCCGGCGATACCCTGTCGGCCGCATTGGCGGCCTTGCTGGCCAGCGGCAGCGACCTGGCCGAATCGGCCAAGGAAGCGCTGGGTTACCTGGACCGTTGCCTGGAGGCCGGATTCCGGCCCGGCATGGGACATATCGTCCCGGACCGGCTGTTCTGGGCGCAATCGGAGTCCGACGACGAAGATGACGTCGACGACGCCCAGCTCGACACGCTTTTTGACCTGCCAGCCCATGACACCAAACACTGACACCAACGAAAGCCTGTTCGCACGCGCTCAACGGGTCATCCCTGGCGGCGTCAATTCGCCGGTGCGGGCGTTCAAGGCCGTTGGTGGAACTCCGCGTTTTGTCAAACGGGCGCAAGGCGCATATTTCTGGGATACCGAGGGAACGCGTTACATCGACTACATCGGCTCGTGGGGTCCGATGATCCTGGGCCACGGCCACCCTGCCGTCGTTCGGGCCGTGCAGAGCGCCGTGCTCGAGGGATTTTCATACGGGGCACCGACCGAGCGCGAGATCGAACTGGCCGAAACCATTCTTCGCCTGGTGCCGTCGATGGACATGGTGCGGCTGGTCAGCTCCGGCACGGAAGCGGCCATGAGCGCCATACGCCTGGCACGCGGTGCTACCGGGCGCCACAAACTGATCAAGTTCGAAGGCTGTTACCACGGGCACGCCGACGCCTTGCTCGTCAAGGCGGGCTCCGGCCTGGCAACATTCGGCAACCCGACCAGCGCCGGCGTACCGCCCGAAGTGGTCAGTCATACGCTGGTACTCGAATACAACAACATCGAACAACTCGATCAGGCATTCGCGCTGCATGGAAAAGACCTCGCCTGCCTGATCATCGAACCGATCGCCGGAAACATGAATTTCGTGCGCGCCTCGGTGCCGTTCATGCAACGTTGCCGGGAGTTGTGCACCGAACATGGCGCGTTACTGGTATTTGACGAGGTCATGACGGGCTGTCGTGTTGCCCTTGGCGGCGCGCAAGCGGTCTATGCCGGACAGTTGCCGGGTTTCGAGCCAGACATGACGATCATGGGCAAGGTCATAGGCGGTGGCATGCCGTTGGCGGCGTTTGGTGCCAAACGCGCCGTGATGGAACAACTTGCGCCCCTCGGACCGGTCTACCAGGCCGGCACCTTGTCCGGCAATCCGGTCGCAACCGCCTGCGGCCTGGCGACATTGGCCGAAATAAGCAAACCGGGATTCTTCGACAACCTCGCTGCCAAGTCGCGCCGGCTGGTCGATGGACTACAGGCAGCGGCAAGAGCAGCCGGAGTGCCTTTTTGCGGTGACAGCGAAGGCGGCATGTTCGGGTTTTTCCTGTTGGCCGAGTTGCCGCAGAACTATCCCCAGGTGATGAAGTCGGACGGGGCCCGTTTCAACCGCTTGTTCCACGGCATGCTGGACCTCGGAATTTACTTTGCGCCCGCACTATATGAAGCCGGATTCGTCAGTGCGGCGCACAGCGACGCGGACATAGACGCGACGATCGCGGCCTCCCGTCAGGTTTTCAGATCCTTATAGGCGCCTGCCGCGCACGCGGCAAACTTGTTACGTTTGCTTTACCTCACAGCCGGCCCGCAGAGCACCGGTCCGGCGTACGATGACGGCCTCAAGTCGCATCGAACGTCCGCCATGAGATCGCCTATCCTCACCCTTTTTGTCCTGACGGCCTGTGGCCTGGCCAGCGCCCAGGAGTTCGGACACGTCGTGTCGAGCACGCCGGTGGTGCAGCAAGTGGCAATTCCACAACAGGTGTGCAGGCAGGAATCGGTGCTGGTCCCGCAGAGCCAAGGTGGTGGCGCCGTGATCGGCGCGATCACGGGCGGCGCCATCGGCAATTCAATCGGTCAGGGCGCAGGGCGGGCATTGGGCACGATGATCGGCATCGTCGGGGGAGCCATCGTCGGCGACCGAATCGAGTCGCATGGCGGCAGCCAGGTGCAGCAGGTGCAGCGGTGCAGCACCCATATGGCGCTCGAGAATCGTGTGCTGCACTATGACGTCGTCTACGAATACGCCGGACGGCAATATGCGGTGCGATTGGCACACGATCCGGGCCCGACCGTGTTGTTGCAGCTCAGGCCGGTCGACACCGTCGCACCACCGCCTATCGAGCCGGCACCCGTCATGCTGGAGGCGCCATCCATCACCCATATCTACTCTGGCGTTTATTACCAGCCCTACCTAACCTATCAGGCACCCGCCTTCATCGCTATTACGCCCAGGCTGTATGGCCGACCTTCGCAGGCAGACTTTGGCCCGCGCGGCTTTGATCGCCCACGCGCCCGGCATCCAGGCGAGCGGCACAACCATTACGGGCGCTGAAACGCTCTCGGCGAACGTCCAGCAACGCGTGGTCTGGCCTGGTGTCAGGATGTCCGCAGGCTCACCCGATCTGATCGACGGTTGAACCGGTTCAGTGCCGGAAATGCCGTACGCCGGTCACGGCCATGGCCACACTGCGCTCGTTGGCTGCGGCGATCACCTCGTCATCGCGCATGCTGCCTCCGGGTTGGATGACACAGGTCGCACCGGCATCGACCACGACGTCCAGCCCATCGCGAAACGGGAAAAACGCGTCGCTCGCCACGACGCTGCCCTGCAGTGTCAGCCCGGCGTGTTGCGCCTTGATACGCGCGATGCGGGCCGAATCGAGGCGGCTCATCTGGCCTGCCCCCACACCCAGCGTCATGCCACCGGCACAAAAGACGATAGCATTGGACTTCACGTATTTGGCGACCTTCCAGGCAAAGAGCATGTCCTGCAACTGGGCCGGCGTCGGCTGGCGCTTGCTGACGATCGTCAGATCGGCCAGCTGCAGATCATGGTTGTCGGCACTTTGCAGCAAGATGCCGGATCCGACCCGCTTCATGTCCAGCGCATTGCGCCCCTGGTCCCAGTCGCTCGTACCACCCGGTGGCAATGCGATTTTCAGCAGACGCACATTGGGTTTGGACTTGAATACCGCCAGTGCCTGGTCGGAAAAATCGGGTGCGATCAGCACCTCGACAAACTGCTTGGCGACGGCCTCGGCCGCCGCCAAGCCTAGCTTGCGGTTGAACGCGATGATGCCGCCGAAGGCCGAGGTCGGATCTGTCGTGAAGGCCCTGGAGTACGCCTCCAGCGGATCCGCACCGACCGCCACGCCACAGGGGTTGGCATGTTTGACGATGACGCAGGCGTTCTCGGCAAAACTCTTGACGCATTCCCAGGCGGCGTCGGCGTCGGCGATATTGTTGTAGCTCAGCTCCTTGCCCTGCAATTGTTCGGCGCTGACAAGAGAGCCCGGTGCCGGATAGAGATCGCGGTAATACGCGGCCTGCTGGTGCGGGTTTTCGCCGTAACGCAGATCCTGCAACTTGACGAAACGTCCATTCGTCTGGCCCGGGAACAGAGCCTTGCTGCCGTCGGGTTCGATGCGGGACAGGTAGTCGCTGATTGCGCCATCGTATTGGCTTATGCGGTTGAATGCAGCGACCGCCAGGGCAAATCGTGTCTTTTCGGACACAGTTCCGTTCGCACGCAGTTCGGCCAGCACCGGCGCATATTGCGACGCATCGGTCAACACCGCGACATCCTTCCAGTTCTTGGCGGCACTGCGCACCATGGCCGGGCCGCCGATGTCGATGTTCTCGATCGCGTCTTCCAGTGTGCAGCCGGGTTTGGCCACGGTGGCCTCGAAAGGATAGAGATTGACGACCAGCAGATCGATCGTTCCGATGCCATGGTCAGCCAGTGCCTGCATGTGCGCCGGCACATCGCGGCGCGCCAGCAGTCCGCCATGCACGGCCGGATGCAGGGTCTTGACCCGGCCATCAAGCATTTCGGGAAATCCGGTCAGATCGGCCACTTCCCGCACCGCCACGCCTTCCTGGGCCAGCAAGCTGGCGGTGCCACCGGTGGACAACAGGCCGACGCCCAGGGACTGCAATGCGGCGGCGAACTCCACAATGCCGGCTTTGTCGGAAACGGATATCAGCGCGTTCGTCACGGTAGGGACCCCGTCAATTCAAAAGCTTGTGTTCGAGCAGTTTCTTGCGCAGCGTATTGCGGTTCAACCCGAGCCACTGGGCGGCGCGCGACTGGTTGTTCTCGGCGTGCTGCATCACTACTTCCAGCAGCGGCTTTTCGATGACCCGCACCATCATGTCGTACATGCCGTCAGGTTCGGTCCCCCGCAGGTCGCGAAAGTAGCCTTCCAGACTGTTGCGCACGCACTCCTCGATGTGCTTCTTGCTCATGCCGCCTCCATGGTTTGCGTCAGATCGTCGTCGCGGGTATCAGCGACTGGTTCGGGCAGACGGTCCATGACTGCGCCAAGTTCTTCAAAGTAGTCGGCGACCGCAGCCATCTGGGCCCTGCAGTCGTCCAAACGATTCATGTCGGCACGAAACGCCTCGCCGCGGGGCAAGGCCTTGACATACCAGCCTATGTGTTTGCGCGCGCTCAACACACCGACGTGTTCGCCGTACAGGCTGTAGTGGTCCTGCAGATGGTCCAGCAACAGGCGACGGACCTCGGCCACCAGCGGCTGCGCCAACTCGGCTCCGGTGTCCAGGAAATGCGCCATCTGCCGGAAGATCCAGGGCCGTCCCTGCGCGGCACGGCCGATCATGACCGCATCCGCGCCCGTGGCCAGCAGCACGTCACGCGCCTGCTGCGGCGTGCGGATGTCGCCATTGGCCACCACCGGAATCTTCAACGCGCGCTTGATCGCGGCCACGGTGTCGTGCTCGGCGTGTCCGCCGTACCCTTGTTCACGCGTACGCCCATGCACGGCAATCATCTGCACGCCGGCATCCTGCGCGCCCTGCGCGATCCGCGCGGCATTGCGGTTCGACTGGCTCCAGCCGGTGCGCATCTTCAGCGTCACCGGCACGTTGTGCGGCGCGCAGACGCGCACCACCGCATCGACGATGGACAAAGCCAGGGTTTCGTCCTGCATCAATGCCGAACCGGCCCACTTATTGCAGACCTTCTTGGCCGGGCAACCCATGTTGATATCGATGATCTGTGCGCCACGGTCCACGTTGTAGGCTGCGGCCAGCGCCATCATGGGCGCATCGGTGCCGGCAATTTGCACCGTGATCGGGCCTGGTTCGCCGTCGTGATTGGCGCGCCGCGAGGTCTTCAGCGAATTCCACAGGTCTGGGCGCGACGTGACCATCTCGCTGACAGCATGTCCAGCGCCCAGCTGCCGACAAAGCTGGCGAAACGGCCGATCGGTCACGCCGGCCATCGGCGCTACCATGAAGCGGTTGGGAAGCACGAACTGGCCGATCTGCATGGACTCGGTGAATCAGGAACGAGATGAATACGGGGGGTTGACTAAGCATGCGCCAGAGTGCGACGGGTGATTCTAACTGCTCAAAATTTCAGCAATTGGAAAACATGTGCGTTCGGCTCGGCCCAGGCAGACTACGGGTTCCCGGCCCCTGCCTATACTGGCGCACCGATGCAAGCCTGGATAGAACACCTGATCGCGTTGCTGGCGTTGCCGCAATATGGGTTGAGCACGGTTCTGGTCGTTTCCTTCGTGTCGGCCACCTTGTTGCCGATGGGCTCCGAGCCAGCCGTGTTCGGGCTGGTGAAGATCAATCCGGCCCTGTTCTGGCCTGCCATCCTGGTAGCCACGGCAGGTAACACGCTGGGCGGTGCGTTGACCTGGTACATGGGTTTCGGGACGCACCAACTGGTTGATCGCTACCGGCACCAGTCGTCCCACACGCGGGCCTTGCGCTGGCTCGAACGGCTCGGGCCCAAGGCCTGCCTGTTGTCGTGGATTCCGATCGTCGGCGACCCCCTGTGTGCGGTCGCGGGCTGGCTGCGCATGCCGTTCTGGCCCTGCTTCGTCTATATGGGCATCGGCAAATTTCTGCGCTACACCACCATGACGGCTGCCCTGTTGTGGGTGTTTCCAGGCCAGATCGGCTGACGCAAAACCCGGCAAAGAGGCGACGGACGCGTGCCAGATGCCGCCGACGCTGCGCTGGCGCAACGCATAATTCGCCCATGGAAACCAAATGGCTCGAAGACTTCGTCAGCCTGGCCGAAACGCACAGTTTCAGCCGGTCGGCGCAACTGCGGCACGTGACACAGCCCGCGTTTTCGCGTCGCATCCAGTCGCTCGAGGCCTGGGCCGGGACAGACCTGGTCGACCGCAGTTCCTACCCGACGCGGCTGACGCCAGCCGGCGAGACCTTGTACGACCAGTCGATGGAGATATTGCAGTCTCTCCAAAGCACCCGCGCAGTGTTGCGCGGCCATGCGTCGGCAGCGCAGGACATGATCGAATTTGCCGTTCCGCACACATTGGCGTTCACGTTTTTCCCGGCCTGGGTGTCGGAATTGCGCGAAAAATTCGGTCCCTTCAAGAGCCGCCTGATCGCGCTGAACGTCCACGACGCCGTATTGCGCTTGGTCGAAGGCAGCTGCGACCTGTTGATCGCCTACCACCACAGTTCACTCCCGTTCCAGCTCGATCCCCAACGCTACGAGATGGTGAGCCTGGGCCAGGAGGTGATGGCGCCGTATGTCAAGCCCGACGCCAGCGGCCAGCCGCTGTTCAGCCTGCCAGGCCGGGCCGGAAATCTGCTGCCCTATCTGGGCTACGCAACGGGCGCCTATCTGGGTCAGATGGTCGACCTGATACTCAAGCAAGCGGTCACCCCGATCCACTTCGACCGCGTCTACGAGACCGACATGGCCGAAGGACTCAAGGCGATGGCGCTGGAAGGGCACGGTATCGCGTTCCTGCCCTATAGCGCGGTCAAGAAGGAGTTGCGGGCCAAACGGCTGGTCAGCGCCTTGCCAAGTGACATGGCGCCGCTGCAGATCACGATGGACGTGCGGGCCTACCGGGAACGCCCCGTCGTCCAGGAAAACGCGCGCGCTGCCGGCAACACCCGAAAAGCCGCGTCCAAAGGCAAAAGCAAGGCCAGCGGCACCAAGTCCAGTGCGCAGGCCTTGTGGGACTATCTCGTCGCGTTATCACCGCGACCCGCATGATCGGGATCCCATTTGATGCAACCCAGACGAAGACCATGACCCGGACCGAATCCCGGCCCCAGCCGACCCGCCTGCAGATCACCCGACCCGACGACTGGCATTTGCATGTGCGTGATGGTGTCGCGCTGCAAACCGTCGTGCCCCATAGCGCCGCGCAATTCGGCCGCGCGATCATCATGCCCAATCTCAAGCCACCGGTGACAACAGTGGCGCAGGCGGTCGCTTATGCGGCCCGTATCCGCGCGGCGATCCCGCCGGGGGCCGACTTCGCGCCGCTGATGACGCTGTACCTGACGGACCGTATGGACCCAGCCGAAATCGCTTTGGCGGCGGCGACCCGTACCAATGGGCAGCGCGACCAGATCGTGGCGGCGAAGTTGTACCCGGCCGGCGCCACCACCAACAGCGATGCCGGTGTGACCGATCTGCGTCGCATCTACCCGGTGCTCGAGGCCATGCAGCGCGAGGGACTGTTGCTGCTGGTGCATGGCGAGGTGACGTCGCCCGACATCGACTTGTTCGACCGCGAAGCCGTGTTCATCGACGAACAGCTGATTCCGCTGCGGCGCGACTTCCCCGAACTCAAAATCGTGATGGAGCACATCACCACGTCGCAGGCCGCGCACTATGTGCGCGATGCCGGCGACAAGACCGCCGCCACGATCACCGCGCACCACTTGCTGTTCAATCGCAACGCGATTTTCACCGGCGGCATACGTCCCCACTACTACTGCCTGCCAGTGCTCAAACGCGAAAGCCACCGGCTGGCGTTGGTTGAGGCGGCCACCAGCGGCAATAAGCGGTTTTTCCTGGGCACCGACAGCGCGCCACATCCGGCTCACCTGAAGGAACATGCCAGCGGCTGCGCTGGGTGTTACACCGCCCACGCCGCCCTGGAGATGTACGCCGAGGCATTTGATGCCGCCGGTGCACTCGATCGGCTGGAGGCTTTCGCCAGTTTCCATGGCGCCGACTTCTATGAATTACCGCGCAACACCGGGACCGTGACACTGCAGCGCACGAGCTGGCAGACACCGCAGTCCTACCCGTTCGGTGACGCTGCCCTCAAACCACTGCGCGGCGGCGAAACCTTGCCCTGGAAGTTGTTTGCCAGTTGATCCGCGCCGCAGTTCCGTGCGTCCGACACCTGTGCCGCCGAACCCGTCGCCCTGGACAACCGTGGACTGGACCCGGGCCTGGCTGGCACCGCTGCGCCAGGTCGGCCAGGACATCGACCAGGCAGTGGGCGAGGGCCGCCCCTTGTGCGACGCTTTGAATGCTGCAGCTACTGCTGCACCTGTGCGCTTCGTACCGCAAGCCGAACTCCCGCGCGACATGGCCTACGAGCAGTTCATCGCCACGACCGGCTGTTGTCCGACGCGCGATGGTCTGCACGACTTTTTCAACGCCCTGTGCTGGATCCACTTCCCTGCCACCAAGCGCCGGCTGAACCAGCTGCAAAGCGAACAGATCCGCCAGTTCGGCGTGCTACCGGTGCGCGGCGCAGTGCGCGACGCACTGACTGTATTCGACGAAAACGCCGCTTTCCTGCGCGCGCCCAAGAGCCTGTGGGACGCGTTGGCGGCCAAGCAATGGGAGGATCTGTTCGGACGGCTGCGTCCCCTGTGGCAGGACGCTCGACTGCTGCTTTTCGGCCACGCGTTATTGGAAAAACTGCACACCCCGCGCAAAGGTATCACGGCCCATGTCTACCGGGTCGATGCAGCCACCGCGTCGCTCGACGACATCGATGCGTGGGTGGCGTGCGATCTCCATGGCGGCAAGCTGGCCGCAAAACCTTTCGCCCACCTGCCGGTGCTCGGAGTACCTGGCTGGTGGTCCGCCAACGAGGTGCCCGCGTTCTACCGCGATGCAGCGGTTTTTCGCCCGCCTCGCAGCGCCGGCCATGCGGTTCAATAACCGCAGATCGCGTGGGCATACGCCACCATACCCCTTGAAACAGGCAGCTTTGCCCCTACCATCCTTGCCATCGGTCCGACCGGGACCTCACTGGAAAAGCGCTACATGAAAAGAATCCTGCTGTTTGTCATGACCAACCTGGCCGTCGTGGTGGTGCTGGGCATCGTCGCCAACATTCTGGGCTTCAACCGCTACCTGACCGCAAACGGGCTCGACCTGGGCGCCTTGCTCGGCTTCGCATTGATCATGGGATTTGGTGGCGCCTTCATCTCGCTGCTGATCAGCAAACCGGTCGCCAAATGGAGCGCGGGCGTGCGTGTCATCGAACAACCGCAAAATGCCGACGAAGCCTGGATCGTGGACACGGTAAAGAAGTTTGCCGACAAGGCGGGCATCGGCATGCCGGAGGTCGGCATCTTCGAGGGCGCACCCAATGCCTTCGCAACTGGCGCGTTCAAGAACTCGGCGCTGGTCGCGGTGTCGACCGGCCTTCTGCAAGGCATGACGCGCGAAGAGGTCGAGGCCGTGATCGGCCATGAGGTCGCCCACATCTCAAACGGCGACATGGTCACCATGACACTGATCCAGGGCGTGATGAACACATTTGTCGTGTTCCTCAGCCGGGTCATCGGCTACGCGGTGGACAGCTTTCTGCGCCGCGGCAGCGACCAGAACTCCGGCCCCGGCATCGGTTACTGGATCACGACCATCGTGCTCGACATCCTGCTCGGTTTCGTGGCCGCCATCATCGTGGCCTGGTTCTCGCGTCAACGCGAATTCCGTGCCGATGCCGGCGCAGCCCACCTGATGGGCCGGCGCCAGCCCATGGTCAATGCACTCGCCCGTCTGGGCGGCATGACCCCGGCTGAACTGCCCAAGAGCATGGCAGCGATGGGCATCGCCGGTAGTATCGGCAAGTGGTTCTCGACGCACCCACCGATCGAAGAACGTATTGCCGCGCTGCAGAACGCGCAAGACTGACCGACATCTGATAGCGGCAGAGAACCTGCCACGACAGCCGCCACGGGCAAGCCCTGGCGGCTGTCTGTTTTCATGGCCGCAACAATTGCGCCACCGCCTCGGCCACCCGGATACCGTCAACCCCCGCCGACAAAATGCCGCCTGCGTACCCGGCGCCTTCTCCGGCTGGAAACAGCCCGGCGACGTTCAGACTCTGAAAGTCGTCGCCGCGGCCGATACGCAGCGGCGAGGAGGTCCGTGTCTCGACGCCGGTCAACACCGCATCAATCATGTCGAAACCTTTAATCTTGCGGCCAAACACCGGCAAGGCTTCACGAATCGCGTCGATGGCATAGGCCGGCAAGGCCATGCCCAGATGGCCCAGCGCCACCCCCGGCTTGTACGACGGCTCGACACCGCCAAGCGCCGTGGAGGCGCGGTCTGCGATGTAGTCGCCGACCAACTGCGCCGGGGCCCGGTAGTTGCTGCCGCCGAGCACATAGGCATTGGACTCGAGTTCGCGCTGCAGCACGATGCCGGCCAGCGGATGCACTTCGCCCGGGACCGATTCCAGCACGGCGTCAGGTCCGAGCGCAGCCCGCATCCGGTCGCCGTCGACCGGATAGTCGCCCGGATCGATGCCAACCACGATACCGGCATTGGCATTTCGTTCGTTGCGCGAATACTGGCTCATGCCATTGGTGACCACACGACCGACTTCCGAGGTCGCGGCCACGACGGTGCCGCCCGGGCACATGCAAAAGCTGTAGACCGAACGCCCATTGGCGGCATGGTGCACCAGCTTGTATTCGGCCGCGCCCAGCGCGGGGTGTCCCGCATGGCGGCCATACCGTGCACGGTCGATCAGGCTCTGTGGATGTTCAATGCGAAAACCGATCGAGAACGGTTTGGCCTGCAGCTGCACGCCGCGCCGGTGCAGCATCACGAAGGTATCCCTGGCGCTATGGCCCAACGCGAGCACCAGTTGGTTCGCCGGCAGCGCATAGGTCGCGCCGTGCGGTTCATGCACTGTCACGCCGCGCAGATGGCGCGTGCGACCAAACGCGTCGGGCGCTCCGTCTTCGATCAGCAGATCGGTGACACGGTGTTCGAACCGGATCTCGCCGCCCAGCGCGATGATCTGTTCGCGCATGTTTTCGACCACCTTGACCAGCTTGAAGGTGCCGATATGCGGATGTGCCTCGACCAGGATGTCTTCGGGTGCACCCGCCTTGACGAACTCGGTCATGACCTTGCGCCCCAGGTAGCGCGGGTCCTTGATCTGGCTCCACAGCTTTCCATCGGAAAACGTCCCTGCCCCGCCCTCACCGAACTGCACGTTCGACTCCGGATCCAGCACCGACTTGCGCCACAGACCCCAGGTATCGTGCGTGCGTCGGCGCACGCTGCGCCCGCGCTCGAGCACGATCGGTTGCAGGCCCATTTGCGCCAGCAACAATGCGGCGAAGATCCCGCAGGGTCCGAATCCCAACACGACCGGACGCTGCGACCCGACCGGCGGCCCGGCCGCGAACCGATGCGCCAGCCGATACACCATGTCCGGGCTCGGGCCGATATGCGGTTTACCGGCCAGTCGTTGCAACAGGGCCGGTTCCGCGCCCGGGTCGGCGAGCTCCACGTCCACAACATAGACGAACTGCAGTTGCGCCTTGCGCGCGTCGACGCTGCGTTTGAAGATCGCCATCCGATCCACGTCGGTTGCGGTCAGCGCCAGGGCCTGCAGCACCAGATGCTCGAGGTCGGCATCTTTATGCGCCAGCGGCAGCTTGAGTTCGGTCAGTCGGATCATGAGGCGTTGGTTGGGCAAGCCGACGGCAACAGGTCAGCACCGCCCGACCGCTGCGAAGGAAATGACGGCTGCCGTCCGGGGCGGCGCGCAAACGAAAGATGCGGCGCTCAGGTGGGCAGGAAACCCTCGATCGACAGATAACGCTCGCCGGTGTCGTAGTTGAATCCCAGCACCGAAGAGCCGGCCGCGATATCGGGGAGTTTCTGCGCGATTGCAGCCAGTGTTGCACCCGAGGATATGCCCACCAGAATGCCTTCCCAGCTGGCACAGCGGCGCGCCATCTCGCGCGCCGGCTCCGCGTCGACCTGGATCACACCATCGAGCAGTGCCGTCCGCAGGTTGGTTGGAATGAAGCCCGCGCCAATGCCCTGGATCGGGTGCGGCGACGGCGCCCCGCCGGAGATGACCGGCGACGCCACCGGCTCGACGGCATACACCTTGAACTTGGGCCACCGGGCCTTGAGCACTTGCGCACAACCGGAGAGGTGTCCACCGGTGCCGACTCCGGTGATCATTACATCCAGGCCCTCCGGAAAATCGGCCAGGATTTCCAACGCCGTCGTGCGCGCGTGGGCATCGATATTGGCCGGGTTGTCGAACTGTTGAGGCATCCACGAACCCGGCGTTGCCGCGATCAGCTCTTCGGCGCGCGCGATGCAGCCCTTCATGCCCTTTTCGCGTGGCGTGAGCTCGAACGAGGCACCATAGGCCAACATCAGCCGACGCCGCTCGACCGACATGCTGTCGGGCATCACGAGGATCAGCTTGTAGCCCTTGACCGCCGCGACCATGGCCAGGCCGACACCGGTATTGCCGGAAGTCGGCTCGATGATCGTGGCGCCCGGCTTCAGTCGCCCGCTTGTTTCAGCAGCCTCGACCATGGCAAGCGCGATGCGGTCCTTGATCGACCCACCCGGATTGCTGCGTTCGGACTTGATCCAGACCTTGTGCGTATCGCCGAACAGCCGGTTGATTCGAACATGCGGCGTATTGCCAATGGTTTGCAGGATGTTGTCGGCTTTCATCGGGCGCTCCTGTGAGTTGGTCTACCCCCGATTGTCTCAGCAGTGGATAATCACGCCCGTGAAGCCCACCAGACCGCCGCTGGTGCAAGCCAGGTCCCCGTCGCTTCGGCGCCGGGTGCGCAAGGCCGACGTTTCGACGTCGGGTGGAAACACCGCACTGGAGGAACGTCCGGACTGCACAGGGCAGCGTAGCAGCTAACGGCTGTCCACTGAA
>ENA-ORBV01001924-ORBV01001924.1-microbial-mat-metagenome-genome-assembly--contig:-NODE-1924-length-44855-cov-8.327147_pt1 | contig 44855 bp, 46 predicted proteins | sample MGYA00237777_ERZ505514 | MGnify/ENA primary metagenome ERZ505514 (study PRJEB26160, sample SAMN06269048) | microbial mat metagenome | isolation source: Oligotrophic lake microbial mat | place... | reverse complement strand
GGGTGGGGGGCGTGCAAACGATCAGGCGCCGAGGCAGCTGAACGCCCCTCATCCCCTAACCCCTTCTCCGCAAGGGAGAAGGGGAATCGCTCGTTCTCATCAAACCCGCGCAACGCTCCCAGCAGAAACCGCAGCGTGTTGCGCAGCTTGCGGTACATCTCGCCCGACTGATCGATCATGATCTTGCCGAGGCGCAGATCGTCGCCGTATTCGGCCGACGCGATCAGCAGGCGCAGGATTTCGATGCCGTTCTGCTCGGCGATCTTCTGCGGCTCGATCGTGTTGCCGATGGACTTGGACATCTTCATGCCCTTCTCGTCCATGGTGAAGCCGTGCGTGATCACCTCGTCGTAGGGCGCCTTGCCGCGCGTGGCGCAGCTTTCGAGCAAGGACGAATGAAACCAACCGCGATGCTGGTCGGAGCCTTCGAGGTAGATGGTCGACACCGGATTCACGAACGACGCCCGCGTCGGCGCTTCGGGATTGCCGATGACGAAGGCGTGCGTCGAGCCGGAGTCGAACCAGACATCCAAGATGTCCTCGACCTTCTCGTAATCCTCGGCCTTATGCTTCGGCCCCAAGAAATCCTGCGCTGGCGTCGCCCACCACACATCGGCGCCGCCCTGCTTCATCGCCGCGAAGATGCGCGCATCGACGTCATCGTCCTGCAGGATCGAGCCATCGGCCTTGCTGACGAAGATCGGCAGCGGCACGCCCCAGGCGCGTTGGCGCGAGACCAGCCAATCCGGCCGATCCTCGATCATGCCGCGGATGCGATTGTAGTCCTTGTTCTCGCCGGTGCGCTTCTGACCCCAATCGACACGATCGATTTCCGCAAGCGCAATCTGGCGCAGCGTCTTGCCATCGCGGTAGGGCTTGTCGAGCGCGATGAACCATTGCGGCGTGTTGCGAAAAATAAGCGGCGCTTTGCTGCGCCACGAGTGCGGGTAGGAGTGCTTGAGCTGCCCCCGCGCCAGCAGCGCGCCGACTTCGATCAACTTATCCATCACCGCTTTGTTGGCGGGGCCATCCTTGCCGAGACCCTTGCCTTCAAGCTGGATGACCTCGAGCCCTTCAAAGCCCGGCGCCTGATTAGTGAAGCGGCCATCTTCATCGACCGTGAACGGAATGCCTTCTTGGCCGAAGTGCTCTGTCCAAATCACAAAATCGTCCGCGCCGTGACTCGGTGCAGTGTGAACGAATCCTGTCCCCGCATCGTCGGTGACGTGATCGCCGTCGAGCAACGGAACTTCAAAGTCGTATCCGCTCCCATGGAACGGGTGGCGTGCGCCGAGACCATTCGGATCGATTGTCATGATCGGTCGAGCACGGACGATCTTTGCAGCGGCAAAAGCGTCAGGTGCCAATCGCGTCGCCAAAACCAGCCGTTCGCCAATATTCGCCCACGGATCAAATGCACCGCCGGTCTCAACCTCTTCGACTTCGTACAAAGTGTACTCGATCTTGGAGTTGAATGAGATCGCGCGGTTGCCCGGGATCGTCCAAGGCGTTGTCGTCCAAATGACGAAACTTGCGCCGTCGAGTTCAACGCGCGCCTTGAGTGCGTTGGTATCGCTGGACACGACCGAGTCTGAGGAAACCGCTGTGTACGGAAACTTCACCCAGATCGTCGGGCTCGTTTTCTCCTGATACTCCACCTCAGCTTCCGCCAGCGAAGTCCGCTCCACCGGGCTCCACATCACCGGCTTTGAGCCGCGGTACACCAGCCCCGTCCGCACTACCCGCAAGAACTCGCGCGCGATCGCCGCTTCGGCTTCGAAGCTCATCGTTGTGTAGTAATTGTCCCAATCGCCTTCGATGCCTAAGCGCCGAAACTCTTCGCGCTGCAGCGGGATCCACTTGTCCGCGTACTCGCGGCAAGCTTTACGAAACTCAACCGCCGGCACTTCAGACTTCTTCCGCCCAGCCTTGCGAAAATCTTCTTCGACCTTCCACTCGATCGGCAGGCCGTGGCAGTCCCAGCCCGGCACGTAATCGCAATCGAAGCCGGCCATCTGCTTGGTGCGGACGACGAAGTCTTTCAGGATCTTGTTTTCGGCATGCCCGATATGGATCGCGCCGTTGGCGTAAGGCGGGCCATCGTGAAACACGACCTTCGGCCGCGCCGCCGCTTCCTTGCGCAGCAGATGATAAAGCCCGATCTCGGCCCAATGCTTCACACGCTCGGGCTCCTTCTTCGGCAGCCCCGCGCGCAGCGGAAAGGGATCGCCCGGCAGGTCGGGCAAAAAGACGGTCTCGCGATAGTCGCGACCAGTTGGCGCATCGGCCATCGGCCATATTCTCCGGTGAAGCGAAAGGGGTGTAGCGATCCCGGACCCGCGGAGCGAGAGCTCAACGCGAGCCGGGCCTCAAATTCGAGGCGCCAAAATTGGGGAACGGCGGGTCACAGTCACGTGTTGGGCTGTACCACCACGTCCGGCGGCGCGCCACATGCATTGCTCGCGGGCGATAAGAGGTCTACATGCCGCGCCGCCCCGCCAGAATAGCGCTTGGAACGATGACGACCGCACATAATTTTTCCTTCGCCAAGCTCGATGAACCCGGCGAGATCAAGCTCGAAGACTATGCCGGCAAAGCCGTGCTGGTGGTGAACGTGGCGTCCGCCTGCGGCTTCACCTCGCAATACCGTGACCTGGAAGCGCTCTATGAAGCCAAGGTCGGCAAGGGCTTCGTTATCGTCGGCGTGCCGTGCAACGATTTCGGCCATCAGGAGCCAGGGCAAGCCAAGGAGATCCGCGAGTTCTGCGACACGTCTTATCACGTCACTTTCCCGATGACGGAGAAGGTTGAGATCAGCTCACCGGCCCGGCGCCATCCCTTCTACAAGTGGGTCGCCGAAGAGTTGGGCGAGAGCGCGCTACCGCGCTGGAATTTCCATAAATACTTGATCGGCAAGGATGGCGCGCTGATCGGCGCGTACGGCTCCAAGACCGCCCCGCTGGCGCCCGACATGCTCGAAGCGATCAAAGACGCGCTCACCGCCTAACGCTGAGCCGCGCTCACCTGATGGCGAATGTAGCACTGGTTACTGGCCCTTCGATCAGTGATCGGTCTGATTTCACGCGACTTTCAATTTCAGGCGACAAAATTTGTAAGACATCCCCATGCTTGGCGTAGGGTGAAACCCGGACTATCGTCTCCGGGGGAGGCGCGCGCGTGAGCGGCGAGACCGAGATCAAGACAGACGCATCCGAAGGGCGTCACGCCGACCGGGGGGTCGCGCGCAGGCAGGCTTTTTTGCAGGCCGCCCGCGAGGTGTTTCTCGAACACGGCTAAGAGGCCGCCAGCGTCAATGACGTGGTGCGTCTGGCCGGCGGTTCGCTCGCGACGCTCTACACCCAGTTCGGCAGCAAAGAAGGGTTGTTCCTCGCGTTCATGCAGGATCAGCACGACCGCTTCGCACGCGAGATGCGGCCCGACTGCGTCGATGACCTTCCGCTTGAGCAAGCGCTACAGGTCGTGGGTGAGCATTTCTTGCGCCGGTTGCTGCAGCGCGACAGCCTCGCGTTTTTTCGGGTGATGGTCAGCGAAGGCCGGAGAATGCCGGAGCAGCTGCGTCGGTATTTCACGTCCGGCGGCATGAACGTCGTTCATGACGAACTGGTCAAACAACTGAAGCATGCCGGCCTCAGCGATACCGACGCGCGCGAGGGGCTTTCCTATTTCATCGAGCTGCTGCGCAGCCACCACCACTTCCAGGCCATCAGCGACCCGAACTATGTGGTGTCCGACGCCGATTTGAAGACTCACGTGGGCAAAGCGGTGAGGTTCTTGCTGAACGGCATGAAGCTGGGTTGATCCCGCTAAAATTCAGCGGATTCGTCAAAACGGTTCAGCGTTCATTCAGCTACGGTTCAGCCCCCGTTCACCATGGTGCAAGGGCGAGGGTGTGTCCGTGAGACACACAGGGAGCCTCAAATGAAAAAAGCCCTCATCGCGGCGGTCGCCGCTTTGAGCGCGACAGCTTGGGTTGCGACGCCAGCCTATGCTCAGCGCAATGACGACCGAGGAGGTCGACACGAACGCGGCGACGGTGATCGCGGCGGACGACGTGGCGACGACGACGGACAACGCGGGCGCGGCGATGGCAATCGCGGCGACCGCGGCAATCGAGGCGGTGAAGACGCTGGTCGTGGCCGCGACCGCCCCGATCAAACAGCGCCGCCGACGCCCCGCCCCCCTCCGCAAGTGACGGCCCCAAACAATGACCAACGCGGTCGAGGCGAAGCTGATGGCCGCGGCCGAGGCGATGCCGATGGCCGTGGTCGCGGCGGCGATAACGGCGGCATTGGGCAAGGCCGCGGTCGCGGTGACAACGATGGGCGCGGACAGGGCGAAGCTGAAGGTCGTGGTCGCGGCGGCAACGATAATGGCGGCAACTCGCAAGGCCGTGGCCGAGGCGACAACGATGGCCGTGGACGCGGTGACAACGACGGACGTGGCCGCGGCGGCGACAACAACGGCGGCAACTGGCAGGGCCAGGGCCGCGGTGACAACGACGGGCGCGGGCGCGGCGAAGCCGACGGACGTGGCCGCGGCGGCGATAACAACGGCAACTGGAATGGCCGTGGACGCGGCGACAATGACGGTCGCGGCAATTGGGACGGACGCGGACGCGACAACGATGGACGCGGCAGGGCTGACAATCGCGGGCGTGGACGTGACTTCTCGCACGGCGATTGGGGCAACGGCCGTCGCGACGATCATCGCTACGATCGCTGGCGCAACTCGCACCGCGACTTCGATCGCCCGCGCTATCGTGACTGGAATCACGTGCGCCACGGCTATTACTTCGATCGCGGCTACGCTTCGATTCTGACCGGTTATTGGGGCCACAACTATTATTGGTGGGGCTATGACGGCTGGCGGCGTCCGCATCGCCGGTATGTCGTAGGCTACATCCTGCCCTACGATCTCTACTGGGATCCGGTGCCGTACGAACTCTATTACCGGCTGCCGCCCGCTCCGTACGGCTGCCGCTATGTGATGGTCGATCGTGACGTGCTGCTGATCGCCATATCCACCGGCATGATTCTCGACGCGCTGATGTATTACTGACGCGCGGCAAGAGGGAACACAAAATAGAAGAGCCGCCTCGTTTTACGCGAGGCGGCTCTTTTCGCTTGAGTGCAATGCTATCTGCTGCAGCGCCACTCGACGAACGACACGACTGTGGCCGGCGGCGGGGGCGGACCAGGCGGCTCTTTCACCGGCGGCTCAGGCGCCTCGGTCGGCGGCAGCGGCGGCACATCAATCGGCGGTGGACCGGGCTCAACGGGCTGCGGAGGTATCGGCATACGCTCTAAACGCGCCGGCGACGCTATTGATCCGTCGGCGGCGCCATCAATTCCGCCGCGCGGACGGAATCGGCCAGCGAAAAGAAGCCGTCGCCGTCGCTGTCCAAAACGGCGAAGCGACGCAACGCGCACGCTTCGAATTCCGGCGCTGTCACCCGCCGGCTAAGATCAGTGTCGCATGACATCACCGGCTCAACATCGCCCAAAAGGCTGAAGGCGGCGGCGCCGCGCAGCGGCGAGGCGGCCTCGCCGTGCGACCGCTCGGTGCGCGGGGTGACCATGCCGCGATCCCGTTCACGTGCACGCGGGACAGGATCCATGCGAGTCGACAACACCTCCGGCGCCTGAGCGCGCAACAGCGCGGTGGATTCAATCGAAGTGATGCTTCGATCACCATTGGCGTCCAAGTCGGTCGAACCAAAGAAGGCCATTGCATTCGCTGCGAACTCGTCACGGCTCAACTTGCCGTCTGCGTCGGCGTCAACTCCGGCGAACCAGAGCAGGATCGGCGCCGAGCCATCAGCGGTGCGGAACGGCTGCCCGACCGGGCTTATGAACAATCGCTCGATCCTAGTTTGCGCCTCCGCGCCGGCGCCCAGCGCAAGCACGATCGCCGTGGCCAACCCACCAAAACCCAACGCCCGCATGCCGCTTTGCCCTTTTGCTCAGAAGCGAGTGCCGCGCGATTATGGCCAGCGTTTGACTCAGCTGAAGAACATATCCCAGATCAGGCGCCCCGGCGCGATGGCAGTGACCCCGGCGATGACGAGCCCGATGTAGAGCCCGATCATCGCGCGGGCGTGCGACATCACCTTCTTACGCGCCAACCACAACGCCAGCGGCAGGCCGATCAGCGCCATCAGCGAAAAAAGATGGATCGGACTGAACTGCCCATCGCGCATATCGCGAATGAAGAAGGTCGCGATGGCCGTGGAGAGCATTGCCGCCGCCCAGATCCAGCCGAACACGCGGTGCGCGCCTGTCCCCTTCGGCAGCGCGAACTGCACCGGCCCCACCAGAAGCGCCACGGCCACGGTGACAACGTGGAACTGCACCAGCGCGCTCTGCGCAAACAGCGGCGTGAGGTCCGGCGCACGCCAGTTTATTTGGTCGAAGCCCACGAGGTTGAGCGCGCCAGGCGTGAGCGTGAGAATGGCGGCGACAGCGGCAAAGCACACAGCGGTAATGACCCACCCGACCCGCTGGTCCGCCTTGGTCTCCTGGGTGCTCATGCGATGCCTCCAGTAACTTTGTTATACAAAGTTCTTCTGGATGCAATGTAGAAATTCGAGCGCCGTCGCCCATTCCTAAGGTTGACGGTCGTGCGCCAGCCCCCTATTTCCACGCCTTAGCAACCAGCGTCGGCGAGTGCTAACAGCCACGCTGGAGGCAAAAGGTTCTAGAAAAGGGAGTATAACCAGTGGCGAGCTTTCGTCCCCTGCACGATCGCGTGCTCGTGAAGCGCGTGAAAGAAGAAGAGAAAACCAAGGGCGGCATCATCATTCCGGATACGGCTCAAGAAAAGCCGCAGGAAGGCGAAGTCGTCGCTGTTGGCCCAGGCGCCCGTGACGAAGACGGTGAGTACATCAAGCCGGACGTCAGCGTCGGCGACCGCATCCTGTTCGGCAAATGGTCGGGCACGGAAGTGAAGGTCGATGGCGACGAACTCCTCATCATGAAGGAGTCGGACATCCTCGGCGTCATCGAAGAGAAGAAAGCGAAGAAGAAGGACGCGGCCTAAACAGCCAGCTCCGCTTCGCATCCCAGTTTCAATCTAAAGAGGTACAAACACCATGGCTGCTAAAGTCGTGCAATTCGGCGCCGACGCCCGTGAGCGCATGCTCCAAGGCGTCGACATTCTCGCCAACGCGGTAAAAGTCACGCTCGGCCCTAAGGGCCGCAACGTCGTGATCGAAAAGTCCTTCGGCGCCCCGCGCACCACCAAGGACGGCGTCACCGTCGCCAAGGAAATCGAACTGGAAGACAAGTTCCAGAACATGGGCGCGCAACTCATTCGTGAAGTTGCCTCCAAGACCAACGACGAAGCTGGCGACGGCACCACCACCGCCACCGTGCTGGCGCAAGCCATCGTCCGCGAAGGCATGAAGGCCGTTGCGTCTGGCCGCAATCCGATGGATCTGCGCCGCGGCATCGACAAGGCCGTCATCGCCATCGTCGAAGACCTGAAGAAGCGCTCCAAGAAGGTCACTGGCTCGGAAGAGATCGCCCAAGTCGGCACCATCTCGGCCAACGGCGACACTGATATCGGCCGCTTCCTCGCCGACGCGATGGCCAAGGTCGGCAACGAAGGCGTCATCACGGTTGAAGAAGCCAAGTCCCTCGAGACCGAACTCGAAGTCGTCGAAGGCATGCAGTTCGACCGCGGCTATCTCTCGCCGTACTTCATCACCAACGCCGACAAGATGGAAGTTGTCCTCGAGGATCCGATGATCCTGCTGTTCGAGAAGAAGCTCTCTTCTCTGCAGCCGATGCTGCCGATCCTGGAATCGGTGGTGCAATCGCAACGCCCGCTGCTGATCATCGCTGAAGACGTCGAAGGCGAAGCGCTCGCCACCCTCGTCGTCAACAAGCTGCGCGGCGGCCTCAAGGTTGCCGCCGTGAAGGCCCCTGGCTTCGGCGATCGCCGCAAGGCCATGCTGGAAGACCTCGCCATCCTCACCGGCGGCCAAGTCATCAGCGAAGACCTCGGCATCAAGCTTGAGAATGTCACCATCGACATGCTCGGCAAGGCCAAGAAGGTCGTCGTGAAGAAGGACGACACGACGGTCGTCGACGGCGCTGGCGCGAAGAAGGACATCGAAGCCCGCGTCGCCCAGATCCGCACCCAGATCGAAGACACCACGTCCGACTACGACAAGGAAAAGCTGCAAGAACGCCTGGCCAAGCTGGCCGGCGGCGTTGCGGTGATCAAGGTCGGCGGCGCGACGGAAGTTGAAGTGAAGGAACGCAAGGACCGCGTTGATGACGCCCTGAACGCCACCCGCGCTGCGGTGGAAGAAGGCATCGTCCCCGGCGGCGGCGTGGCGCTGCTGCGCGCGGCGTTCAAGCTCTCGCTCAAGGGCGACAACGAAGACCAGAACGTCGGCATTCGCATCGTGCAGAAGGCGCTCGAAGCCCCGATCCGTCAGATCGTCGAAAACGCGGGCGTCGAAGGCTCGATCGTTGTCGGCAAGCTGCGCGAGTCGAAGGACGAGAGCTACGGCTTCAACGCCCAGACCGAAGAATATGTCGACATGATCAAAGCCGGCATCATCGATCCGGTGAAGGTTGTGCGCACGGCGCTGCAAGACGCAGCCTCGGTCGCTGGCCTGATCATCACCACCGAAGCCTCGATCGCCGAAGCCCCGAAGAAGGATTCGGGCGGCGGCGGCGGCCACGGCGGCGGCGGCATGGGCGGCATGGGCGGCATGGATTTCTAATCCAGCCACCTACCGACAAAGCATCAACGGCGGAGCGCAAGCTCCGCCGTTTTTTTTTGCGCCAGATGTCCCGCGCAGCGATAGCGTTCGCGCGATGAATGCAGACGACCAAGCCCGCCTCACCCATCTCATCGCCGCCGAAGAGCGCGCGCTGACCATGCTGGGCGCCATCGAGAGCGCGGGCTTCGTCGCGCCTGGCCGCAGCGAGAGCGCGATCGATTCAGACATCGCCGCCCTCGCCGAGCGCGAGTTCGGCGTGTCGCGGCATTGGCACAAGCGCCTCGTCCGCACCGGCCTCAACACGCTTTGTGGCTTCGCCGATAATCCACCCGAACGCTCCATCGAAGCCAACGACACGGTCTATCTCGACCTCGGCCCCGTGTTTGAAGAGTGGGAAGCCGATATCGGCCAGACCTACGCCGTCGGCGACCATCCGGCGCGCCACGCACTGATCGCGGCCCTCCCCGAAATGTTCGAACAGGTCCGCGCGCACGCCAACGCCAACCGCGACATCACCGGCGCCGATCTCTACGCCTTCGCCTGCAGCGCCGCCGAGAGGCGCGACTATATCTTCGGCGGCAAGATCGCCGGCCACACCATCGGCGAATTTCCGCACCTCACCTGGCCGGACGCACGCGAGCACACGCGCATCTACCCCGACAACCCCACCCGCCTCAGCGACCCAGATCACCTCGGCCGACAACGCTTCTGGATTATCGAAATCCACCTCGTTGCGCCCGACCGCTCATTCGGCGGCTTCTACGAGCGCCTGCTGCGGCCGTAGCCTGCCCTTTCGATTCACCCCCGCATCACCTAGCTTCCACCCATGCGAAGCGGCGCCGGTCTTTCGAACAAGCTGAGCGAAGGCGCGGGCTGGATCGCGGCGGCCGGCGGGTTGCTGGCCGTGCTCGTCCTCACGGCGCTGGCGCTATCGCCCGCGTACGCGCTTGGCGCCGGCTTGTTGTTCGTCGGCCTGCTCGCGGGCGCCTTCCTAGCCATCGCCGTGCATGAGCTTGGCCATGCCCTCGCCGCCTGGGCGGTGGGTTGGCGCGTGTGGATCATCAGCGTGCTCGGCATTGTCGTACGCTTTGGCCATGCGCCACGGCTTTCGACCCGGATGAGCCATGACGTCGGCGGCTACGTGCTCGGCAGCCCGCTTGCCAGCCTGCTGACCGGCCCGCTCTTCATCGCCTGGGTCGCGACCTTGCCGCGCGCCGGCTGGGAAACGGCGACCGGCGCCGGGGTGCTGGGCGCCATGCTGGCGTTCGGCGTCGCCAGCGCCTGGTCGGCGTTGATGACGCTGTGGCCCCTCTACGGCCGCCACGAGCGCCCGAACGACATGGCGATGATCCTCTCCACGTTGTTCTCGCCACATTCCTCCGCCGACGCGCGCGGCGTGGGCGCAGCGTTGTCGCTGTTCGAGTACGGTGTCGAGCCAGGCGCGTGGCCGCGCTGGATGCATGAGAGCATCGCACGCAGCGCCAGCAGTCCGTGGGCGACGCCCGCCGCCAGCCTCGTCGCGTTCGCCGTCGCGCTGGACCAAGACGACGAAGCCGCCGCGCGCGCAGCAGCGCAGCGGGGAACGCACCAGTTCGGCGTCACGATGCGCGCGTTCGTCGCAGCCTTCTTCGATGGGGATGCCGCCGCGGCCGAAACACAGCTCGCCAGCGTAGCGACCGAACCTCACCTGGAGTCGCTGTCTCTGCTCCGAGCGTTTGCCGAGGCGCGCACGCTCACGCTCCGCGGCGATCAGCAAGGCGCGGCGAAAGCGCTCCACGCGATTGGGCGCGAGTTGAACGGCGGCCCGCCGCAACCCTTCTGGGAACGCCTGCTGCGACATTTCTTCTAGGCGGAACTCCGCGCACCATACTGGCGCTTGCATAGACATGCCGCCGCCCTTTCGGCATTAACGCCGCATGGCGACACATAGCTCGACGACGACACGTTGGTGGGAACGCGACACCACGCCAGGCTACATCCTAGTGCTGGCGACGATTGTATCGTTCCTACTGCTCAACGCGCCATTTGGCTCGGAGCTGCACCATTGGCTCGAAGCTCCCATCGGTGACCTCGCCGTTGGAGTCGGCGCGGGCGCGCACCCGGTGACGCTGCACCTCATCATCAATGACGGCCTGATGGTGATCTTCTTCCTCTATGTCGGTCTCGAGCTAAAACGCGAGACCGTCGAGGGGCCCTTCAAAAACCCGCGCGAAGCGGCGCTGCCACTAGCCGGCGCGGTCGGCGGCATGATCGTGCCGGCTTTGATTTACGTGGCTTTCACAATGCAGGAGCCCGCCTACCTGCGCGGCTGGGCCATTCCGGCCGCCACCGACATCGCCTTCGCCATCGGCGTGCTTTCATTGCTCGGACCGCGCGTGCCGGGCGGCTTGCGGCTCTTCCTCCTGGCGCTCGCCATCATCGACGATCTCGGCGCCATCCTCGTCATCGCCTTTTTCTACTCGACCAATCTGGTTGGCTGGGGATTGGGCGGCGCGGCGCTGACCTTCGGCGCGATGCTTTTGATGAACCGTGCCGGCGTCAAACAACTCTGGCCGTTTTGGATTCTCGGCATCGTCCTTTGGGCGTTCATGCTGATCTCGGGCGTCCACGCCACCATCGCCGGCGTCCTCACCGCCTTCGCTGTGCCTATGCGGGACCGCGCTGGCGGCTCGCCGCTGATCACCGCCGAACATGCGCTGAAGCCCTGGGTGCAGTTCGCCATCATGCCGATCTTCGCGCTGGTGAATGCGGGCGTCATCCTTGACGGCGCCGGCCTGGACACATTGCTGCATCCGGTCGCGCTCGGGATCAGCGCCGGCCTCGTGCTCGGCAAACCGATCGGCATCGTCACCGCATCGTGGTTGGCCTGCACCGTTCTAAAGCAGCGCCCGCCCGGCACGTGGCCGCAAATGCTCGGTACCGCGATGCTCGCCGGCATCGGCTTCACCATGAGCCTGTTCATCGGCAACCTCGCGTTTGGCGCCGGCGATCTCGCAACGCCGGTGCGCTTCGGCGTGCTGGGTGGCTCGCTGATTTCGGCTCTGGTCGGGGTCACGGTGCTGTATTGGTGCTGCCGCAATCTCGCGCCGCGCGATCACGGCACGCTTGGTCCCGAGGAAGACTTGGCCGAAGAGCGCGGCGTCATCGAAAACATCGATCGGCGGCCAAAAACCTGACGCAAACGCCGACATAACAAAGCGGCCGCACCGTTCCCCGGCGCGACCGCTTCACGTCGCTTTTTTAGGGCGTCTCCTCCCCGAAACGCGACCGCCCGCGACGTCGGCAGTCGGCCGGGACGATTGCGCTAGCCGGCGCGCCGGTCAAGCGCTCGCGCACGCCAACGGTCGCTTTTGGGGATCAACCCTAACGGGCCAAGATTTGCTGCACCGCCGCAACAACCTGAGCTCGCGGGATTTCTTGCTGCACTTGCTCACGGGCCTTGGCGTACGCCTCACGGTCCTCGCCCAGCTTGGAGGCGATCTCCGCCCCTAGCTTCAAATCCTTCAAGGTCACCACGCCCTTGGCCAGCTCATCGCCGCCCTGAATAATAGCGACGCGCGCCTGGCGCTTATCGGCGTATTTGAGCTGAGCCTTCATGCCGCCGCCGCCGAGATAAACCTCCGCCCGCATGCCCGCCGCCCGCAACTCGCTGGCGATGGCGAAATAATCGCCCATGCGGTCACGATCCATCGCCAGGACGATGACGGGCGCCGCCGACGCATTCGCATCGCCTAGCCCGAGTATCGCTTGCGCGGCGACGAGACGGCTCACGCCGATGGAAAAGCCCGTCGCCGGCACACGCTCGCCGGTAAAGCGTGCGATGAGGTCGTCGTAACGTCCGCCGCCGCCGACAGAGCCAAAGCGCACCGCCCTGCCAGTATCGCCCACCGTTAGCGTGAGCTCGGCCTCATAGACTGCGCCCGTATAATATTCGAGGCCGCGTACGATCGAGGGATCGATCCGCGCCCGTGAATCATCGACGCCAAGCGCGCTCAGCACCGCATCGATACCGGCCAATTCCTTGAGGCCAGCCTTGCCCTCGTCATTGTCGCCAACGAGCCGCTCCAACCCGGCCAGCACGCCTTGGCGCGAGTCCGTCGCGAGTGTGACGAAGTTGATCACCTTCTGCACGCCCGCCGCATCGAGCTGAGCGCCCCGCGTGAAGTCGCCGGACTCATCCTTGCGGCCAACGCCAAGCAGCGCGGCGACGCCGTCAACGCCGATGCGGTCGAGCTTGTCGATCGCCCGCATAACGACGAGACGCGTGCTCTCGGCACTGGCGTCCGCAAGCCCGACCCCGGCAAGCACGCCATTCAGAATGCGGCGCGAATTGATTTTGAACACATAGCCATCCCGTGGCACGCCGACGGCTTCCAGCGCCTCCGCCGACATGGCGATGATCTCCGCATCGGAGGCCGGATTGTCGGAGCCGACCGTATCGGCGTCGCACTGGATGAACTGGCGGAAGCGTCCTGGCCCCGGCTTCTCGTTGCGCCAGACTGGCCCAGTTTGCCAGCGGCGGAAGGGCTTGGGCAGATTGACGCCCTCTTCGGCGGCGAAGCGCGCCAAGGGCGCGGTCAGATCATAGCGCAGCGACACCCAGCGCTCGTCGTCCTGAAACGAGAACACGCCCTCGTTCGGACGATCGGTGTCCGGCAAAAACTTGCCGAGCGCGCCGGTGTATTCGATCGCCGGCGTCTCCAGCCGGTCGAAGCCCCATTTCTCATAGACGCGGCCGACAGCGGCGACCACGCGCTCCTCGGCGGCGGCGTCAGGCCCAAGTTTATCCGCGAAGCCGCGCGGCTTCTCGGCGGTGACGAGTTTGGAATCGATGGTGCTCATGGCGAAACTTTCCGGGAGTCATATAGGCTGAAAGCGGTGGACGCGCAGCGCAACGCGCCGCGGCGAGGGACGCTTTAATGTCGCCCGAAGTCGTAGCCGCTCGCTTTCACGATCTCGCCGGAGAGCACTTTCTCAGCCAATTTCATCAGGCCCCAAGACAGTTCCCGGTCGCCGTCGACCAAGGGGAACGTCTGTTGCACCTTCTCTAGGGCAGCTTGCGTGTGCTTGCCAAGGGTGGCGGGTTTCAGCGCGTGAGGCTGGCCCATCTCGCTCTGGCGCACGTGTTCGGCTTGGCTCGCGAACGCCAACTCGATAGCGAAAAGCTCGGCCAGCCGCTCCGCCGCCTCATAGGCGCGCATCGCCACGTTGGCGGCCATGCTGACGTGATCCTCCTGGCCGCTATCGGTCGACAGCGACATGAGATGCGACGGCATCGCCAAACCCCAGATGTGATTGCAGAGGCCGGCGGTCGAATACTCGCTGATCATCAATCCCGATTCCGTGGCCTTCGCATTGGCGCCGCGCACCTGCGGCCCCAGCCCTTTATTGTGCGCCGGATCGACGATGCGCACGCAGCGAAGGTTCGAAAGCCGGCCCATAATGCCCGCCGCTTGCAGCAAACCGAACGCATCCACCGCCAGCGACATGCCGTGGAAATGGCCGCCGGAAGTGATGAGATCGAGATCGTAGTTTTCGGTTGTGGTGTTAAGATCAATTGGATTGTCGGTGACGCTGCGCGCTTCGATCGTCATCGTCGCTTCGGCGCGTTCGATCAGATCGAGGCACGGCCCCAAAGCTTGCGCAGCGCAGCGCAAATTGTACGGGTCCTGAATCTTACCGTCGTACTCGTACTTGGCGTCAACGCCGACATCGCGGAATTGATAGCCCTCAAGCAACGCGAACACCCAAGAAGCCACCTGCATCGATCCGGGATGCGGGCGAAGCGCATGCAAATCTGGGCGGAACGGCCGGCCGGCGCCGCGCATCACTTGCACGCCGAGCGCCGTGTTCAGCGCCGCCGTCTCGATCAGGCGCCGCATCATCGCCGTGGCGAGCGCGCCCCAGGCGTTCGTGTACTGGCAGCCATTGTTGAGCGCGAGGCCCTCCTTCCGCTCCAGCTGGATCGGCTTGAACGCGGCCTTCGCGGTTTTCAGAAAGTCCGCCGTGGCGACGGCCTGACCGCTCGCGTCCAGCACCCGGCCTTTGCCGATGACCACCGCGGCGATGTGCGAAAGCGGCGCAAGGTCGCCGCTGGCCGACACCGTGCCGTAACGCGGCACAGCCGGGGTTACGTTATTGTTCAGCATATCGATCAAGGTTTCGACCAGCACCGGGCGCGCGATGCTGTGCCCGCGCGCCAGCGAGGCGGCGCGCAGCAGCATGGTCGCCCGCACCACATGCGCCGGCGCCAGCGGCCCCATGCCGACGCAATGCGACAGGATCAAATTTTCCTGCAGCTGCTTTAGATCTTCGGGGGCGACGTACGCCTTGAAGTTGGAGCCAAAACCGGTGTTGAGGCCGTAAACGCGCTTGTTCGCATCCCGCTTCAGCGCCGCTTCGAGTTCAGCCTCGGCCCGCTCCCGGAACGCCTGCAGCCGCGCCCGCGCCGCCGGATCGAGCGCCACCTTGGACCGCCCGTAGGCTACATCTTCGATGTCTTCGATGGTGAGACTGCCGGCGACGTCCAAGCTCACAACGCGCATTCAGATCAGCTCCTCGCCCAGAAGTAGTGAGCTTAGCGTAAACCATGAGCGGGAGCGAGAGCGGCGCGGCGCCGCTTTTGCTGGAGGCGAGTTCACCTCATCGGCGAAGGAAGCCCGTCCATGCTCACCTGTCTCGCTTTTATGCTTAGCGCCAACCTGACCGAGCTGCCGACGCTGGCTGCCGAGGTCGAGGCCGAAGCCCGCGCACTGTCGGCGCAAACCGAACTTTCGCCGGCCCTGATCGCCGGCATCGAGGATTTTTCAGCCGACGCCGAGCGCCTCTCCGCCGCGTTGCGCGAAGCTGGGGTCGAGCAAGATTTACCCTGCATCTTCCACGGCATTGCCGAAGACGCCCGCGCGCGCGTAGCGGAACTGCAAGCCGCCGACACCGCGCCGGAACGCACCGAGGCATTTACCAATCTGCGCGTCCTGCTCGACGACGCTGTGCTGATCGCGCCGATGGCCGCCAGCGCCGCCGCCGACATCGCGCAAGAGCAACAGCAAGCCGCGCGCTAAGCGTACTTCACGTTGCAGCCGTACGGCGTCGTTTGCGCCGTGCGCACCGCGCGTCCAGCTTCCAAATCCGCCAATGCCGCGCGCACGTAGCTGGTCGCGCCTTCCAAGCTGGCCGGACGCGCTGACGGGCGATCATCGATTGCGCCTTGGTACACCAGCACGCCTTCTGGATTGATGATATACATGTGCGGCGTCGTCATCGCGCCGTAAGCACGGCCCATCGTGCCGGCGGGATCGAGGAGCGTCGCGGTCGGATGCGCTGCATCGGTTTGCACGCGGGCGCGGGCGCCAGCGGCGTCGAGATGGCCCTGCTCGCCCGGGGCCGATGAAATGATCTGCAGCCAGACGATGCCGTCCGCCGTCGCCTCCTGTTGGAGCGTCTGCATGGTGCGCGAGTCGTAGTGCTTCCGCACATACGGGCAGCCGTGATTGGTCCATTCCAGGACCACGGTGCGGCCGCGAAACTCCGACAGCGTGCGTGTCTGGCCGCTCGCGTCCGGCGCGGAGAAGGCCGGCGCCTGTGCGCCCGTCGCCACCGACGCGACCGCTTCGCCGCCATTCAGCAACAAAGCTCCGCCGCCAACGATGCCGAGCGCCGCGACTGCCGCGCCACCAACAAGTAGCGTACGTCGTGAAACCTGCGTCATTGCGATTCTCCTGCGATCGTTTCCAAAACCAAATCTTGGGTCAGCACCTGCGGCAGCACAACCACATCGCCGACCGGCGGATAGTAGAGATACAGCGGCACGCCCGCGCGTCCATGTTCCGCCAGCGCCGCGGCGATCGCGTCGTCGCGATTGGTCCAGTCGCCGACGAGGTAGGCGACGTTCGCATCCGCAAAGCCTTGCGCCACACGCGCATTCGAGAACGCAGCTTCGTTCACTTTGCAGGTGACGCACCAGGCGGCGGTAAAGTTGACGAACACGGCGCGCCCGTCGGCGCGCATCTCAGCCACGCGCTCAGGGCTCCACGCCTCGGACGCGAGCACAGCGTGCGTCTCCACGCCGACCAGCGGCCGCCACATCAGCACCGCCGTTAGCGCAATCGCCACCGCGCCGGCCACCATCCACACGCGGCCCCAGCGCGAGACGAACAGCGCAAACGCAATCGCCGCCGCCACGCTTAGCAGCGCCGCCACACCAGCAGGCCCGGCCTGCTCAGCCAGCACCCACGCCAGCCACACCGCCGCCGCGAACATCGGGAACGCCAGCACATTGCGCACGCGCTCCATCCACGCGCCCGGCTGCGGAATGAGCTTCTGTAAGCCCGGCGCGAAATGCAGCGCCGTCAGCGGCAATGCGAAGCCGAGCGCCAGCGCCGCGAAGATAGCGAGCGTCACGGCAGCCGGCTGAGTTAACGCCGCGCCAATGGCGCCGGCCATGAACGGGGCGGTGCACGGCGTCGCCGCGATCACCGCCAGCGCACCAGTGAAGAATGCGCCGGCGCTGCCGCTGCGCGCCGTTAGCGCGCCGCCAGTGTTTTGCAGTGAGCCGCCGATCGAAAAGACGCCGAGCAGATTGAGCCCGATGACGAAGAACAGCAGCGCCAGCGCGCTCGTCACCCAGGGCGCCTGCAACTGGAAGCCCCAACCCACCGCCTCGCCGGCCTCGCGCAGCACGATGAGCAAGCCCGCGAGCGCCAAAAATGTCGCCATCACGCCAGCGAAATAGAGCAAGCCCTCGCGCCGCGCCGCGCCCGCCTGCACGCCGCCCGCAAACGACAGCGCCTTCACCGAAAGCACCGGCAACACGCACGGCATGATGTTGAGGATCAGCCCGCCGATGAATGCGAGCGCCAACGCGGTGAGGAGAGCCACCGGATCCATCGCGGGGGCGGATCGCGACGCTTCAATGCCGCTAGCGCCGCCTTCAAGCTCGGCCAGCGCATAATCGTCGGAGATCGCCGCCGCCTGGTCGCTCGTGCCAGGCAACGCGTCGCCAGGCCGGGCTACGATCTCGATCCCGCGCCGCGTCCAGCCTGCGCTATCGCGCACCTCAAAGGCTACGACGCCCTCAACCGGGACCTGCCCCAAGTTTTCCGAGACGCCTTGCGTCAGCGTAAAACTCAAACCGTTCGCGCCAACCCTTGGTCGCTGCGGCTGGTCATTGCGCATGACTTCGCGGCTGAACGGAAAGAAGCGCGGATTGCGGATATCGCCCAGGCCAAGCGCTGCCACCGAAAGCACGCCATCGGCGCCGATGCGCGCCTCCAAACTTGGATCGCGCCGCGGCAGCGCCGCGACCGCGGCCGCGATGCGCGGCGCCCATGTCGCATCGTCAGCGCCTTGCGCGGCAACAGGAACCGCGAAGCGCACTTGCGCCTCTTCCGGAATGCAGATGTCCGAACAGACGAGCCAAAACGCATCCGCGGTGAACGTGAGCGTCTCGCCAACCCGCGCATTCGCCGGCGCCGTCACCTCGACGGGAAACAGCACTTCACCCGAATAGCCGTAGTTCACCAGGAACGCGAACGGGAGCGCTTCCGGCGTCGGCCACTGGATCGGCCCAACCTCGGCGCCGGGCGGCGCCGTCCATGTCAGCTCCGTCGCTTCGCCGCTATCGCCGGGATTGCGCCAATAGGTGTGCCAGTGTTCGCGGATATTCTGGCGAAAGACGATTGTGAAGGTCTCGCCCGGCGCCACAGCGGCGCGCGCCGCATGGAGCTCCACCTCGACATTATCGGTACGCACGGGCTGCGCCGCCACCGGGCCAGTCCAAGCCCACAAGGCGAGCGCGACGAGGGAAAAAAGGCGCAACATCATCCGCGAGATAGCCCGTTCAGCCCGCCGCCGCCATGCGGCAAAGAAAAAGCGCCCCTCCGGAACCGGAGAGGCGCTTCTTGTACGGTTGATACCGCGCTTTAGTTGCTCAGCGGCGTCGAAGCCTGAATGCGGGTCGCGCGGCTCAGGATCTTCGGCCACAGGCCGAGTGAGAGCAGGTGCGCGTGCATGACGGCGGTGACGCCCTTGTCGCGCAGCTCCAAGTACTTGTCCTTCGGCAGCGCGTTGAGCTTCTTTTCCGAAATACGCAGATACTCGCCGATCTTTTGCGGCTCGCCGGGCTTGCCGTCCGAATTGGCGCGCGGCAGCGCCAACGGCGTCAGCTCGAACAGGCCGTTGTCCTCGATCATCTTGACGAATTCCTGGGTCCGCTTGCCGAGCATGTCGAACTCACGGCAGAACTGGATCGCCTCTTGCGTGTAGCGCGAAGGCTTATCGCCTTCGAAGAACGGCAATTCCGGCGTCGACGACAGCATCTTGGCGGCGCGGTCGATGCACACCAGAACGCGGTCGCCTTCCTGACCCGATGCCGGCTGCGCCGGCGCCTGGTCACCCGCCATGACTGGCAGAAACGGATAACGACGCGCGAAAGCCGGCAGATAGACTTCCGGATCCAGCGAACCATCGCTGCCCAAGAACACATTCATGCCGGGCCGCAGCCCCATCACCGCAAGCGGCGTCTTCGACTGCGTGTCGAAGATGATGGGATAGCAGACAGCCGCAAGGCCGAATTCGTCCACGGTCAACGGCACCAGATGGGTGTCGGCCAGGAACGAGAACGGATTCGAGACTTGGCTCACCCCCAGCGTGCGATGCTTCTCAATTGAGAGCGGTTCGAGCTGGCGATAAAACAGGATTTTGCCCAGCGTCTGCTGGCCGCCGCCGGCGGTCGTCATGGGGATCTCCGCTGTTCCCTAAATAGAAGCGTTGTCCAACCACGAATGCGCGCTTTCCGCAACAGGTGAGCGCTGCGACCCTCCAGCTTTCCCCTGTGGCGACGCATGCTATGTCCTGGCGGCGCGCCGGGGCGGCGCTTTTGGGCGAGGATGCATGAAGCCGATCCACTGGGCGCTGGCGTTGATGTTGACGGCGGTCGGCGCTTGCGGCCCCCGCCAGGGGCAACCGATCACCGCATTTGACGGCCGCTTATCGGATTGGTCGCAACAAATCCTCGCCGACAGCCCGGAGCTCGCCTCGCAGGCCGGCGTCTCCGAGGACGACGTGGGCGGGCCCTTTAGCGACCGCCTAGACGATCGCTCTGTCGTCGCCAACGAATCCCGTCGCAGTGCAGCGTTGCGACGCTATACCGAGCTCCGCTCGCTTGATGAAAGCAGCGTACGCCCCGACGACCAGCTCACCTATTCCGTGCTGCGCGATCAGTTCGCCAACGCCGCCGGCGGCGCTGCGTTCACGTTCGGCAACTTCTCCCCGCTTGGCGGCATCCAGCCCTACGTGCTGAATCAACTCGACAGCGCTTTCATCACGCTGCCCTCCTTCCTCGACGAACGCCAAGAAGCGCGCACACCAGCGGAGGCGGAAGCGTATTTGCGTCGCCTACGCGCCGTCGCCGACGCCATCGACCAGGAAACCGAACGCGCCCGCGCCGATGCGAACGCGGGCGTACGCCCGCCTCTTTTCATCATGGATCGAACGCTGGAGACGCTGCAAAGCGTGCTGCAACAACCGGCAATGGCGCAGCCTTACATGGTCAGCTTTCGCCGCAAGCTCGACGCCGTCGCCGCCGCCGCGCCAGCTGAAGGCCGCGCCGCCATCGAACGGCGGAATCTGGCGTACCTCGCCCGCGCTGAAGTGATCCTGCGCGATCATGTGCTGCCGGCGCACGCGCGCGCCGCCGCTTTCCTGCGGTCAGATCGCGTCAACGCCAACGACCTGCCCAGCGTCTCGCGCCTGCCGCGCGGGGGCGAATTTTACGCCGCTGCTCTGCGTATCGAGACTACAACCGCGCTCACCCCCGACGAGATTCACGCGATCGGCCTACAGCGCGTCACCGCGCTCACCAGCCAGCTCGACATCGCCCTCCGCCGCATCGGCCTCACGCAAGGCCCAGTCGGCGAGCGGCTCTCCCAGATGACGGCGGACCCTCGCTACGCTTATCCCGACACCGACGAAGGCCGGGCCCAGCTTATTGCCGACGTGCAAGCGCGCGTGAGCCGCGTCATGGAGCGCGCGCCGCAATGGTTTGGACGTTTGCCACGCGCGCCGCTCGAAGTGCGCCGCGTGCCGGCGTTCGCCGAAGCTGGGGCGCCCGGCGCCTATTACTCGCCGCCGTCGCTCGATGGCGCGCAGCCCGGCGTGTATTACATCAACCTGCGCAACCTCGGCGAAATGACCCGCATCGATCTGCCGACGCAGGATTATCACGAGGCCGTGCCGGGCCATCACTTCCAGATCGCCTTGGCGCAAGAGATCACCGACTCGCCGCTTCTCACCCGCTTGATCAGCTTCAACGCCTACAGCGAAGGCTGGGGGCTCTATGCTGAGGAACTCGCCGACGAACTCGGCTTCTACGACAACGATCCAGTCGGCCGCATCGGCTATCTGCGCTGGCAACTCTGGCGCGCGGCGCGCCTGGTCGTCGATACCGGGCTGCACGCGAAAGATTGGCCGCGCCAACAGGCGATCGACTATCTTGTGCAAACCACCGGCGACGCCCCGGGCGTCATCGCCACGGAAGTCGACCGCTACATCGTTTGGCCCGGCCAAGCCTGCGGCTACGAACTGGGACGCCGCGAAATTTCGCGTCTTCGGGAAGTCGCGCGCAACGAACTCGGCCCCGACTTCGACCTGCGCGCGTTTCACGACACCGTGTTGCTCAACGGCGAAGTGCCTTTGAGCGTGCTCGACGGCTTGGTGCGCGATTGGATTCCCGAACAGCGCCGCGCCGGCCGCCGCGACTAAGCAAACACAACGGCGTGATTCACGCGCTCGTGTGCGCAAAACGCCGCGAGTGTGCCTCACCATCGCCCCGTTCGGCGCGCTCCTTTACCTCGCCACGCAAACCGTGTCCGGACGGGTCGGGAGGGACCATTCCATGCTGAGAAACACTCAGCGCATCAGCTTTATGCTGTGCGCACTGCTGCTCGCCTCATGCGCGCAATCATCACAATCGGCCAACGACGATGAGATCATTGTCACCGGCCAAGGCCGAACCGATAGCAGTATCAGTCCGCCGTCGCCGCCGCCCCCACCGCCGCCTTACCCAGTACAACTCGAAGCGAGCCGACGCGCGCCAGCCGGGGCGATCGCGCCCTACGCGCAGACGGCGCCGCAGCCGATGCCGGGCGACGTCGATCGCGATCAGTACGAAGACACCGACACCAACCCGATCCACCTCGTCTCTGAGGACCCTGTCTCGACCTTCTCTATCGACGTCGACACCGCCTCCTATTCCAACGTGCGCCGCTTCCTGAACGAAGGCCGCCTGCCGCCGGCGGATGCAGTGCGCACCGAAGAGCTGATCAACTATTTCCGCTACGATTATCCGCTGCCGCGCGACCGTAGCCAGCCCTTCTCCAGCAACGTCACCGTCGCGCCCTCGCCGTGGGCCGAAGGCCGCCAACTCGTGCATATTGGCTTGCAGGGCTACAATATCGTGCCGCGCGAACGCCCGCCGCTGAACCTGGTTCTGCTGCTCGACGTCTCCGGCTCGATGAACGCGCCGAACAAGCTGCCGCTGCTGCAACAAAGCTTCCGCTTGCTGATCGACCAGCTCAACGCGCGCGACCGCGTCGCCATCGTTGTCTACGCGGGCGCCGCCGGCACAGTGCTTGAACCAACCCCCGGCAACGAACGCGGCCGCATCCTCGCCGCGCTCGACAGCCTGACGCCAGGCGGCTCCACCGCCGGCGCGGAGGGCTTGCGCCAAGCCTACGCGTTGGCCGAACAGAACTTCAACCGCAACTCAGTCAACCGCGTCATCATCGGCACCGATGGCGACTTCAACGTCGGCATCAATGATCCCGAGCAGCTGCAGGACTTCATCTCGCGCAAGCGCGAGACCGGCATCTATCTCTCGGTGTTCGGCTTTGGCGGCGGCAATTACAACGACGCTTTGATGCAGCGCCTCGCCCAAAACGGCAACGGCGTCGCAACCTACATCGACACCGTCAACGAAGCCCGCCGCGTGCTGCGCGACGAGATGGCGTCGAACATGTTCTCGATCGCCAACGACGTGAAGATCCAGGTCGAGTTCAATCCCGCCCGCGTCGCCGAATATCGCTTGATCGGCTACGAAACCCGCATGCTTCGCCGCGAAGACTTCAACAACGACGCGGTCGATGCAGGCGAGATCGGCTCGGGCCATTCGGTGACGGCGATCTATGAGATCACCCCGGTCGGCGGGCCGACCTTCACCGAGCCGCTGCGCTATCAAGACCGCGCCCCGGCGCCCAGCACCGCCAGCGAACTCGCTTTCCTGCGCATTCGCTACAAACTGCCGGGTGAGGACACGTCACGGCTGATCGAACGTCCGATCACCAACGCCGACGCCGTCGCGGACATCGCCCGCGCGTCGGAATCGACACGCTGGGCCGCCGCCGTCGCCGGCTACGGCCAACTCCTCCGCGGCGATACGTATCTGGCCCGCGGCTTTGGCTACGACGACGTCATCCGCCTCGCGCAAACCGCGCGCGGCACGGACGAATTCGGCTGGCGCGCCGAATTCATCCAACTCGCCCGCGCCGCCGAAACCGCCGCCGCACTGCCAACAGCGCAAAACGCCGGCGGCGGCGAAGGAAGGCCGCGGCGATAGAGACCCCCTCCCCCTTGCGGGGAGGGGCCGGGGGTGGGGGTACAAGCGCGAGCGTTCAAAGCAAAGCGCCACTACCCCCACCCGCCGGCTTCGCCGGCGCCCTCCCCGCAAGGGGGAGGGCTAAGATGATGGCAGGCGCGCGCTTGCCATGGCGCCGATATGCCGCGCAACGGCGCGCACATCTTTCAACACATCCGCGTTGGAAATACGCAGCACGCGCTGCCCGCGCCCTTCGAGCCAAGAACGACGCTCTGCGTCATTTGCAGCGACATCCGGCGCATCATGCGCCCCGCCCTCAAGCTCGATAATCAACTTGGCTTTCAAACAGGCGAAATCCGCAATGAACGGCCCGATCGGCGCTTGCCTGCGAAAGTGCGTCGCCGGCAAAGCGAGGCGTCGTAGCTCCACCCACAGCGCCTTCTCCGCCGGCGTCATCTGCTTGCGCAATCGACGCGCGTTCGTCACCGCGCGATCCGACTTGAACCGCGCCGCAACGCCGTCCGCTGTCAGATCGCCCCGCACCTCACGCCGCCCAGATCAGCCGCACGCCAGTTTCCGCGACTTCTTCTTCCAACTCCGCTTCGAAGAACGGGCCGTTCATCGCTGGCTTCAGCGCTTGCGCGAGGTCGGCCTCGACGTATTCGCGGGCGTCGCGTTCGTCGTGTTGGTGGATGAGGACGTGCGTGGCGCCCAGGAGCTGCGCTTCCGGCCATTGTTCGTGGCTGGCGAGGCGCTTGGCCAGATTGCCGGTGCGCGACAGAAACAGCGGCGTCCAGCCGCGGCCGCCCGGGCCGGGACGGGCGAAGCAATACACAGCCGCCGCCGACGCGAACTGTTCGTGCGGGCGATGGGCGCTGAAGCGGTGCAAACGACCTGAAATTCCACGGAAAATTGCTTCTGACATCGGCCGCCCCTGTTGCTCGTGGCTCGCTTTGCGTTCCATCGTTCGTGCTATGTTCTAATTTGATACGCGAGTCGGATGTTCTTGTAAAGTTCTGTTGCGACGCCGATCTCAAACTCCCCGCTGCGCATCCCCACCTTTCGCGCACACCCGGAGCCTGCGATCATGAACGTCATGCCGCACGATCACGGCGCGACGACGCGCGCTGCACAAATTTCGGAAGCCGAACAACGCTGCAGCGCCGCGGGCGAGAGCTTGACGCCGCTGCGCCGGCGCGTGCTTGAGCTGCTGCTGGATCAGCACGGCCCGGCGAAAGCGTATGATCTGCTACCGCTGCTCGACAACGAGAAGACCGCCAAGCCGCCGACGATTTATCGCGCGCTCGATTTTCTCGTGCGCCTCGGCCTCGCGCATCGCATTGAGAGCTTGAACGCGTTCGTTGCCTGCGATGTCGGCGCCTGCGCGCGCTCGACCATCTTCCTCATTTGCGAGCAATGCGGCGCGGCGGAAGAATTCGACGCCGGTCACGCGCTCGTTGATCTCACCGACGCCGCCAAGCGCGACGGCTTCGTAATCCGCAGAACCATGATCGAAGCCAAGGGCCTCTGCTCACAGTGCCAAGCGGCATGACCCATCCGGCGCCCCTGCCCGCGCCGCTCTACCAGGGCAGCGTCAATACCTGGGAATGCGACGACGGCGGCCACCTCAATGTCCGTTTCCATTTCGAGCGCGCCATGGCCGGCTTCGCGCACATGGCGGCGGCGCTGCAAATCCCACGCGCCTTCACCGCATCCGCCAGCTCGACGCTGGTGCCGCTCGAAGCGCATGTGCGGTTCTTGAAAGAAGCACGGCCCGGCGCGCCTTTGGTCATGCACGGCGGCGTCGCCAAGCTCGGCGAGACCGAGGCGACTCTCTGCCTCGACATGCGCCACGCCGATGGCGCGCCGTCTTCGTGCTTCAACTTGCGCGTCGCCCACGTCGAGACCCGCGGCTTCCGCGCCTTCCCTTGGTCCGAGCGCACGAAAGCCGCCGCCAAGCGTTTGCATGTGACTTTGCCCGCGCACGCCAAGCCGCGCTCGATCGACATGGGCCAAGCGCCGGCCGACGCTTCGCGCCAAGCCGCCATCGACCGCGGCGCCACCCGCATCGGCGGCGCGTTGGTGACGCCGGATCAGTGCGACGCGTTCGGGCGCCTGCGCGGCGAGCACTTTATCGGCCGCGTTTCGGACTCGGTGCCGAACCTGCTGACGCAATGGCGCCACGCCGCCGCCAGCGAAAGCGGCGCCCAGCCCGCCGGCGCGGTGGTGGAAGCGCGCTTCGTCTTTCGCCGTTTTCCGCGCGCCGGCGATCTGATCGAAGTGCATTCCGGCATCGTTGAGGTGGGCGAAAAGACGCTTCGCATCGTACACTGGCTGGTCGATCCCGAGAGCGGCAAAGCATGGGGCAGCATGGAAGCGGTGGCCCTCACCTTCGACACCGTCACGCGCAAGACGCTGGCGCCCAGCGCAGAGGCCCGCGCCAACGTGGCAAAGCTGATTGTGCCGATGGCGGTTTAGCTACTGCAACAGCGCGTCGTGATATTTGCGTCCGGCTTTCGCCAGCAGCGTCGCGCTTTCGATGGCGGAGCGCGCCCGGTCCGGCCGCTCCATCGGCAGCATGTGCCCGGCGCCCTCCACCGTCGCCACACGCGCATCGGCCTTGATCGAGGCGATCCGGTGCATCGCAGCTTCGCTGATCGTCGACCCCCGCTCAGCCCGGAGCAGCACCAGCGGATCAGTCACCCGCCGCAGCGCGCTCCACGGATCGTGCCGCTGCGCGCAATAGGTCGCCGCCTCGAACGACGGCGCGCAGGCCAGCTTGAAGCCGCCCTTGCCATCCTCGACCAAGCCATCGCCGACATAGTCGGCGATCATCTCCGGCGGAAATGCCTTGAACACGCCGCGCCCGGTGAACGCTTCAACCGCGCTCTCGCGGCTCTCAAACGAGGCCCGCCGGCGCGCCGCGCCGCGCGCAAGCGGAAAGGTGAACCGCATCGCCAGCGCGCCGAAGGGCAGTTGCGCGAACGCCCGCCCCGCGTCCGGCATGATCACTGGCTCCAGCAATGCGAGGCCCGCCACCAAATCGGTGCGCTTGCCAGCAGTCAGCAAACTCACCGTCGCGCCCATTGAATGCCCAGCCAGGGTCACCGGCGCGCTGAAATGCTCCAACACCGCGATCAGATCGTCGCGATGGCGCACCCAGGACGCATAGCCGAACGTATTCGCCGGCAACGTCGTCAGCCCATGCCCGCGCGCATCGAGCGCCAGCACGTGGAAGCGATCGCCCAACGGCGCCAGCAGCGACCGGTAGGTGCGCGCGTTAAAGCCAGTGGCGTGCAGGAAGACGATGTCGGGGTTCGGCGTCTCGGCGCCAAACGCAATGCCGGCCATGCGCCCGCCCGGAACCTCGAACGTCACCCTACGGAAATCGGTTGCGTCACTCATATCGGCGCGGACCATGGCCACACCCCGGCGCCCAATCAAGCCGATGCTCTCCCTCCGGCGCGCACCGGCATGACAGCGCCGCGGGCTTCGGCCATTATTGCCGCATGAGCCTCGATCCGCCGTCGCCCGATGCGCACTACCCGACCCGGCTTGAAAAGCTGGTCGACGGCTGGGTGCACGGCGTTGCGCTCGTTCTCTTCACCATAGCGGTGGGCGTTGGCCTTGGGCTTGCGGTCTGGAAGGGCGGGCTTGGCATGGCGGCGGCGATCGGCGTCTACGCCATCTGCGTGCTGACCATGATCGGCGCTTCGATGGCGTACAATCTAGCCGAGAACCACAAGCGCAAATCTTTGCTGCGCCGCTTCGACCACGCCGCCATCTTCCTGATGATCGCCGGCACCTACACGCCTTTCACCACGCTCCGCTTCGACGGCGTCTGGGCGATCTCGATGACGACGATCATCTGGGTGCTCGCCCTCATCGGCGCTGGCGGCAAACTTTTTCTCCCCGACGTGTCGAAGAAAGTCTGGCTCGCCTTTTATGTCGTCATGGGCTGGCTTGTGCTGGTCGCGATGGGACCGCTGATCGAAGGCGTGCCGCTCGCCGGCATCATCCTACTCGGCATTGGCGGCGTGCTCTACACGGTCGGCGTTCCGTTCTACGTCTCCGAAAAGCTCCCCTTCCGCCGCGCCATCTGGCACACCTTCGTCATGGTCGCGGCGGCGGTGCACTACGCGGCGGTGCTGACGGGCGTGGTGTTCGCTTAGCTGCACTATCGCCGAGTGCGGACATGAGCCGGGCACGCTATAGAAGGAGCCATGCGCTCCAATTTTCTGGTCGTCCTTGTCGTGCTGCTGGCCTCTTGCAGCGATGTCCGATCTTTTGAGGAGACGTCGGCTCAGTTCCAGCGGGATCGCGACCAGTTGCAACGGCTCGCTGAGGCTGCTGTGGCGTGTGAGGACGCGTCGCGCTTCTTAGCGCGCCAGAACGAGCGCAGTGATTGCGTCGGCGAAATCGCACGAGAACTTCACAGCCTTGGCTACCGGTCCGCTTCCGTCAGCGATGGCCGCTGGTATGTGGACTTTGTGAACGGTGACGATGGGACGGGACCCCTTGGTTCGGTAATGAGCGGAATCAGCTACCATCGCGTACCTGGCCCGCCACAACATGGCGAGCGTCCTCTCACGCCGCCGCCTCATCAGTGGTTCTACTTTCAGCACGACTAAGCTCGAACACAACGAGTGTCCGTTCGGGCCAGAAGCAAATATCTATCCCCCACCTCACCCCGCTTTTCCGCAGCAATATCCACGATCATCATAAAATCTATCCTACACCTCCAAACCTGAGCGATACTGCACGCATCCCTCGCAGGGAGTTCTCGTTGCTAGCCGAGCAATTCAGGAGCGAGGGATGTGATCGAGCGTGATGCGTGCTCAAGACCACGAGCCGCAGGAGCCGGCGGAAAGTCCAACGACCGCCGGGCCGGGAGCTTAGGCAACTCCGCGCACGCCATCGGCCGAGCCGCCTCCCAGGGTGAAATATCCCTGGCGACGGCGCCGGTGAATAACGATCGCAACGGGGCGCGTGCGACGCGCGGCGCGGGTCAGCGATGGCCCGCGCCTACACAGAGACCACCTCGGCGCTTCCTACGCGCCCCGTCTCCCGCTTACGCGGCGGCAGTCGGCAGTCGGCAATCGGCAATCGGAAGGCTCACGCCGACAGATCGCTCACGCGCGCGCTCCCACGATTGCCGACTGCCGACTGCCGATTTCCGTGCTAGCGAGAACGCCGGGAGCGCCAGATGACCGAAACCACCTGCTTCAAACTCACCATCGAAAACAACGTCGCCCATATCGTCCTCAACCGGCCGCAGGCGTTCAACGCCATGCCGCGCGCGTTCTGGAACGAGTTGCCGGTGCTGGTGAACGACATCAGCGACAACGCCAAGGCGCGCGTCATCGTCATCTCCTCGACCGGCAAGCATTTCACCGCCGGCATGGACATTTCCGTCTTCACCGATGGCGAAAGCATCAGTGTCAGCGGCGGCGATCAATATGCGCGCGCCGAAGCCTTCCGCCAGTTCGTGCTGACGTTGCAGGGCAGCTTCAACTGCCTCGACAACGCGCGCATGCCGGTGATCGCCGCGATCCAAGGCGGCTGCATCGGCGCCGGCGTCGACATGACCAGCGCTTGCGACATCCGCTACGCCACCGAAGACGCGTTCTTCCAAATCGCCGAAATCAATATCGCCATGACCGCCGATGTCGGCACCTTCCCGCGCCTGTGCAAACTCATCCCCGAAGGCTGGGTGCGCGAACTCGCCTATGCCGGCCGCCGCTTGCCGGCGCAGAAGGCCAAAGAGATCGGCCTCGTCAACGACGTGTTCGCCACGCAAGAAGCGATGCTCGCACATGTCATGGAGCTTGCGCGCGAGATCGCCGCAAAGGCGCCGGTCGCCGTCGCCGGCTCCAAGCGCATGATCAACCACGCCCGCGACCACACCATCGCCGACGGCCTCGACTACATCGCCACCTGGCAAGCCGGCATGTTCTCCCCGCCCCACATGATGGAAGCCTTCGCGGCGAAAGCGCAAAAGCGCGATGCGGTGTTTCCGGACCTCGCGCCGGTGCGGAAGAAGATGTGAGCGCACTTCCAATTTTTCGTCATTCCGGACGCGCGGAGCGCGATCCGGAACCCAAGGGCCAACACCGCGATGGTCGCCCTGGGTTCCGGGCTCTTCGCTGCGCGAAGCCCCGGAATGACGGTGTTTTGTTTTTGCTGAGAGTGTAGAGCAAGCCATGGACATCCGCTTCATCTCCCCCGGCCCGAACCCGCCGCACGAAGTCAACGCCTTCATCGAAATCCCGCAGGGCGGGTTGCCGGTGAAGTACGAGCTTGATCAGAAATCCGGCGCGCTCTTTGTCGATCGCTTCCTGCACACCTCGATGCTCTACCCGTCGAATTACGGCTTCATCCCGAACACGCTCGGCGACGACGGCGATCCGATCGATATTCTGGTGGTGACGCCGATGCCGGTCGTACCCGGCTGCGTGATCCGCTCGCGGCCCGTTGGCGTCCTGCTCATGGATGACGAAAAAGGCGTCGACGAAAAAATTCTCGCCGTGCCGGTCGATGCGCTGAACCCGTTTTACAAGGACGTGAAAACCCACGAAGACCTGCCGCCGCTGCTGGTGCAGCAGATCAAGCACTTCTTCCAGCACTACAAAGATTTGGAGCCCGGCAAGAGCGCCAGCGTCGGCGACTGGGCCACCCTCGACGTCGCCCACGAGCGCATCATGCAAGCAATCAAGCGCAAGAAATGAGCGGCGACGACACTTCCGCGCAGATGATCGCCGCTCTGAAGTCGTGCGCCAACGAAGGCGCCGGCGCCGAGGCGCCGATGGTGTCAGTGACGATGGAATTTCTGCGCGACGCCTCGCACGCCGACATCGCCACCGCCGTCGCCCGCAAGACGCGCACCTTGATCTTCGTCACCGCCGAAGCGACGGCCGATGGCGAACGCGTCGCCACCGCCTCCAGCGTTCACAAAGTTAAGAGTTGAGGAGGATCAGGAGAAAACCTCGAACAAACCAGCCGCGCCCATGCCGCCGCCGATGCACATGGTCACCACAGCGTGCTTCGCCTTACGCCGCCGCCCTTCCATCAACACGTGGCCGACAAGACGCGTGCCCGTCATGCCGAATGGGTGGCCGATGGCGATCGAGCCGCCATTGACGTTGTACTTTTCCGGATCGATGCCGAGCTTGTCGCGGCTGTATAGGCATTGCGACGCGAACGCTTCGTTGAGCTCCCAGAGGTCGATGTCATCGACCTTCAGCCCCTGTCGCTCCAGCAAGCGCGGCACCGCGAACACCGGGCCAATGCCCATTTCATCGGGATTGCAGCCGGCGACAGCAAAGCCCTTAAACAGACCAAGCGGCTCAAGCCCGCGGCGCTCGGCTTCCTTTTCATCCATCAACACCAAGGCCGCCGAACCATCCGAAAGCTGGCTGGCATTGCCGGCGGTGACGAAATTGCCCGGCCCGCGCACCGGCTCAAGCTTCGCCAGGCCCTCAAGCGTCGTGTCCGGGCGATTGCAATCGTCGCGATCCACGACTGCGTCGACAACGCTCTCTTCCTTGGTAGCCTTGTCGACGACCTTCATCTTGGTCTGCATCGGCACGATCTCATCGTCAAACAGACCGGCCGCTTGCGCCGCGGCGATGCGCTGTTGCGAGCGCAGCGAGTACTCGTCCTGATATTCGCGGCTGATATTGTAGCGCTTGGCGACGATGTCGGCGGTTTCGATCATCGGCATCCACATTTCTGGATGGTCTTTCAGCAGGCGTTCCTCAAACACCGGCTTGGTGTTCGCGAGCCGCGTGCCCGAGATCGATTCAACGCCGCCGGCGATGCCGACTTTCGCGCCTTCTTGCATGATGTAGGTCGCGATCTGCGCCGTCGACTGCAGACCCGACGAGCAGAAGCGGTTGATGGTGGCGGCCGCGACTTTGAAATCGAGCCCGGCCCAAACGGCAGCCAGGCGCGCCACGTTGTGGCCGGTCGAGGCTTCCGGCGAGCCGCACCCCAGGATCACGTCCTCGGCCGCATCCGGCTCAAGCTTGGCGCGCTTGGCGGCATGCAGGATCGAATGCCCCGCGAGCGCTGCGCCGTGGGTGATGTTGAACCCGCCGCGCCCAGACTTGGCGAGACCGGTGCGGGCGTAGGACACGATGACGGCGCGGCGCATGAACTTCTCCTGATTTCGCGGCACACTAGTCGCGAGGATGCGCGCGCGAAAGCGCGTTTCGCCGCGTCACCCCGCCGCGATGGGCTATTGGTTCGAGATCGCCGAGTTGTTGACGAGGCCGCCGCCCGGGGCGGTGTCCTCTTCGATCTGCGAACCGCGCGCGGTCGTCGTGCTCGTGGTAGTCGTGGTGGCGTTGGTCACCGCCGTGACGGCGCCGCCTTGGGTCAGGAAGCCGCGTCCGCGTTCCTGAATCCATTTGGCAATGTCCTCCGACAACACGCCCGCAACGATGCCGACCAGCGATACCGTGAACGGATTGAGCGCCGAAGATGTCGTCGGTTGCTGCGCCGTCGAGGAGGCTACCGAAAAGCCGGCAATGGCGGCATTCGCCAGCACGTAAAAGGCGAGCGCCGCGCACATGCCGAAGATGATTCGCACGATAATCTCGGCCATCGTCACAGGCTGCAGCCGGTTTAGGTAAGCCGGGAAGAGATAAAGCAACGCGCCGAGCGAGCCCATCAACAACACCAAGCCGGTCGACAGCAGCGCCGGATGGCCTTGCGCCAAGCCTTCGCTGACGCGCCACAGGCTCATTCTGGTCAGTGCTTCCGCTTCACCACTGACGCGGCTGAATTGATCGGTGTCCGGCACTACGCTCGCTTGCAACGCGAGAATGCGGCGATCGGCCTCCTGCACTTGGCCGCGCACAAGACGTTGCCGCGAGGCCAATTCGCTGCGTTGCAAGTCCTGCTCGTCGAGCGTCTCTTCTTGTTCCACAAGACGCTGCGCCTGCGTTCGCAATTGCGCCACGCGCTGCTGATCTGCGGGCGCGAGGCCCTGGCGACCCGCGAGACTATTAGCGCGCTGGGTCAGCGCTTGCGCCGAGGTGTCGGCAGCTGCGCTAATTGTTTGCAGATTGGCGTTGGCCTCCACGTCGGCGATGGTGCGCACCATGGTTTCGCGCGTGGCGTTGGCGTCGGTGGTGATCGACTGAATCTGCGTGTCGAGCGCTGCGATCTGGTTGGTCAACTCGTCGTACTCGCGGCGCGGAACGCTGACGACGCCCTCGATCTCGTTGATCGCCTCCGTCGCATCTCTCAGTTTTGCAAAGGACACCATGCCGCCAGAACGCGGCGACAATTGCTGCACGCCGAACTGGAAATCGCGGGCGCTAAAAACCAGCGCGCTCAGGATCAGCACCGCGACCATCGCGAACGCCAACACGACGCCGACAGCGAACTTGTAAAACGTCATGGTCGACCACCCCCTAATGGCTGTCCAGCGGACGCTTTTTTGCCCAGCGCCGCCGCCTATCCAGCTTTCTACCGCAAACGCGCCGAACCGGTTGCTTTTTTTAACCACGTTGGTCGACGAGCAGACCCCCAGATTGCCGTGGGGTAATCATTCAACGCTGAATAATTTCGCATTCCTTCAATTTTCTCTTGTCAGCGATCAGATCACACGGCAGGGTGGTTCCGCGCTCCTCCCCAAGCAGCGCGACCACAGCCCAGGAGTCTCGCATGTCCATTATTCGTTCGATCGCTATCGCCGCCGTCGCCAGCCTGAGCCTCATCGGCGCGGCCTCCGCCCGTGATATCTTCACTGTGAAGTTCGAGGGCGCCGCTGCTGAGCGCCAGGTCATCGCCCAAAACACCGTTTGGACCTGCGAAGGCGACACCTGCGTCGCCCGTCCGAACCACGCGTCCAGCGTGCGGGCCTGCCGCCAAATCGCACGCGAGCTCGGCGCCCGCGTCATCGCCTACGGCCCGGAAGGCGACGAACTAACGGCTGACGAAATCGCCCGCTGCAATGGCGAAACCCAAACCCAGCAAGCCGCGAACTAATCACCGCTTGCCCTAAAGATTGGAGCGGGCCGTCAGCAATGACGGCCCGCTTTCACGTCTGCGCCCGCCCGCGCAGCATTTCGCGCCACGGATGGGCGCCGCACGGCTCAAGGGTCAGCAGGCCGTCGACCGGATCGTTCTGGAGACGCACGCGCGCAGCACCGGTGCGGCCGTCGAGCAAAGCGTGCCCTTCCGGCGCTAGACTACCATCAGCCTGGCGCGCCAAAACCACAACACCCCGTCCGCCGGCGCGCCCGCCCGGCAGGTCGTAGAGAATGCGCACCCGAAAGCGCTCGCCGCTGTCCTGAATTTCATATTTCGGGTGCGCAAAGAGGAGCTCGGTCTCATCGTCATAGACCGCCTCTATGACATCGGCGCGAAAGCGCACACCGACGCCCGCCGCGCAAGCGGCAGGGCCGGCGCTCCACAGGCCGGTCAATTCCTCGGGAGGTCGCGCCCCGGCGCAACCCGCGAGAACGAGGCCGAGCAAGGCGAAAGCCGCACGCGCCATGCCCCATTCGCTACGCTCGTATGGTTGATGAGGTCTGAACGTCGCTTCAGTCTGGTCAAAGTCTCGCCGGCGCCCCATGTGACAAACGCCTCTGAGCCCGATGCTAAATCCTGTGATCCCCTCCTCAGCGCCGCCGTCCGGACGGTCGGCTTCCGAGCTGCTTGACGATCTCGTCGCCGCGTTCCCGGGCGAGAGCGTCAGCGTCGGCGAACTGATCGATCAACTCGACTTGCGTGCGCACGGCGTGCTGCTGCTGGTGCTGGCGCTGCCGATGTGCATCCCCAACGTGCCTGGCATCTCGACCATTTTCGGCGTGCTGATGCTGGCGCCGGCGCTGCAAATGGTGTTCGGCTCGCGCCGTCTCGTGTTGCCCAAGCGCGTGCGCGAATGGCGCGTCGATTGCGTCGCGCTCCGGCGCACCTTGAAGGTGGCGACGCCGACGCTGAAGCGCATCGAATATCTTATTAAGCCACGCTTCTCCGGGCTGACGCGTTTTCCCGCCACCATTCTCGTCGGCCTGCAAACGCTGTTGATGGCGATCGTGCTAATCCTGCCGATCCCCTTCGCCAACTGGCCGCCCGGCATGACCGTGGCGATGACGGCGCTGGCGCTTTTGCAACGCGACGGCGTGCTGATGCTGCTGACCATCCCGGCGGCGATCGCCTCGGTCGCCTCCGTCTATTTCGGCGCACGCGTCGGCATCGCCGTTATCGACAATTTGTTCGAATGGCTGCAGGGCCTCATTCCGGCGCTGAACTAAGCGCTCTTGGGCGCATGCGCCCACGCCACCGCGATCAGACCGATCAGCAACAGCACAGAATATTCCATGCCGTTGCGCCCAGCGCCGACGACGAACCAGCCGTCAGGGTAGTGAACAAGCACCGCACCGAGTGCGATGATGCCGATGTGCCCTAAGCACGCCAGCGTCACGAACCTCCGGGCCAGGATAAAGAGCGGCGCGATCAATTCGTAGATCGTCACCGCCGCCGCCCAGTAGAATCCCTCGGGGAAGCCGATCGAACTCAGCCAATCACCGAACCCGGTAACGTACGGATCCCAGTGACTGGCGCGAAAGGCACCGTGAATGAAGATCAAAACCGCCAGGCCAATGCGCACCAGCGAAAGCGCAGCATCTAGACGATCGGCATTTGCGCGCGGTCCAAGCAGCATGACGTCCCCACTCAATGAGCCTCCACGCAGCGCGCGAATGCCGACGCGCACAACCCCTTTGCGACGAAGCTCTGCTTTAGCAGGAGCGACGGATGAGCCAGCCCAGCTGTTCGCCCGTGCGCGATACCGCCGCCTCCGGCGTGCAATTGCCACGCGCTGATGGCCGCGTCCCGCCGCGCTGGAATTCGGGATCGCCCTCGCCACTGCGGCGGTCGAGATCCGACAGCGGCTCGTACACTGAGATCTGCCCACCGGCGGTGATGCAGTCATGACGTGAACCGTTAGCTTCGCGCAGACGCACGCTCGTCTCACCGTCGTTGAGCGGCGCGGCGAACGTCACGCGCACCGGGCGCGAGGTGGCGCGCGCCAAGCACGCGTCGATCGCCGGGATCAGGTCGGGCAACACTTCCGCCCAGGTGCGCTCGCCGCTCTCATTGATGCCGCGCCGCGCGCAGCCCTGATAGGCGACGCCTTCGTAGAGCACGTGCGCAACGTACGGGAGTTCGATGCCGCTAGCGGTGCATGCCTGTTGCATGATGGTGATGGTGACCGCGCCCGCGACAACGCGCATGCCGCGCTCGCGATAATCGCGCTCGCCAGTAATGCCGCCATCGTCGCCCAAGCCGGTTCGTGAGAACTGCGCGTAATCGTCCAGCAGCCGAAGCTCCCAAGCGCCCTCGGCGCTGATGTCTCCGGTGGTGAGCCCGTCGATGCCGCCAGAGGCTTGAAACTCGCCATCATAGAGCGCGCGCTGCGCCGCGTTGGCGGAACCGCCCAAAGCGGCCAATTGTCCGGCGGCGATCTCGGCTTCGCGCTCGGCGTCGCTCGGTGCGGCGGCGGTTTCGGATTCAGCATCGCCCTCGCGCTGACATGCCGAAAGCGCCCAGGCGCTCAAAACCAGCGCCGAGCCCAAGCACACGCCGCGGATCAAAGGCCGCATGGCTTCCCCCCGTTAGGCCGACAGCCGGCATGACGCCAATGCTGCCAGTTAGGGTAGTATAGACCCATGCAGCGTGATTCCGGCGCCCCACTTCTCGAGTTTTTCGCGGGCGGCGGACTGGCTCGCCTCGGGCTGGAGCCCGATTTCGCCTGCGTTTTCGCCAACGACATCGACGCCGCCAAGTCCGCCGCCTACCGCACGGCGTTTCCAGGCGCCGACATGCGCCAGGGCGACATCTGGAAACTCAACGCCGCCGACCTGCCCGGCCAAGCCGCGTTGGCCTGGGCTTCGTTCCCTTGCCAGGACCTGTCGCTCGCCGGCGCCCGCCGAGGACTGGCTGCGCCGCGTTCGGGCGCGTTCTGGGGCTTTCATCGGCTCATGGAAAAACTGGTGCAAGAGGGCCGCGCGCCGGACGTGCTCGCGCTTGAGAACGTCACCGGCCTCATCAGTTCGCACGGCGGCGCCGACTTCACCGCGCTCATCCACGCGCTCGACGATCTCGGCTATCGCGCTGGCGCGCTAGAGATCGACGCGGCATTGTTCACGCCGCAATCGCGCCCGCGCCTCTTCATCATCGCCGCCCGCAACGCGCCGGCGCATCTCACCGCTTCAGGCCCAAGCGATCCTTTTCACACGGCGGCGCTGCGCAGTGTTGTCGCGCGCTTGCCGGATGCGCTGCGCAAGCGTTTCGTCTGGTGGCGCCTCGGCACGCCGCCGAAGCGCAACACGCGGCTCGCCGATCTGCTCGACGACGAGCCGAACGGCGTGACCTGGCAGAGCGACGAGCAAACCACGCGCCTGCTCAGCCAAATGAGCACACTGCAAGCCACACGACTCGATGCGCTACGCGAAACTGGCCGCCGCGAAGTCGGCGCGGTGTTCCGGCGCATCCGCGTCGAACACGGTGAGCGCGTACAGCGGGCGGAAGCGCGCTTTGACGGCATCGCCGGCTGTTTACGTACGCCAACCGGGGGCTCAAGCCGGCAAATGCTGTTATTTGTCGAAGGCCAAGCCACACGCTCGCGCCTGCTCTCGCCGCGCGAAGCGGCGCGGCTGATGGGCGTGCCGGAGCACTATCCTTTGCCAACCGGCCAAACCGCGGCGCTGCACCTTGTCGGCGACGCCGTCTGCGTACCGGTCGTGCGCTGGCTTTCGCACAATCTGCTGGCGCCGCTCGCCGGCGCGGCGGCGCTGCGCAAGAGCGCTTGATGCGCGCCGATGTTTTCGATGCCGAGAAACGCTCTGCCGTCATGCGCGCGGTTAAATCGCGCGACACTGCGCCGGAACGCGTCGTGCGCGCTGCCGTGTGCGCGCTCGGGTACGCGCGGCGCTATCGGCTGAACGACGCGCACTTGCCGGGCAAGCCGGACCTGGTGTTCACCGCGCTCGGCAAAGTCATTTTCGTGCACGGCTGCTTTTGGCATGGGCACGACTGCAAGCGCGGCGCGCGTCAGCCGAAGGACAACGCCGCCTACTGGCGCACCAAGATCGAGCGCAATCGCGCCCGCGATAGCGCCTCGCTCAAAGCGTTGCGCGGCGGCGGCTGGTCGGCGCTGGTGGTGTGGGAGTGCGAAACGCGCGACGACGCGGCGCTGTCGCGCAAACTCTCGTCCTTCCTCTCAAGATAAGCCCCCTCTCCCGCCGCCGTGGCCGAGACGCCGGCGAGAGAGGGATTTGAAACCGCAATCGCCCAGGAGGATGTGCGCGCGCGTCTCAAATCTTGGCGGCTGGCCGCCATCAGTGCGGCCAGTGGCCTGGCCCCAAGCAGGATGACGATCGCCATTCGCCGCTACCGATCGAGCAAGCTTGCAATCACCAGCATAACCGCCCCCCCCCGACCCTTGTTGCAACTCATTCGCAAGAGCAAAACACGAGGACGGGCCCCCGTCAAGACCGAGCTGAAGTGGACTAGGCGGCTGTGCGCGGCGCGAGGGCGGGGGCGAGAGCGCGCGTATCGAGCGTGAACGAGAACATCGAGCCTTCGCCGAGTTCGCTCTTGGCGTGGATGCGCCCGCCCATCAGCCGCGCCAGCCGCAACGAGATCGCCAGGCCAAGGCCCGGCCCCTCGCCATCGCCGCACACACGCTCGCGCCCGAAGATCATCGCCAGTTGCGAGCGCGACATGCCGGCGCCGGTATCGGCGACGGTGAAGGTCAGCCGCACATGGCCGTCGAGCGGCGCCGGTTGCGCCTGCACGCTGACGCGCACGCCGCCATGCGTGGTGTAGCGCACCGCGTTCGCGAGCAGGTTGAACAACACTTGCCGCACACGAAGGGGATCGATCTCGACCAAAGCCGGCGCGTCGGGCGCCACGTCGAGGAAGAGCTCCAGATGTTTATCCTGCGCAGCCGCGCGGAAAGCGGAAACGACGCCGCGCGCAATCTCACGCGGATCGGCGGGCTTGGCGGCGATGGGCAGCTGGCCATTCTCCAAGCGGTCGAGATCGGAGAGATCATCGAGAACGAGCTTCAACACTTCGCCCGCCTGGACGATCGTCGCGATATGCGCACGCGCTTGCGGTGACGCAGCAGCACGGCGCAGATGCTCGGCCGCACCAACAAGCGCCGTCATCGGCGTACGCAACTCATCGTTCATGCGCTGAATCATATCGGTTTTCGCGGCTGCTGCCGCCGCCGCCGCTTGTCGTTCGCGCAGCGCCGCAGCTTCGGCCTGCGCCTGCGCTTCGTCGGAGGCCAGCAAGCTCCGCCACAAATTGACGCCAAAGCCCAGCACCAGCAGCCCCGCCACTAGCGGCATCAGGTCAAGCGGATTGGTCCCATTTATGAAGTAGTCAGTGAGCGGCAAGCCGAGCATGAACAGAACGGTCGGCCCCGCGCCCGCGATCGACAGCACCGGCGACGAACGCAACGTCGCCGCCGCATTCGCCAAGCCGCCGCAAATAAACATCGTCGCTAGCGTTTCGCCCGGCACGTAGGTCGAGAACCACAGGATGGCGGCGAGCACGTTGCCGTAAATGCTCTGCGTCGCGGTCCACGCCACTAGGCCGAACATGCGTTGCGGCGGGTCGCCCGCTTCGGCGCGCGTACGCAAATTCTTGTAGAGGGCGCGGTCAACGAACAGCACGCCGATAAGACCCACGAACCAATAGAGCGGCCACGCGTGGCCAACGATCGAGGTCGACACCACCGCTACGATGGCGCAGGCGCCCAGCCGCAGTCCGCCATTGGCCATCCTCGCCGCGCCGACGACGGCGAGCGCCCGCGCGCGCTTGGCGCGGGAGTGGATTTCGTCGGCGGGGGGGAGCGCGGCGAGGGTCAAGCGCGCTCATTTTGGCAACGAGGGAATGAGGCTTGGTTAATACGCGTCCACTTGAATGATCGTTCAAAAAACGGTTCAAGCGTCCGCATCGCCACGGGAGAAGTCCATGCGCTTCGTCATCGCCGCCGTTCTCGCCACCGCGTTGTTGTGCGGCCCGGCTCATGCCGAGGTGGCGTCCTCCGGCCCTGGCGCTTTCCTGATCCGCACCGAAGCCGAAATCGCCGCCTCGCCGGATGACGCCTGGCGCGCTCTAACCCGACCAAATCGTTGGTGGAATTCGGCACACACCTATTCCGGCGACGCCCGCCGCATCAGCCTCGATCTGCGCGCCGGCGGCTGCTGGTGCGAGCGCTGGGACGGACAATCGGTGGAGCACGGGCGCGTCCTGGCCATGACCGAGAATGACGGCATCCGCACCCTCCGCCTGCTTGCGCCGCTGGGCCCGCTCCAAGAGATGGGGGTTAGCGCCGTGTTGACCTACACGGTTGCGCCGCATCCCACCGGGGCGAAAATTACGATGACTTATCGCGTGGCGGGCGACCCTGGCCTAAGCTTGGACGCGGTCGCAGCCCCGGTCGATCAAGTTCTGATGGAACAGTTTGGGCGTTTCATTCGATATACCGCATCGGGCACGCCTGATTAGGGGAAGCGTTCATCGCCGGCTCATCTGCCGGGGACGATTTTCCGCATCGGACTGGGCGTTTCGCCCGCCTAATTTTTTGGAGGGGATTTTATGATCCGCAAATTTGTGGCCATGGCGGCCGCCGTATTTCTCATGGTCGGCTGCACCAATGTCGATCCTGTTACGGGTGAGCGCACCACCAACCGCACAGGCACCGGCGCCATCATCGGCGCCATCGTTGGCGCAGGCGCCGGCACCCTCGCCGGCGGCGACGATCGCCGCAACGCGCTGATCGGCGCAGGCGTAGGCGCCCTCGCCGGCGCGGCGATCGGCAATTATATGGACCGCACCTACGAAAACCTTCGTCAGCGTCTGGCCGGCACCGGCGTTGGCGTGACCCGCGTGAGCGAGAGCCAGATCCTGCTCAACTTCCCGGCGGACCTGACGTTCGACTTCAACAGCGACGCCGTGAAGGGCCAGTTCGTCCCGACGCTGCGCGATGTCGGCAACGTGCTGCGCGAGTACGACCAAACCACGGTCGACGTGTACGGCCACGCTGACTCGGTCGGCACCGACTCTTACAACCAAGAGCTCTCGGAGCGCCGCGCGATGAACGTTTCGTCTGTGCTGATGCAAGGCGGCGTTATCCGTCAACGTTTGATCGCGCAAGGTTATGGCGAAAGCCGTCCGATCGCGTCGAACACGAACGATGACGGCCGCGCCCGTAACCGCCGCGTCGAAGTCTATATCAGCGCCTTCCAAGGCTGATCGACTTGACGTAAAGCCTAACGAAACGCCGCCGCGCATATCACGCGGCGGCGTTTTTGCGTTCTGGAGATGAGCTCATGCGCGCTGTTTTGATCGCCCTGGCCCTCGCCGCCTGCGCGCCGCCGCAGCAAGCGGAGACGCCGCCCGCTGTGACCGCCACGCCAAGCTCAACCGCCACGGCGTCACCCGAAGCGGCGCTCGCCACGCTGCCGACGTGGGAGAGCGCCCGCGCCGCCGGCGTCGACTTCCGCGCCGTCGGCCAGGAGCCAGGCTGGATTCTCGATATCTACACGCGGGACCGCATTGTCCTCATCTGGGACTACGGCTCGAACCGCATTGAACTGCCGCGCGTCGAGCCGACCTATCCGCAAGAAGGCTCAACCCGCTACGACGCCCAGGGCGACGGCCACACGCTCGTGATCCACGTGCGTCGCTTTCCATGCCAGGATGCGATGAGCGGCCAGGACTATCCGGCGACGGTTGAAGTGATCATTGACGGGCGCACGCTGCAGGGTTGCGGGAGAAGCGTCTGATGAGTCGGCTTCTATTCGCACTTTTGGCGCTTAGCGCCTGTTCGAGCGGCCCGCGCGAGGAGTTCTCGGCGCCGACACTGCCGCAGCGCGCCGGCACGGATCCGATCGTCGCGGCGCGGGCCGAAGGCGTCGAACTCCGCGCCCGCGGCGAAGGCTTTACGCTCGACATTTTCCGCGCCGACACCATCCGCCTGACGCTGAGCGACACTGGCGAGGTGCTGATCTTCCCGAAGCCTGAGCCCCGGCTCCCGCGCTGGAACGGCTCGATCTTCGAAACCGCCACCGAAACGCATCGGCTCGTCATCGAAATTCGCGACGACCGCCCCTGCACCAGCGGGGACCGCGCGAATTTCCCGACCGGCGTCAACGTCTCGCTGAGCGGGCGTGATTTTTCTGGCTGCGGACGACGCCTTTAGCTGGAACCAAATTCCGGTATCGCCGTTTTCACCAAGACGGGCGCATTTCTACCCCCCCGCCCACGCGCTCGTCCGCATTAACGGCTTCCCCCTCGGGGAAGCCGTTTTTGCGTTTAGCCGAGCTTCAGCCGCTTCATTTCCGCTTTGGACAGCGGGCGCTTCTCGCAGGCGTACACACCGTAGCGGCCGTAGAGCGTCTCCGGCGCAAGGCGCGAGAGCTTAGCCGCGCGGACAACGTCCACGAATGGCTGCTCGACAAAATAAAGCACCCCGGTCGGACTGGTGACGTCCTTGCGCTTGATCTTGGCCAGCTTCACCTCCCACCAAGCGCCATCGAACAGGTGCACTTGCGTGGACGCGTCGATCACCCGCATGCGGGCGGCGAGCTCAGCGGCGGCCTCGGTCTTGCGTTTGCGAAATTCCGCCGACCAGTCCTTGCGCGCCGTATTGAGCCGTAGGATGCCCGTGCGCGGGTGGACATAGTAGAGCGCGCGCGACTCGCTCAAGCTGCACTCACCGCCGTACTTCGGCGTGACCACAACAGCGCCGCCCTTCATCCGCGTTTTGATCGCGACGAAATCTTCCACGTGATCGCGGACGTGCTGCTGCACTGTCGAACTCGGCTTCAGGTGTTCGCTGATCTCGGAATAGACCTTATTCCAAGGCCGCCCGACATTGGAGGCGAGGTAGCGCTTCAGCGGGTTGAGCGTTTCGTTGAGGCGCTTGGTTTTCGGTATGCGGCCCTTCGGCTCGCGTACGCCCTTCACCGCGCGGATCGGCTCGTCATCGTCATCGACAAGCGCCCGCGTCCGCCCCGGCTTCTTGCCAGCGACGGACCGGCCCGTTCGCGGCCGCTCGACGATAACCTTGGACATGTCCTTGCGCATGGGGCGCGCGGTTTAAGCGCGCGGGCAAGGCCCGGCAAGTGAAAATGTGGGTGGGTTAGGAGGAGTCGGCGGCGCAGACGGCGTACGTCAGGCGCGGCGGCGCGGCGTCGTGTGGCGGAAAAATGGGCGTGATTGCGCGCAAGCGATTGAGGCCGCGGCGCGCGCGGAAGGCGATGCGAGACGCGAACGCATCGAGGTTTCGGAGCGCGTTGAGCAGCAGGCCGATGCGCTTAAAGGGATCGCGCGCATAGAATTGCTTGCGCAGACGCGCGCCCAAAATGGCGCGACTTTGAGCGACCGGCGCAGCGCGGCGCCGGAACCCTGCCCTGATGTTGAAGCGATCGCTGTGGCGGCGCGGGCGGCGGCGGCGGATGGGATGCAGCTGCACCGCGCGCACGACAAGGATCGCGGCGACGACGCGGCTCAAATGATCAAGACCGAACCAACGTTGGTCGATATGGCGGCCTCGCGCCTTCGTTGTGGTGAAGAGAAATTGCGTCGTCCAGACGAGCAACAGCATCGCCCAAGCGACGAAGCGCTTGAGGCGATGCTGACTTATTGGGGATCGGACGAAGTTCACGCCGTGAGCTTAAATCTCGCTGCGGGCCGGTCGGATATGTTCGGGGCCAGCGTGCGTGGTTTCAATGGCTTGGGGCGGGAAATGGGTGGGATAGCGTGCCGCTGTATCCGCGATTTGTGTCGCTAATTGCCGGGAACGATCAATGGCCGAAGTTGATACCTAGCTCCGCTGCGCGGTCGCTCATGCGCTGTTGTAGTTGTCTTGAGCTCGAAGTCGGGCGTTCCCTCGACAAAGCCGCGTGGGTTGCGAGCCTGCAACTCCACGAACTCGCGATGCAATGAATAATACTGCTCGTCCGAGAATGCGTCCGAAATCGCAGTAAGTTGACTTCGACGATACGCCTTCGATTCCGCCAAACGGGCTTGGTAGGCAACTGCCTCGGGTCTCACACCGGCCCCCCAACCGGGGTCATAATCATCGCCATAGGCGGGCGCCCAAGCGTCGAACATCTGAAAGAGCGACGCGAGTGAGGCTTGTTCTCGCAACACTTCCTCGTGGCCCGGCCCTCCGAAATAATAAAAGACAAGCAGATAGAGCGAGCCTGCGGCCTGTTGGTCAGCCTCAGACGCGGGTTGCATGAGCGACAGGTCAGTTAAGGATCGAACCTGACCGGCTGCGATTAGGAAGTTTCCCTCAACTGCTTGTTCGGCCCCATAACAGACGCCTGCTCCATAGAATAGGTTCGCCGCGTTGAGCGTTGTGGCGGTCGCCAATTGTGCTGCGCAATCCGCTTCTGTGGCTGAACCGGATTGCAGCGCGCCCAATCGTTCCAAAAGGTTCTCCGTCGTCACCTGCGCTTGGGCGGGTGACGGGATGCCAAATAGCAGCGTGGCGGCCAGTGCAATGAGAACTCGCATCAGACTCAAATAGAGTAATCTAAGCTGGACTGACAGAACTTCGCGCTGTCCGCTTCGGGCCAAGAGGAAGACCTTCGTCATTCCGGGGCAATTGCGCAGCATTGAAACCGCCTACGCGGGCCGAAGCCCGCTTCGGCGGCGAAGGCCCGGAACCCAGGGGCGATCCCCTGGATTCCGGGTCCGCGCTTAGGCGCGTCCCGGAATGACGATCGAGACGGTTATTGTGATGTCGAGCCGGAGCGGCGCCGTGGGTTCGCGCAGGAAGCCTGGACCGCCGGCGCCCTCGCCGGCAGGCGGTGGTTCGGCTTGCACCAGGGTTGCAAGTGGAAACGAAGATGCCGGCGAGGGCGCCGGCGGTCCAAGCTAGCGCACTTGCACGTCGGGCACGCGTTTGTCGGGCTTGGTTTTCTTGTTGGACTTCCGTGACGTACACCGCCGCATCGCTGGCGATCCTCCGGCGCGTCAGGACCGGGAACGGCGATCGCAGGGCTGCGCTTCGTAGCGCTGGCCTCTCGCAACGAAGCTGCCGCGCACGCGGCAGAATCGTGGATTGCGATTTCGCGCGCCGCCTTCATTGTTCAGCGCAAAGCCGCCCTGATCGATCGGCGCCGCCTGATCCAGGATCGCGACCTCGAAATGCAAATGCTCCAGCATCGCGCACCCGACGGCGGCCTCCTCGCCAAGGTAGGCGCCTGCCTCGACCCAATCGCCCACTTTGAGCCTTGCGCCTTCGCTCACCGAATGACGGGCCAGATGAGAATAGCCGGTCCACTCGCCATTCTCGTGGGCGATCCACACGAAATTATTTCGGCAGTCCGCGGCTGCGCGACCGGATTGCTGCTCGCTGTACTCGTCTTGAATGGCCATGACGCGACCAGCGGCGGCGGCGACAGTGCGATGCGGGCGCACGCCAGCTGTCGCGAACAAGTCGATGCGTCCCGTCGG